>Ga0185299_10002486_pt1 | contig 28180 bp, 33 predicted proteins | sample PaiPotPPA55metaG_FD_128002 | JGI IMG/M metagenome (GOLD analysis project Ga0185299, IMG submission 128002) | Iron sulfur acid spring bacterial and archeal communities from Banff, Canada, to study Microbial Dark Matter (Phase II) - Paint Pots PPA... ...
CTCCATCATACGAGCGCTCCGCCGCCAAACTGGAAGAAGGACAGGAAGAAGGAGCTGGCAGCGAAGGCGATCGACAGCCCGAAGACGATCTGGATCAGCCGGCGGAAACCGCCCGAGGTTTCGCCGAAGGCGAGGGTCAGGCCGGTGATGACGATGATGATGACCGAGATGACCTTCGCGACCGGCCCTTGGACGGACTCCAGGATCTGGTTGAGCGGCTGCTCCCACGGCATGTTGGACCCGGCAGCATATGCTGGCGCGGTGAGGGCGGCAAAAAGGATGACGGTGTAGGCCGTTTCGAGACGGTGGCGGATGCGATAGGCGAGCATCATGGTTCTCCTGCTGGGCTGAGGACGTAGTCGCCGCCGGGCCCAAGCCCCTCGACGCAAGCGAGTTCTGCGAGCCGCCGCGCCGAACCGCGGCCGGTGAGCACGGCGATGAGGTCGATGGTCTCGGCGATAAGCGCGCGAGGGACGGTGACAACCGCTTCCTGGATCAGCTGCTCCAGCCGGCGCAGCGCGCCGATCGCGGAACCGGCGTGCAGCGTGCCGACGCCGCCGGGATGGCCGGTGCCCCAGGCCTTCAGGAGATCGAGCGCCTCGGCGCCGCGCACCTCGCCGATCGGGATGCGGTCGGGCCGCAGCCGGAGCGATGAGCGGACGAGATCGGCCAGCGAGGCCGCCCCGTCCTTGGTGCGCAGCGCCACGAGGTTCGGCGCGGCGCATTGCAGCTCGCGGGTATCCTCGATGAGCACCACCCGGTCGCCGGTCTTAGCGACTTCGGCGAGGAGCGCGTTGACCAGCGTGGTCTTGCCGGTCGAGGTGCCGCCCGCGACGAGGATGTTTTTCCGTTCTGCGACCGCTACGCGCAACAGCTCGGCCTGGCACGCGGACATGATGCCGGCCTCGGCATAGTCGCCGAGGGTGAAGACCGCGACGGCCGGGCGGCGAATGGCGAAGCACGGCGCGGCTACGACGGGCGGGACCAATCCCTCGAACCGTTCCCCGCTTTCCGGCAGCTCGGCGGAGACCCGCGGGGACCCGGCATGCACCTCGACGCCGACGTGATGGGCGACGAGCCGCACGATCCGCTCGGCGTCGGCCGGCGTAACGCGGCAGCCGGTGTCCTCGAGGCCGCCGGTCAGCCGGTCGATCCAAAGCCGGCCGTCGGGATTGAGCATCACCTCGACGATGCTCGCATCTTCGAGATAGCCGGCGATCGCCGGTCCGAGCGCGGTGCGCAGCATGCGCGCGCCGCGGGCGAAGGCTTCGGATCGGAAGGAGATCGTCGTCACTGCGAACCCCGCAAACTCGCCTCGTCGAGGCGGATTGATCAGCGGGGTTGATTAGAAAGAGTTGGAAACGGGGGCGCGCAACAAGGCTGATAGGGGTGTAGGGCTGCGGGATAGAAAGACAAGCGGCCGGCAGGGTCGCCGGTCAACCCCGCAGGGGCTCTGAACCTCCGTCCGACTCGGTGGGACCGATGTCGGCTGTGATCTCGTCGGCGAGCGTGCGGCCCTTCGCCACCCGGCGCCCAAGTGCTTCGACGAAACCGTCATAGCGTTCCTTGCCCTTCGCCTGCGCCGCCGCCTGGGCGGCGTCGGGCAGCGGCGGCGTGCTGGTCAGCCAGAAGCGCACGAACAGCGCCAGCGCCTCGCTCGAAATGCGGCCGTGCCGTTCAAGCCGCTCGAGCTGACGGGTCATGCGGTCGAGGCGTCGGGCCAGGGCAGCCTCAAGTCGATCGGCCCCATCCGGGGACAGATACGAGGCGAGCGCGGTCTCCACCACGAGCGCCTGCGGCACATTTTTCCGAGCGGCGTAGTCGGCGAGCTTGCTCCCGAGTTCCGGGGGTAGGCGGAAAGTGTGCTTGATGCGCATCCGGCTTCACAATCCCATGTCGTCGCCGGGATCGAGCGTGGCCTGGCGCGCGATGGTGCGGACCTGGCGCTGCAACGCGCGAAGACGCTGTGCATCATCGTCCGGCTCGTCTTCGGGGAGCTCGAATTCCCGGGCTGGCCTGCGCGGCTCCGGCGCGATCTCTTCGTGCTCGGGGAGTTCCGGTTCGCGCCGAATGCCGGCATTGTCCGGATCATCGGTCGAGGTCCGAGCGGCGATCGATTCCTGCCAATCGCCCGTGTCCTGCGGCGGTGACACATCGGCGGAGCCGGCGATCGGGATGGCAGCGCGCGGTTTGGGCGGCGGAAGAATGCGCGACTGCAATTGCCGGTCCTCGTAGTAGCGCGCCTTCTTGGCGCGGATCGGATGACAGCCCGAGACCAGCACCAGCTCATCGTCATGCGGGAGCTGCATCACCTCTCCGGGCGTGAGTAGGGGCCGTGCCGTCTCCTGGCGGGAGACCATCAAGTGTCCGAGCCATGGGCTGAGGCGATGACCGGCATAGTTCTTCATCGCCCGCAGCTCGGTCGCAGTACCGAGCGCATCGGACACACGCTTGGCGGTCCGCTCGTCGTTGGTGGCGAAGCTCACGCGCACATGGCAGTTGTCGAGGATCGAGTTGTTCTGGCCGTAGGCCTTCTCGATCTGGTTGAGGCTCTGGGCGATCAAGAAGCTCTTCAAGCCGTAACCGGCCATGAAGGCCAAGGCGCTCTCGAAGAAATCGAGCCGCCCTAGTGCCGGGAACTCATCGAGCATTAGCAACAGGCGGTGTCGCCGGCGCTTCGAGTCCGACTGCTCCGTCAGACGTCGGCCGATCTGATTGAGGATCAGCCGCACGAGCGGCTTGGTGCGGCTGATGTCGGACGGCGGCACGACGAGATAGAGCGTCGCCGGCCGCCCGCTCTCGACGAGGTCGCGGATGCGCCAGTCGCATTGCCGTGTCACCGTCGCCACCACGGGATCGCGATAGAGGCCGAGGAACGACATCGCCGTCGACAGCACGCCGGAGCGCTCGTTCTCGCTCTTGTTCAGAAGCTCGCGCGCGGCGCTGGCGACGACGGGAGGTACGCCGGGCCCACCGAGGTGCGGCGTCGTCATCATGGCGCGCAGCGTCGTCTCGATCGGACGCTTGGGATCGGAGAGGAAGTTGGCGACACCAGCGAGCGTTTTGTCCGGCTCGGCGTAGAGCACATGCAGGATCGTTCCGACCAGCAGCGAATGGCTGGTCTTCTCCCAATGGTTCCGCCGATCCAGCGCGCCCTCCGGGTCGACCAGGACATCGGCGATGTTCTGGACGTCACGCACCTCCCAGTCGCCGCGGCGCACTTCAAGCAACGGGTTGTACGCGGCGCTCTGCGCATTCGTCGGGTCGAACAGCAGCACGGGTCCGAAACGGGCCCGCCAGCCGGCAGTCAGAGTCCAGTTCTCGCCTTTGATGTCGTGGACGATCGCCGATCCCGGCCAGGTCAGGAGGGTTGGAACGACCAGGCCGACACCCTTGCCGCTTCTGGTCGGCGCGAAACACAGTACATGCTCGGGACCGTCGTGGCGGAGGTAGCCGTCGCGCCAGCGGCCGAGGAGCACGCCATCAGAGCCGATGAGGCCGGCATGGCGCACTTCACGCGTCTCTGCCCAGCGCGCGGACCCGTAGGTCGTGCGCCGTTTGACCTCTCGCGCCCGCCAGACCGACATGGCGACGGCCACGACGACCGCGGCGATCCCGCCGGACGCCGCGATATAGGCGCCTTCGACGAAAACATCACGTGCGTAGGCGTCGTAGGCGAACCACCACCAGAAGAAGGCCGGCGGCTGGTAGACGGGCCAGCCGAAGACCTCAAACCAGGGGTGGCCGAGCTGAGGTTGGAAGCCGAGCTTCCATGCGGTCCATTCCGTCGCCGCCCAGACGAAGGCAAGAACGACGGCGCTGACGAGGAGCACCTGTCCCCAGAGGATCTTGGTCGCGTTCATGGCGACGAAGGATCAGCGAAGGTTCGGGGACGGACAGCAAGCGCAGAATTGGGGCGAGCGTCCTACCGGATGCCGTGGCGCACAAATCGGACAGTTGTGAAGATGGGCTCTCGGACCCACAACTGCCGCTCCTTCAGTCGCAACGAGGGCGGGTCATGCCGCTAAAGATGGTGTATCGCGGTGGCTGCGGCTCATTTTTTAAAATGAGTGCGCATCCCCTTTTGCGACGATGAGTGGAGCAAGGTTTGGGTCGCGACCTCGAGAATTGAGGAAGGAGCATGAGATGGTGCATTTCGTGGGTCTGGACGTGTCGGTGAAAGGCAACGTCGGTGTGCGTGGAGAAGCGAGAGCCCCGTGTGGCGTCATCACCCGGAGCACAAAAGGGGTCAGCATGCGGTGAGCACCGCAGGTAGGCTACTTTGGCGGCTGGGCCTGGGGCGGCGCTCTGCCGGCAGCTCGTTCGTCGGCGATGATTTGGCGTAGGCATTCGATGCCGTACTCGGTGAAGGCAGGCACTCCATCCTCGCCAACGCCGTAGACCCAAAGGCAGCCGTCTTCGGGAAACATGTCGATCGACAGGTCGAAGAGCCAATCTGCGTCCTCGCCGACCTGGTTGGCGACGTAGCCGATCGTGAAGACGGCGCTGATCGCCGCCACGATCAGGCCGCCTGACTGCGCGGCACCGAACCTGGCCGCCAATTCCATGGCAGCAACTCATCGATGCTGTGGGCGGGATGCCCGGCGATCCGGGCCAGGACATCGGCCAGCCAGGCTTGCGGGTCGACATCATTCAATTTGGCGGCGACGATCAGGCTGTACATCGCCGCCGCCCGCTGTCCGCCGCGATCCGACGCGACGTCATGATGCGGGGTGTCTGGCGCGCGAGATTGAGGTCTTCTATCCATACCATCCGCTTGCCGGGCAGACCGCGATAGTCGTCGCCGATCAGATCCATGACGGCTGTCGCCACCTGAACCTTCGATCGGAGGATGGCGCCTCGTTTCTCGTGCCCGCTTGGATGACGCAGGATGAGGCATCCTGCGTCAAGATCGTTGACGCACCGTGTCTATCCCTCCGCCGGCTCCTTGAGCTTCGAGCGTTTGTAGACTCGGTTTTAGCCTCTCACGCGGGGGAAGAGGTCCCCAGTAAAGGAGGCGTCGATGGTGATGCAGTCTACGCCGGTAGCTGCTCGACCGCCTTGCGCACGCGCTGGTCGAGGCCGTTTCCTCCAGCGGCGAGGTGCGCGACGATCTCCCGGCGCATCCGCGGATCCCAAAACTTGACGAGGTGATCGGCGATGGCAGGCACGGCCGCTTCCTCGCCCTGGCTGGCGAAGAACTTGCCGATCTGGTTGGCCATGTAGACCAGCTTGTCAGGCGACATGCTCGGCGACCTCGACCTTGATGCGATGTGGATGAGTGAACAGCTCGAACCCATCATCTCGGGCGATTGCCGCGAGGGTGATGCCAGCAGCCTCGGCGATGCGCACCGCCAGAGCGGTGGGCGCCGATACCGCGACCACGACCGGTGCGCCCATCACCGCTGCCTTTTGCACCATCTCGACCGAGACGCGGCTGGTGAGCACCACGATCCCGCGTGTCGCGGAAACACCGGAACGGGCAAGCGCACCTGCGAGCTTGTCGAGCGCGTTGTGGCGGCCGACATCCTCGCGGAGGGAAACAAGGCCATGGCTTGGCTGCCAGAATGCGGCGGCATGGACCGCCCGCGTCTCTCGATTGAGTTCCTGCACTGCCGGCAACGACGCCACCGCCGCACGGATCATGTCGGCAGAGACGCGCAAGTCACTGGTTACTGCCGGAGGCCGGCGCATCGCCTCCGCGAGGCTTTCGATGCCGCAAAGTCCACACCCGGTCGGCCCGGCGAGGTGGCGCCGCCGGTCGGTAAAGGCGTCGCCGCGCGGCTCGGCGATCCATATCCGCAATTCGATACCGTCGTCACCCGGCACCACTTCCAGCGCCTGGATATCGCCCGGGCTGCGGATGACCCCTTCGGTCAAGCTAAAGCCGACGGCGAAGTCCTCGAGGTCAGCGGGGGTCGCCATCATCACCGCATGGGTCACGCGGTTGTAGGTCAGCGCGACGGCCGTCTCCTCGGGGATTGCACGTTCGCCGGGGCAAGCCTTGCCGTTCCGCCACGCGGCACGGGCGACGCGATGCACCGGCGCGGGCAGAGTCATTATTCAGCTGCCTCCACGGGAGCGATGCGGCGGGTCTGGCGGCTCAGCTCCTGATAATTTTCCTGCCACTTCGTCGGCCCGTTCGAGGGCGACACCTGGACCGCAGTCACCTTGTATTCGGGGCAGTTCGTCGCCCAATCCGAATAATCGGTGGTGATGACGTTGGCCTGCGTATCCGGGTGGTGGAACGTGGTGTAGACGACGCCCGGTGCGACCCGATCGGTGACCCGGGAGCGCAGGCTGGTCTCGCCGGCACGGCTCCTGAGCCTGACCCAGTCGCAGTCGCGTATGCCGCGCTCCTCGGCGTCGTGCGGGTGGATTTCGAGCCGATCCTCCTCGTGCCAGACGACATTGTCGGTGCGCCTCGTCTGGGCGCCCACATTGTACTGGGTAAGGATGCGGCCGGTGGTCAGCAGCAGCGGGAAGCGCGGCCCCACCTTCTCGTCGGTCGGGACATATTCCGTGATCAGGAAGTTGCCTTTGCCGCGCACGAAGCTGCCGATATGCATGATCGGGGTGCCGTCGGGCGCCTTGTCGTTGCACGGCCACTGCACCGAGCCCATCGCATCGAGCTTGTCATAGGAGACGCCGGCAAAGGTCGGCGTCAGCCGCGCGACCTCGTCCATGATCTGCGATGGATGGTCGTAATGCATTTCCAACCCCATAGCCTTGGCGATGGCCAGGGTGATTTCCCAATCCGCCATGCCGGCGCGCGGTGCCATGACCTTGCGCACCCGACCGATGCGCCGCTCGGCATTGATGAAGGTGCCGTCCTTTTCGAGGAAGGTCGAGCCGGGCAGAAACACATGCGCGTAACGCGCGGTCTCGTTGAGGAAGAGATCCTGGACGACGACGCACTCCATGGCCGCGAGGCCCGCCGCGACATGGTGCGTGTCAGGGTCGGATTGCAGGATGTCCTCGCCCTGGATGTAGATGCCCCGAAACGAGCCGTCGACAGCGGCGTCGAGCATGTTCGGGATGCGCAGCCCCGGCTCGGACTCCAGGGTCACGCCCCAATCTTGTTCAAAGAGGGCGCGGACCGCGCCGTCCGAGATGTGTCGATACCCAGACAGCTCGTGCGGAAACGAACCCATGTCGCAGGCGCCCTGGACGTTGTTCTGGCCGCGCAGCGGGTTCACCCCGACACCGCGCCGGCCGATATTGCCGGTCGCCATCGCCAGATTGGCCATCCCCATGACCGCGGTGGTGCCCTGGCTGTGCTCGGTGACGCCGAGCCCGTAATAGATCGCGCTGTTGCCGCCGCGAGCGTAAAGCCGGGCCGCCGTACGAACGTCCTCGGCGGGCACGCCAGTGAATGCGGCAGCCGCTTCCGGGCTGTTCTGCGGCCGCGCGATGAACTCCGCCCAATCGGCGAAGGCTTGCGTGTCGCAGCGCTCGCGCACGTAATCCTCGGCGACGAGGCCCTCGGTAACCACGACATGCGCGATCGCGTTCAGCATCGCGACATTGGTGCCGGGCTTGAGGGGCAGGTGGTACGCCGCCGCGACATGCGGCATGCGCACAAGGTCGATACGGCGCGGATCGATGACGATCAGCTTGGCGCCCTGGCGCAGCCGCTTCTTCATGCGCGAGGCGAATACCGGATGCGCGTCAGTCGGGTTGGCGCCAATCACGAGGACGACATCGGTCTCATCGACCGAGTCGAAATCCTGCGTGCCGGCCGAGGTGCCGAAGGTGCGGCTCAGGCCATAGCCGGTCGGCGAGTGGCAGACGCGGGCACAGGTGTCGACGTTGTTGTTGCCGAACACCGCGCGCACCAGCTTCTGGACGAGGAAGGTCTCCTCGCTGGTACAGCGCGACGAGGTGATGCCGCCGATGGCGCCGACCCCGTGCTGCGCCTGGATGCGGCGGAACTCCGACGCGACACGCCCGATCGCCTCGTCCCACGACCCCTCACGCCACGGGTCGGTGATCTTCGCGCGGATCATCGGCTTCAGGATGCGGTCCTGATGGTTGGTGTAGCCCCAGGCGAAGCGGCCCTTGACGCAGCTGTGGCCGTGATTGGCCTTGCCGTCCTTGTAAGGCACCATGCGCACGACTTCGCTGCCGCGCATCTCGGCCTTGAAGCTGCAACCGACGCCGCAATAGGCGCAGGTCGTCACCACCGAATGTTCGGGTTGTCCGATCTCGATGACCGATTTCTCCATCAGGGTGGCGGTCGGGCAGGCCTGCACGCAGGCGCCGCACGACACGCATTCGGAGGCGAGGAAATCCTCGTCCATTCCGGCCGCGACATGCGAGGCGAAGCCACGCCCGTCGATGGTCAGCGCGAAGGTGCCCTGCACCTCCTCGCAAGCCCGCACGCAACGCGAGCAGACGATGCACTTCGCCGGGTCGAAGGTGAAATACGGGTTAGAGGCGTCCTGTTCGGCAACGAGGTGATTGTCGCCGTCATAGCCGTAGCGCACCTCGCGCAGCCCCACCGCGCCCGCCATGTCCTGCAACTCGCAATTGCCGTTGGCGGCGCAGGTCAGGCAGTCCAACGGATGGTCGGAGATATAAAGCTCCATGACGTTGCGACGGATGCGACCGAGGCGCTGGTTCTGCGTCGTGACCTTGATGCCCTCGGCGACCGGCGTCGTACACGAGGCCGGGGTACCGGCGCGGCCCTCGATCTCGACCAGGCACAGCCGGCACGAACCGAAACTCTCGACCATGTCATAGGCGCACAATTTCGGCACCTTGATGCCAAGCTCCATCGCCGCGCGCATGATCGAGGTGCCTTCCGGCACGGTGACAGTGAAGCCGTCGATGGTCAGCGACACCGACTTGTCGGATTTGACGGCCGGCGTGCCGTAATCGATCTCGTGGACGAGAGACATGGCTGGGCCTCCTAGGCCGCGACGGCGCCGCCGAGCGGAGCGCCGCCGAAATCTTCGGGGAAATGGGTAATGGCGCTGGTCACCGGGAATGGCACGAAGCCGCCGAGCGCGCACAGCGAGCCAAACCGCATCGTCTCGCACAGCTCCTGCAGCAAGGTCAGGTTCTCGGCGCGGCGTTCGCCCTTGACGATGCGGTCGATGACCTCGACACCACGGGTCGAGCCAATGCGGCACGGCGTGCACTTGCCGCAGCTTTCGATCGAGCAGAATTCCATCGCGAAGCGCGCCTGGCGCGCCATGTCGACGGTATCGTCGAACACCACCACGCCGCCGTGGCCGATCAGGCCGTTTTTGGCGGTGAAAGCCTCGTAATCGAACGGGGTATCGAACAGTGCGCGCGGAAAATAGGCGCCGAGCGGGCCGCCAACCTGCACCGCGCGCACCGGCCGGCCGCTCGCAGTGCCGCCGCCAATGTCGTCGACGATGTCGCCGAGGGTCAGCCCGAACGCCGCCTCGAAGAGGCCGCGATATTTGGCGTTGCCGGCAATCTGGATTGGCATCGTTCCGCGCGAGCGGCCGTAGCCGAGATCGCGGTAGGCGTCCGCGCCGCCGGCGAGGATCGCCGGTACGGTGGCCAGCGAAATCACATTGTTGACGACGGTCGGCTGGCCGAACGCGCCCTTATGGGCCGGCAGGGGCGGCTTGGCGCGAACTTGCCCGCGTTTGCCTTCGAGGCTGTCGAGCAGCGCGGTTTCCTCGCCGCAGACATAGGCGCCGGCCCCGACCCTGATCTCAATGTCAAAATCATGCGCAGAGCCGGCGATGCCAGTGCCGAGCATGTTTTCCGCGCGGCCAATCTCGATGGCGCGGCGGAGAATTTCGATTGCGTTCGGGTATTCGGAGCGGATGTAGACAAACCCCTTGGTCGCTCCGACCGCGATCCCGGCAATCGCCATGCCCTCGAGCAGGCAGAACGGGTCGCCCTCCATGATCATCCGGTCGGCGTAGGTGCCGCTGTCACCCTCGTCGGCGTTGCAGACGACGTATTTTTGCGCGGCCTGGGCCTCGGCGGTGGTGCGCCATTTGATCCCGGTCGGGAAGCCGGCGCCGCCGCGGCCGCGCAAGCCGGATTTAGTCACTTCCTCGACGATCGTCGCTTGCCCTAGAGATAGCGCGCGTTCGAGGCCGCGGAGCCCGCCGAGCGCGCGGTAATCAGCGAGCGACAACCGGTCGACGATGCCACAGCGGGCAAAGGTGAACCGGGTCTGACGCTTGAGAAACGGGATGTCCTCGGGCCGTCCGAGCCGCAGCTGGTGCGGCCCGCCGTCGAGCCAATTGGCCGCGAAAAGGCCCTCGACATCCCCGGATTTGACCGGGCCGTAGGCGATGCGGCCCTCTGCCGTCTCGATCTCGATCATCGGTTCGAGCCAGAACAGCCCGCGCGAGCCGGTGCGGACGATCTCGACGTTGAGACCGAGCTTGCGCTCGGCGGCGATGATCGCGCGCTCGACCTCGTCCGAACCTAGCGACAGGGCACCGGCATCGCGCGGCACGAAGATGCGCGGGCGGGTCATGGCCGCCTCGCCTGGTCGATCAGCGCCGAGAGCCGCCCCTGGTCCAACCCGCCGAACACCCGCCCGTCGAGCATTGCCGCCGGCGCGCAGGCGCACAGCCCGAGACAGAACACCGGCTCCAGCGTCAACCGGCCGTCAGCCGTGGTCTCACCCCAGCCGACCCGCAGGTTCTCGCGGGCCTTGTCCGCCAGTGCGTCAGCGCCCATCGATTGGCAGGCTTCGGCACGGCACAGCTTCAGCACGTGCCGGCCGGGCGGCGCCTCGCGAAAATCGTGATAGAAGCTGACGACCCCATGTATCTCGGCGCGCGACAGGTTGAGCGCCTGAGCGATCAGCGGCACAGCCTCTCGATCGATGTAGCCAAACTCCTTCTGAAGGGCGTGCAGGATCGGCAGCGCAGGGCCATCGAGGCTAAGATTTGCCTCGATAATTTCCTGAGCACGGGCGCTGCTCCATGGGATCGCGCGGCGCATATTTCTCCATGACAACCTACCTCAACGGCCGGACGATGCGGACGATGCAGCCGCAGAATCAATAAAGCAGAACCGTTCGGCGATAGAGAGGCTCTATCGATCATCTCCATCCTCCAACAGGGGAGCAAGGCGTCGCGCTTCGGCCACCAGCGCCGCCGTCAAGGGTGTCATCGGCTCGCGGTACGGCACGACAAGGCCGATCGTCGGGTAGATCTCGGTGCCGGTGATGGGAATCGCCCGGATCGTGTCGGTCAGGCCTAAGGTCTCGGCAAGCTTCGCCGGCATCACGCTGGCCCAGCGTCCGGTGCGGACATGCGCGAACAATACGATCATCGAGTTCGATTCGAGGGTCGGTGCCGGCTCGGCTCCCGCCAGCCGAAGATAGCGATCGATGATGCGGCGGTTCTGCATGTCGGGGGTCAGGAGGCAGAGCGGGATTTGCCCAACCTCAGCCCATGTGACCTCGTCGCGATTGCCGAGCGGGCTGTCGGCGGCGGTCAGCAGCCGGTAATGCTCATGGTATAGGGGCACCGTACGTACTCGCCCCACCGGCTCGTTGTCGAGATAGGTTAGCCCCGCGTCGATTTCGAGGTTTTCGAGGAGCCCGAGGATTTCGATCGAATTGCGCGACAGGACGGTGAACGACACATCGGGGTGGAGCGCACGGTAGGGCGTGGTCAGGCTCGCGACCATTGCCAGCGCGGTCGGCACCGCGGCGATCCTGATATGGCCGGCGAGGCCTTGTTTCAGCGCCCGCATCTCCTGCCGCAAGGCCCGAGTGTCGCCGACGATCCGGCGCGCCCATTCGAGGGTGCGCTGGCCCTCGGGGGTGAACCCCTGAAAGCGCGACGCACGCTGCACAAGCAGCACGCCGAGCATGCCCTCCAGCTGCTTGATTCCGGCCGACAGGGTCGGCTGGGTCACGCCGCAGGCTTCGGCGGCCCGCCCGAAATGCTGCTCCTGCGCCAGCGCAATCAAGTAGTTCAGCTTGTCCAGCATGCTGAAGGATGTCGCCTCTTGCGGCTGCGGTCACCCGTTATCGAGCGATAGACGTTTTCTATCATCCGGTCGAGCTGCGAGCAGCTGAGAATAGTCGGTAATCAGGTAATGGAAAGCACGCCCTCGGCCTTTCCGAACGGCTGCCATATTGCCGAGGTCGAGGTCGATCCCGAAACCGGCGTCGTCAGCGTCGTCAAATACTCGATGGTCAACGATTTCGGCGTCATCGTGAACCCGCTGCTGGTCGCCGCCCATGCGCATGGCGGGGTCGTGCAGGGCATCGGCCAGGCGCTGATGGAACGCACCGTCTACGATGAGGATGGCCAGTTCCTGACCGGCTCCTTCATGGACTACGCGCTGCCGCGCGCCTCGGACCCGGTGGCCTTCCAGATCGACAGCCACCTGGTGCCGGCCAAGACCAACCCGCCCGGCGCCAAGGGCTGCGGCGAGGCCGGCTGCGCCGGCTCATTGCCGGCCGTGATGAACGCCGTCGTCGATGCGCTATCGGAATTGGGCATCCGCCACATCGACATGCCGGCGACGCCGTTTCGCGTATGGACCGCGATCCAAAAAGCGCGCGGTGCGCGTCGGACTATGTGACCGGTGTGACTATCGCGGTCCGGTCGGGGCAGCGAGAACCTCGATGCGTACGACATCGCGGACGCTGCGGCCGCCGTGGTTGTCGAGTGGCACGACGATGCGCAGGTGCTCGGGACCGAGCGGCCTGCCATCCATCCGGTCGGCCAGAAGCACCGCTTTGCCCTCGAAATCCGGCGCGATCTCGGCGAGCGCCAGCACAGCCCGATACCCGTCGCGGCCGGTAACGACGATGAACTGCGATACCTGATCGCGGCGCGTGGCCGGGTCGATCGCACCTGTCTTCGCCAGCACGGCCCACAGCAGCGGACCGTCGAACGACGCGTGATGCATTCCGTGTTCGGTCAGAAACGAGGTCGCCAGATGCCGTGCCGGCAGGCCGTCGAGCGCCGCGACTCCGATGCCGACTGATGCATGCGCCGGTCCAACCACACTGAGGGCTGACGGCGCGGTCGGTTCGGCTGAGCGGCCTGGCGCGGCCACCGTGAGCGCGATGATCGCCGCTACGACGGCGGCTAGGTTCCAGCCGGCCATCGGCGCTACTTCGCCACCATCACGTCGGAGGCCTTGATCACCGCGATCGCCTCATCGCCAATCGCCAGCCCAAGTTCGTCGATCGCCTCGTTGGTGATCGACGAGGTGATGATGACGCCGTTGCCGATGTCGATGCGCACATGCCCTGTCGTCGCGCCGCGCTGCACGCCGACCACCCGGCCCTTGATCTGATTGCGCGCGCTGAGCCTCATGTCGGCGCTCCTGGTGATTGCGTCATGTACCGCGGAGACTAACGCGGGGGTCATCCGATCGTCCAGGGGGCGCGCAAAACACGGCGGCTTTTGCACGACGGTTGAGTGGCGCCACCGTCGCTGTGGGATGATATAAAAGAGGGGGAAGGAGCATCCGTTGTGACACCCGGGGAACGGCGCGGGAGAGACGCAGGATCGAAGCCAGCGGCGAAGCTGACCGTGCGCATTGATTTCGCCGGTGAGCGCGCGATTGGTCCTGGAAAGATCAAGCTGCTGGAGTTGATCGACGCTGTCGGCTCGATCTCGGCGGCCGGGCGGCGCATGGGCATGTCGTACCGACGCGCATGGCTGCTCGTGGATAGCTTGAACCGCTGCTTTCGCGAACCGCTGGTCGCGGCGCATCATGGCGGTGCGCATGGCGGCGGTGCGTCCCTGACCGAGGCCGGTGTCGCAGTTGTGCGACACTACCGCGCCGTCGAGGTCGCCGCGCATGCCGCGGGTGCGCCGCATCTCGATGCTCTCGCGGCCGCGCTGGCGGACCAGGCCGCGGGTGCCATCGCCGATCGCAACGACGACTTCGCGCCACCACCCATCGAATAGCTACCCCTACGCTCAAGCACCGAGCTATTCGGCGGCGAGGCGCTGCGGTTCGGGCTCGCCCGCGTCGAGCTCGGCAAGCACCTTGGGCGGCGACATCGGCAGGTCGCGCAGCCGCCGTCCCGTCGCGTCGAAGATCGCGTTTGCGACGGCCGCCATCGGCGGCACGATCGGTACCTCGCCGACGCCGCGCACGCCGAACGGATGGCGCGGGTTCGGTACCTCGACGATGACCGCGTCGATCATCGGCATGTCGGAGGCAACCGGACAACGGTAGTCGAGAAAGCCGGGATTATCCATCCGCCCCTGCTTGTCATAGATGTATTCCTCGCTGAGCGCCCAGCCGATCCCTTGCGTCACGCCGCCCTGGATCTGACCCTCGACATAGCTCGGGTGGATTGCGCGGCCGCAATCCTGCGCCGCGGTGTAGCGCAGGATTTTGACGTGCCCCGTTTCCGGATCGACCTCGACATCGCACACGTGGGTCGCGAAGGCCGGGCCGGCGCCCTGCGCGTTGAGCTGCACCTCGGCGCCAATCGGGCCGCCGGTGCGCGCCGCCTTGACCGCGATCTCGGCCAGGGGCAGCGGATCGAACGTGCCGGCATTTGGGCCGGCGGGATAGGCTTGGCCGTCCTTCCATTCGACCGCCTCCGGGCTGATATCCCAGATCATCGCGGCGCGCACCTTTAGCTGCTCCTTGACCTTCTCGGCCGCCTGCACCGTCGCCATGCCGGTGGCGAAGGTGACGCGGCTGCCGCCGGTCACATGGGTGAAGCCAATCGATGCGGTATCGGCGACGATCGGCTTGACCCGCTCCAGCGGGATGCCCAGGGTTTCGGCCGCCATCATCGCCATGGAGGCGCGCGAGCCGCCGATATCGGGACTGCCCGATGCGACACTGATCGAGCCATCCTCGTTGACGTGCACCGCCGCGCTCGACTCACCGCCGACGTTGAACCAGAAGCCGCAGGCGATGCCGCGGCCCTGATTGGGGTCGAGCGGGATCCGGTAGTTCGGGTGGCGCTTTGCCGCTTCGAGTGTGTCGATGTAGCCGATATTGGTCCAGGTCGGCCCGTGCGCCGATTTGGTGCCCTCGTGCGCAGCGTTCTTCTCGCGCAGCGCCAGTGGGTCCAGCTTCAATTCGCGGGCCAGCTCGTCAATGCAGCTTTCGACGCCGAACGACGAAATTGGCGCACCGGGTGCGCGGTAGGCCGCGACTTTCGGTCGGTTTGAGACAACGTCGTAGCCGGTGATCGTGACGTTCGGCAGGTCGTACATCGCGAACGCGCACATGCAGCCGGGGCCGACCGGCGATCCCGGAAAGGCGCCGGCCTGGTATTTCAACACGAGGTCGGCCGCGACGATCGTGCCGTCGCGCTTGGCGCCGAGCTTGACTTCGATGACCCCGCCCGAAGTCGGGCCGGTGGCGCGGAACACCTCCTCGCGGTTCATCACCATCTTGACCGGCCGGCCGCACTCCTTCGACAGCGCCAGCGCCACCGGTTCGAGGTAGACGAGGGTCTTGCCGCCGAACCCGCCGCCGATCTCGGCCGGCGTGACGCGGATGCTCGCGATGTCTGTTTCAAGCAATTTCGCGCAATAGGCCCGGATCATGAATTGGCCCTGGCTCGACGCCCAGATCTGCACCTGCCCGTCGGCCGCAACCGAGACGACGCAGGCATGCGGCTCGATATAGGCCTGATGCACCGGCTGGGTCGAATAGCGCCGCTCAATGATGACGTCGGCCAGGCGAAAGCCTTCCGCGGAATCGCCCTTCTTGAAGCCAAGCCGCTTGGCGATGTTGGACGGCTTGTCGGGCCGCGGGTCGACACCCTGCGTATAGAGATCGTCATGCAGCAATGGCGCGTCGGGCATCATCGCGTCCTCGACATCGATGACGAATGGCAGCACCTCGTACTCGACGTCGATCAGGTCGAGCGCCTCGGCCGCGATGTAGGGCGTCGTGGCGCAGACCGCGGCCACCGCATGGCCCTCGTACAGCACCTTGTCCCGCGCCATGACGTTGCGCGACAGATCGCGGAAATTCATCGGTCCCTCGCCGACAAATGCCTCCTCCGGCGAAATGTCGGGAAAGTCGGCGGCCGTCACGACGGCGCGCACACCGGGCAGTGCCAGTGCCTTGTCGGCGTTGATCCCGAGAATGCGCGCGTGAGCATGTGGGCTGCGTTTCACTTTGCCCCACAGCATGCCTGGCATCTTCATGTCGGCGCCGAAATTGGCGCGACCGGTCACCTTGTCGACGCCATCGGGGCGGATCGGGCGGGTGCCGACGACTTTCAGTTCATGATCGGTCGTGATGCTGGGCATCTGTGGTCCTTCGGGCAACGTGATCGCGGGACGGTGGGCTCATCGAATCGTACCATCGCGATATTCTTCTGTATATATCGAAAGCCAATCACCCACAGCCGGGAAGCGAGGCCGCGGCGTTATTTGAGTGTCTTCGATCCCGGCAAAAACCTGTAGCCGTATTTCGCGAAGATCGCTCCGGCCGCAGGAGACTGTAGGAAATCCATGAACCTCTTGGCGTCCGGGGCGGCGCTGCTCGCGGTCATAGCAACGGGGTAGATGATCGGCGGATGAGTATCGGGCGGAAAGATCCCGACCACCCTGACGCCGGGGTCGAGGGCCGCGTCGGTGTCGAACACGATGCCGAGGGGCGCCTCGCCGCGCGACACATAGGCAAGCGCGGCACGCACGTCGGCGGCGTTCGCGACCCTGTCCCGCACGGATTGCCATACGCCGAGGCGCTCGAGCGCGTCCCGGCCGTAGCGCCCGGCCGGCATCATCATCGGATCGCACATCGCGAGACGGCCGTTGCCGAGCAACTTGGCGATCGGGAAGCCCGGCTTGATCGCTGTCGCGACCGACGCGAGCTTGGGCGCGATCAACACCAGACGGCTGCTCAGCAGGTTGATCCGCGTCGCGGTGCGGATCAAGCCGCGCTGCTGCGCCGCGTCCATCCAGTCCGGGTCCGCTGAAATGAAGAGGTCGGCTGGCGCGCCGTTCTCGATCTGCTTCACTAGAGCGGGGCTGGGGCCGTAGACGAGGGTAACATCAGTCTTATATCTGGTGTGATATAGCGCCGCAGCGTCGTCGAGCGCGTTCTTCAACGTCGTGGCGGCGAAGACCATAATGTTCGGGGCGGCCGCGCTTCCCGGCACCGCCGCCATGACACACGCCATCAGCGAGACCAGCCCGACGCCGAGGATCGAAGCGCTCAGCCACGTTTTCGGACGCCTGATCGGCACTTTCCGCAGCAGCCCGATCCGATGGCTCAGCCAACCGGGCCGGCTTGGGCCAACGATACTCAGCATGCGCTTTACTCCCCCGCCATATGCAGCCAAACATAGCGCAGCAACAGCTGGATTGGGAGGGACGGATGTCGACAAGATCATCGGTTGGACGACGACTTATCGCGCGCGTCGCCCGACGGACCGGGCAGGCAAGGGACGCCGGCGCCCGTCCGCCGCGTCGATCGATCGCCCTGGCGGTCGGGCTCCTTGCGACGCTGAGCCCCGGTTTCGCGCCACCGGCTCGGGCGGCGGCGACCGTCGATGTGCTCTATGCCGGATCGCTGGTGAACCTGATGGAACGCAGCGTCGGCCCGGCCTTCGATAAGGCGAGCGGCGATCATTTCCAGGGCTATGCCGGCGGATCGAAGCTGCTCGCCAACCAGATCAAGGGCAAGCTGCGCCGCGCCGACGTTTTCGTCAGCGCGGTTCCCTCGGTCAATCAGAGCCTGATGGGCGCGGCCAACGGCGATTGGGTGAGCTGGTACATCTCGTTCGCCCAGTCTCCGCTGGTCATCGGCTACAGTCCGAACAGCAAGTTCGCCGCCGATTTCAAATCGAAGCCGTGGTACGAGGTGCTGGAGGAACCGGGCATCAGGATCGGCCGGACCGACCCGAAGCTCGACCCGAAGGGCGCCCTGACCCTGGCGCTGATGTCCAAAGCCGAGGCGTTCTATAAATCTGCCGGGTTGGCGCAGCGCGTGCTCGGCGCGCCCGACAACCCGGCGCAGGTTCTGCCCGAGGAGGAGCTGGTCGGCCGCCTGCAATCGGGACAGCTCGACGTCGGCTTCTTTTATTCGACCGAGACCTCCGAGGCCAAAATCCCGGCAATCACGCTGCCGCCGCAGATCACGCCGAAGGCGGTTTATACAGTTACGATCCTGCAGGGCGCACCCGACCCGCAGGGGGCCGAGCGTTTCGTCGCTTATCTGCTCGGGACGCAGGGACGCGATTTGATGAAACAGCACGGGCTTGCGCTCGAAACTCCGACGCTCGTCGGAAGCGCGGCCGCGGTGCCGCCTGGAGTCCGTTCGCTGGCCGCCCCAGCGAAGTGAGCCGGCGCGTCGCGGCGCCGCTGCCATGGCTGGCGGGGCTGCTGGCACTCTACCTGGTCGCTCCGGTGGCGGCTGGCGCCCAACAAGCGGCCTACGCGGACTGGCGTTCGGTCGACATCAGCGCGTTAGGGCGCGCCTGCGCGATCTCGTTCGGGAGTGCGACGGCGGCGACCGCGCTCATCGCGCTCTGCGGCATACCGCTGGGCTATCTGCTGGCGCGGCTGCCGGGGCGAGCGATGGCGGCGCTCGGCTTTATCGTCCAGCTACCGCTAGCGCTGCCGCCGCTGACCAGCGGCATCCTGCTGTTGTTCCTTGTCGGCTACAGCGCGCCGTTGGGCCGGTTGACCGCCGGCGCGCTGACGGACTCGTTTGTCGGCATCGTCCTTGCCGAGGTCTTTGTCGCCGCGCCGTTCCTGATCATCGCGGCGCGATCGGCCTTTGCGGCGATGGACCCGGTGTTCGAAGGTGTGGCGGCGACGCTCGGCCGCCAGCCGCTCGCCATTTTTGTGCGCGTCTCTCTCCCGATCGCCTGGCCGGGCATCCTCTCCGGGCTGCTGCTCACCTGGCTGCGCGCCTTCGGCGAATTCGGCGCGACGATAATGGTCGCCTATCACCCGTATTCGCTGCCGGTCTACACCTACGTCGCGTTCGGCGCCCAGGGCCTGCCGGCGATGTTGCCGATATTGCTGCCGACCCTGGTACTCGCGGCACTGGTCCTGGCGGCCAGCCGCGTGCCGCGTCGGCGCCGACCGATCGCTGCCCGCCAACGACGATCGCCGGAGCGGGTGGGCCCGATGGCGGCGATCGCGCCGCCGGGAGCCGCCGCCAATAACGCAGCTCCGCGACTGGCGGTTCGGCTCGAGCGCCGCCTTGGCGATTTCCGCCTCGTCATCGACTGGTCGGTGCAGTCTCGCCGGCTCGCGATCCTCGGCCCGTCGGGCTCGGGCAAGTCGTTGAGCCTGCGGCTGATCGCTGGGATCGACCGGGCGGACTGCGCGGCGCTGGTGAGCGTCGGCGGCGAGGATTTGGCGCTTCTCGCGCCGCAGCAGCGGGGCGTCGCTTACGTGCCGCAAAACTACGGTCTCTTTCCGCATCTGCGCGTCTGGGAGCAGGTGCAATTCCCGATCGGAGCGGCGCCCGAAGCGGCGCGGCAATGGCTCGAGCGGCTCGGCCTCGCCGGGCTCGAACAGCGCTATCCCGACGAACTGTCGATGGGCCAGCAGCAGCGCGTGGCCGTGGCCCGCGCGTTGGCGCGTCCCTCGCGGTTGATCCTGCTCGACGAGCCGTTCTCGGCGCTTGACGCGCCGTTGCGCACGCGGCTGCGCGGGGAGATGCTCGTCCTGCAACGCGATCTCGGCGCGACGATAATCCTCGTCACGCACGATCCGGAGGAGGCGGCATTGCTCGCCGACGAACTCCTCGTCATCGACGACGGCCGGACGCTGCAAGCGGGCGCGACGGCGGCGGTCTTCGCTCGGCCCGCGAGCGAGACCGTGGCGCGTTTGCTCGGCGTCGAACATGCGCTCGCAGGTGTCGCGGTCGGTGGCGACCAAATCGGCCTCGGCGGCGGCGTCCTGTTAAAGGTCGGCGGCGCGCCGCTACGGACCGGAACCCCGGTCGGCTGGAGCGTGCGCCCGGGAGGCATCCGCCTCAGCCCCGAGGGGGCGTATCACGGCTGCATCGAGAGTCTGCTTCCCGCCGGGGTGGGCGGCCATCTCACCGTCTGCCTCGGCGATGCCCGCGTCAAACTCCTCGCGAATGGTACCGGTCACGTAGTCGGAGCCCCTTGCCAGCTCGACATCGACCCGGACGCGATCCAGGTCTGGCCGCGACAAGCGACATTCGTGGTGTGCGCTGATGCCGCTGATGTACTCACAAAAAAATATTGAATTCCTCTGACGTTGCCGCCTTCCGCATCGCCGTCGTAGCTCCGCGCGATCGATCCCGCCCTTATCACGACGTCAGGATTCAACAGCGCCGTTGGAGCGCTTGATTCTTTGCCCAACGGCCGTTCGGCGTGATCCGCGGGTTGACTGTATCCTCGCAAAGGTCCGGTGACGGCGCATCTCGGCCACCTGGGGTATCGGATTGAACGATGGTTCGCCACCCACTTGCTCCCATTCGACATGAATCAGATGCCTAGCCCACGCTTCCGCCCAAAACTCCAATCAACCCCGCCGGCATGAGACATCACGCCTGCGACTTGTCTCCCGAGTTGCTGCTCCAAAGCGGGTCGCCAGGGCACCAACTGGAAGCCGAGGCCATCGTCGATCATGGCGAACCGACCCGACGCGAGCGTGACGCGCTGACGGTAAATCCCGGACATATGCTCGCCCTCGGCCGACGGGCGGTGCGCGAGGCCCGTTTCGGCTGACATTCTGGCGACCGCGGCGTCCAGTTCGCGCTGCCGCAGGGTGTTGAGGAGATCACGTGCAAAAATGACCCGCTGGCCTTGCCGGCGCGCCAGACCTTCCTCGACGAGGTGATCGACACGACGGTCCATCGCCTCGCGGACCTCGGCGCCGAACCCTCCGCCGCCAGTCACAGGCTCCCGTGCGAGAAGCTGCCGGTCGATCCAGGTGGCGCCCGGTGCGCTCACCTGCGCCTCGATCGTAAGATCGGAACGGGTGGCGAGCGACACGCGAGTGCGGCCGCTCGCATCCTCATAGACCCAGGCCTCGACGATCGCGCCTCCTCTCGCGTCGCCGGTCACCTCGATGTCGGAGAAGGTGAGATGGTGCGTGCGTCCGTCCACGCCTTCGATGATGGCGTAGGCCGTGCCCTTGAGTTCGTCATGGAGGCCGCGCGCGACCAGCCGGCCGAGCACCGGTTCGTCGGCCGCGTCGCCGTGCAGGGCGAAGCGGGTCACGTCAGGCTCATGGCCCGCTCCCGTTATCGCCCGGTGCATGGTCTTGATGATGTCGCCGCGGATGCCGAGATCTCGCAGCGCAGGCTCAAGACCCGGCTTCAATGTCCAGCGAGCGGAGTCGACATGATCGGCAAGTCCGAGCCGTTCGAGCTTAGCGGCACGGCCTAGCATCAGCCGACGTAGCTCCGGGTCTTCGCCGACGCTGCCGGGACGCAGGTCGGCAACACCGCCGCCCTCGTCGGAGATGTCGCGAAGCGAGCGATCAAGGCTGGTCCAGCGTTCGGCCTCGACCTCCTTCTCCAACGCGTTCCGGATCTCTTGTTCGCTGCGAGGCCCCAGCTCCAGAGCGACCCGCTCGGCCGCCCGGCCGCGAAAGCCCTGGCTGATGTAGTCGCGGCTCATTACCAGGTCCTCGCCGTCATCGGCGCGTCCGCGCACCAGGACGTGGATGTGCGGATTGTCGGTGTTCCAATGATCCACCGCCACCCATTCGAGCTTGGTGCCGAGATCCCGTTCGGCGTCGGCCATCAACTCCCGCGTAAATGTATGGAGGTCGGACATCTCCGCCGCGTCCTCTGGCGACACGGTGAACCGAAAATGATGCCGATCGTCTTCGCACCGCTCGGCGAAAGCCTTCGCGTCGGCGTCCTCCGAGTTTGCGTCGAACATACGTGCGTCCGTGCCGTCGCGGGTGACGCCCTCGCGCTTGAGATAGGCGACGTGCTTTGCGAGCGGCGCGGAGCGGAACCGCTTGCCCTGGTGCCGAACGATCCGGGTCATGATGACGACGCGCCGACCAGGCGAACGGGATGACAGAGACAGGGCTGCGCGCCGGCCTCGCCCGAACGTCGAACGGCCTTTGGTCCCGCCGCTCCGCCCGAAGGTCTTGCCGGTGTGACCGGCCTTCTTTGCGGCGCGCATCACTTCGCCGATGAAGCTCTTGGGACGCTTGGCGCCCTGGTTGCCGTGACGGATGCGGCCGGGGCGAACATAGAGGTCGTCGTCGCGCGTGCTCACGGCAGCAAGAGCCCTCCGAAAGGGGGGTGACGGCGCTCGGTCCGTTGAATTCCTTGGACTTTGTGGCGCAAGCGCCAGTCGGCCCTGTTGGTCCAATCCCAAAAAAATCTAACCCGACCAACCACATGCGCCCGACCGAGGTCGGCGCTTTTATCTTGCCGTCCGTTGGTCGTGTTCCCCTGCACCCCCTGTCCGACACTCAAACCCGCGCCAAAGCCCGCCAGATTGCGATGAAGCCCGATCTCGCTCATGGCTTCGGATTCCGTCGAGACGTCGTGACGAACAGGCCGCTGGATTGCGGAGCGAGCGCGGTCCAATCTTCCGCCGTTCTGACGGTCGACGGCGGGCCGCCATGCGCATCGGTTGACGCCTGAGATTTCGCTGGGCCGCTTTCTACATGCGCGGCGAACAGCGGGGCTTCGGTCCAGGAACGGGCAACAGCCGCGACAACCATCGCGCTGTCGATTGAGCCTCCACCGATCAATGGCCCTAGGACAGCTACGTAATCCTGCGTCTCGGCGGGCAGCGGTCGGCCGGTCGCGAGATGATCCTCATAGCGCGCTGGACCGCCATTGTAGGCGGCAAGGAAACCGGGTGCGCCGTAACGGTCGTGCAGCTCCCGCAGATAGGCAGCGCCGGCCAGGATGTTGTCGCGCGGATCGTAGGGGTTGGCGCCAAGGCCGTAGCGAAGACGCAGACCGGACCACGTCTGCGGCATGATCTGCATCAAGCCCATCGCACCCGTGGGCGACAGAGCACGGACGGTGTTGACACTCTCGACCTGCATCACGGCGCGTATCCACGGCGCCGGAATACCGAACCGCTGCGAGGCCTCGGCCACGAAGGCTGCAAAGGGATCGGTCGCCGCAGCGCTATCCAGCGGTTTCGCGGCGACCGTTTCGGCATAAGCGACGCCGCTGATGATCAGCAGCACGATCGTGATCCCGCCGCAAAGGAGCGGCCGCAAGCGAGGGGGGCGGCAGGCGGTTGGCCGGCGAGCGGCGATCGGCGAAATGGCCGGAAAGGAGGAAGAGGAGCGTCGGAATGGTTGCGACGGGATGACCGCGTGCAGACATGGGTTGAGCATGGTCAGTCCTCCTCGTCGGTCCAGAGAGGATCGGCCCGGCCGACGATCGTCGTGGTCGGCAGCGGGCCGAAATACCGGCCGTCGAGGGAGTCCTCTGACTGCCAGTTCATCAGGAAGACATCGCCGGCGGCGACGACGCGACAGCCCTGCCAGACGGGCAAAGGCCGTCCCACATGATCCCGGTCGAGCGCCTCTCCCATCGGAACACCGTCGACGGTGATCGTGCGGTCGGTGCGGCAGACCGTCTGGCCTGGAAGGGCGAGAACGCGCTTCAGCAGCGGAACCCCCTTCGGCAGATAGCGGCGTTCGTCGAGAAACGTGGCGAGCGGTTCCGGCGGCGTGACCACGAGCAGTTCGGTGATGTGCAACGCGCCCGTCGGATGCACCGCGTAGAGTCCGATCGGAATGCTGGCGCTGGCGTTCCAGATCAGCTTCGGGACCGGATGAACCAGCGTCGTCAGCCCGATGCCGAGCGCCGCGAAATACGTCGTCATGCCCCAGCCGAAGCGCGTCATGCTTCGATCCTCCGGCGCAGAAGCCAGGCGCGATGGCGCTCGCGCGTGTAGGGGCGCGGCGCATCGCCGGACGCGAGCCGGTTCTGGACATGCCGCCAGTGATCGGGACAGGCGTCGGCCGGATTGATGCCGAGTTGCTCGACCGCGTCGATCGCCTGCAGCACGCGCTCGACCTTGGGCCAGCCGGAGAGGCGCAAGAGGATTTCGCCGCCGGGGCGTACATAGGCGACGGTCGAGAAGGCCTCGCCGGGACCGATAGCGCGCAGGATGTCGATGCGCGAGACGACGGTGCCGTAGTCGTTCGGCGCCCAGCGGACATAGGCGAAGACGCTGTTGGGTGCGAAGCTCAGGATGCGCCGGCGGCGGTCGAGAATCTGCTCGGCGACGTCATGGCCGAAGCGGATCCAGTGCTCGATCCGCTTCTCCAGCCAGATCAGGTTGACATGCGTGAGGGTGTCTGGCGCATGCACGGTCATGGCGCAGTCTCCCCGCCATCGGGAAACTCGCGGTCCAGCAGCGCGCGGAGCATCTCGGCAACCGTGAGGCTGCGCCGAAATGCGGTGATCTTGATGCGGCCGCGCAGCGCCGGCGTTGCGTCGATCGTCAGGCGCGCCGTGAGGTCGGCGTCAGAGGTGCGGCTGATTGACAATTCAGGTGTGCGGACCCAAGCATCGGGATCGCCCGGTCGAGCGGCGATGCCGCGTCGCGGACCGCGTTCCGTCATGGCGCAAGCCCCTCGACCTCACGAGCGAGCGCCGCGATCTCGCCGGTTACGATGCCGGTGCCGTCGAGCTCGGCGACGAGATGGCCGGACTGCGCCGCATCGGCGAAGGCGACGCGCTGGCCGATGCGTGCGGCGAGCACGGGCGGGTCGTTCTCGGCGAGCGCCTGGGCTGTCGCTGGAGCGATGATCGAGCGTGCCGGACAGCGATTGAGCGCGAACCGGGCGACGAGCTGTGGGCGGAAGATGCGCGCCTCGTCGATCAGCTTCAGTATTTCGCCGGAGGCCCACCCGTCGAACGGCGACGGCTGCGCCGGGATCAGGACGAGATCGGCGGCAAGCAGCGCCGAGCGCATCAGACCGCCGATGCGCGGCGGCCCGTCGATAACGACGTGGTCGGCATCACGGCCGAGTTCGGGCGCTTCCCGATGCAACGTATCGCGGGCAAGGCCGACGACGCCGAACAACCTTGGCCGGCTCTCCTTCAACCGCTGCTCGGACCAGTCGAGCGCCGAGCCTTGCGGATCGGCGTCGATCAGGGTGCACTTTCCTTCCCGGGCCCATTCGCCGGCGAGGTGCAGCGCGAGCGTCGTTTTGCCGACGCCGCCTTTCTGGTTGAGGAGCGCGACGATCATCGCTCGCCCCTCCCGGTTTTCCACCGATTGCGGCAGTCGCCAACAACAGAAGGGTTAGATTCTTCGAGGTTAGAGTCTAAGTTAGTCGGCTCGGAACCGATTAATCGGCTTGATGAATTTGGCTGTTTGGGTTCCTGATAGCACGTGGGTCCGGTTCCTGATGGCACGTGCTCTTCGGTTCCCGATAGCACGTGCGCTTCAACAGGTTGTCCACAGGGGCCTGCGGATAATCGTGCGTGCGTGAACGCCAGCAACTCGCGCCCGCCGGTCTCGCGCTCGACGATGAGGCGATAGCCCGGCAGCGGCTGCCGGCGTGCAATGTCCCGCAGCTCGAAAGCGAAGCGCTTGAATGGCGAAAGGCTCGCCGACTTGATGTGGAGGTGACGGAAATCAAACCGCCAGCCGGTGCGTTGGCGGCCGGCGTGTTTGCGGACGAGACGATAGAGCCAGCGTTCCAGTCCGCCCGTCAGGCTGAAATACGCAGGGTCGATGGTGAGCACCAGCGCGTCGTCTAGGACCGCGCGATAGAACCAGTCCGGCATGATGAGATCGATGCCATCGGCATTCCCGTGCGCGTCGGCGCGCTCGGTCCATTCGTTGATCCAGGAGAAGCGGTGCATGCGCCGCTCGTTGGTCTGGCGCAGCGAGGTCGCCACGGTCGTCGATTGCAATCGATCCAGCGCCGCCTTGAGGCGGTGATAATCGCGTGCGCCCGTGCCGCGGCGGGTGAAGGTAAGAATCTCGCGCGGGGTCGCTGCCATCAGGCGCGAGGTGCGCAGGCCGGCGTCGCGCGCTTCGACGATCTGGCTGGCGGCCCAGATCAGCACGTCGGCATCCCAGATTGTCGCCATGCCGTGCTCGGGCACCGCCTCGACGCGGATGGCGATCTCGTTCATGCGGAAATCGATCGGCGTCGTGCGGTGGGTCTTGGCGAGGCTGAAGAACGGATAGGCCATGAGGTCCTGCGCGTCCCTCGGCGCGAGGTCGCCGGGTAGAGCCCGGAAGAGTTCGAGTTGCTCGCGTTCGGAGCGGGTGCGATGGCGCACGGACATGGCGGGAGGGATTCAGCGGCGCGCCTGGCCGGCACGGGTCGGCGTGACGGGCGTGTGGCGCTTGGCCGGCAGCACGGTCCCGACGCCAGGGTCCGAGGTCGACGCCTTGGCGCCAAGTTCGACCCAAGCTTGGAGGTCTTCCAGCCGATAGACGACGCGGCCGCCGAGCTTCGAATAGCGTGGCCCCGTGCCGTAGATCCGGTGCTTCTCCAGCGTACGGATGGACAGGCCGACGAAACGTGCGGCCTCGGGCGTGCGTAGGTAGCGCGGCGGCAAGCCGGCGAGATTGGGGGACATGGGAAACCTCCGTGATCCTGTCGGGGGCCGCCGGATGACGGCGGCTGTCGGGGATCACGGTGGCGGAGAAGGTTTGCGCAGAGGGATGGTGATGTCGCTCGGTGGTGAGATCGCCACCCCGAGACGTGACGCGCGCTATGGTCGGCGGCGATAGGGATAGAGCAGCAGACGCCGATAGCCGCCCTGCATCATGTCGAGGCCGAAATGGACGAGGCGTATCGTGCGGTCGCGCAGATCGTGACCTTTCCAGCCGCGCTCGGACACCTCGTCGGCGCCGAAAAGCGCACCGGCAATCTCGCGGTAGCTCGCGTCCTCGAGCCGTCCGTCTAGCGCGCGCAAGGCGAGGATGAGCCGGTCTCGGCGAGCCTTTGACAGTGCGGCCGGATTGGGACCGGGGTTGCGGCCGATCAGGCCGCGCCAGAGCCGGATTGCGGCTGTCGCGCGGATCTCGAACAACTGGTCGAGCGGCAGGAGTACGGCGGGCGGTTCGGTGCCGGCCTCGTCGATGTGTACGCGAAGCACGGCGCCGCGGCGTTCGACGAGGTGTTGACCGTTACCGGCTGGGAGGCTGGGGTCGAGAGACAGTGGCGGAAGCCGAAATTTGGGATCGGCGAGCTCAGCCGGAAGCCTCGTCAGAGCAATCACGCTTGGCAGGGCGTGTGGCGCCCAAAGAACCGAGCCGGGGCTGCTCGTCTCGGCGGTGCTCGAGAAATCGCAAGCCCAGCGCCGGGTGAACGTAGCCACCTCGGCTGGGTCCAGAGCGCCTTGGCGCGCGGTTCGTTCGAGCGTCCTAAGCTCCTGCAGGAAGTCCGCATTGCGGCGAAGATATTCCCAAGCGAAGCCGGGCGCGTCGAGCGACCGCAGATCCTCGTATGCGCCCGGCGACCGCCAGTCGACGCGGCTCATGGGCGTCCTCCCCACTGGCGAGTTTGCCGTTCACTCGGCCGGCCAGGATGATCCACGCCCAGTTTAGCACGGTATTATGACAACACCGCGTCAACGCATGTTGGCGCGGCGGCATGGAACTGAAGCTCGGTTAGTATGGCGCGCCCCCGCGCAGCAGGTGCCGATAGCCCTTCTCGGTCATCCATCTCGCGCGCGCCAGGTGCGAGTCCCAGGCTCGCCTCGCGCGATCCGGCTCGCGCGCCGGATCAATGTGGAGGACGATCTGGGCAACGTCCCGCCAGTCGGCTCCTTCGGCTTCCGCATCGAGCAGGCGGAGGTAGGTGACGAGGTGCTCCTCGTCGTACCCCGTGAGGACTCCATCGGAGGGCGCCACATCGGAGACGGGCGGGTCGAGCGGTGGCGATCGCATGCGTCAGTGCATCCAACTTGCGCGCAACTGGCGCCGATCCTATGTACATTAAATTGATTGATAGCGGGAGATTAAATCAATTCAGATCTAACTGCGGATGCGCGACGTCCGCCTGACCGGCTGTGCCGGTGCCTCGTTCAGCAGCATGACGCCGCGGCCCCGGTCAGAGTCGACGAACAGCACGCCCGTGGCCTCGAGCGCGCGACGCACCTGATCGCGCGTGCCCTCGTGCACCGGGAGAGCGCGTTCGGACTCCAGGCGTTTCAGCGCGGTCAGCGCCACGAGGGCTTTCTCTGCGAGCATTTCCTGCGTCCAATTCAGCAGCGCTCGCGCGGCCCGAACTTGTCGGCCGGTGATCATCCATGATCACCTCCGACAGACGACCTGCGCACACCAGGAATACGACTATAATAGTCG
>Ga0185299_10002487_pt1 | contig 28163 bp, 34 predicted proteins | sample PaiPotPPA55metaG_FD_128002 | JGI IMG/M metagenome (GOLD analysis project Ga0185299, IMG submission 128002) | Iron sulfur acid spring bacterial and archeal communities from Banff, Canada, to study Microbial Dark Matter (Phase II) - Paint Pots PPA... ...
AGCTATCTCGCCGACGTCATCAGCCGCATCGTCAACGGCCACCCGCAGACCCGGCTCGATGAGCTGATGCCCTCGGCTTACCCACTCATGCCTCAGCTGCAGGTCGTGGCCTGACAACACCGCTTACGATCAATAGCAAATACGTCAATTTGTTACTTCTGTCGGACATCTGCAGCGTTCGGCTGAAAACGCTTCGGTCCACCCCGCGATCTGCTAGTCGCGCCAACCATCATTTGGGGCGGTGCGTCGATTGGAGACGCACAGCACAGTGAAGCAGACTGGCAACACAACCCGTGTTCTGAACCGGCTCGGCTACTGCGAGATCAGTTCAAGTCTTGGCCTTACGGCGGCGCGCGAACGCCAGCCCGGCCAAGCCAGCACCTAAGAGTGCAAGCGATGCGGGCTCTGGCACGGCTTCAACGTCAGAAGTGACGATGATGGTTGGCAGGATGGTCAGACCGAACAAGCGATTGAAGTCACTGGTAAGGTTCTGTGGAGTTCCGGTCTCGGGGATCGACTCGTCAATGGTCAAACTCGGGATGAGCGATGTTTCGGCATCGGACGTCAACGTGACCTGGAGGGGGCAATCAAAATGCCCGCTTGGGCTGCCGGGCACGCAAACGAAAATGGTTGCAGTTACGAGGTCGCTGATACTTGACGAGCCTGGCTCAGTCAGTGCGATCGTTTTAGTTCCAATTGTCGGTGTGCCGGCTTCCGAAAGAGATGTGTTCAGCGTAGCCGGAACCCCTTCTTCAGCGCCCTCGAAAAGTATTGCAGTCCGGGTTCCGACCTGCAGCGTGTCCGAGAGGACCGCAATCGCATCTGGAGTGGAGTTTCCGAGAGCGACGCTCCACGTCATCGCGATACCGATCGCTGAGAAGACCCCAAGGCCAAAAATGCCTTTGAGTCTGCGCTTCAATGCCTTCATCGGTTGCATCCCCCCTGAGGTAAAGCGTGCCCGAACCGTCGCGGCAAAATTGCAATTCCGAGAACGATCGTGGATTTCATTTGGTGCCCTCCCCCTCAGAAATTGCAACGCGCGTGCCTAGTAGGTAATATGAACAACTTAGCGAGGATCGGAGGCTACTGGCGGACAGCGATCGTAAAATCTGGCGACACGACTCAACGGTTAGGTCGGCTAAACCTTTCAACCGCAGCCCTCATTCGTACTCATCTGAAATGACGATGCGCTTTCATCATCGATAACTACGGCCGTCTATAGCGCGATCTAGATTGCCGGGAACCGGAGGACCAAGCGAGGCCGGAAGAACCGGCCCGTCCGCCCTCACTGACATCGACGGTATCGGCCGCCCAGCATTCCGACCGCGATAGTACCAGCCGCTATGCTCAGTAAATCTCCTCGCAATTAGCAATGCACTGAGACGGTATTACATGGCATCATCATCCGTTATATTTTGGATGGCTCGCTCACCTCCCGTCGACCGCGGATCGGCAATGGATACGGGTTACCCGTGTGCTCGGTTTGGAACCGCGGCTCCCGCTGCCGCGAGTGCGGCGCCCGCGGGAAGGCGGTAGTGTTGGTTAGGTGGGGCGATGCCGACCGCACGCCCTGAGCCCATCACTACGGTGCGACGCACCGCCAAAAGGTGTCGCTACGACTGGATGCCGATTCGGCGTAGTTTGCGGAGCCGCCGACCCTCCGGCTGGCGGCGATGCGTTGATTACCCCCACCTCTGGCCCCTCCCCAGAATACCCAGGCGGGGGCCGTTTTTTGTACTTACTAACTGCGAAGCATGGCGAAACCGCTGAAGCGACATCCGCGAACTGCCGAGCGCTTGCGACGGCGAAAGGCAAAGCTGCGGGCGAAGCGCCGCCGTCAGCGAGCGAGAGCGTCCGACTAGCCGTTCTACGCCCGCTGTTATACCGATATCCTTCGGCCAATAGATGAACCGACAAACACCTCAAGTCGGTAATCCGCCAAAAAATGGTCAGGCGTATGCCGGCGCGGGGGAATCGAGGCTGCATTCTCTCGCTCATTTGTGGCCAAGGGACTTTAAAAAGCCATGCCGTATCAAGGGTTGGAGCCCATCGTTGATGCAGCCGGCGGGCTGTGATACCCGCCGCCCAGAAGCGGGAGCGGGGAATAGCAACGATGGACGGGGTCGTCGGTAACGGCCAAGGAGCGAATCAGCAGGCCGGCGCCAATGTGGGACCGCAGCTGATCGTGAACGCACAATACATCAAGCATTTGTCCTTTGAGAGCCCGCGGTCGCCACACAGCCTCATGCAGCAGGCGGCACCGCCGTCAGTGGAGGTCAACGTCAACGTAACGGCGCAGGGGCTGGATCCAGAAAACTACGAAGTGGTGCTGAAGATAAACGGGTCCGTGAAGTCCCAAGAGGAAACGCTATTTCTAATCGAATTAAGCTACGGTGCAGTTGTCACGGCGCGCAACTTAACGCAGGAGGCTATCCAGCAGGCCGTCTTGGTCGAGACGCCACGGGTGATATTCCCCTTCGCCCGCAACATCATCGCGACAACGACGCGCGATGGCGGCTTTCCGCCGTTGATGCTCAACACGATCGATTTTGCCGAACTGCTCCGACGCCAAGCGACAGAGGAAGCCCACACTGGGTAATTCCCGCCGTCGTTTCTCGAGTCATACGGCTAAGTGCGTTGATACAGGATGCTGAGATCGGCCTCGAAGGCGCACGGCTCCCAATCTCCTCGAAGCCAAAACGGTCGCTTTAGAGGACCTACCCCGGTCCGCTAGTGGATCGACTCTAACGCCTGTTTCCCGCGCCGGACTTTTTCGATGATGGCGTCGGGATCGGCGGTCCAGGTGAAGGGCTTGGGGTTGTCATTGGTTTCGGCGAGGTATCGGTTGATAGCAGCTTGGAGATCGACGATGCCTTTGAAGACGCCACGTTTGAGCCGCTGCCTGGTCAGCTTGGCGAAGAAACCTTCAACGGCATTGAGCCAGGAGGCCGAGGTCGGCGTGAAGTGGAAGTGGAACCGCTTGTGCCGTTCGAGCCAGGCACGGACTTTGGGATGCTTGTGCGTAGCGTAGTTGTCGACGATCAGATGCAGTTCCCGCCATGCCGGCGTCTCGCGGTTGATCTTGTTGAGGAAGCGGATGAATTCCTGATGCCGATGTCGCGCCATGCACTGGCCAATGACCTTGCCCTCCAGCACATTAAGCGCGGCAAACAGCGTCGTCGTGCCGTGGCGCTTGTAGTCGTGGGTCATTGTCCCGCAGCGACCGCGCTTCATCGGCAATCCCGGTTGGGTGCGGTCGAGCGCCTGGATTTGCGACTTCTCGTCTACCGACAGCACCAGCGCGTGCTCGGGTGGATCGACATAGAGGCCAACGACATCCTGCACCTTGGCGGCAAACTTCGGATCGGTCGACAGCTTGAAGGTGCGCATCCGGTGCGGCTTCAGGCCGTGTGCCGCCCAGATCCGCTGCACGCTGCGATGGCTAACCCCGGCCACCTTTGCCATGGCTCGACAAGTCCAGTGCGTGGCCTCACCCGGCGGCTCGGCCTGCGTCATCTCGACTACCCGCTCGATCACCGCCGGCGGCAGTGGCGGTTTGCCTGCCGGTCGCGTCGCGTCGTGCAGCAAGCCGTCTACTCCCTCAGCCATGAAGCGCGCCTGCCAACGCCAGATCGTCGGCTTGCCTTTGCCGGTCTGCCGCTGGATCGCCATCGTGCCAACCCCAGCGGCGCTCAGCAGCACAATCCGCGCCCGCCACACATGCTTCTGTGGGCTGTTCCCCGATCCGATCACGGCTTCCAGCCGTTCGCGGTCGCCCGCTCCAAACCGGACCTCGATGCCTTTCCTCATCCAGCCAGACTCGCATACCCACGAGCCAGCTGGAATCATTCGTCAGTGCCTATCCACTAGCATCAGAGGCACGGAACGAACGTTCATCCCGCAATCTGAAACCCAAAGCGGGGAGCTTCCTCCTCGGCGTCTCGGTCCTCCTCGAAGCAAATAGCAGCAGGCACTCCTACTCGCCAATCGCAGCGACTGGACGGAAACCGCGCGGCTTCGCACCAGTGAGCTGCCCACCCGGTTCCTGTAGATGCTGTTTCGCATATGCTTGGAATTCGGCAAACAGACGTTCGTTCTGGCTAGAATCGTCTCTCGTCTTTTGCGCTTCCTGTTTCTCATACTCGAGAAACGATCTGAACAATGCATCCAGCTGTGCTGCGTTGAAGGAGGCCCGACTACGGTCTTGTACCGTTGGCTCCTGCGGACTTGCGGTGCTGGGCGGGTGTGGCGGCTCTCCTTTAGAATCGGCAGACATGCTGTTCGGGTGACTTGCAGCCGGTTCTGCGATAGATGGCTCAATGTCACCTGAACCAGCTCTTATCATCTGCGCAGGGAGAGTGGTATTACCTTCCATCGGAAGCGGCGTGCCGGCAAAGCGAGTGGGTTTGTTGGCATCTCGCTCCGCGCTCTTGATCCACCGAGAAGCCGCCTCGAACCGGGTCCATCCCCCAAGCGAAGCATGGATATCGATCTCTCGCCATTTGGGATGATGGCGTGACATGCGCAGCTCTGCGAGGCGCTCAAAGAACGTTTCCACAAAATGCGCCACTTTGCGGTACCGCTCGGTGCCAGCAGGCCAATTGTAAGCCGCCAGAACGGTCCCGACTGACAACGTGGAGACTGGTTTGCCGTCTTCGATCAGATCGGGATAATCCGCGGCACTCAGCGTGGCCTGTTCATAGCGCTCCCGAAGAGTCTCCGGGGCAGATATCGACAAAAAATGCAGCCCTCCCTCAGGTCGTAGCGCTTGGAACAAGCTAGCGGGTTTGGCCACCGTGTAAACCAATGCCGCGATTTCTCCCCGGCGGAGTTTGTCTAGCGCCAAGGGCTGCGGAAAAGTGGTGATCTCCACACCGACCCCGAGCGCACCAAATATCGCGCTTGCGGTGAGGAATGTTCCGCTGTCAAGCGGCCCAAAATTGACTGGCTTGGATGCTAAATCATCCAGCGAGTGAATCGCAGGGCCAGCGAGAATATGGACCTCTTGGTCGTACAGCTTAGAGATGTATTGCAAAAATTTTTCAATGCCCGGAAACGGGGCTTGCCGCTTCAGCGACGCCAACACATCCGCCTGGACAATGGCAATATCGACACCGCGGGCAAACAGGAGATCGGTCACATCCTTCGCCGCTCCCTCGCCGGCGACCGGCAGAATCCTTAAATTCGTACCTTGAACTGTCGTGACGAGATCGATGGCGTCGCTGAGATCGCCACTGTCGAGTCCACCAAGGATGATCGTCACCAAGCCGGAATTAACCTCGTCTCGAAGCGCATGACGGATATCGGTTCCCAACCCTTGTCGCTCTTTTGACTTCTGAGCCGTGTCCGAGCTGCCGCCGAGGTGGCTGCGGCCCTTGGCGAGAGCCGGAGAGCTGTTGTTTGGTAGAATTTCGTGCTGTACGGGGAGCGCTGTTAGGGCCTTCGGGCGATCACGGCTCGTTTCTCCTGGCGCCGTACGCTCAGCTAAATCGTCGTGATCGGACGGGCGGCGACCGGAGATCTCTCTTGTGCTGCCCGTCGGCACAGGCTCGTGTACCGACCCCGGGTTCGTTGATCGCGAGGCGCTCACCGACTCAATCTGTTGCCCCGGCCTCGCCAACCCGCTGTGTTGGCTGTCGCGTCCGTCAGGCTGGCGCTCAGACCACTTTTCGTTGGGGCGCCCGAGCCGCTCGTGCCCTTGTTCGGGGAATGATCGCGCAAGCTCCTGGATACGGTTGCGATAGCTCTGTTCGATGCAGCCGCGATGCTCACCGCACCGGCGACGGGCATTTAGAAATGCGATTTCGTTGTCCTCAACATCGTCGCGCTTTGCCTGATTGCGCTGGCGCCGCAAGGCGGACAGGTCCTGGTCAAGCTTGGCGAGGTCGGGTTCGTGGCAGATCGTCACTTCATCGGCTGCGCGCGTCGCATGGCAATCGAAACTCTGGCCGCTCCCCGCGCCGGGACCGATCACAATCACGGCGAGGATCAGTGCGGCTGTGAAGATGATAACTCGTTCTGTCCTCGCAGGTTTCGCGCGAGATGGTTTTGCGTTCATGGATCAGATGGATTCCAGATGGATTTGGTGATCAGAGCGCAGGAGGGAAGGCTATACCCAATCAACGCGCGAACGTGCCCTACTTACCCCCGGCGGGACGAATGGTTGAATAGATACCAGAGGAATCTACCAATGGTGCCGGGTTCAAGCGGTCGTCAAAGCACGTTGTTGGCTCGTGCCCAGCCCGCTGCGCTGTTCCGGGCGATATCGCGATCGTCGTCAGCGGGACGGAGCGGTTGACGTCTTCCCCATACTCCGTCGGAAGCCGGCTAAGGGTGTGAACCGTAGGTCAGGAATTGCGCATATACGTAATAGTCGGGCGTTACGTAGCCATCGTTCGCATCGCCGTTCCCGATCCGCATCGTGCCGGCTCGCATAGCTACAGGCCGCGCCTCATCCGTTTCCAGCCAGCGCCGGTGCTGCGCGGCGACTTGAAATGCGATCGACCGGTTCATCTGCACCCCGCGATCCACGATGCCAATTATATCTTTCCAGAAGCCCGCTGCGGCGGCTGGCGTGGGGCAAAGAAACATTTTTGGATGGGGTTGCGCCGGGGAAGCTACGCTTGTAAGTCCTACGAAAGCTAACGCGGTCACGGAGCAAATTCTCAAAAGCTCTCGCATCGTACCTCTCGGCGCCAAAAGCTGGGACCAGTAAAGCCCCGTCCCGCGAACAGCTTCGGCCGAGCTAAGGAAAGGATCGGTTAATGCCGCGAGCCCCGCAAACAATTGACCTTATGCCGCGGGGTCGCGCTCTTTCAGATTCGGGCAACGCTAGTCGCTGTGATAGCGACCCGGCCGGCCACGACCATGATGTGATGTCGAGTGATACGGCTTATTGCTCCCCATAGCACGTCCTAGAGCGAAGTCTCCCTATGCTCGCGGACGTCGCTGCGCTCCCTGGTCGAAGCTTGTCGCAAGCTGGTGTTGTCGCCACCTAGCGAGCCGTTTTGCCCTGGATTTGACGAATGTCGGCAATCCACCCTATTGAGGCCGATCCCTGTTGCCGGACTCTCGGTCGGCTTTGATGATCTAAAGATCGCGGCGTGAGTTGGGTTAAGGCCATCATCCTTGCCATGCTTGTTGCCGGTGCTGTTGCGGCGGGTCTCCATTGGCGCAAATTTGCCGCCAATGTGGTTCTGCCCGGAACCCTGGTTGCCTTGTACCTTGTTTGGCGTTGGGGGCGCGATGACTAAGCGCCACCCTTCACCCGGACCGCGCGGCAAGTCGTGATCCGCCGGAGCCGAAGGGCGGGGGCCGTTCTCACCTTCTCACCTTCTCACCGCGAGCCCGCCCTCCGGCGAAACAAACACACGAGATGAATGCAAGAGAGCAGGAGTTTGTCCGGGCGAAAGTGGGTTGCTGGAGCTGGCCAAGCAGCTCGGCAACGTCAGCAAGGCTGCTCAGCAGCATCAAACAGCCAGCATCGACTGTGAGGTCGCGTCTCGGCGCCCCAACTCCGACGCGCTCGACATGGGATGGCGGGACCAGAGAAAAGGTCCGATCGAGGGAGGCGCCGGGCCAGGTCTCTTTCGGGGTATGTGTAGCCCCTGCCACTTAGGGCGAGACGACACCGAGGCCTGCCGATCAACGGTAGCTCGCCGGGGAGCGTTCAGAGTTAGAGCCCCGTCGCACGAGGCTACGGGGCTCAATCGAGGAGAAGCGCAGGTAACAGTTAACCGGTATGAACCTGCGCTCGTTCCCGATTACCGCGTGCAGTCCGGCAACCCGGCGGCTTCCGGTGGTCGCGCCACGGTAGAGGAGGCCGAGCCTGCCGCTGACGAGCTAGTGCCGGTCCCGCTCGTGCTGGAGCTGCTCCCACTCGTCGTGCTCGGCGCAGTCTGGAAGCGCACCTGCTTGGTCCCGCTGTCCCAGCACTTCGCCGTCCCGGAAGCCGCACCGGGCGAGGTCGTGGTCGTGGAGGTCTGGGCCGCAACGATCCCCACGCTCCCCGCCACTAGGGCCGCGGCGATCAATCCGATTCCGGTCATACGCATCGGCGTTCCTTCCTGATTTCAGACGAGTCCGGTGACCCGTCGCCGCCGGACGCTGCGGAAACGGAAGCTGCCGAGCTCTGTTCCCTACGTACCGTCTAACAAATAAGGGGCTCGCCGTTCTCCCAGGGAATTCAAGAGTACCACTCGGCCGTTGTGTTGCTACGTCTTGAGAAGTTCACCGGGAGGTCGATCATGTCGCGCATTCTCAGCTGTGCCACTTTAGTTACGGCCAACCTGCTGTTCACGCTCGCGGCGGTTCCGGCGCACGCACAAGCCCTACCTGGCGGATCTTACCTGCAGAGTTGCTCGAACATCGGCGCGTTTGGAGATCGGCTGGTGGCCGATTGCCGACGAATGGATGGTAGCTGGGATCGAACCGCCCTGAGGGAGGTTGGCCGCTGCGTCGGCGACATTGCCAATATGAACGGTCGGCTTATCTGCGACTACGCGGAACCGGCTTACGGATCGGAGTACGACTACAATTACAGTTCCGCCACGAGCCGCAATTACGGCTACCCGCGGATTTACGGGCTTGGGCGTTAGCCGCGGCGACAAATCCGGCTCCGGCAATCCGTGCGGAAAGAAAACCCCGCTCCATTGCTGGGGCGGGGCTGTAGGGAGTCTGGCGGGGTCAGTCCGGCCCGGCTTCTTTCGGGTGATCGCCGGTAGCTTCTCACACCGCCCTTACGCCGCCTTGGGCGGATCTGGCCGAGCCCGGCTAAGGCCGTTCCGAAGGTTGCCAGCGACGCCGGCTCGGGAACGGGGCTGGTGGCGGCTTGGAACCGAACAGTCCTCCCGCCGGCGTTCTGGGCGGAGGGCCAGGGGAGGAACGCAGTCCTGCTAACAAGGATGTGGGTTAGCCGTGCGGGCATACCCGAACTCGCATCGAACATCCCTCAAATTCAGGCTTAATCCCGCAAAGAAGATGGTTTAGAAGGCGGGCATGTCCGGCAGGCAGCGATTACCCGGCGGCGAGCCGCGCAAGGCGAGCCAGCGCATTACACGGCGTGCGGTATCGCGTTTCACCAAGGCCGCGCCGGTGTGGCGCGCCAGTATGCCGGTGCTATGGAAAGGTCGCGCAGGTATCTTCCGTCGGGATAGCGGCGATGGCGAGCACGCTGAGGTCGTGATTGATGGTCGGATTTGCCGGGTCCGCATCAGCGAGCTAACCTAAGTGTTCCGGTAGTTCTCCAGAAAAATCAGCGCAGTCGGAAGGCGCCCACGGATGGCATCAGGATGTACCAACCTGCGCAGCCTGAAGCTCTTAATGAGGCTGGCAGTTTTTCTGTTGGCGGCGACCCCCGTCGCTGCCGAAGACTATCCCGAGCTTGGGATCGCCAAGCTGCGCGCTGCATGCGCCCAAAGACGGGATATTCCGGCACAATCAATGCCTGCTTACTGCGATTGCTATGTTGAGTTGATGCAGAACGTCGTGCCTTGGCACGATTTCCTGCTGCTCGATTCGGTCATTGCAGCGAAGGGGCTTACTGGATTGGATGCGAAGGACAAGGTAAGTTTGGGCAAAGGGCGACAAGTGGCCCTTTTTTGCGAACAGCGGAGCAACACGGCAGCCTTAAAACGCTAACGTTCCGGCGGAGGTACTGCGCCAATCTGGACGTATCAAAATGCATCGCTCGAACTGCTTGCGCAGCTAATCCATGTTGTTACGAATGGCCACCCCGTTAATTACCGCTAAACAATGCCGTGGCGCTCGTGGCATGCTGGAGCTGTCCCAATCCGATCTCGCCGATATAGCCGGATTGAGTAGGCCCGTATCAGTGCCGGATGGGACGACCGGGCCAATCGGCCGTCTCGCCGCAGTTTCCCTGACAACCGCTCGGTTGCGCCAACCGAGCAGCCACCAAATCGAGGCGCGTTCGCGTGCGAGGGTAAGAGGCTCGAGGGAGGCGGCGCGATCCTGACAACCAGGCAGCCAGCTCGATCCCCGTCAAATTCGACGATTTGCGACGTAGCCTAAACCCAGCTCGGGCGCTCCCGCGCGCGCCGTCGCCGGCACACGGATGCAAGCCACGCGCCTTCAAGAACGACCAGTGCAATTCCGACGCAGGACGCGCCGACGATCCGGCGCATTAACTTTCCCATGGCACTACCTCTCAGCGGCGCTCTGCGGACACACCGCGCGAGGCAGCGGGGGCCGGTGAGGTAGGGAAAGCCCGCACCGCGAGAGCGCCAGACGGTAGCATAGGACCGGCTCGTACCCTTGACCAGCGCCATTCCGGCTCGGTTGCCACGTCTGGATCGGCGCGTCGGTACCGCTGGGCACGGCGGTTCGCCCGTCACGAGGGGCACGGCAACCCGATCGCCGGCCCGGTCGGGTTGGGTCCTATTGCACGCGATGATCAGGGGCATGATCAGCTGATTAGTAGCGTATGGCGCAACGTCGACGCTGGCTGCCCGGCCATTCTCAGGCCGGTCTCCTACCGAACCATTCTGCGAAACGAGGCTAATTTGTCCGCCTCAAGTTCGAGATCTTCGGCCATACGCAGCCGGGCTTCCCAAATCGTGGTGATTCCGGCGTGCTCGGCAAACTCGCGATACCATGAGGCAAGTTCGCGCAGCTTCTCGGAGGCCGAATGATGGCGGGTATTGGGGTGCATTTATGATCTTCAGCGCGCCGGGGGACGCGCTCATGCTCGTATAGTAGTACATCGCGCGGAGCCAGGAAGTGGTTAACCCCGTACACGGTGTTTGATGCGCGTACGTCGCTTGTTGGTCGACTTTGCCTGCGCTGAATTTGCCCATGCTCGACCCGTTCGTTTGCCGGTCCCGACGTTTAACGATTCACTGTGGTGGATCTCATTTTGTACGGTCGCAACTTTGGCTACTGCCTCTGCAGTCGAAGCAGTCATGGCCTCCTCGGCTGCGTGCGCCGGCTCTGGCTTGATTTCATGCGCGGCAAGGCTCACCTCCGACGCCGGAGGATTTAGCGCTATATTTTTTACTTCGGCCGTCGGTTTCAATGAGACATCCTGGATGTTGGACTGCGCGGAATTGGCGCCTTCGGTGGCCGGTTCTGCGGGTGACCTATTCACGCCCTGTTCAATTGGGTGCATCGTTTCAGTCTGCTCTCCGGTGAGGTCAGGCGCGATCGGAATTGCTGCCGCGGCCAGAGGAGTCGGCTCTGCAATTCCTGCTTCTGAGCTCCTCACAACCGAAGTCGTCAGAGCTCTGTCAAGCTGTACCGGAATGACTATCGCTCTAAGAATAGCGGTTGCTTCTACTGCCGCGCGACTTAGATCTGCGTCAAGCAACAGCGTGGTGGTAGTCCCCACAAGTGCGAGGGACATCGTAGGAATGAGCCCAAAAAGGGCCGCCCCGATGAGCCTGCGGCTCCATCCCTTCTTAAAGGGAGCATTCTTCGGCGCTTGCTGATTCTTCAAGCCGATAGGACTGCGCGGCGCATCAATGCTGGTACCGTGACCCAATACGCGTGAGGAAGCTCTGAAATTTGGTTCAACCCGCGCATCAATGGAGGCGGTTTTCAATGGAGAAGCCGCGCTCCGGACCTTACCCTCTAAGCGATCGGGTTGTGTTTCCGATCGGCTATCCCGGTCGAACTTGAGTTGTTTTGCCGCGTCTAGCACCTCTGATAGCGGGCGCCCAGAGGAAAGCAACTTGTAGAGGGCATCGATAACCGCATCACTGGGTTCAGAACGAAAACGATGTTTCGGCGGCTGGTATTTGGGCGCACTTGAACCCTGAATAGGATCCGCCTCCATGTCTGTTCCCTTCATCGGACACACTGGCGATGGGGCCTAACCGCGCCAACGGCCGATGCTAACGAGGGCAATTCGGTGCCGCAATGGCTCAGGTTCTAAACGGAAAATCAAGGTCGCCAGAAGAGGAACCTGATCTCTCCAGACGCATTTCGCAGCAGTGCTCGTCCATCACAGGTGCGCTCCTGGACGAAGTCCTAGCTCGGGCCCCCAGCCGGATGCACGATCCGTCGGTCAGCCAGAGGCGACCGCATCGGCTGCCGGATGGCGGCTTCAGCCCCTCGCGTCGCCAGATCCGCTCAACCCGCTTGTCATTGACTAGCCAGCCGACCCGGCGCAGCAACTCGGCGATCTTGCGATAGCCGTGATGCCCACACTGCTGCCCCGACTCGGCGATCGGCTTCAGATCGGGAGCCTATCAAGAGTCCCCGAGGAACGTCGTCACGATGACCCAGCAACCGACTTGCGTCTGCAATGGTGTCACGAAGAACCTTGGTAACGCTGTTCGGCTGATCAGAACTCACGGTCAGTTGTGTGTAGGCGTGACAGACCTGCGGCAGGCGGTCAAGGATGCCTTGCCAAGCTAATATCTGGCGCTGCGCCTCAAGCTTAATCGGCGGCCATGAGCTTGCGTAAAAAAAACTTTCGCTGTCCGTATCGGCAGGATTCAGCAGAAGCGCGAGCGTTGATGCATTAGCGACAAATCGCTCAAGCTGCGCTCCGACCACCGTTAGATTAGCGAGCTCGGCACTCTGCAGAAGCGGCAAAAGTGATTGGGGCAGGACCGATGCAGGCAGCGATCGCTGCATTTTTCGTGCTCGTAACAATGGCCTCACTGTTGGGTTATATCGGGCAGGTTGGGCCATGGAGGAGCCCTCAGGAATTGCAGTTGCACAACGCGCATGACCAAAGTCGAAGGATCGCTCCACGACACAAAACTCGATATGGGGAGTGTGACGTGGCGGCTGAGATTTATTGCGGTTGATTGCGTCGTTTCGGATTTGTGGGAAAGCTCTTGCGCCCATCCGAAACCGTCGCACGGCCAATCCGGCTCAGCGTCCTTGGATACCAGTGCCTCACCGGCGTCTCCAGGACTAGCGGGCCGATGCCCCTCGCCACGGACTGAGAGTCGTTTCGCCACATCCAATACTTCGGAAAATGGTTGCCCCGAGCAGAGTAGCTCGGTAACAAGCCTGAACTATTTCGGTTTCGCCGGAAAAAGCGACATTCCGCCGAGCAGAGATCGCTGCGCTTGCGATAGCTTCTGTTTCCACCCGGGTCCCCCGTACCGGACGTCATGTATTCTGTATGTTAACAAAAAATTACTGATCACAGCAATCGGCAATGCATACGCAACAATCGTAGAGGCCATTGCTGCGTACCGAGAATCATGGTTAACATTGGGGCGAGGTGAAGACGAGCAATGTGTCTGACAAGGGGACAGACGTGCACGCCGAACCTATGCCAGGCGCAAGCGCATCTATTGAGCCAGAGCTCAAGGATACCTACCGTTCTGTTAACCGCGACCGAGCTATTCAAGCCTGTCACGAGCTGCTTTCTTCTGGGCACCCCTTATCACAAATCCTGGATACGGTTAAACGGCTCACGGCTCTGAACGACGCCTCCCACTCGGATGCCGTCGAGCCAGACAACACAGAACCGTCTAATATATGTGCTGAAGCGCGCAGTCCTGGACCGCAGTGGGAAGCCGCGCAGGTTGAGCAGCCGCTGGACTCGACCGTTGGTACAAAGCGCCGCGAAACCCTCGGCGCATTACTTCTAGACACTGGTCATGCCGGTGGTGCTCTGAAGGTTGAACAATCGCGAGATACCTCTCGATTCGCAGAAGCACCCCGCAGCACATTACGAAAGACGAGCGTAGCCCTCCTTTTCTGGCTTGTTCTTGCCACTTCGCTGACTGTAGTGGTAACCGCCGGAAAGTTATTGATTGACGCAGGCCTCCCGCGGAGGACTGCAGAAGCAGCAGCTAAGGCGATCCCCGTGGCCGTGCAGCTCGGCAAGGACCTACACGCTGTGCTATCGGCACATACAAAATCGAGACCAGCAAGCACTACAAACCTCGAGCCGGACGGAGCGGAGTCTCTACTCATGCAGGAGCAGACCACGTCGTCCGAAGATCCGGAAAGAAAACCGGCGAATCCTCAAAACCTGGAACCGCAGCGCGCTGCGGCTCAAACCACACCGGAGGAAATTCAAGCGCTTTTAGATCGCGGAGATGCGCTTGTCACCACGGCTGATGTCACATCCGCTCGGCTTTTCTACGAGCGCGCGGCTGCTATCGGAAATGCGCAGGCCGCGATTCGGTTGGGAGCAACTTTCGACCCTGCTTTCCTTGCTCGGGCTGGCCTTGTAAGCACACGAGGCGATCTGGCCGCTGCACAACAGTGGTACGAACGCGCCCGTGAGCTCGGAACCAGCGATGCAGACATTCAATCATCCGCTCAGCCGGCTGACACGGCACGGAGAGCCGAACAACTCGCAACTACCTCGCTCGCAACGTCGGTTCCCAAGCCAGCGAAAACACATCAGACTAAAATCCAACCCGCCGACCGGCGCCCGGTGAGCGGTCGAATTGGCAAAGGCACCCGGTCGGCGGCACTGGATGCGTCGTCATTGCCAGCTCGGCCAACGATGGCCCATGCGCGCCATACCCGAACCCAACGACCAACCAACGGCCCGGCGTGCCCCCATTCCGGTCGTTGCCTAACCCCACCTTAAAGTTTAGGCGGCGCTTTCGCATCGCTGCTGGACGGAAAGCGTGTCGAATAGGACCGGCAAACCTGCGGCGGTGAACGGTTCGCTTTCCGGTAACGCTCCGCTGGCGTGAATGTAACGGCTCGCCGCGCTCGTAGCTAGCGCTTGCACACCTCTACGCGGCCAACTCCCTCGACGTCAGCGCGTCGCGACTCGGAGCGCGATCGGGGTCGCAGCGGGTGAGTTCCTCACTCCGCACCCCCGCACCAGCCCACGCGTCCTTCGCGGCGGATGCTTATTGTGCTGATCCCGGGATCTGTCATATGTCGGTTTGGTTGCGCGTGGGATCGACCGTCGACTCGAGTACTTGCCCGAATTCCCATCTCGCGAGCGAAGCCGCGGATCGAAAGCGGATCCCGCGTCGTTGAAGAGACATGACTTCGCCCTGGCGAGAGCTTATGATTGCCGTCGTTGCTTGGATGGCGATAGCGACGTCGGCGTTCGTACCGGTCATTCTTAGAGTGGTGAACACACCTAACGCCGAGTTACATGATGCAGCGTATGCCCGGGGACTGTTACGACACGCTCGCCTAATGTCCGAGCAGCAGCAAGCAGCCTCAAATAGCAGAATTACCCGCGGTTTCGAGCCTTAAAAGGAGGCAATTGAAAAACCCGTAGCGTTTTGGGTTTTGGCGTGGCTGCCTGAGCGGGTGTCGCGTGGGGGAAGCGATGCGAGGGTTTGACGAGCGCTCCGAGGAGTTGTTTTCGTATGTCGATCTGGAGAAACGGGTTCGCGCGGATCATCCGCTTCGGTTCATCCGGTTGGTGACCGACGCGGCACTGTCGGAGCTGTCGCAGGATTTCAGGGGGGCTTATCGGAACCGATCTCCGTCCATTTATCCTGCATCGGCTTTCCCCTGAGGGCTGGCCATTGTTTTGGAATCCGCCCCAGGTGGGGATTCATACTGCGTGCGAAGAGGATGAAGAGCAGCTGCCGTCCCGCCGCGCTCTTTCAACGACGCTCAGCACATCGGCGGATTAGCCCGGTGCGGTTCGCGGCGCGTCCTGTTCATTGGCTTGCGGCATATCTAGATCAGCGGCCATTTCGTCATGCTGCACAGCGAGCCAGCGTAGGTGCCGGCGAAGGCTAGCCAGGGGCTCAACATCAGCCAGCGAGCGAAAATGCGTGGCCATGATGCGGTAATAGTCTGCGCGGAACCGGACCGCAGGTCGCATGCTCTCCCTCCACTCTCATTTCGACGAATGCTGAGGGTCAGCCTACCCTTTGGTTGTGACAAATTCGAGTAATGAAAGAAACCCGCGATTATAGTCGCATTGCTCCAGCTCGACAAAGAGAAATTTCTCTCCCTCGTGAGGCAAAATCCCGATTTTCCGGGTCGACGTGATTCGCGTGATGGCGCCGCCTTCGAGTGATGAACCGAGGGCTCGTGACAATGCACACAGGTTGTGCAGCTGACCCTGAAGCCGCTTCCCGTCTACCCTGGACCGGACCGGGCGGGCGCAGCTTTCGCCAAAACTCGTGTGTGACCTCCGTCACACAAGGACTGGTCATTAACATGTTTATCATGCCGCTCGATGGCGGCGGAGGCCCGGTTACTACTTAGTTCCGGATATTCAAGCGCCCCCCGCTACGGATGTGAGGAGCACTGGGGGGTTGCAATCGCAGATGAATGAGTGTTACCAATCACGTATCAGCTTGCCTGTAGCGCTGTTGCTGATTTTGGCAACCCTCCGGGCGGCTTTGCCCCAGACCAACCAGACCAATTCTTCGACAGCCTTGATGGTGAATTCGCCTAACGTAGATGCGAACTGCGACATCTCGATACGCACCATCGATGACCTGACGAGCAGGACGGCGTCGGCTTACAGGAGCGACGTCACGGCAATTTGCAATGTGCAATCGTCCTATTCAGCTTCGATAGATCAAACTGCGGCAGCTCATGCTGGATCGATAAACGATGCCAATATATCGCCCATCATTGGCTACGCCTTACCAGTAACGATAAGGCCGCGTGGTGGAAGGCTTGCCTCAGTCTTCGTGCGGAACGTCAGTGACCGCGCCGTCGAGCTCAAAGCTGATATAAAAGAATGGCGTCAGGATACATTCGGTCAGGATGTCTTGGTACCGTCGTCCGCCCCAGTTCTTTCGCCCAAGCAAGCAAGGATTGAGCCGGGCGCGACGCGCGAATTGCATGTGCAATTGCCGGCAGCAACCGAACATGAGCTTGCCTTCCGCATATTGCTTCAGCAGCAGCTGCTCGGTAATGGTCTGCCCGCTTTGCATTCGGTCTCAACAATTACACAATCGCTGCCAGCCTTCTCCGAACCATTGCAATCGAGCCAATCGATACTCCTTGCCCACCGTATTGATCCCCAACATCTGTTAATAACGAACAGCGGAGGGCGACGAGCGCGGCTCGTGCACATAAAGTACAATGGCAGGATAGTCGCCTCGAAGCTTGTCGCGTACGCACTTGCGCATTCGAGTATCCTCGTCGCCTTGGACGTTCCGGTTCACGGCGGGATGGTGGAGATCGAGACGGATCAAGGTCAGCGCGTGACTCCAATTCGCTAATTCAAGCCAGCGGTACCCGCGACACCGAGGAATTAAACCAACTGGACCGGCTGTTCGGTTAGCAGCCCCTCATCGGCCAGGAAGAGATCATCGGGTACGAGCCGTTGGGTTAAATCGTCCGCCAAGGCTCGGTTTTACATGCGGTTAGCATGGTATGCCGTACCCGCCCTTTGCTAATCGATCGGTGTGAGCGCTCTGGTTCTCGTCGTGAGCCCCGGGCAACAGCTGAGCACAGCGCTCAACTAACTGATAAAAACCTGATGCGTTCGCCCTGAAGCACGGCGCAGGTGAGTCGCCCCGTTATATAGATGCCGCTATCGACGTTAATCCGGTTCGGAAACACTTCGGGTTCCTGCACCGGAGTATGGCCATGGACGATAACTTTGCCGAAATCGAGCTTACTGGCCAGGAAGGGCTCGCGAATCCAGAGCAAGTCGTCGGTATCTTGTAGCTCGAGCGGGATACCAGGGCGCACCCCTGCATGACATAGAAAATAACGGCCGATTGTTAACGACACTCGGAGTGAGTTTAGAAACTCTAAATGTGCTTGCGGGATTGCGGCGCTCAGAGTTTCTGCTGCTCTTTCGTAGTTCTTTCCCCTCATTACGTCGCGTATATTGACGCCGTAGGAGTGCAAAGTCTCAAGTCCACCAATTCGACGCCAATCACCGGCAATTGCGGGGTTGCACATGAAGGCCTGAAACAAATCGTCGTGATTGCCCCGCAGCCCGATAAAGTCAGTTGGAAATGGGTTCTGGGCCAAGCGATCAATAACAGCTTTCGAATTTGGCCCGCGGTCAACGTAATCCCCAATTGTCACTGTTAGGCAGCTATCGCTCGGATTGGTATTCAGATCACGATAAATCTCATCGATCATTCGATCGAGAGCACCGCTGTACCCATGAATGTCACCGACGACGTAAAGCCGTTCCCATTCACTTGAAGTTGATCCGGTGTGCACGGGGCTTACGATCACCCTTACTCCATTAGGAAACTGCGTTGCTTGCGCGGGGCCGCCTAATTCGGTAGGATTCTACCCGAACCCTAAGAGAAATCACAGCCCCTCAATGTTACTCCCGAATAAATCCCTCGATCCTCCGCAAACGGATCTGCCTGCTCTCGACAATGGCGAGCGATGGTACGTAGTGCATACACTGCCAATGTCCGAATTACGCGCCCAAACTCAGCTAGACAACCAAAGGTTTCGGACGTTTCTTCCAAAGCGCCGCAAGACTGTCCGGCATGCACGGATTTCGCGCACCGTCGAGGCCCCTTTCTTCCCTCGCTACCTCTTCATAGTGCTCGACGTGGAAGAGCAGCCATGGCGTCGTGTGAACGGCACAATAGGGGTCGCCCGATTGGTGATGCAAGGCGAACGGCCGCAGCCAGTACCGCGTGGGATCGTCGAAGCGCTGGTAAGCTCCGTCGACTGCGATGGAGTTTTGCAGCTTCGGGACCGCTTGCGAGTAGGCCAACCCGTGCGGCTGATGGCCGGAGCCTTCGCTGAGCAACTCGCTATTCTGGATGAGCTCGATGATTCAGGTCGCGTCCGCGTGCTCCTCGATATACTCGGTCGTAAGGTTTCGGTGCGAACTGACGCCAACAACCTCTTGCCAATTCCCGATGCACACTGAGAACCGTTTACGAGTTAACCGAGCCCCAGCTATCTAACCGACGCAACCGACGAGAAGCGCAAAAGGAAATAGAAATTGTAAGATTGGCGATCCTTAAGCGGCCGTTTCGAGGGGTCGCGAACGGATGACGCTGGATTGCAAATTCGTCTCGTCGCTCCGTGATATCAGGAAATAGATTGGGAACAACGTAGCGGTAATCGGTCGCAAGGCGCTTGCGTCCAGTCGCTGCAGCATGGCAAGATTGACGACAAAACCCCAAAAGTCCAACCGAATTAGTCCCCCAATGCGAAATAGGATCCGGTTGACCGCGTTCGGTGTCGCTGTCGTCGCCCTTGCGATCTTCGCCTTGTCAAATCCCGCATTTCCTCGGGACGGGATGACGAGCAAAATCGCCCTCGACCGGATCGCTTCCGCGGTTGATGGGGTGGAGTCCGGCCACGGCATGAACATGTTGATGTGGCGGACTAATCGCGAGGGTCCGCAGGGGCCCATGCAGGTTAGCGAGAAGGCAGCAATAGATGTTGGTGGAGGCGACCGCTTCGATGTCGTGCAAAACCGGGCGATAGGCCGAGCGTACCTTGCGCTCCTTTATCGACGGTATGGCAATTGGTCGGATGCTATCTCCGCCTATAACTGGGGTATGGGAAATCTTGACGGCTGGATTAAAGGTGGCCGCCAATCCCAAAAGCTCGTGCCCGTGGTTGCGATGTATTTGCGTCGTGTATTGTGGGACAGTGGACTGTGTGGTTTGGGCGCCTCTGTAGCGGACTGCCGATTGGAATACAAAGGTCTGCATTTGAGCGGTTACTCCGTCTCGACCTCGATTTCACAATCTGACGAACTGCTCCTGCCTGGTTTGAAAGACAGCGGACGCCCGCTAGCAATCCTGGCAACGAGTGGACGCCCACTACCGGTCATCCAACAGAGTGGTCGTCTGTTACCGGGGCTAGAGCGGAGCGGCCGAGCCCTGCCGCGCTTGGGGCGAAGTGTCGTCTGCTCGAGTTTGGACGAGGTGAGGACGAAACCGAACACGCAGCGAACATTTAATCCATACTCTATCTTCGCCCGGACCTGCCACTGACCGGTGTCGACCTGGGTCCATCCTTCTGGGGGCACGCTGGTGTTGGCCGATCCTTGCTGCGTCTACGTAAAAGCGAGTGGCGCGTGCAGAGTGACAGGCAAGCCTCTTCTCGATACAATCGAATTATGGCAAAGCGGGCCTTGATCATCGGCATCACCGGACAGGACGGCTCCTACTTGGCGGAGCTGCTCGCCAGCAAGAACTACGAGGTTCACGGGCTCATCCGGCGCGCAAGCCTTTTCAACACGGACCGCATCGATCACATGTACTGCGATCCACATTTGAATAATCTCGTCTTGCGCTTGCATTACGGCGACCTGACCGATGGCAGCACGCTGCGGCGCGTGCTTGAAATCGTTCAACCCCATGAGGTGTACAATCTCGGCTCGCAAAGTCACGTCCGAGTGTCTTTCGATATGCCCGAATACACTGCAGACGTTGTCGCTATGGGCACCTTGCGGGTGATTGAGGCGTTGCGAGACCATGTTGCACATACTAGCCGGGTAGTGCGCTATTATCAGGCCGGGTCTTCCGAGATGTTCGGAGCGGCACCACCGCCGCAAAGTGAGCGGACTCCCTTTTATCCGCGTAGCCCCTACGGGGTTAGTAAGCTAGCTGGGCACTGGTTCGCGGTGAACTATCGCGAAGCCTACAATCTCTTTATCTGCAACGGCATTCTGTTCAATCATGAAAGCCCCCGCCGCGGTGAAACCTTTGTCACCCGCAAAGTCACACGAGCGGTTGGGCGGATCAAGGAGGGACTACAGGAAAGGCTGTATCTGGGGAACCTCCTTGCCCGCCGCGACTGGGGCTACGCCGCCGATTATGTGCAGGCAATGTGGTTAATGCTGCAACAGGACAAACCCGACGATTACGTTATCGCGACCGGGGAAGCGCATAGTGTCGGCGAGCTTGTCGAAATCGCCTTCGCGGAGGCGAGACTTGACTGGCATCGGCATGTAGAAATTGATGAGCGATATCTGCGCCCGTCAGAAGTCGACGCGCTATGCGGAGATGCGGCCAAAGCACGCGAGCAGCTTGGGTGGCGCCCGCGGGTTTCATTTTCCGAACTCATCAAAATGATGGTCGCGCACGATAGTGAGCTCGCCCGCGGGGAGCGAGCCTTATCCCAGGCGGGCTTCACTTCCCCCACTCGAGGCGCCGCCATGGCGGGCGGCAATTGACGAAAACCGCGCCGATCATCTACCCGCTACGGGACCGGCGGGTGTTCGTCGCGGGCCACCGTGGCATGGTTGGCTCGGCTCTTCTGCGCCGCCTCACCAAAGAAGGCTGCGATATTCTGACTGTTGCGCGCGATGAACTCGATCTCCGCGACCAGAAAGCAGTGAACGAGTGGTTAGCGAGGATTCGTCCTGATACGGTCTTCTTAGCAGCGGCACACGTCGGTGGCATCCACGAAAATGCCACCCATTCGGGGGAGTTTCTTTACGACAATCTTGCGATTGCGATGAATGTCATCGAAGCCTCCCGCTGCACAGGTGTACGCAAATTGATGTTTCTTGGATCGTCGTGCATCTATCCGCGCCTTGCCCAGCAACCCATGAACGAGGACTGTTTGTTGACGGGACCACTAGAGCCCACCAACGAGTGGTATGCCATTGCAAAGATTGCTGCGCTGAAACTTTGCCAAGCGTATCGCCGGCAATACGCGTGCGATTTTGTCTCGGTTATGCCGACAAACCTCTACGGCCCCTACGACAATTTCGAGCTGCTCTCCAGCCATGTCCTTCCCGCCCTCATGGCAAAAATCGATGCTGCTGCCCGTCGCGGAGATTCCTCGGTTACGATTTGGGGTAGCGGTTGGCCACGCCGCGAGTTTCTTCACGTCGACGACCTTGCCGAGGCTGCCGTTTTTCTGATGCAGGCTTGGTCCGAGGAACAGCCGATAAACATCGGCACGGGTCAGGATCTAACTATCCTTGAACTCACAAAAATGATTGCGGGCGTTATAGGATACAAAGGCGAGTTTGTTTTTGACGCATCAAAGCCGGACGGCACACCCCAAAAGCTCCTCGACATTTCTAAACTGGCGGCTCTCGGGTGGCAGCCCCGGATCGATCTGGAGGGCGGCATAAAACAAACCTATGATTGGTACTGCGATCACGTTACGCGTCACTGACCCTACCAAACACCTCATCCTAACGAGCTCGACGGCACCGCCCCGTTGGCTGGCAAGTTCTGACTGCTTCGGATTATACATCCCTGATTATTGTTGTTCTGCCTTCGGTTATTGCTCGTCGCCTTATTTTATAGTGGTGCGGTTGTTATTTCGTCAGGCCGCATTCGTCTCATAGGAGACGCCAACCAGCCTTGACGCGAGCGCAGCCGTGGACCACCCCTAACACTCACTCCCTGTCCGGTTATTCCGGGGCAACTACAGTTTTCAACAGCCATTTCCAAGAGCATCCTTGCGAACTGCTTAGGATCATAGTGACCCCGGTCACATTTCAGAACAGCGGCAGTCGACTCCTTCGCTGACTTTGTGTGACCCAAATCCGTGAAAACCTAGGAGTAAGGGTAATGCGCTGCGGCCCGCTTCAGCTTAACGCCTCAATAGCCGTTGCGTCGCGAATCACGATTAGCCGCTTACCCAGGTCAACCAAGCCATCCCTCTGCCATGCATGAAGTTGTTTGTTCACACGCTCGCGTGTCGCGCCGACCATTCCAGCGAGCTCATGTTGAGAGACATTAAGCTGCATAGGGGGGCTGGGGGATGCGCCGAAGCAACTCTTTGCCAACCGCAGCAACACCCTCGCCAATCGTGTATCTAGCCGCTCGAATAGTGCAGCCTCGATCTGATCGTCGGTCTGGCGGAGCCGCTGACATAGCAATCTCAACAGAGCCAAACACAGGTCGCTACGTCGTTCCAGAAACGGAATGAATTCCCGACGGTCTATGACCAGCAATTCGCAGTCGCTTATCGCGGTCGCGTCGGCGGTTCGCGCTCCTCCGTCCAGCAATGCAATTTCGCCGAATATCTCACCAGCATTGATTATGGCCAATACAACTTCCCTCCCGCCTTGGGCGGTAGCACTAATCTTGATGCTACCAGCAACAACCGCCATCATGCTCCGTGCTGGCGAGCCTTTTATAAAGACCGTACGACCCGCTTGATGCTGTTCAAGTCGCGCGTGTGACAAAAGAGCATCTATGTCAACCGGAGCTAGATGTCCAAAGAGGGCGTGTCCCTTGAACAGCGAATGCTTGTCCCTGGAGGTGAGCGCGCGCATCAGCACCTCACGCCTGCTAAAGCTGAAAAGACCGTAGATTACGGCAGTATAGCAGACCGTGCGCAGCCACTGTATTCATCGGATTTACGGCCTACTTCTGCCTTTCGGGATCGGTTCCACAATTAAAAAATGGGCGCTACAGCACCGGATCGCATTCAGGATAACTCATATCGGGGGTCCCCTTCATCGGCCCGCCATAGCCAGCGTGATCTAGTTCCGGCAATCTCGAACCCGCAGGTTCCGCATTGGAATCGTTTCTGCCGGGAATAGGTTGTAATGGCGATCGGCTTACCTCTTCGATCCAACACCGAGCGCATTGATAATCATCCTTGATTTGCAGAGAAGCTGCCTAGGCGCGCCTGCGCCAGTAGTTCCACCCGGATGCCGTCCTCTTGTCCATTGCGTCTTGTCCAGCTCGATTAAATCGCGCTGAAGAGCCGACGCGCGTTGTTCGGCATTGGCGGCTAGTTCACGAGCAATAGTTTGTCCTTCATCCGCATTCATGACAGGCATCCCCCCGAGACTGGATCACTGCGACACCTAAATAGCTGATGCGTATTTGTTGCAATGTGACCTAGGTCACATACGGCGGGAGTCTTTTGCTGTTCACTGTTTAATTAGCCAGCGGTTTTAGCTAGTGGTTTTAATCATGGACCCTACGGCCGAGCTGCTTATTTGGACGTTGTGCTGGCTAGCCATCACATTGGCTGCGGTGCTGATGGCCGAAGCGCTCGGGTTCTAGATCTGCCTCGTCTTGCTCGTCACAGCCTTTCGTAAAGGACTACCATATGTGCGTCATCGAAGTTATGGCTATCCGCGCTATTGCGTCCCGTCTTCTCGACGACATGCGCGAATGGCTGGATGGGAACGACTGTCAGGATGCCCGATTTGAGACCAAAAGAAACGGCATGACCATGAAGATCAAAATCCGCTTCGACCGGGACGATTTGGCGGAGCGGTTTCGGCGGGTATTTCGAGGCTCATACAGCCCATCATAACCCGAATCGCTGGGGCACCGGGCACGCTATGAGAGCTTATTTTGTGCCGCCCGCAGACCGGCTGGGAATGACTAGTGGATTGACTCGAACACCTGTTTCCCGCGTCGGACGTTTTCGATGATGCCATCAGGATCGGCGGTCCAGGTGAAGGACTTGAGGTCTGCATTGCTCTCGGCGAGGTATCGATTAACTGCCGCTCGGAGATCAACGATGCCCTTGAAAACGCCGCGCTTTAGCCGCTGCCGGGTCAGTTTGGCGAAGAAGCCTTCGACGGCATTGAGCCAGGAGACCGAGCTCGGGGTGAAGTGGAAGTTGAACCGCTTGTGCCGTTCGAGCCAGGCGCGGACCCCGGCCTTCGCTCGGGGCAGGCCTTTGGGATGCCTGTGCGTGGCGTAGTTGTCGACGATCAGACGCAACTCCCGGCCGGCCGGGGTCTCGCGGTCGATCTTATTGAGAAAGCGAATGAACTCCTGATGCCGGTGCCGCGCCATACATTGGCCGATGACACGGCCCTCCAGCACGTCGAGCGCGGCGAACAAGGAATTGCCTACCAGAGACATGGCGGGCGCTGACGCCGAGTCGGGATAATCGGCGATGACGATGGTGTCATCCTGGTCATAGGAAAAATAGAACGCCTCTTTTGCCGTCCGCCACCTCGACCACTCATCACGGCAGTACGGCGACCGGAGCCTGGTCCTGGCGCAGAAGCCGTACCCCCTCAACGGTCAACACCCCGGATCTAGCGCCTAGGATCGTCGAGGCGTCGAGTTTCTCGCAAAAGCGATGCACCCTACGTCTCGGGTGTTCGTCGCGTATAGAGGATTGTGGCGAGATATAATCCGTGCGGACAGAAGTACCCCCTACTCCGCCGACTGGGTCACACACGGTCCTGACCTAAACTTCCCTCGCGGCTGCTTTTTTGTTGGAACAAGGGACGTTCGTTCCTTCTCGGCTCCGCGGCGGCATCGCGCCGCAAGCGGACCTCCTCGCCACCGTTTTCGGTTTCCGCACTCGATCCGATTCGACCAATCTCAGATGCCGTGGTGGGGGTCGGCTTTTGGGTAGGATGCCGGTCCTTCGGGGCATGTGCGCCAACGCAGGCGTAGCGCCAGCAGCTATTTGCGAGACCACGATCGAACCGACGCGTTCGACCCTAAGCGGCCGTGGCTGGCTCCCTTGAGAGGGGTCCGGATATGCCCGATACTGCACAAAGTTGTTATCGGCCTGATGCTGGGCTGCTTCCAATCCGGTCGGGGATTCGGCGGTGACCCGGGTCCGCCTTTGCCGGCTCACACCAATCATCCTCGATTGTCAAACCCGAGTTGCATCGCGCAACTAATCAGCCGATCGTTGCGCTTGAACTCGGCGGTGCCGCAAGTTTACGGTCGCAAAGCTTTCAAGCGGGTCGAATCAAATGATGCTCCCATCCTTGATGGTGCGGCCTTCCGCCCTCGCCGTAGGCTTTCTAGGTATCTTCGTTATTACCGCTATTGGGGCGATCGGTTCTTTGGCAACCCGGTCGCATGCCGCCGGGCCGACGGAGGTGGATAGGATTCCCGGTGCTACCGCGGGGAGGGCCGCCATGATAGAGATGCCGGATCCACCATCGATGCGGTTCCAAGACACGGGAATCCTCGCAGCCCCCACCGATATTGGTCGCGCCATTCGAGCGAGCGCCAGTCTGCAACGACCTGCTCCTGGACACAGCAGTGCCTCTCTTTCCAAGGCAGACATATCGGTACTGCTCGCGCGAGGCGACTCGTTGTTAGGATTCCGCGATTTTTCGGCGGCTCGACTCTTTTACGAGCGGGCCGCGAACGCCGGGAACGGCCAAGCGGCTGTGCGATTGGGGCAAACCTACGATCCGTCCTTTCTCGAATGGGCCCAGCTGCGCTTTGTCCGCGGTGATGCCGCCGCGGCGGCATTTTGGTATCGGCGAGCCCGAGAGTTGGGCGTGAGCGACGCAGGAACACTGCTGAAGGGCATTGAGAGCAAATAGGAGCGTAGTCGCTATGGGTCAGTTGAGATTGTGCGCGGTCGCGGCGTCTATAGGGATCGCCGCTTCCATTCTGTGGTCCCCCGCCGTCACTGCACAGCAGCTGGCAGCAGTCAACCGCGGCGTTGTCCAGCTCGAGACGTCTGGCACCGCCGGCATATCGGTCAGGATGGTCGAAGATCTCGCGAACCTGATCGATGATGGAGCAACCCGTCGTGTCATACCGGTCGTCGGAAAAGGCTCGCTGCAAAATTTGACCGACCTGCGATATCTGCGCGGCATCGATATGGCGATCCTGCCGACTGACATGCTCGATTACGCCAAAGAGCAGCACTTATATCCTGGTATCGAGGCGTCTCTCACCTACATCACCAAGCTTCACAATGAAGAGTTTCACCTGCTGGCCCGGCCGGAGATAAAGGACATATCGGACCTCGCAAACCAGAAAGTGAACGTCGATCTGCGCGGCAGCGGCACATCTATCACGGCAAGCCGGCTCTTTGATCTTCTCAAGCTAAAGCCGACAATACTCAACGATAGCTCGGAAATTGCACTCGATAAGCTGCGCAGGGGTGAGATAGCCGCTGTCGCATTTGTCGCGGGAAAACCCGCGCCTCTGTTCTTGCACTTGCAAGGGGATGACGGGCTTCATTTTCTGGCTATTCCGATCAACGAAGCTCTGAGCAATATGTACGTTCCCACACGTCTGTCCGCGGACGATTATCCAAACGAAATACCGCAAGATAAACCCGTTGACACTATAGCGATCGGCAATGTGCTCGTCGTTGCTGACCTTCGACAACTTCGAGAGCGCTACCGCAACGTGGCTAACTTCGTCGATATCTTTTTTACCGAATTTCAATCGCTGCTCGCACCAGGGCACCACGCAAAATGGAATGAGGTCAACATTGCCGCTGAGCTTCCCGGTTGGCGCCGCTATGGTCCTGCCGATGAATGGCTGAAGCGCAACATGCAAATCGCAAAGGGACCTAGCCCGGAAATGTTGCGCACGATGTTCTCGCGCTTTGTTGACGAGCGCCGCCAGGCAATCGGTGGCCGAGCAATGAGCGAGCAGGACAAGGATGCGCTGTTCCAGCAGTTCCAATCCTGGCAACGCGGCCAGGCTCGGTAATCAAGCGCCGGCTGCGCAGACTTAAGTCCGCAAAATCTGTCTGGTGGGCTACTCCCCTTTTCGGCTGGTTCAAGGACGAACGTCTTTCCCACGCCTCCGAAGCTGCCATTTCTAGCCGCGGCCGAGATTGCCCAGTAGGGTGGAACGAGGCAGAAACTGCAGATCTGCGCGCCGGCCTTCCGGCCGCGCCATTTGACGGGGCGCTACGAGAAGACGGACGCCATGGGATTGCAACCGGCCCGGCAGCAAAGCTACGCAATCTCGATCTCACGGCTCGGCAAAGCACCGGCGATCCCCCTGACCTGCCGTTGAAATTCGGCGGAGGCCCGCTGCGCCCCGACGCGATCGGCAAATCCGGGGGTCAGTATCGTCCGTTCCTGCGTGCAGGGAAAAAACAGGGGATTGAAAGTCGCGGGGCTCTTTTGGCTGCCAAATTCCCTGTTAAGCAGGGAAAAAACAGGGAATTCGCGCTCAACGCCGACTGATCCCGTTCAAAAAATCCGAGGCATGTCAGCTGGTTATCGTTCGGGATTCCCGGAGAACCAAACAGGGAAAAATTCCCATTCAACAGGGAAAGAAGCGCGCTCCCGGCGACGACCGCATGCGGGCCCCTGGGAATGGGTCGAGGAGGATGGAAGGCGCGGGCGATACCGCACACCTCTAACACCGGCCGCGCTTGCGATGTCGTAGGTCCCGGAGCGGCTAAGGGATCCCTGAACCGGCCGCTTTTTAGCGGCCGTAGGGAAGGAGTTGGAAATTATCTATATTGCGGGCCAAGCGGGACCAGACCGCCATCGAGGATGAACGGTCCTTCATGTATTGCAAAGCCTGTGTGGTGGAGTGTAAGCGGTGTTGTCAGGCCACGACCTGCAGCTGAGGCATGAGTGGGTAAGCCGAGGGCATCAGCTCATCGAGCCGGGTCTGCGGGTGGCCGTTGACGATGCGGCTGATGACGTCGGCGAGATAGCT
>Ga0185299_10002488_pt1 | contig 28155 bp, 25 predicted proteins | sample PaiPotPPA55metaG_FD_128002 | JGI IMG/M metagenome (GOLD analysis project Ga0185299, IMG submission 128002) | Iron sulfur acid spring bacterial and archeal communities from Banff, Canada, to study Microbial Dark Matter (Phase II) - Paint Pots PPA... ...
CAAACAATCGCAAGACCTGCGCACCGGTCGGCTTATTCCGACGGATCGCAGACGTTCTGCGCTCGGGCAGTTTCCGGCGCGGCGACCGACTCTGGTTATTGGGGCAAGTACAAGAGCATAAGATACCAATACTCACCGTCAGCGTGACTTTATTCCAAAGCTTTTTTTCGCTCGTTCCGGAATATTGTCCTGCACCCGTCCTGTCTACCTCCACGATCGCGCCGGTCTTTCTGCCGCTCCGGCGGAAGAACCCTGGTCGGCGGCCAGCGCATAGGAAGGGGATGCAGTACATGGCAAGAAAATCCGTTCGCAGCGCACTCACGGGCACGGCGGCGCTTTTACTCGGAATATCGGGCGCTCAGGCGCAGACCGCACCCGGTTCCGGCTCATTTCCTGGCTCGATATTAATCCCCGACACGAACACGTCGCTGAGGATTGGCGGCTACGCCAAGCTCGACTTTCTCTACGATTTCGGCGTGCATCAAGACTTCCTGGCGAACGGTGCCGGCTCGGGCGCGCTCGCTTCAGCGATTCCGCTCGATGATAACGTGCGTGGGACCGTACCTGGCATTGGTCACAACATTCATGGCGTCACACGACTCACGGCGGCGGAGTCGCGATTGAACATCGAAACCCGCACGCCCACCGGCTATGGCGAACTCAAGACGTTCATCGAGGGCGATTTCGAGGGCGTGAGCGGTCTCACGCCCGGCAATACCTTCCAGACCAACAGCGACCGCTCGGCCTTCGCCCTGCGCTTGGCCTATGGCACCTTGGGTCCGTTCCTCGCCGGGCAAGCCGCGCCGCTGTTCCGCGATCCGGTCGCCGAAGTCGAGACCTTGGACTTCGGCGGTGCCATCGGCACCGCCGGTCCGCTGCGTCAGCCGGAGATCCGCTACACCTTCGCCTTCGTCAACGGCGTGAGCGTGGCGGTCGCTCTGGACAATCCGCAGTCGCAATTCTTCAATACGATCAATACCAGCGCTGCGGGCACCCCCTTTTCCGGGCAGTCGACCTTCGGCGCCGGCCAGGGCGACAAGGCCCCCGATTTCGTCGGCGCGCTAGTCTTCAACCAGGCACGGGGCCATCTTGCTTTCCGCGTCGTGGCGCGCGACCTCTATGATCACGGCGCCTCGCCGGTGGCGGGACAGGCGCCGGGCAACGCTTCCACCTTGGGCTGGGGTGCCGGTCTCTCCGGCCATGTCAACACCTTCGGCAAGGACGGCATGTTCTTTCAGATCAATGGCGGTCCCGGCATAGGGCGCTACGCCACCGACGCGGGCGTGGCTCCTGGTGATTCGGTCATCTCGGTCGATGGCCGGACGCTCAAGACCGTCAAGATCTGGAATGCGTTTCTCGGCTACCAGCACTGGTGGACTGACCGGCTCCGCAGCAATGTCGAGGGCAGCATTTTGCAAGCCTCCTATCCGAAGGACCTTTTTCCGGCCGCCGCATTCGCTCCGGCGGGCTCGTTCGGCGTTCTGAACCGGCAACTGATCAGTTCGCATGTGAACCTGATTTGGAGCCCAGTCTCGCAGGTGGATCTCGGCGTCGAGTTCATTTATCTGCAGCGCAAGACCGAGGGCGGGCAGAGAGGAAGTCTCGAGCGCGGCGAGGCCTCCGCCAAGTTCAAGTTCTAGCCGAATCTCACCTTCGGAATTCCCGCGCAACCAGGCTCCCTCCTGGCGTTCACAGGCAACCCCCACAGGTGTCAGAACGGCGCGGAAATGCCCCGCCGCAGCAATGCGGCGGGGCCCATTTTTCGTGAAGGCGAATTTTGGTTATGCCCTAAGCGGGCGCGAAGTCGTTAACAGCATGAGAATTCTCAGCTGCATGATTGTCATCGACTGGCTTGCGCGAGACAATGTCACACCGGCAAAGCACCTGTTGTGGCGCTGGAATAGGGGCGTGTCTCTCCAGTGAGAAAATAGCCCGCTTCCCCGTAATAGCCCTTGAAGTTGAGGAAGGGCGCCGGTGCACCTGTGCCGGAGACGCCTTGATCTGGTCGACGCCGTCCTTCTGCGTGCGGAAATCCGGCGGCGTTGGACCCGGCGCCTTCGATTGAAAATATTCGCCGACATCGAACTGGAAGCGGCCGACGAGTGCGATGCTGTTCTGTCCGTCGGCGCTATAGAGCGTCGGGCGGCCACTGACGATGCCGACCTTCCAGCCATCGCCCAAGCCCGGCGCTGCCGGGACCTGTTGCGGGGCATTCTTGAGTGCAGAAATGTCTTGCTGCTGTCGATTGAGCGCGTTCGAGACATCGTTCAAGCGATCCTGAAGCTGCTGATTCTGCTGCTGCAGCTCCTGTATTTGTTGTTGTGTCTGTTGCGGTGCCCCGGCCTGCACGAAGACAGGCGATGCCAGGGTCGTGCTGCACAGCAGACCCGCGTAAAGCCTAACGATCTTGCATGACATGTTGGAGGCTCTCCCGATTGATGGGGGCCCTTCCGCCATGTCACGGCCGGGTTGCTTGACCGAATCTCGGTCGCACATGGCTGATGGAACCCCCGCTGCATGCGGGAGACCGCAAAAGCCGAAAGGCTATTCTTCGAATCTCTGGTCGCTTGGCGAAATTGCTGGCGGAGGTCGGCTCACCGGCACGCGCGCATCACGCGAAGCTCGGGCGTCCGATAGGAAGACGTGGGGTCCGAGCGTTGCTCATACTCCAGAAAACGTAATCTTGAACGGCCTGACGGAAGCCCCTAGACTCCCAAGACGAAAGACGCTCCTTCCGAGGTTTCGCGGAAATCGCTAGGCAGAATAGATGCCGGGGTCCGCGTTTGCGCACAGCCCAGACATTTAGCCGCCAGGAATAAATTCGATCCGACGCGAGTCGTCTAAGCAGGCAGAAAAACCATGCCAGGAGTCAGCGACCGGGCTCGTTTCGAACGCGAGATCCTGCCTCATCTGGATGCGGCGTACAACCTGGCGCGCTGGCTACTGCGCGGCAGCGACGACGCGGAGGACGTGGCGCAGGAGGCGCTACTGCGTGCCTACAAGTATTTCGAAGGGTTTCACGGCGAGAACGCCAAGGCCTGGTTGCTCAGGATCGTGCGGAATAGTTGTTTTACCTGGGTCAAGAGCCGACCCAAGACGGAGACGATGAGCGCGGACGAGGAAGGCCAGCTCGACCCCGAGCATGAGCGCGCGCTAGCCGAGGCCGGACACGGCTTGCCAGCGCCCGACGCTCGGCTCATTCAAGCGGCCGACGGGCAGTTGGTTCGCGCTGCGCTCGAGCGGCTGCCGATCGCTTATCGCGAGATCCTGGTTCTGCGCGAGGTCGAGGAGCTGAGCTACAAGGAGATCGCCGCGATCACCGATATCGCCATCGGCACGGTGATGTCGCGGCTGTCACGGGCACGCCAATTGCTGATGCAGGACCTGTCGCAAGGCCGTGGGTGAAACAATGAACTGCGCGGAAGCACGGACACTCTTGGACGCCTACATGGATGGCGAACTCAGCATCGAGGGTGGCCTCGAACTGGAGCGCCATCTCAAGGAGTGTCCGAGCTGCCAGGCGGAGCTGGCAAGCCGTCGCGCACTCGGAGCGGGATTGCGCGAGAAGCTCGATTACCATAGAGCGCCTCTCTCTCTGCATCGTGCGCTGCGGAACGAGCTTGGCCGCGCTGACGCCTCATCGGCTGCGGTCGCTTCGGCCGTGCGGCCGATGCCGGCTTGGATGCGGATGGCGGCGTCGCTCATCCTGGTCGCGGGCTTGAGCTCGGCGCTTACCTATTATGGCACCTCCTCCGGCGGCGACGTCATTCCGGACGAGGTCTTCGCGAGCCATGTTCGCGGCGTGCAGTCAGAAAATCGCCTCGTCGACGTCGTGTCCTCGGACCGGCACACGGTGAAGCCCTGGCTCGACGCCAAGCTCGACTTCGCGGCGCCGGTGAAAGATCTGGCGAAGGACGGCTTCCCGCTCGTCGGCGGGCGCGTCGACTATATCGACGGCCACACGGTCGCCGCGCTCATCTATCAGTCGCGCAAGCACATCATCACGCTCTTCGTCTGGCCCAGCGACAGGCCGGCTGGAGCAGTCGTCACCAGCATGCGCCGCGGTGACAACATCGTCCAGTGGTCGGATGGCGCGATGACTTACTGGGCGATCTCGGATTTAGCGGCGCCCGAGCTCGCTGAGTTCAGCGAGCGCTTCCAGGCTGCTGGACCGATGTGACGTGACGGACGGCGTTCGGCAGCAGGCGAGCAGGAGCGTCAATGCCAAGCAAGATCCTTCGCACGTGTCTGATCGCTTCGCTCGTGCTGCTCGGCGCCTGCTCCGGGCGGATACGCGAGCCCGTTTTTGCCTCGGTTAGGACGACGCCGGTCGCGGTGGATCTCGCGCGCGTCTATTTCTATCGCGCATTCGAGCCTTACGAGAGCTTGGCGCGGCCCTTGATCTACCTGGATGGCAGGTCGCTCGCGGTGTCCGAGCCGGGCGGCGTCTTGTTCCGCGACGTGGAGCCCGGAGCCTATGAGATCTCGGTGTTCTCGCCGGGTATCTATCCGAACCAGTTCAAGAAGATTCTGTTGCGCCCGGGCGACACGCTCTATGTGCGGATCGAATCCCTGCGCAACTGGTATCGCGGTTTCAACTGGGAGAAGGACACCTTCGTCGTTTCGCTTGTCAGCGAGAGCGAGGCAGAATCCGAGATGGCGAGCTTGCGCTATGTGACGAACAACGGATCTTAAGATGCGTTGTTCAAAATAAATTAAACCGCAGAGTCGTCTCCTCTTGTGGGAAACCACGCCCGGCATATGGCGCAGCGTGGCGCGGCCACGAGCCCCTTGAAAGCGGCAGGTTGTCAACCGGCGTTAGACTGCGAAAACCAGCAGGTATCTTTGTCGGGCTTCGATACAGGTAAACGCTCGGTCGTGGAGGGCGCCATTGACTGCTTGCGCGCCAACGCTGACCTGATCGAGCTGGAAAGGGTACTTGGTCCGTAACAACGCGGTTGACGGCTACGATGCCGGCGAATTGCTCTCAATCTGATGTGCCTCGGCATCGTCAATGACGGCGGCCGGCGCCGCCACGAAAGCGGGAGCGACTCTTTGTGGCTTTAAGCGCTGGCACGGCACGGCTCCGGAATATTTTCGCGTAGCGGAGGGTCTTGGTATCGTCTGGCGCGTGATGGGATTGCGCAGCCGGCAGCAGGGATGCCGCGCAGCTAGCCCGTCATCTCCAGTCGATAAGGCGCTCACAACCGATACGATGGAGGGTCTAATGTCCGCTTTCCGCACCGCAATGCTTGGGCTCGTCGCCGTCGCCGCGATGTCGACTCCTGCACTGACGCAACAGTCGCCTTATTCACCGCCAAAGACGTATGACGGCGTCACGCTTTACTACCCGGAAACCGGCCGCATGGTCGCAGACCATCTCAGCGACCAGGACGTGAAAACTGCTATGCAACATGGGCAACCAGTCAAGGGACCGGTGATGATCGTCATGTCCGGCGGGCAGGCCTATCTCGTCCAGGACATGGCGCAACCAATGCACGACGGATCGCCCATGGTCAAATACTTCGAAAAAAGGATGAACGGGAACCAGTAGGCTCCGTCGGCTCTCGAGTTCCGTCGGTTCTCGAGCCAGTACCTCGGTGTCCGCGCCCTAACGGGCGCGGCTCCGCAGCCATCGATGATCCTAGTCTGGCAGAGCCGTACCCCGATACCAGCGATTTCGGCCGCCCCCGCGGGCTGATGGGGCGGCCAATTTCAGCGATCGTCCTAGGCGCTATCGTCGCCGAACGCATTGCCGCGCGCCATGCGCGTGCGATCCATTGGGACACTCGCTGCCACCCCGAGCCGCTGTGCACGGAGATCAACCTGGATGTTCTGTTCTTTGATGCTGTGGACGGCTCCTCCATCGGCACGTAAGTGCCAGCAAAGTAGTCGCCGACGGGGTGGCCAGGATTCAGGGGAGCCAGACATACTGGAAACCACGCCCGGCATATGATTCGGTGTGGCGCGGCCACGCGCCGCTTGAAAGCGGCAGGTCATCGACTGGCGTTGGACTCGCACTGCGAGGACCAATTCAGTTCGCGGCACCGGGCGGCTTTGTGCCTGTATAGGTCCACCCTCGGCGTTGGTGGACAAGGCCATCATCTTTCCGGATTGGAGCGACCGGCAGTCTTCGCACTTTTATAAGAGGCGCCAAGTGCGGCGAAATACCAGCGGACCAACATCTTCCTCTCCGCCTTGATTTCGCCGCACGGCCGCGTCCAAGCGTCGTGCGACTACGTTATCCACGACCACGCTCATCTTTGTAGCCTTACCAATCCGTGCCGCTGCCAGGAGTGTAGATCTCGCGGGCGAGTTCATCTTGCTTGCCGCCGGCACCGACCACATCGACCGCGCCGTCGGCCATCGGCACCATGGATGCGAGTCGGGGTGCCGTGGGAAAAGTGGGCGCCAGCTGCGATGAGCGAGAAGCACCAAACGCGTCGTTCATGCCAACCTTGAAAACGTCACTAAGCGCGTGGGTCTCCGCCGTAGTGAGCGGTCGGCTCGGCGTTGATGCCGCGACTTGGCGGATCACCGTCTCGTGTTGCGTGCCATATTCGTCGTCGGCATAGGCCGCGGTGAAAGCCGGAGCGGCGAGCACCAGGGCCAGCGCCGCAGCGCGACTCAGGCGGCTGATCGTAAACACTGTCATCATTGGAGGTCTCCTTCTGTCGGCGGCATGATTGCCGCGCCGTACACAAGACCTTTGCGCGGCGCCCGGTATTCGTGCGATGACTTCACGCTCTCGTGTGGGATTGCGCCATCACCAGAAGCGCCAACGATGTGCGCTGCGTCATCGACGCTGTGTTGCATGAGCCCGGCGCCGTCTTGATCGGATCATCGTGCCGAGCGGCGAAGGGTCTCGCGGAGAAGATCGTCGTCTAGCGTATCCGTATTTGCCGTTTGGCAATCCAAGGAGCGATGCAGTAGCCGGCACATATCCTGCCGTCGTGGCTGCACGTGGTGTCCATCGACGACCGGGCGAAAGGGTTGGGTCGATGGTCGTGGGGCTGCGCCGGATGCATCCTCCTGCGCCAACAGTGCGCCCGCCGGGAACAGAAGAAGGACGGCGAGACTCGCGGCCAGCACTAATGAGTTGCTCGGCATTAGCGGCACGCTCATGACTCGGTTGCTCCCTCGTCGAGACATTGGACTCGGTAGGCCGAACCAAAGCGCGATTTAATCGCCGCGACGGCATGCATCCGGTGATGAACCGCATCGTCGGTCTCGCTGACGTCCATGCGGGGGGTGAGGATCGCCGCCACCGCGGCGGGCTCAGAGCCGGCGAGGCTCGGCAACCCGACGCCGGAAGAGGTCTACCGCTTCCCCGACGGCTTCCGCTGGTCGATCAGGACGGAGCTGCCCGCCTGGCGTCGGGTGGTGTGGTTCGCGGGCATGCCTCATCTCCGCCCCCTGAACCGCACATGATTCTAGACCATTTCTGCAAAACATGCGGCGGAGCGCGCAAAAAATGAAGATGCTGATTCAGGTTAATGCCCTGTCTGCGGGAAGGCGATAGAACCAGATCGATTGTTCGCCCTATGGGGGCAGCCATGAAGCACGTTCTTGTCGTGGATCAACCTGCCATCTGTGTGGTGGTGCAAATCTGCCTGGAGACGGACGGAACCTGTCGAGTCACAGCCGCGTCAACGATGGCGGACGCCGTCTCGGTGATGATGAGCGATCGCCCGGACGCGGCGATCATCGACGTGGTGTTGGGCCCTGGCGCAGGACTCGCGCTGGCGAGCCGCGCGGTTGATTTCGGCATTCCCGTGCTGATCATGACCGGTGAGCCCCATACCCAGTCGAGATTGTCAGAGGCCGGCTGTCCATATCTGGCTAAGCCGTTTCACCTGACCTCTCTGATTGCGGAGACCCGCGCGCTCTTCGACGACCGCCTACAGCGCCGTGCAGAGCTGAGGATTTTATTGTACCGCATGGCCGCCGCATCCGAGGCGCTATCCGCGGTGGTCGAGAGGGCAAGGGAGGCGAGGGCAAGGAAGGCAATAGCTAGGGCGCAACGCGATTGAATTGCTCGACGGCGCGGCCGCAAGTGGTGAACACGCGGACGATTCGGCCGGGCAGCCAATAGGCATATCGAGACGCGGCAGCCATTCCGCCGCGACGTGATGGCCGAGCGCGAGCGAAACGACCTCGATTAAAGGGGCCGGCATCAGGGATGTCGGGCCCCTTTCGCATGCTCCGCTACCGCGTCGTCATTGGGACATTCCGAACACCACGAGCACACCGCCCAATTGCGTGTGGTCGGAAAGCACCTTCTAAGCTTCCACGGCGCTGAGGCGTCGGTGTCCATGATCAAGCCGCGGCCATACCGATGCCAGGCCGCCGACGCTGGACCCCCCGTCGGCCATCATCGGCAACGTCATGACCTACGAGCACGGCGGCAAGCAACCCGTCGCGGTACTCGTCGCGTTCTCGAGTGAATGGCGATGCGTGCATGCCGAAGCGCGCAAGCGCGTGACGCGCTCCGCAGCGTGCGACGAGCGATGACCCCCTCGATCTGCCCTTACCGGGGGTCAAGCCGCGCTCCGGTTGACTGTCTGCGGCGGCCACCAACAGAGTCGACGCAAAAGGAGCCGGCGCAGGCGGAAAGCAATCCGAACGGGCAGGCTGCCGTAGACGTGCTCAGAGCCGACGGCCCATCTCGTCGCCGAGCACCTGGACGTTCGGCTCCTCGATGAAGGTCACGTGCGTGCCCGGCACAGGGCAGACCTCGACCTCGGCCGCCGCCGCTCGCCAGAGCGGCAGCGGGTCGCATGATAGCGGATGGCGCTCGCGCACGCGGAACAGCGTGACCGTGCCGGGGTAGAATCCCGGCGCGTAGGCGGCGAAAGCGCGCCGGCCGCTGTCGCGCACGTGCACGTAATGCGGCGGTAATAGATCCTCGTGCGGCAGACGCTCGCGCGGGCTTCGCCCCGAGCGAATCCGTGCCCCATCGAGCGCCAAGCTGGCGATGCGCCGCACATAGGCAATGCTTCGTGCCGGCGAGACGGCGCACAGCCGCCCGGCGACGTGGGCACCACGCTTGAGTTGGAGCGCGAGCAATTGGGTCGGTGGCAGATTGCGCTCATGGATCTCGGTGTCGAGCAGCCCGACGAATTCGACGACTTCGCCGCCGCGCACGAGGCGGCGCGCCATCTCGAAAGCGACGAGGCCGCCGGTCGAGAACCCCGCCAGCGCGTAGGGCCCGTGCGGCTGCAGCGCACGGATCTCGCCCAGATAGTGCTCGGCCATGTCCTCGATGCGGTCGTGCGGCTCCTGCGCGGGATCGAGCCCGCGTGCCTGTAGCGCGTAGACGGGGCGATCGCAGCGGAGGAAGCGCGCCGGCTTCGCCAGCTCGAGGACGTTACCGCCGAAGCCGTGCATGATGAAGAGTGGGCGGCCCGCGCCTTCGCGCTTCAGGCACACCAGGCAGGAGAACGCGTCGGCGGAGTTGTCGTCCTGGAGCCGCGCGGCGAGGCCGGCGATGGTGGGCGCCTCGAAGATCGTCGTCACCGGAAAGGCGCGTCCGGTCAGCTTGCGGATCTCGGTGAACAGGATGAAGGCGAGGAGCGAGCGTCCGTCCAGATCGAAGAAATTGTCATCGGGGCCGATCGGCACGATGCCGAAGATGCGCTCCCAGATCGCCTGCAGCAGCAGCACGAGCGGCAGCCCCGCAGGCAAAGCCGGCGGAGCTTCCTGGCCGCGGTCGGGCGCCGCGAGCGCTGGGTGGCGTCTGATCGCGTCGAGGCAATCGGGATTCCGGAGCGCCTCGAGATTGTCGACCTTGCGTCCGTTGATGGCGTCGCGCACCGCGCTCGCAGAAAGTTTGCCGCTATGCGTCAGCGGCAGCGCGCGAACCTGTGCGATCACGTCCGGCACATGCGCGGGAGAGCCGCGACGGCCCAGTTCCTTCTTGATCCTCAGCGTCAGGGCGCTGTCGAGGATCGTCCCCTCGCGCAGCATCAGCAGCAGCACCATGCGGCTGCCGCCGAACTCCATCGCGGCCGCCTGCTCGACGGCGATCGCTTCGCGAATTTCCGGTATCGACCGAAGGAGACGGTAGATCTCCGCCGGGCCGACGCGGATGCCGCGGATATTGAGCACGCCGTCGGAGCGGCCATGGATGCGCGCCGTGCCCTCCGCGGTGAACTCAATGAAGTCGCCATGCGTCCACACGCCCGGGTTCTGGCTGAAATAGGCCGCGTGGAAGCCCGCGCCGCCGGCGTCGCCATGGAGACCGAGGGGGCGGGAGGGGAACGGATTGCGGCACACCAGCTCGCCGACCCGCGCGTTCTCCGTCGCACCAGGCTGCGCCTGCACGTCGAGGGCCAGGCTGCGGCACTGGATCTCGCCGCGATAGACCGGCAGGTTCGGGTTACCGAGTACGAAGCAGCCGATGATGTCGGTGCCGCCGGAGATCGACTGCAGCGGCACATGCTTGACGCTCTCCATCACCCAATCGTACTGGCCGTCATGCAGCACCGAGCCGGTCGAGAGCACCGCGCGCAGCGATGCCAGGGACAGCTCGCGACCGGGCGCAAAGCCAGCATCCTGGCATAGCTGCAGATAGGCCGGGCTCGTGCCGAACACCGTGACTTGCTCGCGCGACACGAGTCGCCAGAGCGCGCCCGGGTCGGCGAGCGGACCGTCATGCAGCACGATCTCGGCCCCCGAGGCCAGCGCCGAGAGCTGCCAATGCCACATCATCCAAGCGGTACTGGTGTGGAAGAAGATCTTGTCGCCGGCGCGCAGATCGCAATGCAGGCGATGCTCCTTGACGTGCTCGATCAGGGTGCCGCCGATGCCGTGGACCAGGCATTTTGGCCGCCCTGTCGTCCCCGACGAGAACAGAATGAAGCAGGGATGATTGAAAGGCAGGCGCGGCCAGGGCGGCGCGCCGCCGGGAGCCGCCGCCATCATCTCCGACAAACGGAGGAAGGGGACGCCGACCGCTGGCGCCGGTCCGTCGTCGAGCGCGACGATGGCGCGCAGCGAAGGTAGCGCCCGCGCGACCTCGGCGACGCGCTCGGCCGTGAGCGCGGGTGCCGCGCGTTGCGGACTGCGCAGATGGCACAGCAGCAGCGCCGGGGCCAACTGGCCGAAGCGGGCGATGACCGACGTCGCGCCCATCTCCGGCGCGCTCGTGGCGAAGACCGCGCCTAGCGCTGTCGCCGCGAGCGCCGCCACCACCGCCTCGGCCGTGTTGCCGGCGATGGCGACGACGCGGTCGCCGGGTACGATGCCGAGGGCGCTCAGCGCCGCGCCGGCGCGGAGGGTGCGAGCGCGGAGCTCGCCGCGCGTGAGTCGCACCGGCGCCAGCTCGCCGCTGCAAGCGGTCAGCGCCGGCCGTTGCGCGTCGCGCCCGCCGCCTTGCAGCAGGCTCTCGGTATAATTGAGGCGCAAATTGGGAAAGAAGCTTGCGTGCTCGCAGCGTTCGTCGCTGCAGGCGGGAATGACACTGCCCTCCCAGGGAAGGCCGGACCATTCGAGGAAGAGCCGCCAGAAGAGACGGAACTCGCCGACCGAGAAACGATGGAACGCGCCATGGTCGGCAAAGCGGCGCCCCGTCCGCGCCGCGCAGAACTGCAGGAACGCCGTCATCTGCGAGGCGGTGATGATCGCGGGACCAGGCGTGAAGATCGCGGCGCGGCGGGACATCCCGTCCATGGCGGGGATCCTCAGAGTGTTACGGTCGTCCGCTCCCCGAGCAATGTTGCGGCGGGACGCCAGCGGTGCAGGGCGAGGGCGGGCCGCTTGCGTAGTACCGCGAGCGCCGCGACGCACCGGTTGGAATGTCCATCAGCGACCAGACCGCCGCGTCGTCGCGCGCCACAGTGCAGCGCCAGCGGTCCGCGGCGAAATGCGATCGCATGACTTACTGCCGCTCGTCCCAATCATTGCCCGCCTCTCGCGCCTGCGACAAGACGCGAGTGCCGCCTATTGATCTAGGTTAATGAAAGTCGGGCGCCCAGCGACAGCCGTCGCGGCTTACGACGCGCCCTTGGCGACGAAGCTCCGTCTGATTGCCTCGATGATGACAGATGCGGATCGCCCCTGCGTCCCGCCGCGCGCCGATCCCAGAGGCCGGTCGCTCTCGGCGGCCTCTTGTGCCAGCTCGACGACGGTGTCGATGACGCCGAGTGCCTGCGCCTTGGTGATGACGCCGTTCTCCACGAGCTCATGGAGCAGGCTTTCGCACAGCATCAGGGCCACCTGCCCGTGCGGGTCAGGCTGCGAGTCCAAGTGCTTCTTCTGCGCCACAGCGCACCTCCACCCGTACCGGCCAAGGCGGGTAGTATGCAAAGCTGCGGTAAATTTTCCCTTGTGTAATAGTTAAGCGGGACTGAATCGCCCAAAAGTTGTCGCGTCGCTAGCGCAAAGGGACGAGATGGGCGGGGCTCGCTCCCTCATCGACCCGGCAGCATCACTGCAGCAACGCCGCTTCGCTGGCCCAGAGATCCGCCATCGGACTCGCCGTTCGCTCCAGGGCCTCTATGTCGCGCAGCAACACGACGTGCCGCCTGATCGCTATCGTTCCTGACCGGCGCAACCGCGCCAGCACCCGGTTCACATGCACCGGCGTCATTCCGAGATAGTCGCCGATATCCTGTTGCGTAAGCGGCAGCCGGAAAGCGCCCTTGCCCAGCAGGCCTCGGCGGCGCAGACGTTCTCGCGCGTCCAGCAGCATCGCCGCAAGCAGCTCTTCTGCGGTGCATTGGCCGAGACCGACCAGCCAACTATCCTGCCGCCGCTGTTCCTTGCCCAATTGGAACAATAAGAACAGCGCAAGATCGGGATTGCTCGCCGCAACCTCCCAGAGGTGCGACTGATCAATAACGTTGACGCTGGTGCGCGTCAGGCAGGTCAAGCTGTCGATGGATCGGGCGAACAGGATCGTTGTGAGGCCCAAGAAATCGCCCGGCACGCTGACGCCCAGGATTTGACGGCGGCCATCGGCAAGTACGCGCGAGCGACATACCCAGCCGCTGCGCAGCCGATAAATCAAATCCTGCTCTTCCCCGGCGCGGAGAATGGTCGCACGCCGTCCGTAGAAGCGGACGCTTCCCAGGGCCTGGTGGAGCGCGATCTCGCCGCGACGAAGCGACCCGACCAATTCGGGGCGATACAGAGAATAGGCCGGCATCAGACACTCTCACGGGCACTTTGGCGCTACGCTGCTGCCGCGGCTCTCATACTCGGGATGCTCTCGGCCCCCGGACGGGCCCGGCTTTTCTATCGTTGCGTGCGCCAATACCATTATTCGCTGTTTTTGCCGTTCATGGCAAGCAGCGATTGTAGATCCATGTCGTGATTTTCGAATTTTCGAGTCGCTAATTGGCGCACCTTGACCGGGGGAGTAGGCCCATCGCCACGATTGATGCGGATCCAAAGTGTCGGCGGCCTTCCTCGTTGCGGCCCCGGCGCATCTCTCGACCATCTCGCGCGCCCTGTGAACTGGACTAGCCGCGAGAACGGTCGGCGCGGCGCGGCCGGCCAAATTGACGGCGGTCAAGGCGGGCGGGCCGCGATTGGCGTAGTCTGCGGACGCCGTGACCGACGCGCGCATCGACGAGGCCTTCCCGTGCGGCCCGCGCCCACGGCAGCTGCCGATGCTTTAGGCCCCAGCGTGATGGCGAACACGATCCCATCCAGCGCGCCGCCGGCCGGCGCCGCACCGACCGCGACGGAGCGACTGTTTCAGCCGGCCGAGCTCGGCCCTTATCCGCTGCCGCATCGCATGGCGATGGCGCCGCTGACGCGGTCGCGCGCGCGGCAGCCCGGCAATATCCCGACCGCGCTCAATGCCTGCTACTACGCGCAGCGCGCCTCGGCCGCGTTCATCGTCTCCGAGGCTACCCAGGTGTCGCAGCAGGGACAGGGTTCGGGCACCGCCTTCCATCGGGCGAAGCGGCTACTCCACGACGGCCATGCGCCGATCGTGGCAGCGGGGCTCATCTAACATGGCCAGTAAATTTGCAGGCGCGCAAGGTCACCAGGATCGGCAACCAGCTCACCATGACCGGCCTCACCTTGGGCTCGGCCGCGTCGCTTACGTCGAATATTCCGCGAAGGCAACAGTGGCGGCCCGCGCGCGATAGTCGGTCTTGACGTTGACCACCGCCACCATGCCGGCGTCAACCCGCTTCTGTGCGCGGTCCAAGGCCGGACGGATGTGCTCCGGCCGCTCAACGTATTCACCATAGCAACCCAATGCTTCGGCCATCTTGTCGAAGCGCGTGTAGCCGAGTTCGCGTCCCGGCTTGTCGCGCTTGGGATCGGCCGTCCAGCCGCCGTTCAGGCTGATGACGACCAGCACGGGTATGCGATGCCGCACCGCGGTGTCGAGCTCGAGCGCGTTGAGCCCGAACGAGCCGTCCCCGTGGACGACGATGACCTGCTTCTCCGGCTTCGCCAGCTTGGCTCCGAGGCCGAAGGGTAGGCCCACCCCCATCGTGCCGAACGGCCCTGAGTTGAGGCGATGGCCCGGCGCGAAGGTCGGCATCGACTGGCGTCCGTAGTTCAGGATCTCCTGTCCATCGACGACGAGGATGGCATCGCGGTCCATGAAGTTTTTGATCTCTTCGCAAAGCCGCAGCGGATGGATCGGCCCGTCGTCGCTCGCTTTGTTGCCGCCGGCGGCCGTCCGTTTGGTCGCCTCGCCGTCGGCGAGCTTGCGGCGCCATGGACCGAACCGCTCGGGATCGACACGGCCGCTCATAGCGCCGAGGACTTGCTGCAGCACCATCTTGCAGTCGCCAACGATGGGGATGTCGACCCGGCGCGGCGCGGTGGCGATCTCTTCGGCGTCGATGTCGATGCGTGCGATCGTGGCGTCCGCGGCAAAGCGTGGCGACGCGGCATGGCCGATGATGTAGTTCATCCGCGTGCCCACGATGATAATGAGATCGGCATCGCGAAACGCCGAAGAGCGCATCGTGAGATAGGAGTAGGGGTGATCGTCGGGAAGCGCGCCGCGCCCCTGCGGCGTGGTGTAGAAGGGAATGCCGGACCGCTCGACGAATGCCCCGAGCTCGCCCCAGGCCTGCGACCAAATTACGCCGCTGCCTGAAAGAATGATCGGCTGCCGCGCTTGGGCAATCGCTTCGACCAGCGCATCGACTTGCTTCTGCTCGCCCATCGGACGCGCGCCCAGGAGCGGACGCCCGCTGAGCCGCCAGTCGACCAGCTCCTCCGGGATCTTCGCGTAAAGGATGTCGCCTGGAAAATCGAGATAGACCGGCCCCGGCTTGCCGCTCATGGATTTTTGGAAGGCGTTGTTGATCTGCTCGGGTATGCGCTTCGGGTTGTAGACCCGGTCCGCCCATTTGGTGCACGGCTTCATGATGGCGAGCTGATCGATCTCTTGGAAAACCTGGCGGCCGAAAAGCCCAATCGGGCTCGAGCCGCCGATCGCGACCACGGGCGCGCAATCGATCAGCGCGTTGGCGATGCCTGTCGTGAGGTTGATGACGCCCGGCCCGCTCGCAGCCATGCAGACGCTCGGCTTCTGCAATAGGCGGCTGTAGGCTTGCCCCATGAGAGCTGCGGCCTGCTCGTGGCGAACGTCGAGCGGGCGGATCCCCTCCTTGATGCACGAAGCCTCTGCCAGGAGCATCGGGCCGCCCATGAGAAAGAACAGGATTTCCGTCCCCTCGTTCTTGAGCGAGCGCGCCAAGATCTCCGAACCCGTGATCTCCGCCATCTCTTCGCCTCCTCTAGATCACCCCGTCTGCCCGCAGCTTCTCCACCTCCGCCTTCCCCAGGCCGAGCCAGTCGCCGAGGACCTCGGCGGTGTGCTGGCCCAGGAGCGGCGCCGGCGCCACCGGCAGCGCCTTGCCATCGTGGCGCACCGGCCATGCCGGCATCTTGAAGGGCCCGCAGCCGGGATGCTGCATGACCTGCATGATCCCGCGGCGCTCGAAATCGGGATCGCTTTGCAGCTCCATCGTATCGAGCACGGCGCCGGCCGGGACACCGGCGGCGCTGAGCAAGCGCATCGCCTCGCGCTTGTCATGCTGGCGCGTCCAGGCGGTGATCAAGGCGTCGACCTCCGCCTCGTGCTCGGCGCGGGTCTGCACCGTCTCGAAGCGGGGGTCGCCGATGAGGTCGGCCCGCCCGATCACCTCCAGCAGATGTCGCCAATGCGCGGGATTGGCGCGGCTCGTATAGACATAGACGTAATCGTTCGGCCCGCCGGGCTTGCAGGGGTAGACGCCGCTCGGAGCGGATATGCCGGACAATACCTTGGCGCCGTTGCGCTGGGCCGGCCGGCCCGCGGTGGCCTGGGCGGCGAAGGCGACGCGGATATATTGCAGCATCGCGTCCTGCATCGCGACCTCGAGACGCTCGCCCTTTCCTGTCGTCTGTCGCCGGTAGAGCGCGCCCAGGATGCTGATCGCGAGCAGCATGCCCGTGCCCGTGTCGCCGAGGGTCGGACCCGGCTTCGCCGGCGGCCCATCGCGCTCCCCGGTGATGCTCATGACGCCGCCGGAGGCCTGCGCGATCATGTCGAAGGCGAGGCCTCGCTCGAAGGGGCTGCCGGAGCCGAAGCCTTTGACCTGCGCATAGATGATGCCGGGATTGAGCTCGCGAACGGCGTCGTAGCCGAGCCCCAGGCGCTCGATCGCCCCCGGCGCGAAATTCTCGGCGAAGACGTCGGCGCGTCGCGCCATGTCCTTGACGAGCGCCAGTCCCCGGGGCGCCTTCAGATCGACCGTGACCGATTTCTTGTTGGCGTTGAACAGCAGGAAGTACCAGGAATCCTGCCCCGGCTGGCCGCGGAAGGAGGTGCGGCCGGGATCGCCGCCTTTGGGGTTTTCGACCTTCACCACTTCGGCGCCGAGCCAGGCCAGTGCTTCGGTGCTCGAGGGACCGGCCTCGAATTGCGTGAGGTCCAACACCCGCACGCCGCTCAAATATCCCTGAACCGCTCGGTCTCCGTCCATGCCGGCTTCTCCTCCTGCGCCGGGTTCTCCCCGCGCCTTGCTTCACCACAGCGTGCCATGAACCCGGGCTGGATCACAACAGGAGTCGGTCCCGACCGCGTCCGCGCTTGCTCAGTGGTTCTGAATGCGTGGTGGGTCGACGGCGTCACTTCGCTCGCGATCGTGGCCTTCCTCATCAAAGAGGGCCGCGAAGCATTGGAGCCCGAGGAGGAGTTCCTGCGGCGGCGGTCCGCCAGGCGGGTAATCGACGCGTCTCCTTAGTCTTTCGGAGTTGCGAGTCCTTGAGCGTCCGTGAGCACGGCGCCACGCAGGTTGGTGTGATCGAGGTTGGCCGCGGTGAAGCTGGCCCCTGTCAGATTCGTGTCGGACAAGTCCGCGCGGCTGAGATCGGCGCCCGTAAAGTCGACGTAGCTGAGGTCGGAAGAGGTGAAACGGACCTCTTGGAGCTTGGCGCCGGCGAAATTGGCGCCCGATAGATTGCACCAGGTGAACTCGGCCCGAACGGGCGTCTTAAGCTGATCCCGCCGCTCCCATTCCAGTCGGGCACCGCTGAAGTTGGCGTTGTGCAGGTCCACCTGGCTGACCTGCACGACCACTCGGGAACCCGAGAAGTCGGCGCCGGCGAAGTCGGGTGCTTCCGCCTTCGCTGCTTCCAATTTCGAATAGGCAACCGGCTCGAACACGCTGGCATGCGAAAGGTTGGCTCCTGCGAAATCGGCCCTGATCACCACAACGCGATCGAGATCGGCTCCGGCGAGGTTTGCGCCGGAAAGGTTGCTGTCGGAAAGGTCGGCGGCGAGCAGGTTTGCGCCGGAAAGATCTGCGTGCTTGAAATCGATACCGCTCAGGTCGAGGTAGCTGAGGTCCCTGTCGGCGAAGTTCGCGGGATGATCGAGATCTGCCGCACGCAAGGTTTCGATCACTTGCCTTACGGTAAGACTCGTTTTTGCCGCCAAGCTGGCGGCCACCGACGAGCCCAGAATGACGCCCGTGATCACAGCGATCCTGAGCATTTGGCGTCCCATTTGGATGGTCGAGCTGTAAGCGCCAACGAACAGCCTTGCGCAGGCTACCGTCTCAACTTACCGCCGATACCGCGGTCCCGTCGCTGCATAGGTCGCTCTCACGATGATGCGCACCATTCAGAACGCGGTGAGCGGCTCGAGCCTTCTCACGCTTCACCGCGAACGCTCCTGGTGCCGCGCATCGTCAGGCCGGCCGCCATGTAGCGGCGGAGGGCGTAAAAGACCGCGATGGGCGGCAGCGCATAGACGATGGCGGTCGCCATCATGTAGTTCCACGGTGCCTCATCGCTGTCGAAGAACTGCTCCATTGCTACCGCCACCGTCGTGCTTTTCGTCGAGGACAGCAGCAGGTACTGATAGAGGTACTCGTTCCAGGCGAGCAGCAGCGCATAGGTGCCGACCGCCGCCAGCGCCGGTGCCATCAATGGGAGATAGATTCTCAGATACACCTGAACGGGGGACGCGCCGTCGACCCGCGCCGCCTCATCGAGTTCCATCGGTATCAACTTTGCGTACTGCTGGAAGATCAGGATGGCATATGGAGTGGCGAACGTCACTTCCGCGGCAATGACTGCCCAGAGGTTGTCCGAGAGCCCGTAGCTTTGCACGATCCGAGAGAAGGGGATCGCCAGGAAAGATGCCGGGACCGCGTAGGTGAGGAGCGCGGCGTCGGTGAGCAGCCAACCTTTAGCAAACCTCATCCGGTCTACGGCGAAGCTGGCCAACGAGCCGATGAGCATGGTCAGGAGCATCGTCAGCAGGCCGATATAAAGGCTGTTGCCGAATTGGTGCCAGATATGCTCGAGGTACCAGTACCCCTCGGTCCAGATCATGCGGAAGCTCTCGAGCGACGCGTCCGGCGGCCAGATCCTGCCGCTGAACTCCGTCTCGCCTTCGGGATCGAGCGCGATCACCACCATGTTGTAAACGGGCGTGAGCGACCAGATCACGAGCACGACGCAGAGTGTCGCCGAGGACGCTTCGGTGAGAATCCGCCGCAGCCGGTAGCGACGACGGCGCGCCGGCCGGCCGGAAGCCAGGCCGACGCTCACAGCTGCACCTCCGTCGTCTCAAGCCTGCGCATCAGTACGATCACAATTGGGATCAGCACGGGCAAGGCCGACATCGCTGCCGCCACGCCGAGCTCCGGCCGCGCGATGTCGAAGGCGTAGCGGATGCCGGCCGTGGCCAGCACTTCCGTTGACATCGCCGGCGCGCCTCCGGAGACAAAATAGACGGCGTTGAAGTCGGCGAGTGCCCAGATGGTGGAGAGCAGCGTGCAGACGAGATAGACGTTCGCCAGCAGCGGGAAGGTGACATGGACGAAACGGCGGGCGCCGGTGGCGCCGTCAATGTCGGCCGCTTCATAGAGTTCCTGCGGGATCGCCATCCGCCCGGCGAGGAAGATCACCGTCCAGAACGGCATCCACTTCCAGATATAGGCGACGATGTTGGACCCGAGCGCGAGCCAGCGGTCATTGAACCAGATCGGACCGTCGATGCCGAACAGCGCCGACAATGCGCTGTCGAGAAGACCCTGCTCGCCGATCAGCATCCAGTGGAACGAGAGGAAGGCAGGAACCGCCGCCAGCGCCCAGGGCAGTATGAAGATGACCAGCGTGGCCTTGATCCACCAGCGGCGCCGCATGAAGAAGCCGGACAGCAGCAAGGCGAGAAACATCTTCAGGTTCACACCGATCCCGACGTAGAGCACGGTATTGATCACCGTCTTGAGATAGAGCGGATCTGACACCAGTTCGGCGTAAAGTGACGGCTTGCCGCCCATCCAGAGCCCATAGAGGACGGGGTAGACGACGAAGGCCAAGAACACTGCCGCATAGGGCACGACAAAGGCGATCGCCCAGGTGAGCTCCGAGCCATGCAGCCGGCCCTGCCAAGCGGGCCGCCGCGGCCGCTTGACCGCCACAGGCCTTTCGACTGCAAGAACCTCCTGCGCGCCGATCATGCCCGCTTCAACCCCGCCACATCGAGTGAGAGAAGCGCCCGCGCGGGCATGCTTCGAGGCGCGCCCACGCCTTCGTCGTCAGGGCCGAGGATGCGCGGGGTCCCGAAGGGCGCGTCGCGGGCGTCCTGCGCCGTCGCCCCAAGGTTCAGCCCTTGACGCCGCCCATGGTCAGGCCGGCGGTCATGCGGCGGCGGAAGGCGTAGTAGATCGCCACCGGCGGCAGCGCATAGACGATGGCGGTCGCCATCATATAGTTCCATGGTGCCTCGTCGCTGTTGAGGAACTGGGCCAAGGCCACCGGCACCGTCATGCTCCGCTTCGAGGACAGCAGCAGGAACTGGTAGAGATATTCGTTCCATGCGAGCAGCAGCGCGTAGGTGCCGACCGCGACCAGCGCCGGTGCCATCAGCGGCAGGTAGATGCGCAGATAGACCTGGAGCGGCGAAGCGCCGTCGATCCGCGCCGCCTCGTCGAGCTCGATCGGGATCGACCGCGCGTATTGCTGGAAGATGAAGATCGCGTAGGGGGTGGCGAACGTCACCTCCGCGGCGATGATCGCCCAGAGATTGTTGGAGAGGCCGTACATCTGCATGATGCGATAGAACGGAATCGCCAGAAACGACGCCGGGATGACGTAGGTCAGGAGCGCGGCATTGCTCACCAGCCAGCCGTGGCGCAGCCGCATCCGGCCGATCGAGAAGCTGGCCAGCGAGCCGATGAGCAGCGTCAGGAACACCGTCGCCACGCCGATATAGAGGCTGTTGCCGAACTGGTGCCAGAAATACTCAAGATACCAGTAGCCCTCGGTGACGACGATCCAGAAGCTCTCGAGCGAGGGCTTCGCCGGCCAGATGTCGTTGGTGAAGACGTCGCCATTGGGCTCGAGCGCCACGATGAAGATGTTGTAGATCGGCGTGAGCGTCCAGATCAGGACCACGAGGCCGAGCGCTAGCGCCCCCGCCTCGCTCAGGTTTCGCCGCAGCCGGTAGCGCGGGCGCCGCCGGAGAGGCCGGCCGTCGATCGGCTCGGCGCTCACAGCTGCACGTCCGTGGTGCGCAGCTTGCGCATCAGCAGGATGACCAGCGGGATCATCAGCGGCAGCGCCGACATCACCGCGGCCACGCCGAGGTCGGGCCTCGCCACCTCGAAGGCGTCGCGGATGCCGAGCGTCGCCAGCACATGCGTCGACAAGGCGGGCCCGCCGCCCGAGACGAAATAGACCGAGTTGAAGTCGCCGAGCGTGAAGATCGTCGAGAGCAGCGTGCAGATGAGATAAAGGTTGGCGAGTAGCGGGAAGGTGACGTGCGCGAACCGCCTGAACCCGGTGGCGCCGTCCACCTCGGCCGCCTCGTAAAGCTCCTGCGGGATCGCCATCCGCCCCGCCAGCAGGATCACGGTCCAGAACGGCATCCATTTCCAGATATGGGACGCGATGACCGAGCCCAGCGCCAGCCAGCGCGACGTCTCGAGCCAGCCCGGGCCGTCGATGCCGAAGACATCCCACAGCATGTTGTTGAGCAAGCCCCACTGGCCGTTCAGCATCCAGTGGATCGAGATGAAGGAGGGGAGGGCCGGCACCGCCCAGGGCAGCACGTAGATCAGCAACAGGGCCTTCACCCACCGGCGGCGCCGCATGAAGAAGCCCGACAACAGAAGGGCCCCGAACATCTTGAGGTTTACGCCGATGGCGAGATAAAGCACGGTATTGACCACCGTGCGCTGGTAGATCGGGTCGGAGAGCAGCTCGGCGTAGAGGCTCGGGCTATGGCCGAGCCACAGCCCGTAGACGACGGGATAGGCCACGAAGGCCAGGAATACCCCAGCATAGGGTATGACGAAGGCGACCGCCCAGGTGAACTCCGAGCCGTGGAGCCCGCCGCGCCAGGCACGGCGCCGCGGCCACGAGAGCGGAAGCGCCTGGGCGGGAAGCGCCTTGGCCCTCTGCAGAACCTGGGTGGCGTCCATGGTGTCCCCTCAGCTCTGGATGATCGGGTACTTCGCGAGGACATCCCCGATCCGCTTGAGCGCCTTCTCCGCCGCCGCCTGCGGCGTCATGCCATCACGGATGACGTCGGCCGCGGCCGTGCCCCAGATCTGCTGCGCGTTTGCCTCGGCATAACCGGGATTGTAGACGGGATAGCCCGGCACCGTCGGGCTCAACAGGCCTTCGCGGGTGTAAGCCACCCGGTGCGGGTCCTTGGGGTCGAGCCAGAAAGGATCGTTCTTGACGAGGTCCGGCATCGGCGGCAGCCACCGGCCCAGCCCGGTCTTCAGATACTCGTTCACCACCTTCGGCTGGATCACGTATTTGATGAAGTCCTTGGCGACCTCGATGTTCTGCGCGCCCTTCGGGATGAACGCGCCGCCGACCCCGAGCTGGGCCGGAATGGGTTTGCCTGCATTGTCGAGCGGCAGGCCCATGGTCACGATGTCGTCGTACTCCTCCTTCTTGTGGTACAACGCGACTTCGGTCGAGATCGTGCCGTCCAAGTCCATGATCATCTGCTTGGCGTGGAACGCGTTGTTGTCGTCGGCGTCGTTCCAGCTCAAGGCGCCGGGCGGGACGTAGCCTTCCTTGAAGGCCGTGGTGATGTAGGTCAGCGCCTTGATCACCGCCTCCTTGACCTGGAGATCGTCGATATGCGGCGCGCCGTCCTTCGTGACGATACCGTTGCCGCCATAGGCGATCATAAAGTAGTGGAACGTGTTGTTGCCGTCGGCCGGCCCGGTGGTGGTCGGCTGGAGCCCCAGTGCATAGACGCCGCGCATGCCCTTGTCGCGCAGCTTCTTCTGCATCGGCTTGAAGAAATCCCAAAAGGCGTCCCAGGTCTTCGGCGCGTCCGACATCTTGTAGCCGGCCTTCTCGACCAGCGAGTTCCAGATGTGGAACGGCAGCACGGCCGTCTTGTAGGGAGCGTAGTAGAAGCTCCGTTTCTTCGTGAAGTTGTTGTAGTACTGGGCCGCGAGATACGCCGTCGGGTGGTACTGCGCCTTCAGGGGCTCGACGATCTCGGTCAGGTCCACCAGCCTGTCGTGCCAGGCATTCTGGGGGACGAGCGCCGCGTCGGCGATATCGTGGGTCATCACGTCCGGGACGTCGCCGCTGGTCAGCGCCGAGACGAGCTTCTGCATCAGCGGCGCGAAGGGAATGATGCTGTAGTCGATCTTGTTGCCGCTGGCTTTCTCGTAGTCGGCGACCATGTTGCGGAAGGACGCATCCTCCTCGGGGACGAAGCCCTGGGTCCACCACACGCTGGCGCTAGTGGCTGCGGCATTGGCGATGAAGGGTCGCGCGAAGGTCCCGGCCGCGGCAAATCCCAAGGATCCACGGAGCACTGAACGCCGGTTCAGCTTGTGCATGGCCATCCTCCCCTTGTTCTCGGCTGGCAGCGCGCGATCTTTCGCGGCTCACGTTCTGCTTGTTTGCCGAAACGTCAGGCGCCCGACCGCCCCGCGTAGCGGAGCACCACCTCCATCGACCGGAGCGGGGCTTGCGCCGTTTTTTGGCTATTTGATGCCAATCTTATGGAGAGAGTAACCCAGCCATGCAGGAAAGTCGCTTGCAAAATGGGGCAAGTCGTAGTCCGCGCTGTTTGTCCGCACAGGGCGTCATCGCAGCTGCGGCCGGGTTTGCCGCTCCGCTTACGCAGTAACGTGCCTTCGGGGCAGGCGTGCACGACGACGAGCAGCAGGCGCTCGATGACATCTTCGCCGCTCAGGTCGACCTCTCGCATGGTCGCCGGGCCGCGGCGATGGACCATACGGAGCTAGGAGAAACGGTGCTGCTCAATGCCCAGCAAGCGCGTGGCTACACGGCTCCGACAGCGCCTCACGCGCTTGGTTCGGCGCAAATGAGTGCGTCCCTACGAGCGCGAGTTCCGCCCGATGGTGGCGATCCACTCGGAGACAAGCCCAAGATGCTTAAAGTCAAGATGCTTGAAGTAAAGTAATGCGCAGGGAACAACCAAGGGGGCGGAGATGCCGAGCTACGTCTATGCCGGGGCGGCGCCCTGGATCGCGGCGAGCAAGGACGCGCGCACAGGCGGGCTTTACCGACTGGATACCGACACCGGACGATGGCAGAGGCTGACCGCCGGTCTCCCCGACGGCGTCGAGGCGCGCTGCGTCGCGGCACAGCCCGGCGCCGGCGAGGTGGTCTATGTCGGCACGCAATGGGGCCCCTATCGCACCACCGACGCCGGCAACAGCTGGAGCCAGCTCGAGTTGCCCGGCAAGGACCGGCTGGTATGGTCGATCCTGCTCCACCCCAGGGATGCGCGGACGATCTATGTCGGCACGCAGGGCACCACGATCTATCGCAGCCGCGATGGAGGACGGAGTTGGCAGGAGCTGACCCCGCCGGCGCCCAAGGGCATGGTGAGGATGAGCTTTCCCTGCCGCGTCATCCGCCTCACTCTCGACCCGAGCCATCCGAGCCAGATCTATGCCGGGCTCGAAGTCGGCGGCGTGATGCGCAGCGGTGATGGCGGTGACAGCTGGGAGGGCTGCAACGAGGGCCTCTTGGAATTCACCAAGGAACCGCGCCTCAGGAGCCGCATCGTCAGCGACACCGAGACCGAGGGGATGATGGATTCCCATGCGCTCGCCACCAGCCCGGCCAAGCCCGGCACGGTGTTCCTGGCGAACCGCATGGGTCTCTTCCGCAGCGGCGACGGCGGTGCGCATTGGCAGGAGATGAGGATCGGCCGCTTTTCGCCGCTGACCTACGCGCGCGACGTCAAGGTGTCGCAGCACGATCCTCGCACGATGTACGCCGCCCTCAGCGTCGCCGCGGTGAGCGACGAGGGTTCGCTCTACCGCAGCCGTGACCTCGGCGAGACCTGGCAGCGCTTCGACCATGGCGTGTCAATGAAGAGCACGTTGATGATCATCGCGGAGAGCCCGGCCGATCCGGACCGGGTCTATTGCGCCACACGCAAGGGCCAGGTGTTCGGCACGGAGGACGGCGGCAGTAGCTGGCAGGAGTATCAGCTGCCCGACGGTGTCGAAGGCGTATACGGCCTGTGGGCGGCGTGAGGGGAAACAGCCTGACAACGCAAAGTGTGGCGCGCGGCCTTCGGCATTCCATGGCTTGCGCGGACGTAACGACCGGGTAAGGGTTGGCGCGAACGGCGGCTCGCGCGCCCGAGTGCGTTCGAGACGAAAGCGAAGGCGCGACCAGCGCCGCGCGCGACAATGCGTCCGCGCGTGTGCTCACCACGCCCGGCAAAAGGAGGAACAGCGATGGAGATGCGGGTCTTCGGCCGCACGGGGATGCGGGTCTCGGTCCTCGGCTTCGGCTGCGGCGCGGTCGGTGGGCTGATGGTGCGCGGCGACGCCGGCGAGCAGGAACGGGCTGTCGCCCGGGCGCTCGAGGCCGGGGTGAACTACTTCGACACCGCGGTACAATACGGCAATGGCGAGTCCGAGAAGAATCTCGGCCGCGTGCTCGGAAGGCTGAAGCCCGCCAACGCCGTCGTCGGCACCAAGGTCCGCTTGCCGTCCAGCGATTTCGGCCGGGTCCAGGACGCCGTAAGCCGATCGCTCGAAGGGAGCCTGCAACGCCTGGGTATGGAGCGGGTGGACATCTTCCATTTGCACAATGCCATCACGCTTGCGGGCGGCGGCGAGTCTTTGAGCGCCCGGCACGTCGTGCAGGACGTGGTGCCCGCCTTCGACCGGCTGCGGCGGCAGGGCAAGACGCGGTTCCTCGGAATCACCGCTATCGGCGACACCGCGGCGCTCCACCAAGTGATCGACGCGCGCGTCTTCGACAGCGCCCAAATTGTCTTCAACATGCTCAATCCCTCCGCCGCCGCTCGGCTGCCCGAACCCTATCCGGCGCAGAACTACGGCCAACTCTTCGACCATACGCAGGCGGCCGGCACCGGCGTGGTGGGCATCCGCGTGCTGGCCGGCGGCGCGCTCTCCGGCTCGGCCGAGCGTCATGCGATCGCCGGCCCCCCGCCGATGCCGATCGGCTCGGCCGGCAGCTACGACGCCGATGTCGAGCGCTCCCGCCGGCTGATGCCGCTGGTGCAGGAAGGATTTGCCGAGAGCCTGACCGAGGCCGCAACGCGCTTCGCCATCTCCCATCCCGCGATGGGCACCATCCTGGTCGGCATGGCCGCGCTCCGGCAGTTCGAGCAGGCCTTGGCCGCGGTGCAGAAAGGCCCGTTGCCGCAGGCCGCGCTCGACCGGCTCGCCGTCCTGCAACAAGCCTTCGCCGGCGAGGCGCGGTGATGTCGGCGCCGGATAGCGCAGGCGAGCATGCTGGCGCAGGCGTGCGACCGTCGCTGGCCGTTTCCCGCGAATAGGTCGGGAAAGGGCCCATGCGAAGGATCAGCGTCCTAACGATTCAGCGTATCAGCGCCGAGGATCGAGCGAAGATCGAGGCCGTCGATCCGGCGATCCTGCTTATCGATGCCGGGGGCTGGTATGACGGCGAAATTCGCGACACTTGGCCGGCCTTCACTTCGGCTCGCTACTTGGCGCCGAATGCCATGGGGTCGGGAACCCGCGAGGAACGCGATCGCCTTCTCGCCGAAGCGGAAGTGATCCTTGGCGGCTGGCCCTTTCCGCTCGATCTGCGGGCCAGGGCAGCGAAATTGAAATGGTTTCACCAGCGTCCCGCGGGCGCGAGCAATCTGCTGCTGGGCGATCTCTGGAACAGCGGCGTGATCGTGACGACCTCGCGTGGATTGGGCAATACGCTGGCGATGGCGGAATACGCCGTGGCGGGGATTCTGCATTTCGCCAAGGGCTTGCATCGCGCCGCCGTCGATCGCCACGCGGCGGCGTTCGACTATCGCGCCTATCGACCGCTTCTATTGGAGGGTAAGACCGCATGCGTCGTAGGGGTCGGCGGAATCGGGCGTGATGTCGGCAGACTCTGCTCAGCGCTCGGCATGCGCGTCCTCGGCACCCGCCGCCGCCCGCACGCAGGCGAGCCCTTGCCGCCGGGATTCAGCGGGCTCGGCGGTGCGGGCGACCTCGATCGGTTCTTGCCGGAGAGCGACTTCGTCGTGATCTGCTGCCAGTGGACGCTGGAGACCACCCGTCTCTTCGACGAACGCCGCTTCGCGGCGATGAAGCCGGGGAGCACCCTCGTCAACATCGCCCGGGGCGAGATCGTCGACGAGGAAGCGCTCGCCGACGCCCTTGGTCGTGATCACTTGCGCGGTGCGGCGCTCGATGTCTACGCCGGCGAGTTCGAGCACACGCCGATGCCGCGGCTCTGGTCCGACCCCAGGGTGCTCATTACGCCGCATGTCTCGGCCGCCAGCGATCAGGATCGGCATGGCGCCATCGATCTCTTCTGCGACAATCTGCGCGCCTACCTCGATGGCAGGCCGCTCCGAAACGTCGTCGATTGGGAACGCGGTTATTAGGCGCCAGTCTGCCGCACGTCACAACGAGTGGTTGGGGGCGGCGGCGACCGCCTTGGCTCCAGACTCGACCAAGAATACACTCCTAGCAAACGATAAGACGCCGCGAGGACGGCGACCAATTGTCGCCAGTCGAACAGGGAGGAGCGTGATGATCCAGATTCATCGGTCGGCACCGCTCGTGGTCGCGGCGCTGGCGCTTGCGCTGGCGGGCGCGAGCCCGGCCGCGGCGCAGACGCAGAAGAAGTATGATCCGGGTGTCAGCGACACCGAGATCAAGATCGGCAATACCGCGCCCTATAGCGGCCCGGCCTCGGCCTATGCCGCCGCGGCGATCTCGGAACTCGCCTATTTCAAGATGCTCGACGAGCGAGGAGGGGTGAACGGCCGCAAGATCAACATGATCAGTCTCGATGACGGCTACAGCCCGCCGAAGACGGTGGAGCAGATGCGCCGCCTGGTCGAGAGCGACGGCGTGCTGCTGATGCTCAACCCCATCGGCACGCCGGGTAACTCGGCCGGGTACAGATACCTCAACCAAAAGAAGGTGCCGCATCTCTTCGTCGGCTCCGGTGCCAGCAAGTTCAACGATCCCGAGCACTTTCCCTGGACCATGAGCTGGACGCCCCACTACGTGTCGGAAGGCAAGATCTATGCACGGTACCTGCTGACGGTGAAACCGGATGCCAGGATCGCGATTCTGTCGCAGGACGACGATCTCGGCAGAGACTACGTCCTCGGCCTCAAGGAAGGGCTCGGCGACCGGGCGGCGAAGATGATCGTGCAGGAGGCGACCTACGAAGTTACCGACCCGACCGTCGATT
>Ga0185299_10002490_pt1 | contig 28149 bp, 19 predicted proteins | sample PaiPotPPA55metaG_FD_128002 | JGI IMG/M metagenome (GOLD analysis project Ga0185299, IMG submission 128002) | Iron sulfur acid spring bacterial and archeal communities from Banff, Canada, to study Microbial Dark Matter (Phase II) - Paint Pots PPA... ...
CCGAACGTTTCCACGCGCTCTTTGAAGGTTCCGATGATGGTGAAGGGCAGTCCAGTGAGTTTGATCACTTTGCCCACGGCAGCTTGCGATGAGCCATAGACTTCCACTGCCATCTTCTCGGTGATCACGCCGACTTTGTTGTGGGCCTGAGAATCCTCCTGATCGAAAAATCTTCCCGAAGGGATAACCAGGTTCCGGACCCGCAAATACTCAGGACTCACGCCGAGAATGGTGACGTCTTTCTCTCTGCCGTTTCCGACGGGAACGCGGTCAGAAAGTTGAGTAACCGGGGAAGAGGCGACGATGCCCGGAACTACCTCCCGCACTGCTTGCAGGTCGTCGTTGGTGAGCGGGTCGGGATTGGAATTGCTGATGTGCGGAGCGCCGCCGAGGTATTCCGCCCAGATTTCGTTGGTGCCGATGGCCTGTATCTGATTGAGAACAAATTGCCGGCCGGTCATGCCAATGGTGACCACGAGGATAAGCGAAGCCGTGCCGATTACCATTCCCAAGGCGGTCAGGATGAAGCGGACCTTATTGCTGCAGAATGTGTCGTAGGCGAATGCGATGATCTCCCCAAAGGCCATCTTGGGCTTTAGGCGATCCGGCATAAGGGCAGCGGCCATCCTAACTTAGATGCTACGTAGCCAGAAAGAAAGCCGCAAGTTGCGGATTGAGGTCAGTCAAGTCAAGGCATCCAAGTAAAAGGAAGGAAAGGCAACAAAAACAGGCCGCAGAAGTTCTGCTATGGCAAAGTACACCCTTGTCTCCGGACGAGCGGGACCGATTGGAGCGAATGGCGTTTCCTCAACCAGAGTCTGAAATTGATATCGACAAACCGGCAATAGCAGGGAACGTAAGGAGTTCGCTCTTCTGGATGGTAGTGGTCGCGCTGGTGCTTCGGCTCGCGGTGGTGACCTTCTTGTATCCGGAGCGGACAGATCCGGCTCGCGACCATTCGCGCTGCGGAGGAGAAGCAGGTAGGATTGCGCGATCAATCGTGCAGGGCGAAGGCTTCAGCAATCCCTTCTTTGGCAAGACCGGGCCAACAGCCTGGCTAGCGCCGGTGTTTCCTTATCTACTGGCGGGAATTTTCAAAGCATTTGGCGTCTACAGTAAGGCCTCGGCAATCGCGGCGCTGGCCCTGGATTGCTTGTTCTCGGCTCTGACTTGTATACCGGTTTACTTCATCGCCAGTAAAAATTTTGGCGTGGCGACGGCTCAATGGGCAGGATGGGTTTGGGGATTGTTTCCGTACGCAGTTTTCTTCTCGGCAGATTTCATCTGGGCCACAACGCTTACGACTTTACTGATGAGTTTGGTTTTCCTTACCGCTCTTCACCTCGAGAGTTCCTCTTCCCTCTGGCATTGGGCAGGTTTTGGCGCGCTCAGCGGTTTGGGAGCGTTGACCGATCCTGTGGTAATGTCTGTGGCGCCATTTCTTGGTGTGTGGGCCAGGTATCGCCTCTACAAGAATGGGCGCCGGTGGCTCGCTCCTGGTCTGGCAGCGGTATTTGCTGTTACGCTGACGCTCGCGCCCTGGTTTATTCGAAACTACGAAACTTTTCACAAACTGATTCCCTTCCGAAGTTGCCTGGGCCTGGAAGTTACTTTGGCAACAATCAGGATTCCTGGCACTGGGGACCACATGGCTATCACCCTTCAGACAATGAAGACGAATGGCGAGAGTATCAACAACTCGGCCAGATTGCCTACACCCAAGAGAAGTTTCACGAAGCGCTGGCATTCATTAATTCGCATCGCTCGTTGTATGCTCAGCAGACGTTGCGGCGTGGTGTATACCTCTGGACCGGTTTCTGGAGTCTCAGCCCACGCTATCTGCAAGAGGAGCCGGCTGATCCACTCAATATGGTGTTCTCTACCGGCCTCACAATACTGACTTTGATTGGACTTCGCCGCGCGTGGCTGATGAACCGCACGGTGGCTATGCCTTACATGGTGGTATTTCTTTTATTTCCTGTAATTTATTATGTGACGCACCCGGAAGATTATTATCGGCGGCCCATCGATCCACAGTACGCAATGCTGGCGGCCCACGCAGTCGCATCATGGGTTGCGGAATGGAAGCAAGAGCTGTCGACCCTCCCGTCGAAGGTTGCGGTCGCAATAGGCGAGTGAAAATTCATCCTCACAAGCAGAAGATCTTGGACTATCTTTGGCTGCTGTTGCTGACGGCGGCCGCGCTGCTGGTGCAGGGATACCATCCCTTCGTCGAAGATTCGGAAATCTACCTGCCGGGCGTGGAGACGATCCTGCATCCGGAGCTATTTCCGGTGGGGCGCGAATTTTTCCTGTCACACGCCAGTCTGACCTTCTTCCCCAATGTCATTGCCTTCTCTCTGCGCCTAACACATCTGCCCATGGAAGTCGGATTGTTTTTGTGTCAGGTGGCCTCTATTTTCCTGCTGCTTCTCGCATGTTGGGAATTGTCCCGCCTCTTCTTTTCGAGTGCGAGAGCGCAGTGGGGAGCGGTCTGCCTGGTGGCGGTACTGTTGACGATTCCAGTGTCGGGGACCGCGCTCTATATCATGGACCAGTATTTGAACCCGCGGAATCTGGCGGCGTTCGCGGGAATATTCGCACTGGCGCGAATGCTGGAAAAAAAGTATGTACAGGCGTTGCTGTGGCTGGTCTTCGCCGCCTGTATGCATCCGCTCATGTGGGTGTTTCCATTTTCGTTCTGTCTCTTGTTCGTGGTGATGGACAGATTTGAAAGTCGTTGGAGGGCCCTGGGCGCCACCAGACTCGCGGCTTTGCTCTGGTTGCCAATCCCTCTAGCGCTGGCCCCTTCATCCGCTTATCACGAAGCGGCGAAACGTCATCCCTATCATTACATTCAAAATTGGGCGTGGTATGAGTTGCTGGGAATTGTGGCGCCCCTGGCGCTGTTCTGGTGGTTTGGCAGGATCGCGCGACGTAGGGAATGGCGAATGGTCGAGCGCGTCAGCCGGGCATGCACGCTCTGCGGCTTGATTTACCTGGTGGGCGCTGTGCTGGTCGACCTCCCCGCGCGCTTTGAAGCTCTGGCGCGCCTGCAACCTCTTCGGAGCCTGCATTTCCTTTACATCGTCATGTTCGTCATGATGGGCGGATTTCTCGGCGAATATGTGCTCCAAAACCGCGTATGGCGCTGGCTGTTGTTATTCGTGCCTTTGAGTGCGGGAATGTTCATGGCGCAGCGCGCGCTGTTTCCCGCAAGCGCGCATCTGGAATGGCCCGGTGCCGCACCCAAAAACCCATGGGCACAAGCGTTTGTTTGGATTCGACAAAACACGCCAGTGTCCGCGGTCTTTGCTTTGGATCCCTATTCCATGGACATAGCCGGTGAGGATGAAATTGGGTTTCGGTGCTTAGCCGAGCGAAGCCGCCTGGCCGACGGAGTGAAAGACAACGGAGTGGTCAGCATGTTTCCTCCGTTGGCCGAAGAATGGTGGTCGCAGGTGCAGGCGCAGAGTCCGTGGAAGAATTTGCGGTCGGGAGACTTCTCGCGGCTCAAAGAGAAGTACGGTGTGACCTGGGTGGTGGTCGAAACGCCGCCGGTGGCCGGACTCGACTGCGTCTATCAGAATGGTTCCGTGCGGGTTTGCCGTCTTCCCTAGAGAGATTGAAAGAGACGATTAAGATATTGATGAAGATATTGATATTATAGATAGAAAAGAAGTAACCAACGCAAGGCACCTGCTCGCGACCAGACGGCAAGAGTACCCTACTGCGCACACGATCAGCTACACTATTACAGTTTGGAGAGCTTTTCTCAAATGTCGACTGCGCCAGCAGTGCGGGATTTTGTTCAGGGCGTCGACCGGCTGTTTCCTTATGAGAAGTGGAAGGCATTGCTGCCCGTCTTAGCCAGCCAATACCGCGTCAACAAGCCCTGCCCGCACGTTCGGATAAAAGACTTTCTTGAGCCCGCAACCGCGTTGGCGATGGCCGAGCAATTCCCTCGCGCCGCCAGCGAAGCCTGGACCCAATACAAACACGCCAACGAGAACAAGCTGGGAATGGCGAAGCGGCAGCTTTTTCCGCCAGCGATCGCGGCCGTCACCGACGAACTGAACTCTCCCGAGTTTGTGGGATGGATTTCAGAATTGACTGGAATTCCTCACCTGATGGCGGACCCAATGTTGGAGGGTGGCGGACTGCACCAGTCTGGGCCGGGTGGCTATTTAAATGTGCATACGGATTTCTCCATGCACCACTTCCATACAAACTGGCGCCGGCGCGTGAATCTGATTCTGTATCTGAATCCGGAATGGCCAGAACAGTGGGGCGGAGCGCTCGAACTATGGGAACAGAAGATGGCTCGCTGCGCGGCGAAGTATCCTCCGCTATTGAACCATGCGCTGATTTTTACAACCGACGAGCGATCACTGCACGGATTTCCTGATCCGCTCACGTGCCCACACGGCCAATCACGCAAGAGCCTGGCTTTGTACTACTACACGGTCGAGCCGGACAAGAAAATTACCGGTCATTCGACCGATTATTTCGCCCGACCGCAGGACGGCTGGGGAAAATCGGCGATGATATGGCTCGACAAGAAGGCTGTGGATCTTTACTCGCGGGCCAAAGCGCGCTTCGGATTTTCCGACGAGTTGGCCAGCAAGGTCTTGGGATTTTTGTCGCGGAAAAACTAGTACGCAAACCCGCGCTTTCGTCTCGAACGAAGCTGCGACAACTCGCCGACTCTAAGCACTGCGCGCGGTTCTGCTGGCGTAGTAGGTTGGGTAGCCGGCTTTGAGCTTGCGGCCCTGGTCGCTAAAGCGGGGCAGGCGAATCAATCCCGCCTTCTGCAGCGCGAATTGCAGAGTGGTAGCCAGCACGCCAAAACCATATTTCACGCTACGACGGAAGTTAATGGACGACGCTTCCTTGAAGTACTTGGTGGGGCAAGAGACTTCGCCAATGCGAAAACCGAAATGCACGCACTGCGCGAGCATCTGATTGTCAAAGACAAAATCGTCGGAGTTTTCGAGCAGTGGCAGTTCGGTGAGCACCTTGCGGCTGAAAGCGCGATATCCCGTGTGATATTCCGAAAGCTTCACCCGCAGAAAAAGATTTTCGAACGCCGTAAGCAGCCGGTTGGAAACATATTTATAAATCGGCATGCCTCCGAGTAGCGCGGTGCCGCCGATGATGCGCGATCCCAATACTACATCGTAAACACCGTAGGCTACCATGCTGGCCATGGCCGTGACTAAGTGCGGCGTGTATTGGTAATCGGGATGAAGCATGATGACCACATCGGCGCCCGCAGCCAGGGCTTCGCGGTAGCAGGTCTGCTGGTTGCGGCCGTAACCGTAGTTACGGTCATGCTGGAAAACCTGAAGTCCGAGCCGGCGTGCCAGTTCGACGGTGCGGTCGGAGCTCTGGTCGTCCACGAGAATGCGGATATCCACCAGATCCGGCAGTTCGCCTACGGTCGCCGCGAGAGTTTTTTCAGCGTTGTAAGCGGGCATTACGACCGCGATATGTTTGCCGTTGATCATGGGGGTGACGTTTCATGATACCTGAGACTGGCCGGCGCGAGTTCAATTTTGAGAGATTGTGCCGGCCGCGCTGGAGGCGGCTTGCTCGTATCCGCATGCTGTGAAAAACTAGATGTTCGGGATTCAGGTTCTGGCGTTAGATCTGTTTGAGGATTACTTCGTAGATGTCGGCACGGAAAACACTTTTCGAGAAGATATGGGACGCCCATTTGGTGGCGGAACCCAGCGGTAGATCTCCCATTATTTACATCGATCTTCATCTGGTCCATGAAGTCACGTCGCCGCAGGCTTTCGATGGTTTGCGAGTTGCGGGGAGAAAACTACGGCAACCCTTGCGGACCGTGGCCACCGTTGACCACAACATTCCCACCGAGCCGCGGGGCACCCCTATTACGGATCTTATTGCGGCGAAGCAGATTGCAGCGCTGCAGAGCAACTGTAAGGAATTTGGCGTGCGGCTTTTCGATATGGACTCGCCGGATCAGGGAATCGTACACGTGATTGGACCGGAACTGGGGCTGACCCAGCCGGGGATGACAATCGTTTGCGGCGACAGCCACACCAGCACGCATGGGGCGTTCGGAGCGCTGGCATTTGGCATTGGAACGTCAGAAGTAGAACATGTTCTGGCGACGCAATGCCTGGCTCAGCAGACGCCCAAGACGATGAAGATTGACGTCCACGGGCGTTTGCCGGACGGCGTGACCGCGAAAGATCTGGCTCTCGGAATCATCGGACAGATCGGCACTGACGGCGCTAGCGGCCATGTGATCGAATATGCCGGCGAAGCGGTGCGCGCACTGTCGATGGAAAGCCGGATGACGCTATGTAATATGAGCATCGAAGGTGGTGCGCGCGCGGGAATGGTAGCGCCCGACGAGACTACGTTCGCTTATGTGCAGGGGAAGCGGTTCGCCCCGCAGGATGGCGATTGGGAAACAGCGGTGGATCACTGGCGCACCCTGTATTCCGATGACGGGGCGGCATTCGACAAAACGGTGGAAATTGATGCGGCGCAGCTTTCTCCATTCGTGACCTGGGGAACGAATCCCGGGATGGTGGCCCCGGTTACCGGCCGGGTGCCCGAGGCGAGCAGCTGGAAAGAATCCGATCGCCGCGCAACCGAACTGGCTCTTCATTACATGGGCCTGGAGCCCGGGAAGCGTATTGCAGACATCGGCGTCGACCGGGTATTTATCGGGTCATGCACCAATTCGCGCCTCGAAGATTTGCGAGCGGCCGCGCGGGTGGCGAAGGGACATCATGTGAGCGCGAAGGTACGTGCCATGGTGGTGCCGGGGTCGCAGACCGTGAAGCGTGCCGCGGAGCAGGAAGGCTTGCACAGGATTTTTCTGGATGCGGGCTTTGAATGGCGCGAGTCGGGATGCTCGATGTGTCTGGGAATGAATCCCGACATTTTGCAGCCGGGCGAGCGCTGTGCTTCAACCAGCAACCGGAATTTTGAAGGTCGGCAGGGACGTGGCGGGAGAACGCACCTGGTAAGTCCGATGATGGCGGCAGCGGCGGCGATTGAGGGACATTTCACGGATATTCGGGATTGGAAGTTTCGGTGATATCAGACAGGGTTGATGGCCGGCTTCGGCAGCGGGTACCGCGGGGGCTAAGGCCCTGGTTAGGAGTGCTTCGCCTATCGCAGCGCGGGAAGCGCTGCTTCACCCAAGAACTCTGCTTTACCCAAGAACTCTGCTCCGTCCAGGAACGCTCGGGTCCAGGTCAACATCTTCCAGTCGATGCGGAGAGAAAACAATGAAACCTTTTCGTAGTCATCGCGGTCTTGTGGCTCCCCTTGACCGCGTGAATGTCGATACTGACCAGATCATTCCCAAACAGTTTCTCAAGCGGATCGAGCGCACTGGCTTTGGGCAGTTTTTGTTTTACGACTGGCGGTTTGTGGCAGACGGGAAAAAGAACTCTGATTTTGTTCTGAACGAACCGCGTTACGCGGGCGCGAGCATACTGGTGGCAGGGAAGAATTTTGGTTGCGGTTCCTCGCGCGAACACGCGGTGTGGGCGCTTGCCGATTTTGGCTTCCGCGCTGTTATCTCTTCCTCGTTCGGGGACATCTTCGCCAATAACAGCACGAAGAACGGCTTCCTCACGGTGTGCCTGAAGGAGAATGAGGCCTCTGAACTGATGCGGCGGTCCCGCGATATCAGAGACTACCAGTTGGCGATTGACCTCGAGCAATGCGAGGTGCGGGACGATGAGGGCTTCGCAGCTAAATTCCCCATCGACGAATTCGTGCGTCATTGCCTGCTTAATGGGCTGGATGATATCGGCCTCACCCTGCAACACGAATCTGAAATCACCGCCTACGAAGTCCTCCATCCCGCTCCCTCCCCACTGCAAACGCCGCGAGAGTAACGAAGGGTCAAAGCGAGTAAAGATTTGTAAAACCTTCGCCCTGCGCTTGACCTGCCGCGAGGCCACAGTTGATGCTTGCTTCGTGGGGTTCTACTATTAAAGCTGCGTTCCGGTTCCTACCTGAGCCTCTCCAGCGGGAGGATCTTGGCGTGAGAAGGTCTGCTGCCCATTTTCCGGGCAGAGGTTTCGCAACCGAGTCGAAAATGAATACGTCTAATGAATGGCGATTTAATCGCCGGTCTTGTGAACTGTCGCACCCAACGGAAACCGTGAACATAACTCCTTCAAGCTGTGCCCAAGTACCATCTGTGATTCGCATCCCTTTCAACCTTCGAATGGTTACCTCCTTCGCACTGGCCGTGTGCGCATCTTTGTCTGGTTGCAGCAGCAGTAGCAGCAGCGACGCAAAGCAGCAGAAAGCGCAAGCTGCTGCCCCGCGTGCCGCTTCAGTTGCGGTGGCCAAGGTGCAACAGCAAGATGTGCCGGTTTACCTGGTCGGACTGGGATCGGTGACTGCGTTCTACACCGCGAACATAAAAAGTCGCGTCGACGGACAGATCATGCGCGTCAACTTCCAGGAAGGGCAGACCGTAAAGCAAGGCGATTTATTAATCCTCATTGATCCTCGCCCTTTCCAGGTGCAACTGGAACAGATGCAGGCGCAGTTGTTTAAGGACCAGGCCACTCTGCGCGACGCGAAATTGAACCTTGAGCGCTATACGACCCTGATTCCCTCAGGCAGTATTTCGCAGCAGCAAGTGGACACGCAAAAATCCACCGTGGACCAGCTCGATGGCCAGGTGCGCACAGACCAAGCTCAGATCGATAACGCTAAGCTGCAGCTGGTCTATTGCAACATCACGGCGCCGTTCACCGGACGGGTGGGGCTTAGGCAAGTGGACCCGGGAAATATCGTGCACGCGGCCGATACCAATCCCATGCTGATTCTCACGCAATTGCAACCGATTGGCGTGATCTTCACCCTGCCCGAGGATCAGTTGCCGACCGTGTCGCAGCACATGAAGAACTCCACGCTGCAGGTGGAGGCTTATAGTCGCGACGACCAGACCAAACTGGCGACTGGGAAACTCATGACCATCGATAACCAGATCGATCAGACGACAGGAACCGCCAAGCTTAAAGCCGTCTTCGATAACAAAGACAACCAGCTTTGGCCCAACCAGTTCGTGAATGCAAACTTGCTTCTCGAAACGCGAAAGAACAGCACAGTGTTACCCACGGCGGCGATCCTGCGCGGTCCCCAGGGAGCGTTCGTGTATGCGGTGAAGTCCGACAACACTGTCGAAGCACGCACGGTCGCGATCTCTCTTACCCAAGGCAACACTACAGTGATTGCCAGCGGCCTCAATCCCGGAGACACAGTGGTTACCGATGGCCAGGACAAATTACAAACCGGCAGCAAGATTGAGCCGCGCAACACCAGTCCAGGCAATGCTCCGAATGGGAAAAATGGAGGCACCGCTCCGGCTTCAGGGACCCCCACTTCATGAGCCCGTCGCGCTTATTCATTCTGCGACCAGTGGCGACCACGCTCTTGATGGTGGGCGTGCTGCTGGTGGGGTGGGTGGCGTTTCTGCAACTGCCGGTCTCGGCTTTGCCCGAAGTCGATTACCCAACCATTCAGGTCGTAACTTTCTATCCCGGCGCGGATCCCGACGTAATGGCGTCTTCGGTGACCTCTCCGCTGGAACGTCAATTCGGCCAGGTTCCCGGTCTGAGCCAGATGACCTCGACGAGTTCGCTGGGCAGTTCGGTGATCACGCTGCAGTTTGCTCTCGACCAGAATATCGACGTCGAAGAGCAGCAGGTACAAGCTGCCATCAACTCGGCGTCGACATTCTTGCCGACGGATTTGCCGAATCCTCCTATCTACAACAAAGTTAATCCCGCCGATTCCCCGATCCTCACGCTGGCATTGACTTCGGACTCTCTTGCGCTCTCCAAGGTGGAGGATCTAGCCGATACCGCGCTGGCGCAGAAAGTCTCCCAATTGCCCGGCGTGGGATTGGTCTCGATCAGCGGTGGGCAGAAGCCTGCCGTGCGAATTCAGGTGAACCCAACCGCACTCGCGTCCTACGGGCTGAGCCTGGAAGATATTCGCACCGCCATGGCCCAGGCGAATGTCGACCAGGCGAAAGGCGTGATCGACGGCGCACGGCAGTCCTACACCATCGGAGCCAACGACCAGCTGTTTTCCAGCGAGCAATATAAGCCGATCGTCATCGCCTATCGCAATGGCGCTCCCGTGCGCTTAAGGGATGTCGCGAACGTAATCGACGGGACAGAAAATGCTCTGCTCGCGGCCTGGATGAATCAGACTCCGGCGGTGATCGTGAACATCCAGCGCCAGCCTGGGGCGAACATCATCAGCGTGGTCGACCGCATCAAGAAGTTGCTGCCGCAGTTGCAGGCGTCGTTGCCCTCGGCGGTCAAAGTGCAGATTCTCACCGACCGGACCACGACGATCCGCGCCTCGGTGAAGGATGTCGAGTTCGAGTTAGCGCTCACGATCGTCCTGGTCGTGATCGTTATCTTCTTCTTCCTGCGAAACTTGCGGGCCACATTCATTCCCAGCGTGGCAGTTCCCTTGTCGATCATCGGGACGTTTGGCGTGATGTATGTGCTGGGATACAGCTTGAACAATCTGACGCTGATGGCACTGACGATCTCCACCGGATTTGTGGTGGATGATGCCATCGTAATGATCGAAAACATCGATCGCTACCTCGAAGCCGGAGATTCTCCCCTGGATGCCGCCCTCAAAGGTTCCGGACAGATCGGCTTCACCATCGTCTCTCTCACGGTTTCACTGATTGCGGTGCTCATCCCTCTGTTGTTCATGGGAGACATTGTCGGACGCCTGTTCCGCGAGTTTGCGGTCACATTGGCGGTCACCATTCTGGTCTCGGCAGCCGTCTCTCTCAGCTTGACGCCCATGATGTGCGCCAAGCTTCTAAAGCATCGCAAGGAAGGCGAAAAGGGCCGTTTCTACGAGGTAACCGAACATTATTACAACCGGATCATAGCGTTTTACGGCCGCACCGTGAAATGGGTTCTGAAGCACCAGACCGCCACCTTGTTTGTAACGTTTGGCACTCTGATTCTTACTCTGATTCTCTATGTAGTTGTGCCCAAGGGTTTTTTCCCAGTGCAGGATACGGGCGTGATTCTTGGAATTTCCGAAGCGCCGGACAATATTTCGTTTGCTGCGATGTCCCAGCGTCAGCAGGAACTGGCGAAGGTGATTTTGCAGGATAAAGATGTGGACAGCCTGTCCTCTTTCATCGGCGTGGATGGAACGAATACAACTCCGAACAGCGGCCGCATTCAGATCAACTTGAAGCCCCGCGATCAACGTAGCGATGACGCTTCTGCGATCATCCGGCGGCTGCAGCCCGCACTGGCGAACGTGGAGGGCATCACGCTCTATATGCAGCCTGTGCAGGATTTGACTGTAGAAGATCGGGTGAGCCGCACGCAGTTTCAGTACTCCATTGAAGACGCAGACGCTCAGGAACTCGCGCTATGGACACCCAAGCTGGTGGATAAGCTGCGCGCCCAGCCCGTACTCCGCGATGTGGCGACCGATCAACTCAACGGCGGAATCAAGACGAATCTGACGATCGATCGCGATACTGCCTCACGACTGGGCATTCTTCCTCAAGCCATTGACAACACGCTGTACGACGCCTTTGGACAGCGGCAGGTCTCGACCATCTTTACGCAGTTGAACCAGTACCACGTGGTGTTGGAAGTTCTGCCGAGCTTTGCGCAGAGTCCGGACGCGATGAACGATGTGTACGTCCGCCCCGCCAGCACTATTGCGAATTCCGGCGCACCGAGCGCAAATGCCGCCACGGCGACCACCAGCGGAACTCCGGTGCCGATCTCAACCTTTACGAAGATGCAATCGACCAGCACCTCACTGGCTGTCAACCATCAGGGACAATTCCCCGTGGTGACGCTTTCGTTTAACCTCGCTCCCAATGCTTCGCTGGGGGAGGCTACAAAAGCCATTCAGCAGGCGGAGAAGGAAATTCAGTTACCGCCCAGTATTCACGCTTCATTTCAGGGTACAGCGGCGGCATTCCAGAATTCGCTTGCCAGTGAGCCGTTCTTGATTCTCGCCGCAATTATCACGGTGTACATCGTTCTGGGAGTGTTGTACGAGAGTTATATCCATCCCGTCACGATTCTCTCGACTCTCCCGTCCGCCGGCGTGGGCGCGATTCTGGCGCTGCAGCTTACCGGCAACGACCTCACGGTGGTAGCGCTGATTGGAATCATTTTGCTGATCGGTATCGTGAAGAAGAACGCCATTATGATGATCGATTTTGCGCTCGAGGCGGAGCGCGAGGAGCATAAGCCACCCGAAGAAGCGATATTCCAGGCTTGCCTGCTGCGCTTCCGCCCGATCATGATGACAACCATGGCGGCATTGCTCGGTGGTTTGCCGCTGGCATTAGGATCAGGCACCGGTGCTGAGTTGCGGCGTCCTCTGGGCATAACGATCGTGGGTGGTTTGATTCTCAGCCAGTTGCTCACGCTCTACACCACGCCCGTAGTTTATCTGTGGTTTGACCGGCTGGCGCATCGGTTTGAGAAGTACAGGATCGGCAATCCGATCCCGCACGAAGCTGCCCCGGGGGAAGCATCGGCGGATTAAGCTTTACGAATTCAAAGCATGAGTATTTCGGCTCCATTTATCCGGCGTCCGATTGGAACTTCGCTGCTGGCGGCGGCTTTACTGTTGTCCGGAATCCTCGCCTTCAATTTCCTGCCAGTGGCTTCGCTGCCGCGAGTGGATTTTCCCGTGATTCAGGTCTCCGCAGGTCTGCCTGGAGCCGATCCCCAGACCATGGCTTCCGCTGTGGCAACGCCGTTGGAGCGCCAGTTCGGGCGTATCTCGGGCGTAAACCAGATGACTTCCACGAGCCAGCTTGGCTCGACCAGCATCGTCCTGCAATTTGATTTGAACAGGAACATCGATGCAGCGGGACGCGACGTACAGGCGGCGATCAATGCCGCTCGCAGCCAGTTGCCGGCCAACCTGCCCAGCAATCCAAACTACCGCAAGGCCAACCCGGCGGACGCGCCGATCATGATTCTGGCGCTGACTTCGGACACAGAAACTGTGCCGCAGATGTATGACGCCGCGGACTCCATTTTGGCGCAGAAACTGGCGCAGGTAAGTGGGGTGGGGCAGGTCTTTGTGGGAGGGGCAGCGCAGCCTGGAGTGCGCGCTGAAGTGAACCCGACTCTGCTTAACAAGCTCGGAGTTGGATTGGATACGGTGCGCAACGCACTCAACGCCGCGAATGCCAACCGGGCCAAGGGACTGGTATCGAACGGCACGACCTCCTCGACCTTCAGCGATAACGATCAACTGTTCACGGCGGATCAATACCGTCCGCTGATCGTCGCCTTTCACAACGGTGCGCCGGTGCGACTGGGGGACGTCGCGGACGTCCAGGATTCGGTTGTGGACGTGCGCAACCTCGGGTTGGCCAATGGTAAACCCAGCGTCCTGATCATTGTTTTCCGGCAGCCTGGAGCCAACATCATCGAGACGGTGGACCGTGTGGTCGCGTTAATGCCGTATCTGCAGTCTTCGATTTCTCCGGCGATTGCTCTTACGATTGCCATGGATCGCACGGTCACGGTTCGCGCTTCTGTTAAAGACATTGAATTCACGCTGATCCTCTCGATCATTCTTGTGATCCTGGTCGTGTTTGCATTTCTGCGGACCGTGCGAGCGACCATTATCCCCAGCATCGCAGTGCCGCTCTCGCTGGTGGGCACCTTCGGAGGCATGTACCTGCTGGGTTTCAGCCTGGACAATCTATCGTTGATGGCTCTGGCGATTTCCACGGGATTTGTGGTGGATGACGCCATCGTGGTGCTGGAGAACATTACCCGCTATGTGGAGCAGGGCATGGACGCGGTGCAGGCGGCGTTCAAGGGAGCCGAGGAAATTGGATTCACCGTTCTTTCGATGAGCGTTTCGCTGGTCGCGGTGTTCATACCGCTGCTGCTGATGGGCGGGATTGTGGGCAGGCTGTTTCGCGAATTTGCGGTTACGCTGAGCATAGCGATCGCCGTTTCACTGCTGGTCTCGCTGACCACCACGCCGACCATGTGCGCAAAGTTCCTGCGGCCGCCGGCAAAAGATGAGAAGCGCAATCATTTTTATCGCGCCAGCGAATGGGTTTTCGACAAAACGCTGGCGGGCTACCAGCATGCCTTGAGGTGGGTTCTGGACTACCAGTTAGTCACCCTCGTGGTGACCATTTTGGTGGCAGTCCTAAGCGGGTACCTCTACTACATCGTGCCCAAGGGTTTCTTCCCACAGCAGGATACGGGACGCCTCGGCGGATCGGTGCAAGCGGCGCAGGATATCTCATTCCAGGCCATGCGCGGCAAAATGGAGCGCTTCGTCCAGATTGTGATGAAGGATCCCGCCGTGGACACAATCGTGGGGTTTGCGGGAGGAAACACAGTTTCGAATCAGGGCCGCTTCTTCATTATGCTGAAACCGCTTGCGGAACGCGGGAAGTGTACGAATCAACATTTCTGGCAATCCTGTCCCACCGTTACTGCGGATAATGTAATCAATCGCCTTCGCGGGAAACTCTCGGTAGTGCCTGGAGCCACCCTCTACTTGCAGTCCGCTCAGGACCTGACTATCGGCGGACGCCAGAGCAATGCACAGTACCAGTACACGCTGCAGGGCGAGGATTTGAACGAGCTCAACACCTGGGCGCCACAATTGTTGGCGAAGATGCGCAGTCTGCCGGACCTGCGCGACGTGAATACCGATCAGCAAGATAAGGGATTACAAGCACAACTGGTGATCGACCGGGATACTGCGAGTCGATTGGGCGTTGCCACGGCGGATATCGACAATGCGCTCTATGACGCCTTCGGACAACGGCAGGTTTCTACCATGTACCGCCCGCTCAATCAGTACCACGTGGTCATGGAAGTAGCTCCGGAGTTTCAACAGACCACTGAGGCTCTGCAGAACATTTACCTGCGTTCCAGCAACGGCGCGCCTATCCCGCTGGCGGCCTTCACTCATTACGCTCCTTCCAATATCCCACTCGCCGTAAATCACCAAAGCCAGTTTCCTTCGGTCACGCTCTCCTTCAACCTTGCTCCCGGAGTTTCGCTTGGACAGGCGACTCTGGCCATCAACAACGCGGAACGTTCCATCGGATTCCCGGCCACGATTCAGGGAAGTTTTCAGGGAACCGCGGCTGCGTTCCAGGATTCGCTCTCGAACGAGCTGGTCCTGATTATCACCGCCCTGGTTACGGTGTACATCGTGCTGGGTATGCTTTACGAGAGCTACATTCACCCGATCACGATTCTCTCCACGATTCCGTCGGCGGGTGTGGGCGCGCTTCTCGCGCTAATTTTGACTCACAACGAACTCAACGTCATTGGAACAATCGGCATCATTCTGCTGATCGGCCTCGTCAAAAAGAATGCCATTATGATGATCGACGTGGCGCTCGAGGTGGAGCGTACGCAAGGGAAAAAGCCGGTCGATGCTATTTACGAGGCCTGTCTTCTGCGCTTCCGGCCCATCATGATGACAACCATGGCGGCCCTGCTGGGAGGCTTGCCGTTGGCCCTGGGCACCGGTACCGGCTCCGAACTGCATCGTCCACTCGGTATTACGATTGTTGGCGGACTCATTGTCAGCCAGGCGCTGACGCTGTTCACTACCCCAGTCGTGTATGTTTACCTCGACCGGCTGCGGCTGGCGTTGCGTGGCGGAGAAAACCTGTCTCTCGCAGGCTCCCCCGGTCCAAGCACGGCGCAGGCGGATTAGCCATTCCAAGACGCAAAATATGAGATAGCCTCGAAGGGGATTAACTGGGTGCAACCCGGTCTCCGGCGCCTTGCATCGCAGGTGTCAGCGGAACCATAGTTGAACAGGTCGTCAGCCGGATCAATGATTTCGTAGTTCGTACCACGTGGGGGTGGCTCGCTGACGCGCTGTCCCTTTTCTCGGCTCCGACCGTTATGATAAGAAATAGTGTGTTCCAGTGCCGATTTCGTGGCATCCCGGTATTATTGTTCTTCGCTTTAAAATTCTCTCAGGAGTCATGGATGCTTCAGAAGGCATTGGTGCTGGTATTCATCTGCGCGAGCGTTGCCGGTTTTGTCAGTTGCAGCAAAACCGGAAGCCACTACGTCTACGCAGCCGTCCCTGCGGCAAGTCAACTGGCGGTTTTTCGGGAAGATCCGTTCTCCGGAGTGCTCACGCAGCTTTCCCAGAGCCCGTACACGGTGGGTAGTGGAGCTACATCGGTAGTGATCCATCCTTCTGGAAAGTTTTTATACGTTGCGAATGCCGGCCAGGGAGAGAACGATGTTTCCCTGTTTGACATCAATAGCGATGGAACGGTAAGCGAGGTGACTCCAAGGACCCCGGTGGGCACGCTTCCGTTCCTGCTGGCGATGGACACTGCGGGGAGTTACTTGTACGTTGCGAATGCCTTGTCGAACAATATCTCAGTTTTCTCGATCGATGCGTCCCACGGGACTTTGTCGCCGGTCACGGGCTCTCCCTTTTCGATCAACTTGTCCCCAAAAAATATGAAGCTGGCGCCATCAGGGAAGTTCCTGTACGTGAGCGCACCGAGCCAGCCGACGGGGGTGGTCGCAGTCTTCAGTGTGAACGCCGGCGCACTTAGTTTAGTTGGATTCACCCTTACCGCGGATAACAATCCCGCCGGTCTCGCCGTCGATCCGGGTGGTTCGTTCCTCTACACGGCGAACGAAACTGCCAGTTCAATCTCCATCTACTCCATCGCTTCTACGGGCATGCTTACTCAGGTTCCTCAGTCCCCTCTGGCTGACACTTTTCAGCATCCGGTTGCACTCATCGTGGACCCGACGGGCAAGTTCCTCTATGTGGCGAATCAGGGATCTAACAATATCTCAACCTATTCGATTACGTCGGGAACGGGGTTTCCTGTGGCGATTACCGACTCTCCGTTCGGCTCGGAATCGCAGCCGAGTTTCCTGGTAGCGGATCCGAATGGAAAGTACTTGTATGTAGGCAATCAGGGCGGATCTGCGGGGATTCAGGCATTTGGCGTCAGCAGCGGCAGTCTGAATTCCATTGCTACTTATTCCGTGGGGAATACTCCCATGTCGATAGCGGTGTTGCAGTAAGTGAACTACCATCAATCCGTGCGCAGAACTGAACGGCGCCGTGTTGGATGTCGTGAGGACAATCCTATTTTCGCTCTTATGACCCCCAAAAATCCTCAAGTCTGCGACAATATCCTCGCCGGCATCAGGCATCCCGTTACAACCAACACGGGAGCCCCCGCCATCTAATCGAGGAGAAGATTCCTCAGATTCGGTTGACTTGGGGCGGGTTCTGTGCCGAGACCAAGGTCAGGACCTACAGCCCATGAGAATTGCCAGCGCGGCAAGCGCATTCCCAAAGCATTACTACACACAGAAAGTTCTATTGGAGCGCCTACAGGATTACTGGGGTTCCCAACTCAAGAATCCTCTGTTGTTAGCCAGACTGCATCGGAATGTGACGGTGGATGGCCGCTATCTGGCGATTCCCGCCGAACAATATGTAGAGATCAAGACTTGGGGCCAAGCGAACGACATCTGGATCAGGGTGGCACAGGAATTGGGAGAGCGGGCCTTATGCCTCGCGCTGCACAATGCCGGACTGCAGCCGGAAGACTTGGGAGCATTGTTGTTCACAACTGTCACCGGAGTTGCGAGTCCTTCGATTGACGCGCTCTTGATCAATCGAATGGGGCTTCCGGTGAACATTCGCCGCACCCCCATCTTCGGCCTGGGCTGCGTGGCTGGTGCCGCGGGAATCGCGCGCGCTTCAGACTACGTTCGTGCCTATCCTAAACAGGCGGCGGCTCTGGTCTCGGTCGAGCTTTGTTCGCTCACTTTGCAGCGCGAGGATTTGTCGGTTGCAAACCTCATCTCCTCTGGACTCTTCGCTGATGGTGCTGCGGCCGTGATTGTGACCGGCGAAGATTTCGAATCGTCGCAGCCTGAGAATTCCGGACCCAGGATTCTCGCGACCCGGTCAGTCTTCTATCCCGCTACGGAAGAAATGATGGGATGGAGCATTTCCGAGAAAGGGTTTCGCATAATACTTTCGACAGAGGTTCCCAATCTTATTCGGCAGAACCTGGGTCGGGACGTGGACGCTTTCCTGGCGGACAACGGCCATCAGCGAAGCGACCTGAAAAGTTTCGTTCTGCACACTGGGGGTCCCAAGGTGTTGGATGCTTCGGCAGACGCTCTGGGACTGCACAACGGTGAGTTGGATGCTTCTTGGGATTGTTTGCGCAAGGTAGGAAACCTTTCTTCGGCCTCGGTACTTTGTGTGCTCGAAGACGTGATGAAGAATCGACGTCCGGAGCCCGGGACGCTGGGTTTGCTTGCCGCTATGGGACCTGGTTTTTGTTCTGAGCTTTTACTTCTGCAATGGTGAGGTCGGCGAACTGATGAACGAGCACGATCGGGCGTTTCGGTGGCCTGTTGTCGTGCGGTCGTTTCTTGCCGCGATTCTGTTCCTTGCGGTTACCCGCATTGGAGTTGCGGCCCAAGATACGGCGTTACAACTCGATCCTCAGCACACAACCATTAATTTCACGCTGGGCGATGTGCTCCACACGGTTCGGGGAACATTTCAACTGAAGGAAGGCGCGCTCCGGCTTTCTGCCGCATCAGGCAAGCTTACCGGCAAAATCGTAGTGGATGCCAAGAGCGGCGAAAGCGGCGGTGGAATGCGTGACCGGAAAATGCATAAGGAGGTTTTGGAGAGCGACCGCTACCCGGACATTGTCTTTCGTGCGGATCGCGTCGATGGGGACGTGACTCCCCAAGGAAAGTCGGAAGTGCGCGTACACGGCATTTTCACCATACACGGGTCCGACCATGAACTCACCGTCCCCGCCGAAGTCCAGATGGCGCCGGGGTCTTGGACGGCAACACTCCACTTCGCGATCCCTTATGCAAAGTGGGGGATGAAGAATCCCAGCACTCTGTTTCTGCGAGTCAGCGAATCGGTTGACATTGACCTCACTGCTTCCGGAAGCGCGACCCGGCCCTGAAACAATTGGGCATAATCAATAACCATCCTGCGGAGCGACCCCCTTACCCTCAGTGCATTCGTAGCATCTCCCTGCCGCTAGGTTTGTGAATTCTTCCGTTCTCCCACTCGGCCAGGCGATGACAGCACGCTCCACGCGATCGCGTTTCTCCAAACCAAACGTAACTGGAAGTTCGGATTGCGACAGATAGCTTGAACCGCTCTTCACCATGCGCGACTGGCTGAAACCGCCGCTGACAATGCGGACGGTGGCACCAATTGCGTCGCGATTCGATTTAGTGCCGACCAGCCGAAAACGAATGCTGTGATTTCCACTAAGTTGATCGTTCCGGTAAAGGTATGCCGGACCATTGTTGGTAGTGAGCAGGAGATCGAAATCGCCGTCACGATCGAAGTCGGCATAGGCGAGTCCGCGTCCGACCTTCGGCTGATCGAATCTACCGCCAATTTCCGAAGCAACGTCGCGAAACTTCCCGTTGCCACTGTTGAGAAATAAAAACGGAGGCTGGGCATAGCCTACGTTTCCACGAATGTTGCGCACTGTCTCATCGATGTGGCCGTTGGCCACACCGAGATCGAGCCAGCCGTCGAGATTTGCGTCGAGAAAGGCGCATCCGAATCCCAGACTATTCTTGGAAGCCAAGCCAACTCCCGCCTGTGCAGCTACGTCTTCATAGGTCTTTCCCACGAGTTCGTACAAGCCCGTCATTTCGTTGTCGAAGTTTGTGATTGCCACCCCCGGACTGCCCGAGTTCGTGAAGTCGGCAACGTCCACACCCATGCCGGCTCGAGCTTTACCCTCAGCGCTGAAGGCCAGTCCAACCTCGACTGCAGCGTCCTTGAAGGTCCCATTGCGCTGGTTGCGATATAGCTTGTTGGGCTGAGTGTCGTTCGCCACCAGCAAATCGGGCCAGCCGTTCGCCTGGTCATCGAGCATGGCCACCCCCAGGGACTTGGAACTGCTATCAAAGATCCCACTCGAAGCGGTAACATCCTCGAAACTCCCATTGCCGCGATTGTGAAACAGCCAGCAAGTCTCGCCGCGATATGCCTCGGGTGTGCAATAGGATTTGTGCTTGCCATCGAGGCTGCAGAACACGTCGTGCTCGGGCGACCACTTCACATAGTTGCAGACAAATAAATCGAGCAAGCCGTCGCGATCGTAATCGAACCAGAGCGCGGACGTGCTAAACGCCTGGTGCTTTCCGAGACCGCTGGCACTGGTTACGTCGACGAAGGTGCCTTTACCGGTATTGTGGAATAGCCGATTCTGTCCGACGCAGGTGATGAAAATGTCGGGGAACCCATCATTGTCGTAATCGCCCACAGCCACGCCCATGCCATAGATTTCAACGTCCAGTCCGGCTCGCGTCGTAACGTCAGTGAACGTGCCGTTCCGGTTGTTGTGATAAAGCCGCAACGTGGTGCGTCGCTGCTTGTGGCCGGGCCAATCCATTCCGTTGATCAGAATAATGTCCTGCCAGCCGTCGCGGTCGTAATCGAGGAAAGCGCAGCCGGAGCCCAAAGTTTCAGGCAGGAACTTTCCGCCAAAGGAGCCGCTATTGTGCTGGAACTGAATGCCCGCGCTGGCCGTTAGGTCAACAAATCGAAAGCCGGGCGAATCCGCTACCGCGCCCAGAGCCCGCAGCAGCGGCCACTGTGAGGTTATCGCCAGACCGGCCACATTACCCAGAAACGATCTGCGATTCACGGAACGTTTACCAACCCGGCACGAATCGCGTACGTCACAAGCTCGGCGGTTTTGTGAATGCCGAGGGCGCCCATGATGTTGGCGCGGTGGACGGCAATCGTGTTGGCGCTGAGATCAAGCTCTGCGGCAATTTCCTTGTTGGATTTACCATCCACAATCATTCGCAAGACTTCAAGTTCGCGCGGAGTAAGACCGCTGCCGCGTTCGCCTTTGAGAGCCGATTGCTGCTCGACCTGTGGGTCAAAAATAGTTTCTCCGTTGGCCACGCGCCTTACGGCGGGACCGAGTTCCAAATTCATCGCGTTCTTCAAAATGTAACCCTTGGCCCCGGCGTCGATGGCTTGCCGCACCCAGGTATTTTCCGAATGCATGCTCAGCATCAGCACCGCTGTTTCGGGCAGGTCTGCAAGAATCTGCCGCGTGGCATCCAGCCCGTTCATGCCGGGCAGAGCGCAGTCCATGACCACGACCTTTGGCTTCAACTGGCGTGCCAAATTGGTGGCCTCTTCACCGTCCCCGGCCTCCCCCACGACGACCATATCGGGTTCATCTTCCAACATGCGCCGGAAACCTCGGCGCACCAGACCATGATCATCCACTAGCAACACCGTGATCTTTTTTGTCATCTTGTTTTAACTCTCTGTTTTTAGATCTTTTCCCGAGAACTCAACTTTCTCGCGCGGCACGCTCAGGTGCAACACCGTACCGCCGTCGGCAGGAGTGGAAAATGCGATCCGCCCGCCCATCAACTCCGAGCGCTCGCGCATCGCTACCAATCCGATCCCCTGCTTTGCCGGTCGTCCGTTAAAACCTTCGCCGTGGTCCTCTACTTCCAGCTCCAATACCGAAGGCAGAAAACGCAATCGCACCCAAGCCTGTTTTGCGCCAGAATGTCGCGCCACGTTGTTCAATGCTTCCTGCAGGATTCGATAGATCTGTACTGCCGCGCTGCCCTCCACGGTAAAGGGCACGCCCTGCTTTTCATAGGATACGGCGATTCCAGTCTGCCGTTCCACGTTTGGAATGTACCAGTCAAGCGTGCTCTCGAGCCCTGCCTCATCCAGCATAACCGGATGCAGCGCTTGTGATAGGCTTCGCACCCGGTCGAGAGTGTCCTGTGCGATCTGGCGGACTTCCTGCAAGTCGGTGCGCATCGACGACCCTTCGGGAGCGTGCGTTCCGGCACGGCCCAGCATCGCTCCCATGGCCGTCAGGATCTGACCAAACTCGTCGTGTAGTTCGCGCGAAATATAGCGCAGAGTCGATTCCTGCGTGGCAATAAGTTTCTGGGCGAGTTCACTGCGGCGCTCTGAAAGCTCTGCCATACGCGCAAACAGCCGCCGATTCCAACGTATCATGGAGAATCCGGTCAGCAGAATCGCGGCCAGCGTCCCGGCCAGAAACACATACACTTGCCGCTGCACACGATCGTAAATTTGTATGACGCGTTCTGCCGCCTGCTCTTCGTTTTCACTGTCTTGCACCAGCAGCCGCGCCACCGTCGTACCCAGGGCCGCCTGTCGTGCCTGCAGCGAAAGTTGTATCTGCTCCCTCGCGTCTTTTTCCCTACCTGAAGCCGCGAGACTAAACACACGGTCGACCGCATCCCAAAACTGCGCCAGAGAACTACTGAGGGACGCACTCTGCTCATTCGTACGGGTGGTGGGAGCCAAACTGGATTCGAGGTGCATGGCATCATTCAGATCAGTGCGCATGCGCTGGAATTGCGCCGACCACGCGGTCAGAGGATAAGGTTCGTCGTTGTCGATCATGTCGCGCATGGCGACCGCAAGCAGGTTCAGGTCGTTCTGGATGCGCAGCAATTGCAGGGAATCCTTGCGATTGCGATCGATCAGTTCGGACTGAAGCTTACGCAAACCTGCAACTTGCCACGTGATGTAGGCTGAGTAGGCGACGACGGCGGCGAGCGTGATGATCAAGCCAAGCAACAGCCCCGAGGTTGGAGAATGCGCCAGCGAGGACGGACGTGCCACGCCCCGAGCATACAACGGCTGGCCGGGACGTGCCACAATGGGGTTGTAGTAATAATGAAGCGAATTCCACTCCGGCGGAGTCCAACAAGAGATTGAGTACAGACCCTAAACCAGCCCAGAAGATACCTAAAGTCGAGAGGCTCCGCGTCATTCTGCCGGAAGTCTGGAAGCTGATGCGGCCGCGGCGTTGGCTGCTCGCGCTCGGGTTTGTGCTCATGGTGATCAACCGAGTTGCAGCCCTCGTACTGCCCTATTCAAGCCGATTCCTGATCGATACCGTCATCAACAAGCACCACATGGATAAGTTGCGCCCGCTGGTGCTGTTCGTGTTAGCGGCTACCTTGGTTCAGGGCGTCACTTCTTTTTCATTGACGCAGTCGTTGTCGAAGGCGGCGCAGCGGTTGATCACCGAGTTGCGCCAACAGGTTCAGGCGCACATTTCTCGCTTGCCGGTGGCCTTTTACGACACCAATAAGACGGGCAGTCTCGTATCCCGAATCATGAGCGACGTGGAAGGCGTGCGCAACCTTCTGGGCACCGGCCTGGTGGATTTTGCCGGAGGCCTGGTCACCTCCGGAATTGCGCTCATTTTGTTGCTTCGCACCAGCCCGCAGATGACGTTGATCGCTGTAGGCTCGTTTGTATGTTTTGGCGTTGCACTGAATAAAGCGTTCGCGACCATCAGGCCGATTTTCCGTGAGCGCGGCAAGATCACTGCCGAGGTCACCGGCCGGCTCACGGAATCGTTGGGTGGTGTCCGCGTGATCAAGGGCTATCATGCCGAACAGCGCGAGGAGGCAGTCTTCTCCACCGGCGTTCGCCGCCTGCTTGACAATGTTATGCGAACGCTCACCGCAACCTCGGTCATGAGCCTTTCCGCAAGCGTTCTCCTGGGATGCGTGGGCGCGGTGACCATGTATGTAGGAGCGCATCAGATTGCTTCAGGCACTCTGACGGTCGGCGGATTTGTTTCCTATACTTTGCTGTTGGGTTTTCTGGTTGCGCCTATCATGCAGATCGTTTCCATCGGAACTCAACTTACCGAAGCATTGGCGGGACTCGAGCGGACGCAGGAAATAATGCGGGAGCGGCCCGAGGATCAGAATCCCAACCGCTCTGTGTTTCTGCGCGATATCGTGGGGCAGATCGAGTTCGAAAACGTGAGTTTCACTTACGATGGGATACACGAAGTGTTACGCGATATTTCCTTCCGCGCCGATCCGGGCACGGTGACTGCGCTTGTTGGCTCCTCCGGATCGGGCAAATCGACCACCATCGGCCTGATCTCCGCTTTTTATACGCCAACCAAGGGCCGGATTCTGGTGGACGGCACTGACCTCAGCACGGTTCGGCTCGACTCCTATCGCACGCGTCTGGGAGTCGTGCTGCAGGAATCTTTTCTGTTCGATGGGACGATTCGAGACAACGTCTCATTTTCCCGTCCCGATGCCACTGAAGAAGAGATCCTGCGCGCCTGCAAGATCGCGCGCGTCGATGAGTTCGCGGAATCGTTCACCGACAAATACGACACGGTGGTCGGGGAGCGAGGCGTTAAGCTGTCAGGTGGTCAACGCCAGCGGATTTCGATTGCCCGCGCCATTCTAGCCGAGCCGCGTATCCTGATTCTTGACGAGGCAACCTCAAGCCTTGATTCCGAATCGGAGCAGATGATCCAGCAAGGACTTTCTTACCTGATGAAGGGGCGCACTACATTTGTGATTGCGCACCGGCTCTCGACCATCCGCCGCGCCGATCAGATCCTGGTGATGGAGCAGGGACAAATTGTCGAGCGCGGCACCCATGAGCAACTCTACGCAGTCCATGGCCGCTATTACGACCTGTACACCAGACAGCACGGCGTGGAAGATAATCTATTTCTTGCGCCCGGCGAAGGAGACTTGCCTGAGCTTGACGCTCCCGCAAACGGAGACGCGCGCCCGCCACGGAACGGCGATGGCAAGTCGGCGGACGCATTGCGTGTGCTTAAGGGTGAGGTGCGTTAGCCCGTGAGTGGCACGGACAAAGATCAAGCGAACGGCGCTCCCGCAATTCGCGCGGAGCGACTATCCCGGCATTATCGGATGGGAGAGAACGTGATTCGCGCCGTCGATGGCGTGTCTCTTGAAGTAGGCTCCGGAGAATTCGTCGCTCTTCTGGGAAGTTCAGGCTCGGGAAAATCTTCGGTGTTGAATCTGATTGCGGGCCTGGATCGTCCTACGTCCGGCAGCGTTATCGTTCATGACCGGGATCTCGCGAAACTTTCCCGCGAAGATCTTTCACGCTATCGCTTGCACACCGTGGGAATGGTGTTTCAGTCTTTCAATCTGATTGCCAGCATGACGCTTGCCGAAAACGTGGAATTGCCTATGCGTTTTGCCGAAGTCGAGCGTGGAAAACGTGACAGTTTGGTTCATGAAGCGCTCGCGCGAGTAGGTCTGCAAGACCGTATGAATCATCGTCCCAGTGAACTGTCGGGCGGAGAACAGCAGCGAGCCGCACTGGCTCGCGCGCTCATCAACCGGCCGCAGCTGCTGCTGGCGGACGAACCCACCGGCAATCTCGACAGTCGTACCGGCACCGAGATCATGAATATGGTCCGCGAGTTCAACCGGCAGTTAGGGATGACCGTAGTGATGGTAACTCATGAGCGAGCCTTGGCGGAGCGCTACGCCCAGCGCCTCGTTTTCCTGGCGGATGGCAAGCTGGTGAGTGATGAAGCGAACTTAACCGTGGTCGAGGGTGCAACGGAACAAGGTCGACTATGAAACTCCCTGATCTGGGCGAACTCGCGGTCCGAAACTTGCGCGAATCCATTCTGCGAAATTCGCTGACGACCATCGGCATCTCGGTGGGCGTAGCGTCGCTTGTTGCCATGCTTTCTCTGGGCATCGGCTTGCAGCAACTTGCGTCGCGGCGTCTGATGAAATCCGGACTGTTCGATACGGTCCTGGTTACATCCAGACGCGACCTGCGCAACTCTAATCGCGGCGAAGATCGAGGTGGGCCTGCCCCGGGCGAGAGTCGAATTCTGGATGAGCCCACGCGACTGGAAATCGAGCATCTGCCCAACGTTCTTGAAGCATATCCTGACATCCGTTTCATCACAGAACTGCGCTATGAAGACAAGCCACACTTGACGATGGTTGCGGCCCTGCCTTCATCGGCTCAATCCAATGATGCCTTCGAATCCGTGCAGGGGCGTTTCTTTTCGTCCGATATGGCGCCAGAAGTAGTCATTCAGAAAACCTTCGCCGAAGAGCTGCTGGGTAAAGCACCAAAGCCCGGCCTCGACGAAACGAATGTAGCGGTGCTGGCGGCTCCGCTTCTCGGCAAGGAATTGACCATGCGCTATGCGCAGCGCGAGGCGCCGCAAGCCGCGCCTTCGAGCGCTGAGAATAGCACTCCCGGCGGTGACCAGGGTCTGGCGGGGGCTGCCTATTCCGTCGTCTCCCGCGAATTAAAGCTGAAGATCGTCGGCGTCGCCGACCTTGATCCCGAAAGTATGCGCGGTCCAACTCGCGCGCGAGTTTTTCTCCCACTCAAGCTGGCGGAAAGTCTGCACGTAATGCAACCCACGGATCTAAGGGAGATTTCGCGCGCTGCCAGCGACCAGCCTGTTTATTCCTCGGTAAGCGTGCGCGTGAAAAACCCCAGCGGAGTGCAGCCGGTAGAAGATGCGATCAAGAAAATGGGCTTCAACACTTTCTCGATACTTGATGCCAGTCGCAGCATCCAGCAGTTCTTCAAGGTGTTAGACGTATTTCTCGGCATTTTCGGCAGCCTCGCACTGGCAGTCGCTTTTATTGGGATCGTAAACACGCTGGTGATGGCCATTCTCGAGCGTCGCCGGGAAATCGGAATTATGAAGGCGATCGGAGCCAGCGACGGCGACGTGAAACGACTTTTCTTCGCAGAAGCAGGCGCCATGGGCATTCTCGGCGGCATTGTTGGGGTCGCCCTCGGCTGGGCTATCGGACAAGTCATCAACCTGGGCACGAATATTTATCTCAAGCGGCAATCTTTTCCACCGGAGCATTTCTGGGCTGTCCCGTGGTGGCTGGTGGTGTTCGCCGTATTGTTTTCCTTCCTCGTCAGTCTGGCTGCGGGCCTCTATCCGGCGGGGCGCGCCGCCCGACTCGATCCGGTGCAGGCTCTGCGCTACGAGTAGACTGGATCGATGCATAGCTGTCTTCGAATTGTTTGTGTGTTCGCGATCTTTATCGCTTCATCATCAGCTCAAGCCCAGAGCCGCATTCAATGCAACGCGCTGAACAGCCGAATTCTCAAATACCCAGTTCATTACTGCGTCTACCTGCCAGCCAGCTATGACAGTGGTTCAACCAATACTGTTCCAGAGCACTATCCGGTGCTGTATTTCCTCCACGGCCTCGGCGATAACGAGAAAACGCTTTTCAACAGCGGCGGCTGGACACTGCTTGACGACCTCCGCCAGCAACATAAGCTTGGAGATTTTCTCATCGTTGCCCCGGAGGGTCGACGCAGTTTCTATATCAACTCTGCTGATAATTCGGTCCGCTATAGCGACTTCTTTCTTCAAGAGTTTATCCCGTTGGTCGAAAAGAAATACCGCATTGCCAAGGGCAGAAGTAATCGGGCGATCAGCGGTATTTCCATGGGGGGGTACGGCGCGCTGCGTTTCGCCTTCAGCCATCCTGAAATGTTCTCTGCCGTGAGCGCCCAGAGTGCCGCACTAATCACGGAGTCGCCTCAGGACCTCGACACCGCCGCCCGTTCTGGCGCCCCGCTGGGGAAAATGCTGGCTGATGTTTTCGGCAACCCAATAGACAGTTCCCATTGGAAGAACAACGACCCGTTTGTCCTTGCTCAGAAAAATGCTGCTGCCTTGAAAAGGCTCGCGATCTATTTCAACTGCGGTCAGGATGATAACTACGGCTTCGAAAAAGGGGCGGCGGCGCTGCACGAGGAGTTGCAAAAAGAAGGCGTGAAGCACGAGTATCATCTTTATCCCGGCGACCACAGCCTTACTTATTTTCTGGTTCACTTCACCGAGGTCATGGAATTTCACTCACGGGCGTTCGGTCTCGTCCAATAGATGCTCCCACCCGCGGTTTCGTAGCCACATGATTCAAAAGGGTGCGCGTTGTCCGCACACCCTTTACCCCCTCAAGATATTCAACGGAACTCAGCCAGGCAGCACAATTGGGGGAAGGCACGTCCTCGCAGAGCCGGAGATCCTGAGAAGATGCCTCCACTTTACACCCGAATTCCATAAATGTTATTCGTCAGCAAGCTTTAAAAAACGACCCGCTCTGTCAGATACCGGATAGACAAAACTCTGCAATGGTTTTAGATTCGGCTGCAACAATCTCTGCCCCTATGTTGGTCATCGGTTTTCGGGGGAGAGCCGATGACCTTCATCTGCCC
>Ga0185299_10002492_pt1 | contig 28145 bp, 33 predicted proteins | sample PaiPotPPA55metaG_FD_128002 | JGI IMG/M metagenome (GOLD analysis project Ga0185299, IMG submission 128002) | Iron sulfur acid spring bacterial and archeal communities from Banff, Canada, to study Microbial Dark Matter (Phase II) - Paint Pots PPA... ...
GGCAGGGTTCGTGACTGCGCCCAGCGTTGTAAGTCTTCTCTCTGTTCGGGAATCAGTTTGAGCAAGCTTCGATTATCCGTCATACCAAATAGACGGTCGAAGCACGATTACGTTATCACTGGGACACTATACTAGTCTAGGACCTAGCCGGCTTCGCTTTAATGACGGTGGCCGTGCGTCGAAACTCTAGGTACGGTCGCTTTTGGCAACCTTCTCCAAGGCCGATGCCAGGGACATCGGGCCGGGAAACCCACACCAGAAGCGCCACGAACCCTCTTCGATCTGCTGGGAACGATTCAGAAATCGCCATATCGTCTGCAAGCACGGGGAGAGTTCGAATACGTAGGCGCAAAGCCTTTAGCCACGGGATGCCTGCTCCAATCTGAATGCCGAGTACAGGGGAACTTCTGTGAAAGAGTTTCGCGGCGCTCTGGTTCGCCCTTGTATGAATGGGCGCCTGGATGTCGTCGTAAGTTACCTCGTTGCTGGCGACTACAGCGGACGGGCCACACAGAGTTTCTACCCCTCCGACATTCAGGAAGTTTTGGGAGTGCGCACACCCTGTATGCAAGCATGTCCGTCACCTACCGATTTGGTCGATAGTTTGGCAGGTGACCAGCATCCCATCCACAAGCAATACATGTGCGGGAAAGTGCTCCTCGCACTTTTCTCGGGAAACGATCTGCCGAACAACCATCGGACGTTATTTCATTTAGACTGCCTGAAGAGAAAAATCATGTCATCATCCTCCTCCCGAAGCCACGGCGGGACTGCCGCGGCGAGTAATCAGCCGCCGGTTGCTGAGCCTTCGTTCTCGGAAAAGGCGCGCACGTTGGCGTACCTGGCCCGCATTGGCAGCCTTTCGACGCTTTCGCGCAAGCAAGCCGGTTTTCCCTTTGGCTCAGTGATGCCCTACGGTCTGGACCCGCTCGGTCGTCCCATCTTTCTCATCAGCACCATGGCGATGCATACCCAGAATCTGCAGGCCGATCCTCGCGCCAGTCTGTTGATCATGCAGACCGACGGAGATGGCGATCCACTGGGAGCATCGCGGGTCACATTGCTGGGAAATGTTGTGACCATACCTCAGCCGGAAATAGCCGATGCCCGCAAACTCTACCTCGAACGTTACACCAACAGCAAATACTGGGTGGACTTCGAAGATTTTTCGTTTTACCGAATGGATGTGGTGGACGTTTACTACGTTGGAGGCTTCGGGGTGATGGGCTGGGTAAAGGCGTCCGATTACGATCAGTCGGAGCCAGACCCCCTGGCTGAGCTGGCGAGCGGGATCCTCGAACACATGAATGCCGACCACAAAAATGCGCTCATCCTGCTAGCTCGGACGTCGGCCGGGATCGAATCGCAAGAGGCGGCGATGACTTCAGTGGACCGGCTGGGTTTTCATGTGCGTCTGAAAACATCAGAGGGTATGCGCGGAGTTCGCATTGCCTTCCCGCGGGAAGTGCGGAGTGCGACGGAAGCCAGGAAGGTTTTGGTGGAAATGGTGCAGCGGGTGCGCGAGCAGCCTTGAGGGTCGCTGACACAACCTCCCGCAAAACGAAAGTGCCCGGAATCCTTTCGGATCCCGGGCACTTCAGTTCGCTTCGAGAGCGGTGTCACTTAGACAGCCTGAACGTTCTCCGCCTGCCAGCCCTTGGGGCCTTTGGTCACGTCGAACTGCACGGTTTGGCCTTCTTGCAGGCTGCGGAAGCCGCCTGCTTGAATAGCGGAAAAATGCACGAAGACGTCTTCGCCATTTTGACGGCTGATAAAGCCATAGCCCTTGGCGTCGTTAAACCACTTCACTGTTCCTTGTTCTGCCATTGATAGTTCCTATTCTTTTCTTGTTTCTTGAATTGTGCTGAGAAGATTCGCTGCTAGTGAGGGGGTGACGCTGGTTGGCGATACCGACCTTCAATTGCTTGTGAGTCAAACTTAGCTGAACTCTATTATACACGGCGACGCGAAAATCAATACAAAATTTTGCAAATGCCGCTCCCCAGGGGGAGGGCCAAACGCGCTGACCCGGCACTAGAAAATCGACTCTCGATATCCTGACTTAGCGATGGAGGCGTTCGCATCATCCCCCGTGGAATAATATGTTCGTTGTTCGCAACTGTTCCTCCAAGCTTAAAGGACCTGTCGAACCATGCACAGAAAGCCAGGACACGCCAAAGCGGATGCTAGCCGCCGTACCTTCCTCAAAGTCGTGGCAGTAGGCGGCGCAGCGGCGACGCTGACTCCGCGCTATCCCGCGCTGGGCGCAGCACCGGAGAGTGCATCCGACGTCCGATCTTCGGATAGCAAGCCCTTGGATAGCAAGCCCTTCGAACTCGATGAAATAACCATCACCGATCTTCAAGATGGAATGAAGTCCGGCAGGTTTACGGCGCGTTCCTTGGTGGAGAAATATTCCGCACGCATCGAGGAGATCGACAAACACGGTCCTGCGATCAACAGCGTTCTCGAACTGAACCCGGACGCTTTCTCGATTGCCGACCAACTCGATCAGGAACGCAAAGCCAAAGGCCCTCGCGGTCCGCTACACGGAATTCCCGTTCTGATCAAAGACAACATTGATACTGCCGACAGGATGATGACAACGGCCGGATCGCTCGCATTGGTCGGTTCGAAGCCACCCAAAGATTCGTTCGTCGCGGAAAAACTGCGCGCCGCCGGAGCGGTGATTCTGGGCAAGACCAATCTCAGCGAGTGGGCCAATATTCGCTCCAGTCATTCCACCAGCGGATGGAGCGGCCGCGGCGGCCTGACCAAGAATCCCTATGCGCTTGACCGCAATCCCTGTGGCTCAAGTTCCGGATCAGGCGCGGGCGTTTCGGCAAATCTGTGCACCGCAGCGATTGGCACCGAGACGGACGGGTCTATCGTCTGCCCTTCGTCGTCGAACGGGATTACCGGCATCAAGCCAACCGTCGGCCTGGTAAGCCGCGGTGGCATCATTCCAATTTCTCACAGTCAGGATGGCGCTGGCCCCATGTGCCGCACGGTGCGCGACGCCGCAATCATGCTGGGGGCGCTCACCGGCGTCGATCCTCGCGACTCAGCTACGGAAAATAGTCAGGGCAAGTCTTTGACCGACTACGCTCGTTTCTGTGACCCCGATGGTTTGAAAGGGGCACGCATCGGGGTCGCGCGCAAGTACTTCGGCTTTAATGATGCAGTCGATGCTCTTATGGAGCAATCCCTCGATGCCATGAAGCGCCAGGGCGCCACACTTATCGATCCGGCTGATATTGAAACGCTGGGTAAATTTGACGAGAGCGAACTGCTGGTTTTCATGTATGAACTTAAGGCAGACCTGAACGCCTATCTTGCAACTCTCGGCCCGCATGCCCCGGTGCGGACTTTGAAAGAGATCATCGACTTCAACGACCGCAATCGACAGAAAGAGATGCCATATTTCGGGCAGGATTTATTTCTGAAGGCCGAAGCCAAGGGTCCGCTGACCGAGAAGGCGTATCTTGACGCGCTCGAAAAAAACCACCAGTTCGCGCGAACAGAGGGGATCGACGCCACAATGGATAAGCACCACCTCGACGCCATTGTCGCGCCTACCGGTGGCCCTGCGTGGATCACCGATCTGGTCAATGGCGATCACGTGGCGGGTGGAAGTTCCAATGCCGCGGCTGTCGCGGGCTATCCTAACATCAATGTGACCGCCGGATTTATCTCCGGATTGCCCGTCGGAATCTCTTTTTTCGGACGCGCCTGGAGTGAGCCAACCCTGATCCGGCTGGCATTCGCCTTCGAGCAAACTGTGAAGGCCCGTCATTCTCCGCGATTCTTGTCGACGGTTGGCGCTGGCGAGTAACCTAAGCAAACTATCTTAGGCGTAAACCCCGTCTATCTCGGCTACCCTTCTGACTCGCAGCAACTCTAATTTGTTTCTTGACGCGCGCAACCGTGTTAGCCTTAGTTACAAGGGGGTGTTAATGATGATGAATAAAGTTGTTGCTTCCCTGCAGAAAGAATATTCCCGTCTTGAAAAAGAGATAGGACAGGTAGGGAAAGCGCTGGACGCCCTCGGCCATTCAGGTGGGAAAAAACTCAAAATGACAGGCCGTACTTTGAGCAAGGAAGCCCGCCGACGAATTGCCGAAGCACAAAAGCTACGCTGGGCGAAGGTCCGAAAGGCCGCCGCCAAGTTAGCGAAGTCATAAGTAGAGTGAATGCTTTCGCAAGCATCGCAGCCGGCCTCGTTCGTATCTCTGTCGCGGGCGGGGCCCAAGCTTCGGAAAGCAAAACTGATGTGCTCGTTGTCGATCTCTCGAAGTTACGGAAACAAACGTTAGGGAAACAAACTAAGTCCAACGAAACCATTTAAGAGCCAGCACGAAGGAGAGCCCACCCCAAAGAGCCATTATTAACAGCCGTGGCCACTGGCTTCTCAGCGGAGTACCTTCCAAAATGCTAGCGCGTAGGGCATCGTTCAGAGCGGTCAGCGGAAGCGCCTTGATCAGGGGCTGAATTACGGCGGGAAACCGCTCATAAGAGAAAAACACTCCCGAAAAAATCCACATCGGCATCATGACAAGGTTCATGAGGCCGCTTACGCTCTCGATTTTCTGCGCCCGGCTCGCCGTCAGCAATCCGATTCCGCCAAAAGCCAGGGCTCCTACGGCGCCGACCAGCAAAATCGCGAACACCGACCCCAAGACCTTCATATGGAAAACCAACGCGCCCAGTGTCAGCAATAATGCAATTTCGATTACCATCAACACCAGACGGCTGGACATAAGCGCCAGTAAGAAATCTCCCCGGCGCATGGGCGTACCCACGAAGCGCTTCAGCAGTTTGCGTTGCCGCATGTCGACCAGCGCGAATCCGATGCCCCACATTCCGGAATTCATCAGATTCATTCCCAGCAGGCCGGGAATCAGGAAGTCGATATAGCGTGAACCCGGCTCAGAAGAATTGACCACGGTCGTCGCTACCACGTCTTGGCGACCGGCGGCTACTTGAAGCGCGTTATCAACTTCGGCCTTGGCGAGAACACTCTCCGGCCGCGCCGGGTCGTAACGGTATCGGAGCCCGCCTTTGTCGTCGGGCTCGATCACCAAGTCGTACTTTCCTAAGCGAAATCCCTTCCTGGCAGTCTGTTCATCTTTAACGTCGATTTTGAACGACGCATGTTGTGCGGAGTGCTGCAGCATTGTCTGTGCTTTCGCCGCACCCCCTCCCGCCACAATCGCAACGGAAGATGCATCGCCCGGCTTGTTCCGGAAGGCGATGCCGAGGCCTACGGCCAGTAATAAGGGAAACACGAATACCCAGAATACGACCTCGGGTTCGCGCTTCAGCTCCAGCATGCGCGCCCCCAGGAGATGGAGGTATCCGGACCAGCGCCCGTTTCGCTTGGCCGGTCGACTGCGGGCTGCCGGTTCTGTTGTGCTCGGAATTTGTGGTGTAAGAGGCATGGATTTATTTTGTTGCACCGCTATTTATTCTTCGCGCAAATGCCGGCCGGTCAGCCGAACGAAAACATCTTCCAGGCTGGCCTGACGTGTGGTGAGGTGCTGCAGCTTGCTTCCCTGCTTCGCCACCGCCTCCAGCAGTGCTGGAATCGCCAGATGCGGTTCCTTCACACTGAGAGCGATCATGCCATCATCCTCGCGAACGGACTCGACACTGGGCAGGGCACGCCAAACATCGAGCGCGGCTCCGTCAGCGCCGCCAGTCGTCTTTGCGTCCACGGCAAACTCTACTACGTGATGACCACCGAGCCGCTCGATCAAGTGGGGGGGCGAACCCTCGGCAATAATTTGACCATGGTCCACGATGGCCAGCCGATCGCACAGACGCTCAGCCTCATCCATGTAATGCGTGGTCAGCAAGACCGTGCCGCCGTTACGTTGAAATTCTCGAATGATGTCCCAAAGTTGCCTGCGGCTCTGCGGATCGAGACCCGTGGTGGGCTCGTCGAGAAAAAGAATCTTTGGATTGCATACTAACGCCGTAGCAACCGCTAGACGCTGCCTCTGCCCACCCGAAAGCTTTCCCACCCACGCGTCCGCTTTTTCCGTAAGCTGCAATTGTTCGAGCACTTCATCGGACGAACGCGGCTCGCGATAGAAACTGGCAAACAGTTCCACGGTTTCACGCACAGAAAGCTTTTCGGAAAGCCGGGTCTCCTGCAGGGAAATTCCCAGCCACTCCCGCATTTCGCGCGCATTCTCACGCCAGGAGTGGCCAAGAATGGATACTTCTCCCGACGTTGGCTCCAGCAAGCCCTCAAGGATTTCAATGGTCGTAGTTTTCCCTGCTCCGTTTGGACCAAGCAGACCGAAGCATTCGCCGGTTTGAATCTCGAGGTTCAGACCGCGCACGGCCTCGACCTTACCGTCGTAGGTCTTCCGCAGGTCGCGACATTCGATAGCGGGAGCCACGCAGGCATTCTAACGAAATTGTTTGCCAGCGGGTTGTCGATCTTGTTTGTCCTGCTAAAATGGCTGCATCGCCGAATCCTACCCGGCATTCTTTGGTTATGCGCATCCCAAAGCGCGGCTTCACTTGACGGCGTTGCCTTTAAGATGCCCGTGTGTGTTCATAGCAAGGTCCCAGTTTTCGGTTCTCCGTTGAGAACGTAAGAGGAAGCCAGTTATGCTGCGCAAGATCTGCGTATTGTCGTCTCTGTTCTTCGTCGCTCTTTCCCTCGCCGCCCAGGATTCCCGTCACTTCACATTTCATTATTCCTTCACGGTAAAAAATCTTTCTGCCGGGGAACCAGTTCGGGTGTGGATCCCGGCGGCTCAGTCTGACTCTTATCAAGAAGTGAAGATTATCTCAGCCCAGGGTGATCTGCCATTAAAGAGGACGAGTGAATCGAAGTACGGCAATCAGATTTACTACGCCGAGACCACCTCCGCTCAACCCGAACTGCATTTTGATATCGAATATGAAGTGGTACGCCACGAGCGCGTGGCACTGGGACAAAACGCTCCGCATGTAATCCGTGCATCGCTTTCATCGGAAGAAAAGCAGCAAGACTTGCAGCCCGACGTTCTCGTTCCCGTGACCGGATTGCCCGCCGATCTGGCGGCGAAGGTTACTCAGGGCAAGACTGGATCCCTCGAAAAAGCGCGCGCGATCTACGACTACGTCTTCACCACGCTGAGTTACGACAAAACGGGCTCTGGTTGGGGCCGCGGCGACGTTCTTTATGCCTGCGACGCGAAGAAGGGCAACTGCACGGACTTCCATTCTCTGTTCATTGCCATGGCCCGCTCCCAAGGCATCCCAGCGCGCTTCGAGATCGGATTTCCACTTCCACCCGACCATCACTCCGCTGAAATCGCTGGTTACCACTGCTGGTCAGATTTCTACGTCGAAGGCGGAGGCTGGATTCCCGTGGACATCTCCGAGGCCTGGAAGCATCCGGAAAAGCGCAGCTACTTTTTCGGTTCCCATGACGTGAATCGCGTGCAGTTCAGCTTAGGCCGCGATCTGCGCCTGAGTCCTCCGCAGGATGGTAAGCCCCTGAATTATTTTGTCTATCCTTATGTGGAAGTGGACGGGCGGGAATATCCCAATGTGTCTTTAGCTTTCTCATTCGCAGACTCGGGTGCCGCAGTCGCTGTGAAATAAGTCGAAGCCGGAAGGTTGGACTGTCCTTCTTAGCCTTAGCGCGCCGAAATAATGTCGCCCGGGCCGCTTGCAGGCGGCGGCAAGTCGGGCGGCAGCGGAGCGATAGGTCGCTGAGAAGGTCCGTTTTCCGGCCGAGGCGCGTCTTCGGAATCTTCGCCCGGGCGCTTCAGACTGGGCGCATTCGCCGGACGCTCTTGCGGCTCTTTTTTCGCCTCTTGATCTTTATCCTGGTCCGGCTTTTCCAGAATGACTTCGCGCTCGGTGCGAACGATTTTTTGGCCGTCCACTTTCATGGTCTCAACGCGAACCACTTCGTCCCCTACGAAGCGAACGAAATCGACGTCCGCCGGGGACTCGCCATAAATCCATTCCTCGTATTGGGTTTCACCGCTCCGCTCCCGAACTTTCTTAGGAGGCTTGCCTTTGGCGTGGAGGACCATTTCCTGATTCATCCCGACGAGCACGCGATGCCCCTGAATCGCCTCCTTTACCTTGGGCGGGACGGTGTCGAGGTAGGCTTGCTCCTTGTTTCGGGCCTTAAAGTCGAGCACCGGATATAACATCTCACGCACCTGCCCGGCCGTCATTTCGGGAACATATTTGTCGAAATAAAGGTCTACGTAGGAGCCGTGCGAATTCATTTGCGCCGGCGCCTCCGTCTGCGCCACCGGTCCATTGGCGCCGGAGATCTGCACATGCTGATACCACTTCTTCCTCAGCACCGGTCCGCCATTGATCTCGAAACGGATGTGGTCATTCTTAATCTGAACAAAGGAGATATGTGCAGGATCGCCCGGTTTCACCGCAGGTCCCCACAGGTTCAGCGCCTGCTGCAATTCCATACCGTTGGGAGTGACCACTCCCTGCTTCAGGTGCAGACCCTTGGTTCCCATCGGAAAGGCGGTTCGCGCGTAGACGAGTTGAGTCTGAAAGTCGCGGATAATCTCGAGACGAGTCTGCTTGCCTATATGCGGCGCATTGGAAGGAATAAGCCCCGGAGCCGGTTGCGCCTCTTGATCGCCCGGATGTCCGGTCGAGGAGGCCGACGGAGAAATCGGGGACTGCGCCGGATCGCTCGACTGGCAAAAAGCCACAGACCAGGCCAACAGAATCAGGGAGGAGAGAAGAGTTGTGCCGCGAGAAGGTCCCATGCTACACCCCGGTGCGTGACACCTATTATATGCGATGGAACCGAGGGGTGCAGGGTTGCCGCTAACTTAGAATTTCTAGGCGGAAATTCATACGCTTTCCGGACCACGCTTCCTGTGCTGCTGGCACTTGGTCATAATAGCGGACCGGAGACGCGTACGAAGATCTTCAGGCAACTCGTACAACTGTGAATCGCGATAGATCTCGATGGTTTTCTTGGTGGTGTCGCAGACCACGTAGCAGTTATGGCACCAGGAGAGATGGTTTTCCAATTCCACCTTGGTATGTTCGTCGATGACGCCGTCCAAATAGTTGGTCAGCTCGTGCAAAAATTCAGAGCATTTCACTGGTTGCCATCTCCACTCTCGCGTTTCTGAAAGTAACGTCCCAACCGTTCGCGAAGCTGCAAGCGCGCCCGCAGCAATCTCGACTTCACCGCCGGCACGCTCAACTCCAACGCCGCCGCCGTTTCCTCGGTAGAAAGTCCTTCCACATCCCTCAGCACAAACACGGTCCGAAAACCTGGAGGAAGGCCTTGGATCGTCTTACTTAAAATTTCCCGCAACTCCGCCTGGGTATATTGCTGTTCGGGGTTGGGGCTCCAATCTGCAATCTCGCGCGGAAGAGAATCATCTTCTGTTTTTATGTCCTCATCCAGCGAAACCGTACGCTCGGGCTTCTTGCGGCGCAACTTCATCAACGCTTCGTTGACTGCGATGCGCACCAGCCAGGTGTAAAACTTCGACTGCTCTTGAAACTTCTGCAAATTTCCGTACGCCTTCAGAAACGCTTCTTGCACTACATCTTCCGCATCCTCGCGATTTTGCGTGATGTGTTGCGCGATCCGAAAAACGTTACGGTCATACCTGCGAACCAATTCTTCAAAGGCAGAGTCGTCACCTTGCTTGGCCGCCCGCACCAACGTTAGCTCGTCGGTAACAGGCCCTTCTAGTTTGTTTTGGATGGTTTCCATTCTCTCGGCGATGCAGTATTTTGCGGCAGCAAACTGCCACACTGATGGGCGAACTGTTATTCTACTTGGTAACCTGTGTATTTGCCCAACCGCTTTCCGGTTTTGCTCGGAACAGGATTTGAGATAAAGTCGGGGATGGAAAAGATACGCGGTCGAACACGTCCCGACGTACTCTGGGACAGACTCACAAGTGCCGTATAATCAGCACTTAGAGCCGTAGTTTCGCTCTGACGCCCAGGCGCAGGCATGATTCTACAAGGAAAAACGGTTTTCCAGCATGGCGGAACGGAACCAGAAACAGGACGAAGCGCAGCACATCGAGATTGAGCAGATCATCGCGAGCGCTGTGGCAGAAGCCCTACAAGCGCAGATTCCACTACTGCAGGCACAAATCGTGCGGCAAGTTCTGGACGCGTTACCACGCCAGGCCAGCGCTGTGCCGATTGCGACCGCAGCACAGTCTAAACCCTTAGTCAACTCCGTTGCCAAGATCCACTCAGGTTCGACACAGAAAGAAATTTTGCGAGGTTTGTTGGACGCAGGCAGTGAGCACTGCTCTCGCATCGCATTATTCGTGGTAAAAGCCGGAGCAGCATCAGGATGGCAATCCCGCGGCTTTGGGGACGACGAGGTCGTGAAGGACTTTCCTCTTGATCTCAGCGCTGGGCCGGTGGCCTACACCTATCAAAACCGAGTGGCGACGCCCGGAAACGTGGCGGAGATGGGCGGACCGTTCGTCGAGCAATTTGGCAGTCCGGCCAACGAACAAGTGCTTGTATTACCGCTGGCCCTCAAAGATAAAGTGGCAGCCCTGGTCTACGCCGACGGCGGCGACAGCGACAAGCTAGATGCCGACGCCCTGGAATTGCTGGTGATCGCAACCAGTGCCTGGTTAGAGGTCATCTCGCTGCGCAAGCTGACGGCGGCGAAAGAGGACGGGGATGTGCCCAGCAACATTGAGCGCCCGACTCCGCCGCTTCCCTCCGCGCAGGCGGTTTCCTCGTTTTCAGATCCCTTCGCCAGTCATGCGCCCAAGCATGTCCCCGTGAGTGTTCCGGTCGAGCCCGAACCTGCGGCGGAAGTGGTGGAAGTGGCTTCGGCGCATACGGCAAGCGCGGCAGCACCCGCAGCGGCAACCGATCCCTTGGCCGGACTCTCCCCGGAAGATGCAGACGTCCACCGTAAGGCTCAGCGCTTCGCGCGCCTGTTGGTGGATGAGATCAAGCTATACAACCAGGCAAAAGTTGCAGAAGGCCGGCGCAACAAAGATTTGTACGATCGTTTGAAAGAAGATATCGATAAGAGTCGGGGCACATTCCAAAAGCGTTACGGTAATACTGTGGCTGTAAGCGGGGATTATTTTCAGATCGAGTTGGTGCGGAGTCTCGCCGAGGATGACATCTCCATTATGGGGACGAATTTTCGGCGCTAGTTTCTGCGCGAGCTCCTTCGGCTATCGTATCTGCGCAACAAAAAGTAAAAAGTGGTTCGATCAGTTTCCAAGGGGCGGTGGGTACTCGCAGCTGCACTTCTCTGCAGCTTCTTCGGCGCTCTGCTGGCATCAGCGGAAGTGGCGTCGCCATTTTCGTCTAATTTTGTCCAGGACGAAGGAGTTAAGTCACCTGCGAAGCCGGCTCAGACGAGTCCGAGTAGCGAACGAAGCAGCCCTCCCAAAAAGCGTTCCGCCCACAAGGCGCCCACCGGCGGTAAGTCTTCATCCAGTAGCGGCGGCAAAACTCGCTACGCCAATACACGAAGGCCTCGCACCGTTTCTCCACGAGTCCGACGCATGCGGCAAGCGTTCGTGGCATCGGCCAGCTTGCGTCCCATGGCGCAACAGCTTCTTCAAGATCGCTCTCTGCCAGCCTATTCCGGAGTTCAAGCCTACGCCCGCGCCCACGCCAAGGAAGATGCAGGAGCATTGGCTTGGCTGGTATTAGGCTACGCGCATGTGCTGGATAGAGATTATGCCAAAGCTATCGACCCGCTGAGTCGCGCCAAGATTCATGCCGGAGACCTCGGAGATTACGTCGCTTACTATCTTGGAATCTCCTACCTGCAGACGGGCCACAACGCCGAGGCTCTGGCAAACCTGGCAGATTTTGCTAAAGCCCATCCGGATTCCCTGCTCGTCCGTGACGCCCAAGTGAGCTATGCCGATGCGCTCCTTCTCGAGGGACAAGCAGGGGAAGCCGCAACTTTGTTAGAAACTATCCGAGTACCGACACGGTCGGATGTGGAATTTGCGCTGGGCCGCGCTTACGCCGCATCGGGGCAGACCGCGAAAGCCGCCGAGACACTCGCGAATATTTACTACACCATGCCCGGCGCAGCAGAGGCTGATGCGGCCTTTGCTGAGTTAAAGAAACTACCCTCCGCACCGTCGCCTACGATCACTCAGCTTAGAACCCGGGCCGAAGGATTGATCAGCCGCAAGCGTTATGCCGAAGCAGCGGACGAATATCGCAGCCTGGCAAACACTGTCAGCCTTGACGATCGACCGAGGATGCAGCTTGCCTTGGCGGACGCGCTGCATCGAAGTGGCAAGAATCGGGACGCAAAGCCGGTGCTGACTTCCTTAGGCAATGTCACCGGAGAATTGAATGCGCAACGGCTATATCTGCTGGGCCAAGTGGCATGGGCCGCGAACGACAATGACGCTTTCTATCAGACGGTTGGCGAATTACGGCAAGCGCAGCCGACCAGTCCCTGGCTCGAGCAGGCCCTGCTGTCCGCGGCCAACCTGCATCTGGTGCATCACGAGTATGACCAGGCTCTGGACTCGTTTCGCGAGGCGCAACAACGCTTTCCCAATGGCCCGCGGGCTTCCTACGTGCACTGGAAAGCGGCCTGGCTGACGCTGCGCCAAGGGCGCAATGAGGATGCCAAGAAAGCCTTCGAGGAGCAGATTGCTCTTTACCCTACCGGTGCGGAAACCCCGGCCGCCCTCTATTGGCGCGCCCGTCTGGCCGAGGAAGACAATCAATTCGTCATGGCACGGGCGTTCTACGAGAAGCTTTCCGATCGCTATCGCAACTTTTATTACGCGGAGTTAGCCAGGCAGCGCATGAAACGTCTGCCTGCCACGACCGATGCCGTAGCAGTGACACAGTACGCGCTGCTTGATCACGTACCGCCCCTCAGCGACAGCGGCAAAATCGTCGAGATGGAACCGCCGGCGGATGAACTCCGCGTCCAAAAGGCGCAGCTGCTCGGCAACGGCGGCCTTGTAGATTTCGCCGTGCGCGAACTGCAGGCAGCCGCCGCCAGCGACGGCGGAAGCTGGGCGCCCGCGGAAACCGCGCAGTTGTACGTAGAGACCGGGCATTACGACCGCGCCATCGAGTACATGAAACATTCGGCGCCGAATTACTTCGCACTCGACATCCCAGACTTGCCGCGAAAATATTGGGAGGCGCTTTTCCCCAAACCTTATTGGACCGATCTGAAGCGAAGTTCGGCAACGAATGGACTCGATCCCTATCTGGTCGCGTCATTAATCCGGCAGGAATCTGAGTTCAATCCCAACGCGGTTTCGCGCGCCAATGCGGTGGGACTCATGCAATTGCTGCCCAAGACGGGCAAAGCGGTCGCCAAAGAAGTGAAGTTAAAGCGATATAACGCGAGCCAGTTGTACACTCCGGCGGTGAATATGCAATTAGGCACGCGCTATTTCCGCGGCATGGTCGACAAATTTGGCGGCTCATTCGAGTACGCGCTGGCCGCCTACAACGCCGGCTCAGACCGAGTGGACGAGTGGCTCGCCCAGGGAAAGTATCGCGATCCGCAAGAGTTCGTCGAATCCATTCCCTTCACCGAGACGCGGGAGTACGTCCAGGCGATTCTGCGGAACGCCAGCGTGTACAAGCAACTGTATGGGACGCCGTAGGCCTGAGTTCCCCGACCAGAGGTTATAGGAACTGAAGCGCGCGACCCTTTGGGCGGCGGTACGGATTTGAACAGTATCCGTGCGGACGGACTGCGGTTTCGAGGGTGCAGGCTGCTGGGTCGCCGCCTTGGGTTGTGCCGCCGGCTGTAGATGGGTTGCTCTGCTAACAGAGTGGATCATTTGGATCCTCCACCTGTTCTATCGGCATAACCTGAGGGAGCCCGAATTCAGTCGTCGTACCGGCAAGGGGGCATCGGGAAACGTTGACTCCTGCGGCTTACGTTTCGAGATTCTCGCCACGCGATTTCACAAACAGTATTTCCACTATCAATAGCCCGGCTCCCACCACAATCGCGCTGTCTGCCAGATTGAAAACCGGCCACTGATACTGCTTGACGTAGACCAGCAAAAAATCCACCACGCGCCCGCGGGTCAGCCGATCCCAAAGATTGCCCAACGCTCCTCCCATGATGAGCGACAGGCCAACGCCAGTAGCGATGTGTGCGTGATGGTTTTTCCATAGCAAGGCGGAAACCACAATTAATGCGATCACGGAAAACCCTATCAGTAATCCAGTTTTCCAGGGGGCGGTTGAGTCGGCAAAGAGGCTGAAGGCGGCACCGGTATTTTCTGTATGCGTGAGCCGAAAGAAGCCTGGAATCACCTGGATGTTCGCATAAAGACGAATTCGCAGCGCCACGAGATGCTTCGTCCAGCGGTCCAGGATGACAACAACAACGACAATTAGAAGGTAGACGGCGCGCGCGGAGTTCTTAGTCATCCAGATTATCAGCCTGGAAATATCTTAACCTGCTGGGACCGCGTGACGCTTGACCATGCTTAACAAAGTGCCAATCGCGAGAGCAACGGGCCTCAGCCTAATCTTTCTGTCGATTTTGCACTTTTGGGGGTGTTCAGATTCGTACTATGCGTTTATTCTGTTCCGTCGCCTGTGGTCAGTTGTTGTTCCATTACTATGATCGCGAAATGCGCGCATGAAACCTCTGAAACGCTGGAAAAGCGGGACTCTGGTGTTCCTGGCAGTAGTGGGACCTGGGATCATCACGGCAAACGTCGACAACGATGCGGGCGGCATCCTGACCTATTCGCAGGCCGGAGCCCAATACGGATTCCTACTGCTGTGGACCATGATCCCGATCACTCTGGCGCTGATCGTGGTCCAGGAAATGAGCGCACGTATGGGCGCCGTGACCGGGAAGGGCCTCAGCGATCTGATCCGCGAAGAGTTCGGGTTGCGCATTACGTTTCTCATGATGCTGGGAATCCTGATCACCAACTTCGGCAACGTAGTAACTGAATTTATCGGCATCGCTACCAGCCTCGAATTATTCGGCCTGTCGCGTTACATTACGGTTCCGGTATGCGGCGTGATCGTCTGGTTGATCGTGGTGAAAGGCCAATACAAGAGCGTGGAGAAAGTCTTCCTCGCGGCGTCATTTTTCTACATCACGTATATATTTGCCGGGGCGCTGGCGCATCCCTTGTGGAAAGACGCTGCCGTTGCGACCATCAAGCCACCCGCCCTCAAAGCCTTCCGCGACCAGGCATATTTATTCATGGTAATCGGCGTGGTGGGCACGACCATCGCTCCCTGGATGCAGTTCTACCTCCAGGCATCCGTCGTGGAAAAAGGCGTAACCCGGCGCGGACTCAAAGCTTCGCGCTGGGATGTAATCACGGGTTGCATTTTTACGGACGTGGTGGCCTGGTTCATCATCGTTGCTTGCGCCGCCACATTGTTCGTGCACGGCTTCCGCAACATCCAGTATGCGGCCGACGCGGCGCAGGCCCTCAAGCCGCTGGCCGGGCAATATGCATACATTTTGTTTGCCGTGGGGCTGTTCAATGCCTCCCTATTTGCAGCGTCGATTCTGCCCCTTTCCACCGCGTACACAGTATGCGAAGGATTGGGCTTTGAGTCCGGCGTGGATAAAAAGTTCAGCGACGCTCCTTTTTTTTACTGGCTTTACACCCTATTGATTGTGGCTGGCGGCGCCGTACTTTTGATCCCGGGATTGCCACTGGTAAAAATTGCGGTATTGTCGCAAGTGGTAAACGGCATTGTGCTGCCCTTTGTTCTGATCTTCATGCTCCTGCTGATCAACAAAAAGGAATTGATGGGGGAGTATGTGAATTCGCATTTGTTCAACGCGATAGCATGGGGAACCACCATTCTGGTTGCCGGACTCTCCATCGCGTTGGCATTGGCTTACATAGGAGGAAAAGCAGGGGGCTAGGTAGGTAAACGAGCGGTTCTCACGGCAAAATTCCCGCAGCCAGATCCTTTACCAGGGATGCATCGGCTTCAAGAAAATCATAAGATGGCAGAGCCTCCGGAGCTGACCATTGCAGATCGCGGAAGATGCGATTTTCGATTTCGCCATCGTACTCGCGCACGATAAAGAACCGCAGCTCAACCGCCGCACCGTTGGGGTAGGTATGCTGTACACGGGCGATCTCGTGGCCAATCTTGGCATGAATTCCTAATTCTTCTTCCAATTCGCGACGCAGAGCATCGCGAGGCTGCTCCCCTTCTTCGATCTTTCCCCCGGGAAACTCCCATTTGAGCGGCATGGTCTGATGACGCGTGCGCTGACACACAAGCAATTTGCCATCCTGCTCGATCACCGCGGCTACAACGCGTTTCATGAGCTTGCCCTACATAGGGAATCGAGAACGACGGAGCCGTGCAACTGGCGGAAACTCAGCAACGGAGAACTCGACCAAACGCGTCCGATCTCAGGCGGGCGCTCCTGATTTTTTTCAATTCTCACGGCTGCTCCAGCTTTTTACCCACCACCTCAGCACAGTATTGAACCAGCGCCTCGTCGTCGGTGCCGAATGCCGCCGCAAAATGGCTATCGACATCGAGTTCGCCGACGACTTGCTTCTTCACAAAGATCGGCACCACGATTTCGGCCTTGGTTTCCAGGGAACAAGCAAGATAGCGAGAATCTTTGGTGACATCGTCGACGACAATCGTCTTGCCGCTGGAGGCAGCAGCTCCGCAAATGCCCTGGTGGAGCGGGATACGAGTATGTGGAGTCATGGCTCCTACGAAGGTTTCCAGGACCAGCACCGGCGGTTGAGTACCGGGCTCCAGCATGTAAAACCCAACCCAGCTGTACTTCAGCATGCGCTCATGCAAGAGGTTGCAGATGTCCTGCATGAGTGCCCGGGCTGTGGGGGCCGCTTCTGCCAGCGTCGAGATGTCGTTGCGAACCTCGTCTATTCGGGTAGTGAGAGGCATGAACAGAATCTTAACTCAGAGCGTCAGGTTCGCGGGTTGTAGAAGAAAGAACACAGTTGACGTCCTCCCCCACCTGAAGGAGGGGGATTCCAAGCGTCGCGGCTAGGCCGCGAACGAGGTGGGTTCCTGCTGCTGACGACTGACTCCATCGTTCACTTCACAGGCGATCCGGGCTAGTCCAGCCCTTCCTACATTGATTGCTGCCACCAGATCGGCGTTGGCTTCATACCCGCATTCCACGCAGCAGAACCGAGCCTGAGTCTTGCGGTTGCCTTGACCGGTGCACCCGCATTCAGGACAGGTCCGGCTGGTATTGATCGCCGGCACGGCGATCAGCCGGCCGCCGTTCCAGGCCAGCTTGTATTCCAGCTGACGCCGCAATTCAGCCCAGCCCTGGTCGAGAATAGATCGATTCAGGCCGGACTTGGCCCGCACCTTGCTGCCCGGACTCTGCATGCTGCCAGCAGCCGAGCTCGACATGTTCCTTACCCGAAGATCCTCGATACACACAATCGCGTGGTTTTTGCTGATCGCGGTCGAGGCCCTGTGCAGATAATCCCGACGTGCATTGGCTACACGGATGTGAAGGCAGGCGAGCCGAGCCTTCGCTCTTTTCCAGTTCTGGCTGAACTTCTTTTTCCAGCTCATGGATTGCTGCGCTTTGCGCAGCCCTGCCTGATGCTGACGAAAACTATTCCGTGGTCCATAGATCGTCCCCTCGGAAAGGGTCGCCAAGCGCACTACCCCCAAGTCGATGCCCACAGCTGTGGCCGATCCATGGACTGGCGCTTCCACCTCACGCTCTGTCTGAATCGAAACCATCCATCTGCCTCCAGCCAGGCTCACCGTGACGTTCTTGACCGCACCCAGCACTTCCCGGCTGTTGCGATATCGCACCCAGCCAAATTTGGGAAGCCAGATGCGGTTGTTGTTTTGTTCCAGACAGGTCCCCTGCGGATAGCGAAAGCTGGCGTGCTTTTCCTTCTTCTTGAAAACAGGCTCTCCCATCAGTTGGGCCCGTTTGATTCGGCCCTGTTTCAGCTTCTTCAACGAGTCCAAGCGTCGTGCCCACGCGGCATCGAGGTTTTTTCAAGGACTGCTGCAGAGCTTGCGAGGGTGCCTCATTCAGCCAGTCCGTCTCTTTGTCCTGCTTCCAGTCGACCAGCACAGCACACAGATCCGCGTAGCTGGCATGGGCCCCGCTGAGTTCGAACAACTCCTTCTGCAAGGCCAGTGCACGATTGAAGACAAAACGACACGAACCGGCGAAACGAAGCATTTGCTGCCGCTGCTCTCGGTGCGGCCTCAATTCAAACCGATAAGCCTGCAGACGAACTTGGACCCGCCTTTCTTCGCTTTTTGTTCGCCACATCCCGCAAGTCTAACTCAACTCGGCTCTGGCTGCAATATTCAATTTTTGGAGATTCAATTTTTGAGATGTCCTGAAGGCATCGAGTATTCACGTCATCGCCCTGTCCATCCCCGGCATCAATGCCGAGGCTTTTCGCGCTGGATTGGTAATGTGACGCACTCCATTCGGACACCGAATAGTTCAGGACGAATAGCGACGCCACCGTCTCGAGACCGCGCGTGAGCGTCGGAGCCGGCTCGGGCGCGTAGTCCTCCATGAGTCGAGCGTCAGGTTCTAATATTACGCAGTGCTGCCGACAACGCATCGACCGTCAATTGCGCGGCATGGGTTGAGGCTTGAGGCAGTCCGCCAATGGCCAGGCTGATGTCCTGGCGCCGCAGGTCCCAGGCTTCGTCGAACGTCTTCCCCACAATTAATTCCGTCAGTGCTGAGGCACACGCGATCGTCGCCACGCATCCTTTGGCCTTGAACTGGGCCTGGCTAATTCGTCCTTCGCTTACTTTCAACGTCAGCCGCAGCACATCGCCGCACACGGGATTTTCAATTTCTGCTGCAGCGTCCGCGTCGGCAATCTCTCCCGCATTGCGCGGATTCTGAAAATGATCGAGTAACTGCACGGAATACATTGGCAGGTCAATTGTAAACGGAGAACTCTGCGGTAATGTTAACCGCCCGAACGCGTGCCTTCCGGAAAATAAATCTGCCAACCGCGTTCTCTGGCAGTGGCCTCCAGGTCCGGATTCGGATTTACCGCAATGGCGTGTTTTGCCATGGCCAGCATTTCTGTATCCCAGCGCGAATTGCCGAAGGCCACGTCGATTTCTCTTTTCACCACTTCGCGAAGTGCTTCAGGCTTTCCATTGCCGGAGGGCACGCGGATCAGGCGATCAGTAATTGTGCCTCCATCGAGCTCCACCTTGGCCGCAAGGATGCGACTTTCAGGAATACCGAAATACTTCATTCCGGCGCGGATCACCCATTCGTTCGAGGAAGATACCGCCCAGACCTCGCAACCGTTTTCCTGCAGGCGGCGCACCAGTTCGCGCATCTCGGGAAAGATTTGCTCCACGAAGAAATGATCGAAAAAGCGTATGGCAGCGCCCATAACTTTCTCTTCTGCAATCCCCCGGTGCAGCGTCACCATTTCACCGCACATCGTGGTTTCATCGACCTCGCCACGCTTGTACCCAGCATAGCGCTCGCGCATCGGACGATCGAGCGCAGCAGAAACAATGTTCCCTTCTCGCAATTCCCAATCAAAGAAGCGCTCGCCGGCATCACCGGACCACAGGGTTCCGTCGCAGTCAAAGGCCGCGATCCGCGGATCTAGTCGGAGAACTGAGTCGAGGAATTCTGTGGTGAGCGGAGGAAACGCAGGGGCCTGTGCCATGTTCATCTACTGACGATAACGTGCCGCAGGGCAGGCGCGCAACGGCGCACCTCTCTCTCAAGACGTGGGCGACAGCAGTCCCGCATAGTCTTCGGGAGTGTTGATGTTGAGCGCGACCAGCGGGTCATCGACCGGGATGTATTGGATGTGCGCCTGATGAGCGTGTTCCACTTCACGGGCGATGGATGTAGCTGGAACCCGAAGAAACGCCTCAATCATTTCGCGCCCGACCAGGTAGGGGTGCCCGTGCTTGCCGGAGAACTCGGGTACGATTGCCCAGATGTGCTGATCCGCATTTTCGAAAGCGACGCGCAGAAAGCGTATGGTCGCGGCGCTCACCGGCGGGCGGTCCACGAGTGTCACCATGGCGGCGTCACGGCCGTGGTTGAGAACCTCCCGCAGGCCAATCTGCAGCGAACTGAACTGGCCACGACTTGTATCCGGATTGACGACGAGTGATGCGCCTTCGGAATAAATAATCGGGGCCAGGGCTGCCTCATTTTTCCCGACCACTACCACAACAAAATCGGCGGCCGGGGAAAGTGAGCGAATCGCCGCCGAGAGAAAGGTGTCACTGGAAGGCGCACTGCCCGCGGCCGACGGAGGCCACGGCAGCAGCGCTTTGTCCCGGCCCATGCGCGACGATTCTCCGGCAGCGAGGATCACTGCAGCGAAGCCGGGCGCACGGGTCATGCTGCGAAGATAGCAGAAAGGAGAGGCTAATCGTCGGCTCTTACAGAGGCAACGAGAGAAAAAGGGAAGCGGCGCAGCGTCGCACCGGTTAGTGCGAACGGAATGCTCCGCTCCCGTACAGACATTCCAAACTGGCGATGGACGTGACTTGTGCCGGCTCTTCCGTTGCTCCAGACGATTTCTCGAGCAAAATTCCCGCTCTCGCACTATACCGCCGCGCAACCCACCGGCCCCCAGCGTGCCCGCAAAGGCCAGCACTTCCCCAGCAGTCTCGATCACATGTGGACCAGGCCTGGGTCCGTTGCCGCAGTACCAGTCTTCCCAGTCGTCAGCCGCCCCAATAATCGCCCTTCCCAGTTGACTCTTCTGGCCCCTCTGGGAGACGAGATACGATGTCTTTGCGTCCTGCAGCCACTACGAAGAGAGCGGAGACCGGCGACCAAGGATCCGGCTGAGGTCCCTTTCGCTCGGTCAGGGAATGGGGTAAGTGAGGTTGCGGCGCGCGACCGCTTCCCAAGAAAGGGTTGTTTGAAAGTGCCTTGACTAGTTCCTCCCAGGTACCAGGATACGGCGGTAAGTTAGGGTGAGCCATACAACCTCCAAAAAAGTATGTGCAGTGCGGCTGCGACGAACTGCTGAGAGACTGGCCCGTCAAGACTGCATGGGCCCCAGCACTGATCAAATACATAGTGTGGAATCGATGGCGATCGTTTCATCGCGGGCGGACATTTCCCGAACGTCATCCGACTACGAGGACAAGTGAAAGGACGGTCGTGATAGGACTTGACAGAAGTCGAAGGTTAGCGCTGACCAGGCGGCTTGGCCGTGTCTTGCGTCTCAACAATAGATCCAGCAGTGGAAGAGTTCAGATCTGGCGTGGAATGGAACCAACTCATGTGGGGCAATGAGCGAGTAGCGTGTCGCCGAATCGCAATCAACTCCGCCGTGATGGCAATCGCAATTTCCTCGGGCGTGATGGCGCCTATGTCCAGTCCGATCGGTGCGTGGACGCGGTCGAACAGATGCGCGGGCACACCTTCGTTCTGCAGCGTCTTGAAAATTTCAATCACCTTGCGCTTGGACCCGATCATGCCCACGTAGCGTGCGCGAGTCTGCACCGCCCAGCGCAGAAGGCGCATGTCGTCGCGATGACCTCTGGTTACGATGACGATATAGGAAGTCTCATTCGGTTCAAGCTTGTGAATGGCTTCCTCAAAATCCAAGGCATGGATTTCACGTGCGGCGGGAAAACGTTCCGGAGTGGCATAGGAGGTGCGATCGTCGGTGACGATGAGATCAAACCCGGCGTTAGAGGCAACCTGGCAAAGATTTATTGCCACATGACCTGCGCCGAAAACATAAAGTAATGCTGGAGGTAAAACTGGCTCGACAAAAACCTCGAGCGTCCCCCCGCAGACCAAGCCTGTGTCGTACTTCGGATCCTGATTCAGGTCGAAGGTCAAGGTTCGCGGCTTTTCGGATTCCATCACCTCACGGGCCGCTTGCCAGACGTCGGCTTCAACGCAACCACCTCCGATTGTCCCCACGATCGAGCCATCGTCACGTACCAGCATCTTCGCGGTACGAAACGAAGGAATCGAGCCGCGCACATTGACGATCGTGGCCACGGCGCCGCGGCGCCCTTCGCGGCGGAGTTGCACAATTTGTTCGTAGATATCCATGCGCGAGACAGGTTGTATTCTTGATTATCAGTCGGTTAACAGGAGGAGTCAAACTGGCAAGCAAAAGCCCAGGTCATCACGCTCTGCTGCCTGCTGGAGCACGGCTTGAAAGAAGGCTTCGGCAATGTCCCCACCGAGTAGACGCTCGCGGTTCTTGGTGAACACGGTCAGCTCCCAAATGAGATCATCTATGTTCAAGCCTACAAACCATGGGAACAGCAGGTTATCGTCGAGCTGTCCCATCAAGGGCCGTTCGCTGCGCAACGAGTACAGCGTGTTTCGCGGCAGCGCGCCGCGGGAGTTCGCGCTCCAGTTTCCGCAGCCAGCGCAGTTCGCCACGGAACCGCTCGATCATGAGGCTGACCATCCACACAGCTTCATGAAAGCGGTGGCCTACTTCTTTCTTGATCGATAGTAGCGTCGCTTCCTCCCGTGACAATTCGTTCTCCAGAAATTCCCGGCGGCGCTCGATCTGCTGACGAAACACTCCGGGCCTCGCCTGCCAGGAGAGAGCGATCCAGGTGAGAAACGGTGGGCGCTCACGGTGCGTCGCCCACTCCTCACGTTCCAGCGCATCGGCCAGGGACGCCCGGCCTTTGGCGGTCGTCTGGAAGACCCTGCGTTCAGGACCCGCCGCCGCCGACTCAATCTCGGATGCTCGAATCAGCCCGAGCTGCGCTAGCTTCCCGATCGAGTAGTACACCTGTGGCCGCGAAATGCCCGCCCAATCGCGTACCTCACGCCGTTCCAGCTCTGTATTGGCTTGGTAGCCGTGCAGCGGCCGCTCCGCTAGCAGGCTGATGAGCACAAGGTCGGGAATCGTCAGCTCGCGCTTCCTAGCGGCCGGCATCGCTCGCCTTGCGCTTGCGGCTCCACTGCCACCACAAGCGCTGCTCGATCGGCAGATTCGGATTCTTCGCTTGCGCTACCGCCGCCCGAAATACGTCCAGGCAACAGATGTCCTGCGCCTGGCCGGTGACTTGGCAGAGCTTCTCGTACATCTTCCCCGGATTGCGCCGCGCCAACTGCGCCACGGTGCGAACGCCGAGGAGTTCGAAATCGCGCAGCATCGCCGGGCCAATCGAAACCAGATCGCTCAACTGCCGTTCTTCGCCGGTCATAAAAACCTCCTTGACGAACTTCGGAATCTCTTATAGGGTAGCTAGTCTAAATAAGACTAGTGAATCTTGGCAAGGAGAAAACTGCGCTGCCCTACCTCCGCTGGGGGCGACACTTGGCCAAGGAGAAATCGGATGATGGTTAAGAAAATCACGCCCGTACTGCTGGTGGACGAAGTCGAGTCCTGCGTTAGATTCTGGAAAGAGCGACTGGGCTTCGAAGTGGCAATTGAAGTTCCCGAGGGCAACAAGATCGGGTTCGTTTCGCTGCAAAAGGCGGGAGTCGAGTTGATGTATCAGAGCTATGCCAGCGTCGAGAAGGATAGTTCATTCTCAGCCCAGGGTTATGCCAAGGGCCCTTCGTTCCTGTACATCGAGGTCGACAGCCTGGATGATGTAATCGCGGCCACGAAAGGTGCCACGGTGGTCATGCCGGAGCGAAAGACTTTCTACGGCGCACGCGAGATCGGGGTGAAAGATCCAGGCGGGCACGTCCTGACTTTTGCACAGTTCGGGACCTAAAGCCGTCTGCAGAAAGAAGAGCCGGTTATCGCAGCGCTGAAAGCGCTGCGCCACGCAAAGTCGAGTCCAACATTGAGTTTCTCCGCAGCCTGCTCGACTTTCGGCTCGCCACAGAAAATCTGCTCTGGAAATCCTCGGAGCTGAGGTGTTTCACTAAGTAAATTCCCGCTGTGGATTCCGGATTGGGAATTCTTAAGCCGGAAGAAGTATCCTTGGTCTGAAGATTTCAGACGTCGAGAGGCTTATGAAAGCAGTCCGTATCCATCAATTCGGCGGTCCCGAAGTTTTGACATATGAAGATATCCCCGACCCACAACTTCGCAAGGATCAAGTGCTGGTTCGCGTCCGCGCGTGCTCGCTAAATCACCTGGACGTATGGGTGCGAAAAGGCTTGCCAGGAGTTAAACTGCCACACATTCTCGGAAGCGATATTGCAGGGGAAGTGGTCGAGGTTGGAGAGTACGTCGGCGGATTCAAACCTGGCCAGCGGGTGCTAATCGCTCCCATGCATTTCTGCGGACACTGCACTAAGTGCGTCGCCGGACTGCAGAATCAGTGCCGGGAATTTACCGTACTGGGGAATGCTGTGGACGGCGGAAACTGCGAACTGATCGCTGTGCCCGGGGCCAACGTAATTTCAATTCCCGACTCCCTCGATTTCAATCAGGCTGCCAGCGTTCCGCTGGTATTTGTGACGGCCTGGCACATGCTCGTCGGACGCGCCGGCATTCATCCGGGACAGACCGTGCTAGTGCTGGGTGCAAGCTCCGGCGTTGGCATCGCGGCGATTCAAATTGCAAAGCTATTCCATTGCCGCGTAATCACTACCGCCGGCGACGAAGCGAAACTGGCAAAGGGTCGCGAACTGGGTGCGGACTTTGGCATCAATCACCATCAGCAGAAGATTTCCGAGGAAGTGAGGAAAATCACGGACAAGGCAGGCGTCGACATCGTGGTTGAACACGTGGGCGCCGCCACCTGGGACGAGAGTGTGAAGTCTCTCAAAACCGCTGGCGTGCTGGTGACCTGCGGAGCCACCACAGGTCCGAACGTAAGCATTGATCTGCGGCATCTGTTTGCCCGGCAACTCACTCTTCTCGGCTCGTACATGGGCACTATGGGAGAACTACAGGAAGTTTTAGGACATATATTCGCGGGGCGACTTAGGCCGGTAGTCGATCGCGTGTTTCCACTGAGCGAAATCCGCGCCGCGCATGAGTATTTGGAAAAGAGCCAGATGTTTGGGAAAGTGGTTCTGGGCGTAACCCCCTGAAACTAAAAGGGCAGCCCATTTGATTTGGGATACCGGCGGGGATGGCTGACGGTATTTGTCCACATAAGCAATTTGCTCGAAGGCCGGGTGATGATCGCATCCTATAATCAGCATATCGGCTCCTTTCTCCCGAGCCCTTTGGTTGGTTTGCACACCACCAAAGTTTACTCGGGTCTACGGAGCCGACCTTTGTCAAGGATCAAGAACGCTCACCGAGAATTACCCGACACGCGTCCGGGTCAAAAAGTGCCATCGCGATGTTTCACCAATCGCGCTTGGGTAAGGTAGAGGGGCCCTACTGATGGAAGGTCAACTGACGGATGTGCTTGCGCGTCGCCGTGTTCCCAGGTGATTCCGAAGCCTCAGTCATACTAGTCCAATTGCCCAAGCTATCGTATTCGTAGGTTCGGCGGAACTTCAACAGCAACTGCGTCTCTACACTGGCTTCATGAGGAAATCCACTCGTCTGTATCGTCAGTTCGCTGATGTCTCCGCGTTCGTTATAAGAAAACGTCACATCCTCGCGAATCGATCCCTGCCGCATATGTCTTTCAGCAACGTGGCCCCTCTCGTTGTACACGTAAGCCCTCTCGGCGTTGCCGAATAGTCCCGTATGTTGCGCCATTTCTTCGAATTTCTTTTTCATTACCGCTAGCACAGATGCGCGTTCGTCGATGGGAATTTGATCGCGCAACGTTTTAGGAATCGCAGGATGTTCGCTGATTAACTTCTCCTCGCTGAGGCGACCGTTCTCGTCGCGAATATAAACGACTCGAAACAATAGCATTCCCTCGTCATCGAAGAGTCTCTTTTCGACTGGCTCATCGCGTTCGTTGTATGTCGTCTCAACAGTTCCGCCGTCCGTTAACCCCTCGCCTTCAGAGATGGCATCGAACCAGACCGAGACGCCGAACGCATGAGATTGTCGATCAGGTCGCGGGGGAACGTGCCGGATCTGTGTCTTTCCTCGGCCGTGGTAACGAAACTCGTCTTCATGGTCGCCGCTGCTGCCTCTGACACGGATGAGTCGTTCATTCTGGTCGTAAACGTACGTTCGTTCCACTCGCCCGTGTGAGGTGTTCCCGCGCCATTCGACTGTCTTCCCGTTCCGATCAAATACCGTCGTGCTGTACTCGTCGACGATCGTTTTGACTGGTCCACGCAAACCGCCCTTTTCACAGTCGGAGAGTGATGATGAGCTCATGGCTCCATAGCTTGCTACGGGGTCGGTGGAGTAGTCAAACTGCGTTCGACCGGCCCTCGCCTGCCGGAACAGTCAACTTCAGTGTGGTCGGTCACCTGTTGTAAACAGGCATCTCACCGAGAATCGCCCCCGACCTTCCCCGACCTTCGGCCAAGGTCAAAACGCGCTATCGCGATATAACAACAGTCATCACTGTACCGGTCGCGAAAATGCCTTGTTCGATGAATAATCTGCGCTACCATCGGGGGCGTGGAGCTTTCACCGATCTTGCCGCCTAGATCATCGTGGCGGTGGGCGGCCAGATTCATCTTGCTTTTGATTTTGGTTGCTACCATCGCTATTCGCTACTGGCGGAAGAAGCGGTAGCGACTGATACGGAGCTTGCGAGCCAAGTCGCTTGCGGAAACGGAACAAAGCGATGACGCAACACGTCTTACTGACCTTGCTGCTGTCGTGTGTTGTTGCCATGAAAGAACCCACGGCTGCCCAGGCTCCCCGCAATCTAACCGGTAACTCGAACCAACCGCAGGTTGCACGACACGATTCTGCTAAAAACGATAACACGGTGAAGATCAGGGAACTCGTGGACCGACAGATACAAGCGTGGGAGAAGGATGATTTTGGAATTGCCGCCCCTGACTGGCTTCCAAGCGGAGAATTGATTTCGCCCGGGGGTCATGTCCCCGCTGAGGAAATGCAAACAGCAATGGCAGGTTATTTCAAGCAGTTCCGCGATTTGCGAGTCACGGTAAAGAATGTCTTCATTTCGAGTGACGGAGCCAAGGCGGCGATCGAGTGGGACTGGGATGTGACTCGGCGAAGAGATGGAGTTCGGGCCGTCACGCGCGATGCAATCATCGTCGACTTGGTCGGCGGTAGGATTGCCTCTTGGCGCGAGTATTTTGATTTCGGCAATTCGATCGATGCAAAGCCCTAGTTGCGGGAGCGGTGCCATGGCATCGACATCCAAGGACCAGCCACAGTAGTGACTTTCCCTCAATTTCGAACATCTGCGCCCGCCGAAGCGTCTCACGCATTTACCGCCCTTCTGCGGTCGGTTCTTGCCACAGGTTTGTGAGCACGTCGGTCAGGAACGACAGAGGAATCTTGCCCTCGGCAACGCCCTTGGAGATCATCCCGCAGAACTCTTCATCCGTCCGGATTCGTCGCCGAACCTCAGCCATGAGAGACATGTGCCGGTCTGTGGCGATAGCCTGAGCATGACCAACCCGACCGGGCAATCCTATGTTGCAAAGTTGGATGGCACGGACTCGCCGTACAAAGGGGCTCCCGGGACTACCAGCGTCTCCGTGAAGAGCATGGGAAAGAACCCGATCGAGGAAACCGACAAGCGCGACGGGAAGGTGATCAGCGTCGCGCGTATGACAGTGGGTTCCGACGGCAATACCATGACCTTCAAGGTCGAGAACAAGTTGCACGGATCCAACAGTCAGTTTACGGCGACCAAACAGTAGGCTGACCCAATGCGGCAAGGCAACAATGTCTTGCCGCATAACGCACACCCTGATTGTTCAGGGTAGAACAACTTAATCTCCGTCCAGTTCCGAACCCACGCTGAGGGTCATTCGGGTAACTGTTGTAATTAGACGATTACACGTTTTGACCGGAGGTCGTTAAGTGAAATTGATTCCATGACAATGTCGGCTCCGTGGACCCGAGTAAACTTTGGTGGTGTGCAAACCAACCAAAAAGGCTCGGGAGAAAGGAGCCGATATGCTGATTATAGGATGTGATTATCACCCGGCCTTCGAGCAAATTGCTTTTGTGGACACCGCCACCGGCGAGTGCGGAGAGCGGCGACTGGAGCACCGCGAGGAAGCGGAGAAATTCTACCGTGATCTGGCGGCACAGGGAATGAAAGTGCGCGTGGGGATGGAAGCGAGCGGGCATGCTCGCTGGTTCGAGCGATTGCTGGCGGAACTGAACTTCGAGTTGTGGATCGGAGACGCCACGGAGATCGCCAGGAAGCGGGAACGCAAG
>Ga0185299_10002493_pt1 | contig 28145 bp, 24 predicted proteins | sample PaiPotPPA55metaG_FD_128002 | JGI IMG/M metagenome (GOLD analysis project Ga0185299, IMG submission 128002) | Iron sulfur acid spring bacterial and archeal communities from Banff, Canada, to study Microbial Dark Matter (Phase II) - Paint Pots PPA... ...
GCTTCAAATTGCTCCTCGAAGTTGACCACGTAGTGCGGGAAGTTCAAGTGCTGCGCGACGCGCTTGGCGTCGTAGACATCGTCGAGCGAGCAGCAGCGATGTTGCGCCGGGCCATCGCTTTGCAACGCGGGCAAGCGGCGCTGGTTCCACAGTTGCATCGTGAGGCCGATGACCGGCCGCGCCTGTTCCTGGAGCAGCGCTGCGACTGTGGAGCTGTCCACGCCACCGGACATGGCGACGGCGACCAGCCCAGTCAGGAGTTCGTCGCGAACCGGCAAAGTCTCGAAATGAGCTTCGGTGCGCATCATCATTTCAATTGTAGCGGAAAGGCCCGGAGCGGCCTAAGTCAGAGGCGATCGTCAACGCGCCTCTGCTTTGGCTTCGTTGCGGTAGTTGGGAGAGAGCTCGCGCAACTGCGCAACCGCGGCGGGGATGGCTTGGAGGGCGAAGTCGATGTCGGCGACGGTAGTGTGGCGGCCGAGACTAAATCGCAGGCTAGCGCGGGCTTCGTCAGCTGGGAGCCCAATCGCGGTGAGCACGTGCGAAGGTTCGACGGCCCCGGACGAGCAAGCCGCACCTGTCGAACAAGCTAAGCCCTTCAGATCGAGTGCGATCACCAAAGCTTCGCCTTCAATCCCTGGGAAGGTAATGTTCGCAGTGTTAGGAGTGCGCGGCGCTCCAGCTCCGTTGACTCGGGCATCAGGCACGCGTTGAACAAGGGTGCGCTCCAGCGTGTCGCGCAACCCAGCGACGCGCCTGGCGTCTTCGGCGAGCGTTGCTTTCGCGACCTGCGCAGCCTTTCCCAGTCCGACGATGCCCGCGACATTTTCGGTGCCCGGCCGGAACCCGCGCTGATGATGCCCGCCGTAGAGGAGTTGCCGCAATCGCGTGCCGCCGCGGATGTACAGAGCGCCTATCCCCTTTGGCGCATACAGCTTGTGGCCGGAAAGGGAGAGCAGGTCCAGGTTGAGCGCGTTGACGTCGATGGGAATTTTGCCCGCGGACTGCACGGCGTCGGTATGAAAGTAGACGTTGGCCGTAGCGGCGATACGGCCAATTTCTTCCAGCGGTTGGATAACGCCGAGTTCGTTGTTGGCGTGCATGACGGTGATGAGCGTGGTCTCGGGATGCTCGCGCAGAGAGTGATGCAGTCCTTCTAGATCGATTTGTCCGTCGCGGTCGACGGATACGTAGGTCACCGACAGGCCCCGCTTCTCGAGCACTTGGCAGGTGTTGAGCACCGCCTCGTGTTCGATTGCCGTGGTAATGATGTGGGGGTAGGAAAGTGCTGCACCGCCGGTGCTGGTGGCGCGAGCTCCGGCAGAGGCCGCCACCGCCGCCTCGGCGATGCCGAAAATGGCATGGTTATCGGCTTCGGTGCCACCGCTGGTGAAGATGATCTCCTGTGGGCGGGCGCCGATCAGGGCGGCAACATTTTCGCGCGCAGTTTCGACAGCGGAGCGAGCCTTCTGGCCGAAGGTATGGATGGAGGAGGCGTTACCGTATTCGCCGGAGAAATACGGGAGCATAGCGTCGAGGACTTCCGGGTCGACGGGGGTAGTGGCGTTGTGATCGAGATAGACGCGGTTCATGGTGCTGCTTTCAGCATAGGCCGCAAGCTTGGGGAGAGCAAGGGTCGGGCGACCCGATCCTCGCGCGCGACATGCGCGCCAATCGCAGGGGATCCTAGTCGCTCGCCAAAGTCGTCGAAAATGCGGGATTATCACGACTGTTCGATGCCGTACAAATCATCAAATTCCTTGCAAGTATATTTCCGTCGGACTAGCATCCACGATTAGTCGTCATCGGTACCTTTCTCCCTGCCCGCGGAAAGGAGACGGCTCGTGAGCGCAAATTACGAATGGATGAAATTGTACGAAGCCGCGGTCCTCGAAACGAACCCCAATAAGCTGCCCGGTCGCATCGAAGACGCTAAATACGCAATCGGACAACGTGTAGTCAAGAGTGCAATCGATGAGGATGAGAGGCGTGCAGTTGTTAAGACGCTGAACGCGCTAGCGGTCCTCAAACGCGAACGATGTGCGTCCAGGAATCCGCTTTGCTATCAGTGCAAAGACACGCACGATCTTGTGACTCCCATGAACGGCAAGACATTTTTAGTGAAAACCGGTACCGGAGTCGTCTCTATTTCGTTGCACACACGCTGCGAGGTCAATTGGGCGGACGCCAACAGCTTCCAATCCCTCGTTCCCCTGCGAAAAAGCCGCTCTGTGCGCGTTTAGGCCCGATACAACAAGTCCGTGCGTTGGTAAATCGCGCCGTGTCCGCAATTCGGACACACGCAGGTCACGACCTGGGAAATGTCAGGTTTCGCAGGCAGTTACAAGCTGGCCATTCCCACGTCGCTAATCTGAGAGTGCTGAAATTCTGTCTTACACTTCCGGCAAATAAGAATCCATGCGGGCATTGTCACCTCGCATCGGGTGACAGCCAAAACGCTGGAGAGCACCTTCTGTACAGTACCGTACAGAATTGACACCGCAAACGCAATTGGGTCTTAAGTGTAGGCGGAAATTCGCTCAATTTGCTTCGACCTGGAGCGGATCACAGCAGATTCGCGCGGATTGTCAGAGCGGATGCGGCGGGAACTCCCGAGGACTCTGACCTGGATTCACCAGACCTTCGATGTTGCCAATGAGGCTCCAAGCTTCGTTCTTAGGAACGATGGCAGAAATGCCAGCCTCCCGGGCCGCGCCCTCGATCCCTTCAATTTCCAGGATCGTAAAGAGAATGAGCGGAATTTTCGGGTCAGCTTTAGACATCAACTTGGCAGTTTCAATGCCGTTGATGTCGGGCATTGCGAGATCCAACAAAACTATGTCGGGCTTCAGCTTTCGGAACTGCTTGACTCCAGAATGACCATCCGTGGCTTCACCGCAAACGGTCCACTGGCGGGAGCGGATAATCGTTTTAACAATACGGCGCGTTGTCTCTGAATCATCAACGATTAAGGCGCGTAGCGGCATCGCCTAGGCCCCCGATATCATTTTTACGCGGAAGACGCTGTACAAGGCAATACATGCTACTACTGACGAGGGCTTAGAACCCAGTCTGTGGGAGATGACGAGTAGAAACGGGATGTCTGGGCGTGGAAGTTGATGCGCACCTGGCCCTGGCCCGGCGTTGGGATGTCGCGCTCTCCAATCTCGAAATTTGCGCCGGGTCGAGACTACCGCGATTTTCATTTTTGGCATTGCGTTTCTTCCTTGCAGGTTTTGATTTTCGAGCTTACGCGAATCGGATGTCGGCTGTGCTGGATCGGTTAGTCGGAACGAGAGATTTCACACAGACCGCACCGAGTTCGGAGTAGAGACCACCGAGCGGTCCGTTGGGACTGGCGTGCGAGCGTTCGTGCTACAGTTTTGCTTTCAGGTGCCCGCCGTTCGCACGCATTCAGGAGGAGAGAGTGGCGTATCGGGATTTGCGGGAATTTGTGCGTAAGTTGGAGAAAGAGGGCGAATTGAAGCGTGTGCGCGCCGAAGTCGATCCGGTGCTGGAGATCACCGAGATTACCCAGCGGGTCGCCCGCGACGCAAAGCGCATCGCGAACAGTGTTGGCCCCGCGCTCCTGTTTGAAAAGCCTAAGGGTTCGCGGGCGCCATTGCTGGTCAATACCTTCGGCAGCGTGCGCCGCATGGAATTGGCATTTGAGGTCGGGCGACTTGAAGAAGTGGCCGACCGCATCAAGGGATTCTTGGCGATGGAGTCGCCGCAGGGTTTGTTCGACAAGATCAAGATGTTGCCGAAATTGGTGGAGCTGGGCTCCTTCTTCCCGAAGACCGTGAAAAGTGGAGACTGCAAAGACGTGGTGCGCACCGGCGCGGACATCAACCTTCTCGATTTTCCAATCTTGAAGTGCTGGCCGCAGGACGGCGGGCGATTCATCACCTTTCCTCTCGTGTTTACGCGCAATCCCGAAACGGGGAAGCGCAACGTGGGCATGTACCGTATGCAGGTCTACGACCAGCGCACCACCGGGATGCATTGGCAGACGCAGAAGCACGGCGCAGAGCATTTCCGCCGCGCCCGCGCGGCGAATTCCGACGGGCGCATTCCCGTTTCCGTGGCCATCGGCGCTGATCCCGCCACGGCGCTGGCTGGAATGTTGCCGATTCCCCCGGATCTGGACGAAATGATGTTCGCGGGATTTTTACGGCGCGAGCCGGTCGAGATGGTGAAGTGCGAAACTAACGATCTGGAAGTGCCCGCTAATGCCGAGATCGTATTGGAAGGCTACGTCAGCTTGAACGAGATGCGCACCGAAGGGCCGTTCGGCGATCACACGGGATTTTATTCCCTGGAAGGGGAGTTCCCCGTTTTTCACGTGGAGTGCCTCACCCACCGGAAGGATCCCATTTATTTGACGACCGTCGTGGGACCCCCTCCTCAAGAAGACTATTTCATGGGCTACGCGGTGGAACGCGTCTTCCTGCCGGTGATGAAGATGCAATATCCGGAAATCGCGGACGTGGCCATGCCCGCCGAGGGAATTTTCCATAACTTAATGATTGTGGCCATCCGTAAGTCCTATCCCGGGCACGCACGCAAGATTATGAATGCGATTTGGTCGCTGGGACAGGCCATGTTCACGAAGGTGATTGTCGTGGTGGATCACGACGTGGACGTGCACAACTACAGTGAAGTGGTTTGGAAAGCGCTGTGCGCCATGGATCCCGAGCGCGACGTGCAATTCGTCCTGGGACCGGTCGATACTCTGGATCACGCTCAGCGCATGCAAGACTTCGGCTCAAAGATGGGCATCGATGCCACACGCAAGTGGGCCACCGAGGGATTCACGCGGCCGTGGCCCGATGAGATTTTGATGGATGAAGCGACCAAGGCGCGTATCGCCTCGCTGTGGAAAACGATCGGCTTATAAGCGGCCCGCGCAGTAACGAGTGACAGCAAACGATAACCGTCCCATCGAACAGGGCAGCAGTCTGTGGAAACCTCAACTAATTGCGGTCCTGAGAGATTTGATACCCCATATATAGAGGGCCTTACCATAAATACCCAGCAATTACCGGAAACAACCCCTATACATAGGACAACTCACGCACAAAATCTCTTTGACCCCTGCCGCTCCGCGATGTCATAAACGCTAGCACAGGGCGCGCCCTCGCGTTGGTCGGATGGCGTGCACCAGCGGTGCTCAAGTTTTCAGGCGTATCGGGCGTCAGGGTAGCGTTCCTCGTGAATGAATCGCGTGAAGTGATGAATGTGCGGCAAGCCTCGCAGTATCTGGGGATCTCCCCGGATACGCTGTACCGTTACATCACCGAAGGCGAGATTCCCGCATTCAAGCTTGGCAATCGTTGGAAACTACGCAAGACCATCCTGGATCGCTGGATGGAGCGCAAGATGAGCCAGGCGCACGTCAAGCGCCGCTAGCGGGCGAAGCAACAGGGGAAAGAGGCCGCGAATATGTGGTTACTGGGCGGTGGAAAAAATAAGCAACTGGTGGGCCTGGATATCGGGTCCAGTTCGATCAAAGCGGTCGAGCTGCGTTCCACCAAAGCCGGTTATGAGCTGGTGAGTTTCGGCATGGAACCTCTGGCGCAGGACACCGTCGTGGACGGCGCGATCATGGACGCGCCGCAGGTGGCCAATGCCATCAGCAAGATTTTCGATACGGAGAAGATCAAGACCAAGAATGTGGCCACTTCGGTATCCGGGCATTCGGTGATCGTGAAGCGGGTTCCGCTGCCGCTGATGACCGAAGAGGAGCTCTACGATCGTATTCCCTCGGAAGCCAGCCAGCACATCCCGTTCGATATCGCGGACGTGAATCTCAGCTATCAACTGCTGGAATCGATGGACGCCCAGATGGACGTGCTGCTGGTGGCCGTCAAAAAGGACAAGATTCTGAATCATACCAACGTGCTCGCGCAGGCCGGTAAGACTCCAGTGGTCGTGGACATTGACGCCTTCGGCCTGCAGAACTGCTTCGAGATGAACTACGAGCCCGATGCCGGGCAAACCGTGGCGCTGCTCAACATCGGCGCCAGCGTGATGAACATCAATATCGTGCGCGGCGGCATACCGCTCTTCACACGCGACGTTAGCGTCGGCGGCAATCAATTTACCGACGCCCTGCAAAAAGAGCTCGACTTAAGTTACGAGGACGCCGAACGCCTCAAGAAGGGCGAGAGCATTCCCAGCGTCACCGACGAGCAAAAGCAGCAGATTCTACGCAGCGTTTCAGACATCCTGACTCTCGAAATTCAGAAGACCTTTGACTTCTTTCGCGCCACCGCGAGCGGCGAAAACATTCAGCGCATCGTGGTTGCCGGTGGCTCCGCACGCGTGCCGGGGCTGGTCGACTTGCTCCGTGAAGAATTCGCGATGCCGGTAGAAGAGCTGAATCCGTTCCGTAGAGTGCTGGTGAATCCGGGCAAGCACAGCGACGACACCATTCGCGAAATGGCCCCGCGACTTGCGATTGCCGTCGGGCTCGCGCTGAGGAGCTTTGACTAGCCATGATCCGAATAAATCTTCTCGGACAAGCCAAACCGAAGGCCCAACGTCGTCCGGTGGATACCGGGGCGGCCCTCCCGGCGCTATTTGTTGGCGCGGGCATTCTCTTCGGCGCGTTGATCTTGGGCTACCTGTACTACTCCTGGCAGCGGCAGTTGAACGAAGAGAACACGCGCATCAAGCAGTTGCAGGCGCAGAAAACCGACCTCGAACAGGTCAAACAGCAGGTCGAAGCTTTCGAGAAGCAGAAAATCGTTTTACAGCAGCGCGTCTCGACCATCGAGCAGTTGCAGCGCGACCGTACCGGCGGCCAAGAACTCCTCGACGAAATCGCCAGCACCGTGGCGCGCACCGAGAATTTGTGGCTCACCTCTCTGATTCGCAAGGGCAATAACCTGACCATCGACGGCGCTTCGGCATCGGTCAATGGTGTCGCGAACTTCATCACCGCGCTGAAGCGTTCCGGCTATTTCTCGAAAATCGAGATCAAGGAATCCAAGCAGGACGAGAAAAACACCGCGGTGCAGACCTTCCTCTTTCAGATCTCCGCCGAGATTGCTCCTCCGGCCCCGGGCGTGCCCGCGCCGCGCGCGCAAGCCAGGCCGGCCAGTGCTCCGGTGTCACCGCCGCCAGGCTCCGCGGCTCGGCCGAAGGTAGGGTAAAGATATGGAGAATCCACTTCGCGACATGTCCGTGATCATGCAGGGTCTGCTGGCGGTCGCTATCACCGTCGTGCTGGTTGTCGTTGGCGTCTATGTGCCATTGTCGCCCGTGGCCCAGGAGCGCGATGAAGTCGACAAAGCCGTCCGGCAGCGCTCGCAGCTCAACCAGGAAGTCACCCAGCTTCAGGTTTACCGCCAGCGTTACGGCGAGCTGAAGTCGCAGATGGAAGCGCTTTCCAGGCAGTTGGAAACGCTCAAGACCATCGTGCCCGACGAAAAGGACGTCGACGAATTCATCCGCCAGTTGGAGGGTGCGGCAACCGCGTCCAACGTTCAGATTCGGCGTCTGACCGCGCAGCCGGTGGTCGCGCGCGAATACCACTACGATATGCCGTTCGAAGTGCAGGCAGACGGTCCCTATTTCAATATTTTGGATTTTTTCGGGCGCCTGAGCCGTTTGTCGCGAATCATCAATGTGGGAGATCTGGACTTCGAGGACGCGACCGGTTCGAAGGCCGCAAAATACCCGCTGCGCCCGGGCGCTTCCGTTTCCGGAACTTTTACCGCAATCACGTTTTTCACCAAGCCGGCTGATACAGGCGCCGCGCCCGCTACGGGTGCGAAGCCACAGCCTGCTGGAAAGCTGTAAGCGGAATGAGCGAACTATGCGTTCTGTGAACATTCTCGTAGTTGGGACCTTGTTGGCGGCTGCCTCTTCCAGCGTGCTGGCGCAGGCTAATCCCGCGGGCAAGGCATCCGTCGCTCCCCCGGCGGCGAAAGCCTCGCAGCAGCAGCCGCAGAAGACCGCCGCCAAACCTAAGGCGAAATCCTCGGCGCGAAAGCCCGTGGAAGCTCCGGCGCGCCCCATCGTTGGACAAACGCCGAGTGAGGGCGAGAAGCTCGCGCGGCGCGATCCCTTTGAGTCCCTCGTCAATCGCGGCAAAGACAACGGCGCAGGTAAAAACCTGCCCCCCGGAAAAGCGGGCTTGCAGGTGAGCACGCTGCGGCTGGACGGCATCGTCCGTTCGTCGAACGGCATGATCGCGGTGGTTTCCAATCCGCAAGCGCGCACCTACTTCCTTCGCGAGGGCGACCAGCTCTACGACGGTCGCGTGGACAAGATTGCCATGGACGGAGTTTCGTTCCATGAACTGGGCAAGGACGCTTTTGGCAAGCCCGTGGAACGCCAGGTAAATAAGAGAATCTACGCCAGTGCAGGAGAACAGCAATGATGACGAACCGGCCGGCCTTTCGAATTGGCTGCCTGATATTCGCGGCGACAACGATGGTCATGACCCCGTCGTTCGCGCCGGCGCAGGAGCTCGCCGGCGCCACTGCGACCGCGGGAGTGATCTCCAGTGTGGCGGTCACCCAAGCCTCACAGCATTCCAGCGTGCGCGTCGAAGGCGCAGGCCGTCTGGAGGTTCGCGCGTCGCGAATGCAGAATCCGGAACGCCTCGTATTAGACTTCAGCGGCGCCCGGCTCGTTGTGCAGAAATCGGTCATCCCCGGTGTTGCCGCGCCCGTTCGCGGCGTGCGCATGGGCCAGTTCCGGCCAGACGTTGCCCGCGTGGTGGTCGACTTGACCGCCGCCGCGCCGTATCAAATTTTGCGCGAAGGTCCCGCGGTGGTGATTTCGTTCGACATGCAGCCCGAATCCCCCGTGGAACCCCCAGTGGCCACGACGACGGTCGCTTCGCAAGACGCCGCCAAGCCCCGGCCAAACTTTCAGTACGACCTGTCCGCGCCTCGCGTCGTACCTGTACATGCTTCCAAGCACCTTTCCAACCGGGTTCCTCGTTTCGCGTTGCCCAGCGAACTGACCCAGCCCTCACTGGTTCTGGCATCGTTCAACAAGAAAGATCAACCCGCGCGTCCCATCGCCGCCCAGGAAGCAGCGCAACAAGCCAGCCAGCAGGCAGGCAATGCTGCCGCAACGGTCGGTTCCGCGCCACAAGCAGCAGCGGCCGCCGGCCCGTCGAAATATAGTGGCGAACCCATTTCCGTGAACCTGAAGGATGTGGACCTGCGCGACTTCTTCCGCTTGATTCACGAGATCAGCGGCCTCAACGTCGTGCTGGACCCGCAGGTGAAGGGAACCCTCACGATCGTTCTCGACGAAGTTCCCTGGGACCAGGCGCTCGACATCGTGCTGCAGAACAATGGCCTCGACAAGCAATTGCACGGCAACGTTTTGCGCATCGCCACGCTGGATACCATTAAAAAAGAAGCCGAAACCGCCCGCGATGTCAGGAAAGCCGAAAACGACGCGCAGGAAATGATCACCGTGACCCGCGTGCTCAGCTATTCCAAAGCCGACACTCTGAAAGACACCCTGAAAAAGTTTCTAACCGGGCGCGGCGACATTCTCGCCGACTCACGCTCCAACCAGCTGATCATCCGCGATATTCCCGCGGTCATTCCGGCCATCGACAATCTCATTCACCAACTCGATCGAAAATCCCAACAGGTGGAGATCGAAGCACGAGTGGTGTCCGCAACGCGCGCCTTCGCGCAGGACATCGGTACCGAGTTCGGTTTCGCGGGCACCACGACCGGCGGCCGTTCCCTCTTTAGCGGTACCCCGGCGGTGGGTGGTAGCGGCATCAGCACCGGCACCGGACTTCCCCCCTCACCTGTAACGGTAGGCACCGGTCAGGTCACCGGCAATGGCGCCACAACCGGTATCCCGCTGAACGTTAACCTGGGTGCGGGCGTACCTACCAGTGGTTTCGGCTTCTCTCACCGGTCGCCGAACTTTGCGGTGGACTTCTTCATTACCGCCGCGGAATCCAAGGGCGTTGGTAAGCTGCTTTCCAAGCCGCGCATCGTGACCCAGAATAATGAAAAGGCCACCGTCAAGCAGGGTGTGAAGATTCCCATTCAAACCACCATCAACAACACCATTTCGGTGCAATACATCGACGCCGTCCTGAAGCTGGAGGTCACTCCCCAGATCACCGCGGAAGGCACCATCTACATGGACGTGCTTGTCGAAAACACGCAGATTGACAACGGTATCCCGCGCATTCAGGGAGTTCCGGCGTTGGACACCGAGGCCGCGGAAAGCAAGATCACGGTGGCGGATGGCGCGACCATCGTCGTCGGCGGCGTCATCGTGACCCAGAGCCAAGTCAATATCACGCAGGTACCCGTTCTCGGCAGCCTGCCCATCATCGGGAACCTGTTCAAACGCAACAACACCAGCGTCACGACCGGCGAGCTGCTCTTTTTCCTGACGCCGCGCATCATCCCGTCCGCCTAACAGCGGTATAATTTTAACGTCACCAGCTTCCAATTGAGGGCTACATCGAGGAGACTGCGGTCTCCTCGATCCTTTATGAAAACCATTTTCGCGCAACGCCGGAGGGCCCTTCTGTCGCGGTTAGACAAGAATCGCATCGGCACCCTGTTGGTCCTGCGGCCGGCGAGCTGGTACTACCTGACGGGTTTCACAGGCGAATCGGGCGCCCTGGTGGTCTCCCGTCGCGGGACGACGCTGATCACCGACGGCCGCTTCACCGCGCAAGCCCGTGAGGAGAGCCCCGGGATTCGCATCGTCCGGCAAACTGGTGCCTTAACGGCGGCCATTGGAGAATTTCTGAAGGGCGCCGGTGGAGGCAAGGTAGGCTTTGACGCCTCGCACGTGACCGTAAACCAGCTTGCCGCGATGAGAAAAGCGGCCGGGGGGCGTGTCCGCTGGGTTCCGTCGGTGGGCGACGTAGAAGAATTGCGCACTCGGAAGGACCCACAGGAGCTCGCGATAATGCGACGGGCGGCCATCCTGGCGGGAGCAGTGCTGGAAGGTGCTCTGAAGCTGCTCAAGCCCGGCGTTCGCGAGCTGGAGATCGCGGCGGAGATCGAATACCACATGCGTCTCTTGGGAGCTTCTGGTCCGGCCTTCGAGACGATCGTCGCTTTTGGAGAGCGCTCCGCGTATCCGCATGCGCGAGCCACCGCCAAACGCTTGAGGAAAAATGAATTGGTCGTCCTGGACCTGGGTGCTATACTCGCGCACTATTGCAGCGACATTACACGCACTGTAGTGGTGGGGCGAGCGTCAGCAAAGGTTCGGCAGTGGCACAAGGCCGTGCAGGAAGCCCAGGAGGCGGCCGTCGGAGCGGTCAAGGCTGGTGCCAGCTGCGGGGAAGTGGACGCTGCGGCCCGTCAGGTTCTCACCGGCTATCGCCTCGATCGATACTTTGTGCACAGCACCGGGCATGGGCTCGGTCTGGAAGTGCATGAGAACCCTCGAGTCGCCAAGGGACAAAAGCAAACCTTGGAGCCGGGTAATGTGGTCACCATCGAGCCGGGTGTTTACGTGCCGGGCGTCGGGGGAATTCGTATCGAAGACGACGTCGCCGTGCACGCATCGAGCACCGAAATACTCACCCGTATTCCACGGGATCTCATCGAGATTTAACTAAAGGCATGAAACGCAAACAGCCCTCGAAACCGACTGCTGGCCCTGTGATTGGGAATCCCGAACTCCAGCACATTGAGCAGTTGCTCCGCTACATGAGCGAGCACAACCTTGAGGAATTCGAGTATTCGCACGGGGACCTGAAGATCCGGCTGAAGAAGCCTTCCACGGGCACGGTGATTGGCATTCCACGGCAGATGGCCGCGCCGGAGATCATTGTCGCCAGCGGCGGCGCCATGCAACCGCCTCCAAATCCTCCAGCAACGGCTACCGCGCAAGGGCCGGAAGGACGCTCCGCCGACGATCTCCACGTGGTCAAGTCGCCCATCGTGGGAACGTATTACGGTTCTCCTAGTCCCGGCGCCGAGCCCTTCGTGAAGGTAGGTGCCTATGTCGAAACCGGCCAGACCCTATGCATCGTGGAAGCTATGAAACTTATGAACGAGATCGAATCCGACATCAGCGGCGAAGTCCTGCGCGTCTTCGTCGAAAACGGACAGCCGGTGGAATACGGGCAGCCGCTGTTCGGCATCCGTCCGAGCCGGAAGAAGTAGCCCCGCCCGCCTATGTTCCAGAAAATCCTAGTCGCCAACCGCGGGGAAATTGCCCTGCGGATCATCTGTGCGTGCAAAGAGCTGGGTATCTCGACGGTAGCTATTTATTCGGAGGCGGACCGCAATTCGTTGCACGTCCGGTTTGCCGACGAAGCCGTCTGCATCGGCCCGCCGCGCAGCAGCGAAAGCTACTTGAATATCCCGCAAGTGATCAGCGCAGCGGAAATCACCAACGTGGATGCGATTCATCCCGGGTACGGCTTCCTTTCCGAGAACGCCAACTTTGCCAAGGTCTGCGAGGCCTCGGAAATCACCTTCATCGGTCCGACCGCCGAAGTGATCGAGATAATGGGCGAGAAAGATCGCGCGCGGCGCGAGGTCAAGGCCGCCGGGCTGCCCACCGTTCCGGGTAGTGACGGAATTGTGGAAGGTGAAGACCAGCTTGCGAAGGAAGCTGCGAAAATTGGCTATCCACTCATCCTGAAGGCGGTGGCTGGCGGCGGCGGACGCGGTATGCGCATCGTTCGCAGTCAGGACGAGTTGCTGGCGATGTACCAGACCGCGCGCAGCGAAGCGCAGCAAGCCTTTGGAACACCCGACGTCTACGCGGAAAAGTTTATCGAGCATCCCCGCCACATCGAGTTCCAGGTACTTGGCGATCAGTATGGAAAGATCATCCATCTCGGCGAACGCGAATGTACCATTCAACGCCGTCACCAGAAATTGCTGGAAGAGTCCCCTTCGCCGGCCATGGATCCCAAGCGCCGCAAAGAGCTTGGCGCCAAGGTCGTGAACGCGCTCCAGAAGATCGGCTATACCAATGCCGGCACTGTCGAATTCCTCATGGATGAAGACGGTTCGATCTACTTCATTGAAATGAATACGCGCATTCAGGTGGAGCATCCGGTCACGGAACTCATCACCGGCGTGGACCTCGTCAAGGCGCAAATTCGCATCGCCGCAGGGGAGCGGCTGGATGACGCTGTAGGAGAAATGACGTTTTCCGGGCACGCCATCGAGTGCCGCATCAACGCCGAAGATCCCGACACCTTCGTGCCCTCGGCGGGGCGCATTACCACGTTCCAGGCGCCCGGAGGAACCGGCGTTCGCGTGGATTCGGCGGCTTACGCGGACGCCGTAATCCCCCCGTATTACGATTCGATGATCGCGAAGCTTATCGTGAAGGGACGGGATCGCGCCGAGGCCGTCGGCCGCATGAAGCGGGCGCTGGAAATGTTCGTGATCGAGGGAATCAAGACCTCAATTCCGCTTCACCGGCGGATTGTGGCCGATCCGGATTTTGCCGCCGGCAGGTTCGATACCCACTTCATCGAAAAATTGCTGGGAACAAACGGAAAATAGGTGGCGATGCGGCTTGTTCTGCCTAGGCTGTATGTGATACTAGACTCAGCATTGCTGACCGTCCCTGCACAAGATTGCGCCCAAGAATTAGCGGATGCAGGTGTCCGGTTGCTGCAGTACCGGGCCAAAACCGCGCCAGCCCGCGAACTGCTTTTCTCCTCTCGCAGCCTTTCCTCCCAACTGCTTCCCCTTGGAATTTCCTTTATCGTGAATGATCGCGCGGATATCGCCGCGCTCGCTGGAGCCAGCGGCGTACACGTCGGGCAAGATGATTTAGAAGTGGAAGAGGCGCGCGCGCTGGTCGGAAAAGAGAAATGGGTGGGCGTATCGACCCACAACGTCGAGCAATTCCGCGCGGCCGCGGCAACTTCAGCGGACTACATCGCCTTCGGACCGATGTTTGCGACTTCGTCGAAAGCCAACCCCGATCCCGTGGTGGGCACAGACCTTCTCCGACGTGTCCGCGACCTCTCCGATAAACCAATTGTAGCCATCGGCGGAATCACGCTGGAACACGCACCGGGGGTCATCCAAGCCGGCGCCGACTGCGTGGCAGTGATCAGCGACGTTTTGCGCGCTCGGGACCGCGCGCGGCGCGCGAAGCAATACCTAGAAACATTAGGCGGAGCAAATCACAAGGCGACAACCTGAGCCAACGTTAGCATTTGTCGCGAGCACTTGCCGGTGGCACCTGTAGCCGCCCTCTCCGAGAGGGCGGGGTTTAGATGTAACAGAGCCCATGCTTTCGACGCGAGCGGGAGTCGCGATGCGTGAGTTGCGATTGACTTACGCGGCGAACGACTGAAGATTTCTCAAGTATGGCGGATATGACGACAACTCCGATTCGCGAAAGCGGCACCGCGGTGGCCCAAGGGCCCGGATTCGTCCGCGCCCTCGGTCTCTTCGACTGCACCATGATCGTAGTCGGGTCCATGATCGGGTCGGGAATTTTCCTCGTAGCAGCAGACATCGCGAGGCAAACCGGGTCATCAGGCGGCCTGCTACTGACCTGGGTCATCACCGGGCTGCTCACAGTATCGGCGGCGCTTTCTTATGGGGAATTGGCTGCATTGTTTCCGCACGCCGGCGGTCAATACATTTATTTGCGAGAGGCGTACTCGCCGCTTTGGGGCTTCCTCTACGGCTGGACGCTGTTCCTGGTGATTCAGACCGGCACGATCGCGGCGGTGGCCGTGGGATTCGCGCGCTATCTGGGCGTCATCTTTCCCGCGATTTCGGGAAATACCTGGATCATCCGCCCGATTGCACTGGGCTCCAAGTATGCGATCAGCCTTTCCGTGCAACAATTGGTCGGCGTGCTGATGATCGTGTTTTTAACGTTTTTGAATATGCAGGGCGTGCGGTTGGGCAAGTGGATTCAAAACATTTTCACCAGCGCCAAAACTCTGTCTCTTTTGGGGCTGATTTTTCTTTGCGTATTTGTCGCGCGAAACGCCTCCGCGATTTCCGATAATTTCACCCATTTGTGGGCCATACGCGGTGCCCAGCCGATCGAGCCCGGCGCGAATTTCTTGCGGTCATGGATTCCTACGGTTACAGCAGCGAGTGGCGCGTTCGGGTTGTTTGTGGCTTTTGGCGTAGCGCAGGTCGGATCGCTGTTTTCGGCGGATGCCTGGAATAACATCGGCTTCACCGCTGCCGAGGTGAAGAATCCCAAGCGTGACGTGGCCTTGTCCATGGCCTTCGGCACCATCATTGTCATCACGCTGTATTTGCTCGCAAACATCGCATATCTATGCGCGCTGCCCCTTTCGCAGATTCAAAACGCGCCCGACGATCGCGTGGCCACCGCCGCGCTTCAAGCCGTCTTTGGTCCGCCCGGCGCGCTGATCATGGCTGCGGCCATCATTATTTCCACGTTTGGTTGCAACAACGGACTCATCCTTGCCGGCGCCCGAGTTGCTTATGCCATGGCGCGCGATGGGCTGTTCTTTCGCTCGACTGGAACCTTGAATAAAAAAGGCGTTCCAGGAAGCGCGCTGCTGTATCAGGGCGTTTGGATCATCGTGCTGATCTTACTGCGCACGCGGCGGGTCGATCCGTCCGGCGGAGTTACGTACGGCAATTTGTACAGCGACTTGCTGGATTACGTGGTGTTTTCGGTTTTGATTTTCTACGTGCTAACCATCGCAGGCATCTTTGTTTTGCGTATCAAGCGTCCAAACCTCGAGCGCCCGTATCGCGCGTTTGGTTACCCTTTCGTGCCACTGCTGTATATAGTGGCGGCGCTGGCCATCATGTTTGTGCTGTTGCTGTACAAAACCCAGACCGCCTGGCCCGGTTTGGTGATCGTGTTGTGCGGCGTGCCCGTATATCTGCTTTGGTCACGCCGATCTTCGCCCGCGAAGAGCGCGGTATAGACTAAGACGGTACAGGGTGCAGCGGGCGCGCCCTAGTGAGGTGCTTCATGACGAGCAGGTCGAACGATTTGGCGGCTGCCATTCCGGGCGAAGCCACGCACAACGGTGACGACTCGCTGTTTGCCAAGAAGCCCATCAGTTCGCTGATGGAGGAAGCGCGAGAGACCGGCGAGCACAGTTTGAAGCGCACTCTGGGCCCGTTTCAATTGACGGCCTTGGGCGTCGGGGCGGTGATTGGAGCGGGAATCTTCGTGCTGTCCGGACTCGGCGCGCATTACGCTGGCCCAGGATTGATGCTGTCGTTCGTGCTCTCTGGCTTGGGTTGCGCCTTTGCCGCGCTGTGCTACGCGGAGTTCGCAGCCATGATTCCGCTGGCGGGCAGCGCTTACACCTATGCGTACGCCACACTGGGAGAAATTTTTGCCTGGATTATCGGTTGGGACCTGACGCTGGAATATGCGATGGGCGCCAGTACGGTTTCCTCCGGCTGGTCGAACCATTTCATCGAGTTGCTGAACATTTTCCACATCAAGATGCCGTTATGGCTCGCTTATGACCATTGGACAGCGTTACGCACGGCGGAAAATCTGGTGGCGCGGCAAATGGCCCAGGCTTTCGATCCCAATTTGGTGCCCGGCACGCAGGCCTTTCTCGATCGAGTAATGACGATCACCGGGGCACAGTCGCCGGAGTTGCTGCAGCGGGCCCACGCCTTGATGGCGGCACCCAGGATTTTCGGAGCCGAAATCGGGTTTAACCTGCCGGCGTTCATTATCGCGCTGGTCATCACCTTCATTCTGGTGATTGGTATCAAGGAGAGCGCCAGCTTTAACGCCACGATCGTGGTGATCAAGGTTTCGGTGGTGCTATTTGTTATTGGTTTGGGTTCGAGATACATCAACACGGCGAACTGGGGACACGACTGGCACAGTTTCGCGCCTTACGGATTTTCGGGAATCGGAGCGGGGGCGGCATACATATTTTTTGCCTACATAGGATTCGATGCGGTTTCGACCACGGCGCAGGAAGCGAAGAATCCGCAACGCGATTTGCCGATCGGAATCATCGTCTCGCTGCTGGTCTGCACCGCACTGTACATCATGGTGGCCGGCGTGTTGACCGGCATGGTTCATTGGCAGGACATCAATATCGAAGCCCCGGTCGCCCGCGCATTCCTGGATCGAGGGCTGCCGATCGCGTCGCATATTATTACGGTGGGTGCGCTCGCGGGCTTGACCAGCGTGATGCTAGTGATGTTGCTGGGCCAAACCCGCGTGTTGTATTCCATGGCGAATGACGGCTTGTTGCCGAAGAAATTCTTCGCGGCCGTGCACCCCAAGTTTCGTACTCCCTACAAGAACACCATGGCAGTCGGCCTGCTCGCGGCAATCGTGGGAAGCATCACCCCGATTGACGATATCGGCCGCATGGTGAATATCGGGACGCTGCTAGCTTTCGTAATCGTCTGTATCGCAGTGATGGTGCTGCGCAACACCAATCCAGATCAGCCGCGGCCGTTCCGGACGCCGTGGGTGCCCTTCGTTCCCGTTATGGGAATCCTTTTCAATGGCTACATGATGTACAAGCTTGGCTGGGTCAACTGGGCGCGCCTGATCATCTGGCTGGTCATCGGCATGGTCGTCTATTTTAGCTACAGCCAGTACCACAGCCGCGTGCGAAACCCGGAGAGAAAGTAGCCGCAGGGAGCGGCAGAAGGCGGACCACGCTTCGACTCTTCGGTTTTGATTCGGTATTTTCGACCACCCCCTCCGTTGTTTTATGAAGAATCTGCAATGTATTGATCCTGCTAAGGTTGCATCGGTATTTCATGAAACCATTTGCGCCGGAGGTCTGTATGGAGCTGATTCTGTTGGGCTTATCTGCGCTTTCAAAAAGACGTGTGTTCGTGCCTGCTAGAAGGATGGGGCAAAACCAGGACCAAGGGCGAGGGTTTCGGATGTTTTTTTACTTCAGAGTATTATGCCATGGAAGTGAACTTGGGTCAAGAAAAATCTTAGCTGGTGGTCAAAACCTCGCGGAAAAACGGCCTTTAGGTAAACTTTTCAGGGTGCCTGGGGGCGGCGATGCTGTGTCCCTACGGGATGTTCGAACGATTTCGGATGGGTTGGGAAGAAGACTTGGGCCTACGTGTCGGGGTTGCTGCATGATCGGCAAGGTTATCTGTGCTTTGCGGCTTCGGCGTCCTGCTCGCCAGCGGAGTACGGAAAAGTCAAAGGATTTAACGCAGAGGGCACAGAGGTCGGAGCACAGAGAGCACGGAGAATGCGAGGTACCGCAAGGTTATTTGTATTGCGGACTTGCGCGGCACAATCCAGCCGCTCGGCATCCTGCTCCTATTCCCGGTCCCGTTCTCCGGCGTGTTCTTCAGGTAGAGTAGTATTTCTTCAGGTAGAGTAGTGCTTCTGTTTGGTTGTCCGGGAATTGATGAGCGCTCTGCGAACTCAACTTAGGCAATTCTGGCGCCGCCTCACGCGGCTTGATCTGGCTGCACTGGTCGTGCTGCTGGCGGGCGCAGTTGCGTCTGAGGTAGAGGTCCAAAGCCGTATTTTAGGTTTCCTTGAATTCCTTGCGGTTCTTTCCATAGGTTACCTGATCTACCGGGTGATTGCGTGGGGACGCAACCGCTTGCTGTGGAGCCTGCGCAACCGTTTGATCGTTGCTTACCTTTTCATTGCGGTTGTGCCAATCCTGCTGATCATGACGTTTGTGGTGCTGGCCGGCAGGTTCCTGTACTCGCAGCTCGGTGCGTACCTTCTTTACGAAGACCTGCACCGCCGCATCGAAATTGTCACCGACATAGCAGAGCACATAGCCGCGGCTCACGACTACCTGCCTCATGGAGCGAACCAGGAAGAGACCGAGCGAGTCCTGGCGGCGCAATCGCATGTGGTGCACGATCGCCAACTCCCGGGATTGACCATCGAGTTCTCGAATGATGTGAGCGTGTTGCGAAAGGTGGCCGGCCCGGCCCGAATGTCTTTCGCGGGATTGCTGCAGGATGAAAAGGGCCTGGCGTTAGTCAGTCTGCGAGAGCTGGAGCCGCCAAACGGGAAGCGAATCGTGCGTTTGCGGCTTCCGGTTTCGGAGGAGATGCTGGCGACCGTGGCGCCCGATCTGGGCGAGATCCAGTTGAATTTGACGCAGCCGTACAACGGAGGAGCGCCGCGCGGAGTCATTTACACCACGGCGGGAGTCCAGTATGAGACGGCTGGACGCATCGTAGCGCGCAACCGGAGCCTGCAACCGGCTGCCTTCTGGTTCGAGCCTTCGGTGAATGTCGTCTCCAGACTGGAAGACGCCGTCTTCGTTGCGAAGGATGGCACGGTGGGCAAGTCCAGGCCGGTGTTCGCGGTCTTCAGCGCGCGTCCATCGAGCTTGAGCGGCAGGATGTTCAGCACGCTTGGCGAGCTGCGCGATTCTTACCTGATTCTGTTCGCGGTACTGGCTGCATTTTTTATGTTTATCTGGGTTGCCGCGTTCATTACCGGTGTCGTGCTGACGCGGCAGATTACCAAAGCGGTTGCCGATCTCTATCAGGCCACGCAATACGTACAGAGCGGGGACTTGACGCATCGCGTGCGCATCGAGCGGCGCGACCAGCTGGGCGTGCTGGCGGAATCATTCAACCTGATGACGGGATCGATCAGCGGGTTAATTGAGGAGCAGAAAAAACGGCAGCGGTTGGAGAATGAGATTTCTATCGCGCGGGAGGTCCAGAACCAGTTGTTCCCGCAGAAATTCCCGGTCGTGCCTGGCGTCGAGATGGAAGCGATTTGTAAGGCAGCGCGATCGGTGAGCGGCGATTATTACGATTTCATTCAGCTGAGCCCAACGCATCTGGCCATCGCGGTGGCCGATATATCGGGGAAGGGAATTTCGGCGGCGTTGCTGATGGCCAGCTTGCAGGCGGCGCTGCGCAGCCAGATGCTGGCCGAGGGCAGCGAGCATATGAGTACGGCGGAATTGGTGTCGCGGCTGAACAAACATCTCGTGCGGAACACGGGAGACGATCGATTCGCCACGTTTTTTATCGCGGTGTACGACAGCGCGACGCGAACGCTGCGGTACACCAACGCGGGGCATTTGCCGTCGTTTCTAATTTCGAAAGACGCGGCGCTGCATTTGGATATGGGAGGGATGGTGCTGGGAGTGTCGGACGATATTTGCTACGAAGAGGGGCTGGTCTCGGTGCCGCGTGATTCGCTGTTGGTGGGATACAGCGACGGATTGGTTGAGCCTGAAAACGTGTATGGCGAGGAGTTTGGGATCAAGAGGTTGCAACAGGCGGCGGTGTACGTGCAGGGATCGCGGCCGCGGGTGGTGGCGGAGGCGTTGATGAACGCGGCGGAAGAATGGGCGGGAACGCCGGAGCAGGCGGACGACATGACCGTGATCGTGGCGCGACTGCGGTAGGCAAAGAACGGCAGCGAGGAAAGAATAACGCGCCCTTCGATGCTCAGGGTAAAGAGGCGCAGAGGGCGCTGAGGTTTCGCAGAGTGTCGCCGTGGGCCATTTTTGTTACCGGATCGGCGAAATGCTTACTGAAGAGATGGCGCGATGGCTCTGACCAGGGACGAGGGATTGGTCATTGTGACGGGCGCGGAAGGGCACATCGGGAGAGCGGTGTGCCGGCTGCTCGCGAGTTCTCAGTTCCTGGCCTTAGATCTCGATCCGGATGGGCAACAAGGGATCCTGGCGTGCGATCTCCGATTGAAGGATGACATAGCGCGTCTTTTCCAGACGCATGCGGTGCGTACGGTGATTCACCTTGCGGGGATTTTGCCTAGCCCATTCCAGCGCGATCCCTTCATGGGCGTTGACGTGAATCTGACCGGTTCTTTCGAGTTGTTGCGGCACGCGGTGCAGTCGCGCGTCAAACGGTTCGTATTTGCCAGCTCTATGAGCGTCTACGGATCGCGTCCGACTCCCAGGCCATTAAAGGAAGAGGATGCCGCGGCTCCGGAAGAGCCTTACGGAGCGTGCAAGCGCGCTGTCGAGTTGGTTGGAGATGCGCTTTCTCGGGGTGGAGCGATCGAGTTCGTGGCCTTGCGGATCGCTAGAGTTATCGGGCCGGGGATCAAGAAAACTTCGTCTCCTTGGCGTTCGCAAATCTTCGAGCAACGTGCAGACGAGAATCCGATCCAAATTCCATTCGCGCCAGGGGCGGAGCTGTCGCTGGTGCATGTGCACGATGTCGCGCGCATGCTGGTTACGTTGGCTGGAGCATCTCAATTGCGGAGCAGCGTTTACAACACGCCGGCGGAGACGTGGGAAGTGAAGTCTCTTAAAGAGGCGGTTGAGGAAGCAAGGAGCGTTCGGATCGAGCTGGGGATGGACGGCGTGCACGGAGGCCCAGGGTGCGACGGCAGCCGCTTCGCGAAAGAGTTCGGATTCCAGCCGCAAGGGCTTCGCGAAGCCTTAGCTCGGCGAAATGATGACTGAAACTTTTGCATCGTCCACGCAAACTGCCCGCCAGAATTGCGAAGCTCCTGTTGACGGACAAAAAGACTGTGATAGACTCCTGTTGATCTTCTAAAGGAGTTTATGCCATCTCCGAAATCAGAAGTGCTGCAGGGCACCCTGGATTTGCTGGTGCTGAAGACGCTCGATTCGATGGGCCCGATGCACGGCTTCGGGATCGCGATCCGCATTCAGCAGGTGTCCGAAGACTTGTTGCGATTGAATCAGGGAACGCTGTATCCGGCATTGCTGCGTCTGGAACAGCGTGGATGGATTGCGTCTAAATGGGGCGTTTCCGAGAACAACCGCAAAGCTAAGTTTTACTCGCTGACGCGCGCGGGACGTAAGCGCCTGGCGCAAGAGGTGGAAAGCTGGGATCGCATGTCGAGGATGATCCATCGCGTATTGAGGGCGACGTAAGCGATGGGCGAATTTCTCCATGGCGTGAACCGGCGCATCACGGCGCTCTTTTCGCGGCGGCGCCTCGAGCAGGATTTTGACCAAGAGTTGCGTGCCCACTTGGAAATGTCCGTCGAACGCAATCTCCGCCGCGGCATGAATGGCGAGGAGGCGCGGCGCGCAGCGCTTGCCGACCTCGGCGGCATCGAGCAAACCAAGGAAATCTATCGCGACCAGAGAGGTGTGCCCATGGTCGAGAACTTCGTTCAAGATCTGCGCTTTGGTTTGCGGATGTTGCGGCGCAGTCCGGGATTCTCGATCCTGGCGATCCTTTGTTTGACGCTGGGGATCGGCGCGAATGCCGCAGTGTTCAGTTGGATCGAAGGGATATTGTTCCGCCCGTATCCGCTTGTGGCCCACCAGGAGCGGCTCGTCGCGCTGACTGGAACGGCGCGCGGCGAGGCGGGCCACACGGATATCTCGTGGCCGGACTTATTGGACCTCCAGAAGCACTGCACGCTCGTTGACTCCTTCATCGTGACCAAGATCATGGGCACCACGCTGAGCCTTGGCGATCGCGCCGAACGCACCATCGGTAGCATCGTGTCGGCGAATTATTTTGATGCGATCGGGGTTCATCCAATTCTGGGGCGGGGTTTCGCGCCAGGTGAAGATGTGGGGAGCAATGCGCACCCGGTAACGGTCATTGGCTATCAGTTATGGAAGAGCCGCTTCAAAGGCGACACTGGAATTATTGGAAAGACACAGCGGCTGAACGGCATCGAGCACACCATCGTGGGTGTCGCGCCCGAGGGATTTCTGGGGACCTTCGTGGGCTGGGGCATGCAGTTCTGGGTGCCCGCCTCGATGGAAGAGACGTTTGAGGGTGGCGGGTACAAGCTGGAAGATCGTGGAGCGCGCTGGATTGAAGCTTACGCGCGTCTCAAGCCTGGCGTGACGATTGGGCAAGCGCAGCAAGAGATGTCCGCCGTAGCAATGCGGCTGGAAGCGGATTTCCCTGCGACAAACCGGGGCCGTGGCGTCAGGCTGTGGCCACTATGGCAGACCCCGTTTAACAATGCGGGTACTTTGCTGCCCACGCTGGGCATCATGCTCGCCGTCGTGGTTTTTGTTCTGTTGATCGCCTGCGCCAATGTCGGCAATCTGCTGCTCGTAAGGGCCTTCACCCGGCGGCACGAAATGACGGTGCGGGTGGCGGTCGGCGCCAATCGTAGCCGGTTGTTGCAGCAACTTCTCACCGAGGGCCTGATTCTGTCGGGCGTCGCTGCCATGAGCGGTCTGCTGTTCGCGCACTGGTGCCGGCACGCGCTGGTTCTGCTTTTCCCGGTGCGCGGGGGCGTGGCCATGACGCTGCCTGGGGAGATCGACTGGCGCGTGCTCGCGGTCAGCGCCGGCGTTTGCCTTATTTCGACTCTGTCGCTGGGGCTGGTTCCGGCAATCCAGACCGGGAAAATCGATCTTGCCGGCGCGCTGAAATCGGAAATGTCGGGCGTTGTCGGCGGAGGCCAGGGAAAGTCGTGGCTTCGATCGAGTCTGGTTGTCCTGCAAGTGTCGCTCAGTTTTCTGTTGCTCGTTGGAGCAGGTCTGCTGATGCAGAGCCTGCAACGGATTCGCGACCTTGACCCAGGGTTTTCCACGCGAGGCGTGCTCGTTACCGCTGTGGATTTGCGGGGCGCCGGATACGAGGCGCAACGAGCCAAGACTTTCGATGATGATCTCGTCGAGCGTGTTCGGGCGCTCCCAGGCGTCGAGTCGGTGGCACTGGCAAGAGCCACGCCACTTGGCTATGGAAGCTATTCTTCCTCAGCAATTGCCGTCGATGGCTATCAACCGCGGCCCGAGGAACAGCCAACGGTGCAATACAACCAGGTTGGCCCTGGTTATTTCGCTACGATGGGAATTCCGCTCAACTCCGGCCGCGAATTCACGCGGGCTGATAACGAAACTGCAGCGCTGGTCGCGGTGGTAAATGACGTCATGGCCGCCCAGTATTGGCGGGGTGATGACCCTGTTGGGAAGCGCTTGCAGGTCAAGGGTCAATGGCTGAGCGTCGTCGGAGTGGCCAAAGTCTCCAAGTACCAAAGCGTTCGCGAAAATCCGAAACCTTTTTTCTATGTTCCGCTGCGCCAGGATTTTTCGGTGGGAGCGTCATTGAATATCCGAACGCGGATACCGGCGGAAACGATGGCCACCGAGTTGGCGCGCGAGGTGCATGCGCTTGACGCGAATCTTGCGCCGTACGAAGTCATCAGCCTGCAGGAAGAGGTGGACCGGTCTACATCGGCTCAGCGTGTTGCCGTGACTTTACTGGGAATACTTGGCGGATTAGCGTTATTGCTGGCGACGGTAGGGCTCTATGCTGTGATGTCCTACACGATCTCGCAGAGCACTCGGGAATTCGGATTGCGCATGGCGCTGGGAGCGGGCGCGTACACGCTGTTGCGGCAGGTCATGGCACATGGCTTAGCCTTGACCACAGTCGGCGTGGTTGTAGGTGCGGCGGCGGCGCTGGGGTTGACGCGACTACTCGGGAACCTGTTGTACAAGGTCAGCCCTCGGGACCCGGTGGCTTTCGGTTCTGCTTTGGTGGTGATGACTCTCGCTTCGGTGGCGGCTTGTTTTTTGCCTGCTTGGCGGGCTACACGGACCGATCCTGCTCGGGCTTTGAGGGATTGACGATCGCGCATCTTGGTATTTCTAGTCGTGCGCTGTTGTATTGCCCGAGTTCTTTCCCCGCTGTTTCAATCACCGCCCTTCTCGCGCAACCTGACCTTTCCTTTACAGCACAGTCAAAATGCTGGAGCGCCGCCGGCTGGGATATACTGAATTTCTTTTTTGGCGCGAAGGTTACCGGCGGAAGTGAAGACGGCTCCGGCCCCGACATGTGCACGAGCGGTCGTTGGAGCAGAAGTCGAGCATTCGGGGAGAGTGATGGGGCTGCAAAATCGGGTGGCTTTGGTTACTGGGGGGAGTCGCGGCATCGGGCGCGGGATTGCCGTGAAGCTTGCGCAGGATGGGGCGCGGGTGGCTATTGCGTATCGCTCGAACAAGACCGCGGCGCAGCAGACTTTGCGTCAGTTGCAGGAGCGGGGCGCGGAGTGCGTGGCCGTGGAGACGGATATTAAGGATGCCGGGCGCTCCGAAGAGTTGTTGCGCACCGTGGTGGAGCGCTTCGGGCGGATCGATATCGTGGTGAACAATGTGGGGGATTTCCGGTGGGGGACGCTGGCGGAGTCCTCGATCGAAGATTGGCAGAACGTAATTTCGTCGAACTTGATGACGGTGCTGTACGTGAGCCGAGCGGCGCTGCCGCATTTACGGCGTGGGCGGTGGGGCAGGATCATTAATTTGGGGGCGGTGGGGGCGGAGAGAGCGTTTGGACAGGCGAAGATTTCTGCTTACGCGGCGGCGAAGGCCGGGGTGGTGGCGCTGTCGCGGTCGCTGGCGCTGGAAGAGGCGAAGAATGGGATTACGGTTAACGTGGTGAACCCTTCAAGCATTGATGAGAATGAGTTGACTTTGAGCGAGGCGCGCAAAATTCGAGATGCGCGATTTCCCATTGGGCGGCCGCCTACTGTGGAGGACGTGGCGAACACTGTGGCTTTTTTTGCTTCGGAAGAGGCGGAGTATGTTACCGGGCAAGTCGTGAATGTTAGCGGCGGCTGGATGCTGTGATGTTGTTGGACAGCGCGGGGCTGTTAGAGAAAAGCCCCAGGGCTCCGCGGACTCCGCCCTGGGCTACATATTTTTCAAATTCTTCGAACCTGCTATGAAGGCGCTTACCTCCGAAGAGATGCGTGAAGTTGACCGCTTGACTACCGAGCGGCTCGGCATTCCTGGTTTGCAATTGATGGAGACGGCTGGGACGCTAGCCGCAAATTCGCTTGCGGAGTTCATGCGCGAGGCCGGACTCGAGGCGCGGGCGATTGCCGTGCTTTGTGGAAAGGGAAATAACGGCGGAGATGGATTCGTTGTGGCGCGGCATTTATATCCGGCAGGTGGACGCGTGCGCGTGTATCTTTTTGCCAGGACGGACGAGCTGCGCGGGGATGCCGCGACGAATTTTCAACGCTGGCGCAATCTGGGTGGCGACGTCATTTGCATTCCCGACGAAAAATCATGGGACGCGGCGTGGCCGGAAATTGCGGGCGCCGATGTGATTGTCGATGCGATCTTCGGCACGGGATTTCGCGGGGCGGCATCGGGAGTTATTGGGCGAGCGCTTGCGGACATCAACCGGATGTCGCACGACGCGACGGCGGCGCGGCCGACGATCATTTTTGCGGTGGATACGCCGTCGGGACTGCCCTCCGATGGCAGCGCGGCGGAGGGTCCAGTTTTGCGGGCGCATCATACGGTGACGTTCACTGCGCCGAAGGTCGGGCAATTGGTGTCGCGGGATGCGGCGGCTGCGGGTGAACTGCGGGTGGTGGATATCGGATCACCGGCGGCGTTGGTGGAAGAGGTAGGGAAGGGATTGCTGCGGTGGAGCGAGCCTGAGGAGTTTGCGAAGCTGCCTCTGGTGCGCACTACGGACGGGCACAAGGGTTTGTACGGGCATATTCTGGTTGTGGCTGGATCGCTGGGCAAAGGTGGCGCGGCGATCATGTCGGGAAGCGCGGCGTTATTCGCTGGAGCGGGACTGGTGACCGTCGCTACGCCGGATGTGGTGCTGCCGATTGTGGCGGCGGCTCATCCGGAGTACATGACCGAATCGTTGGTGGCGACCAAGGACGGAACGGCGTCGAACGCGAATTTGGCGGACGACCACTTTGCCACGATCGAAAAAGGGAAGACGGTTCTCGCCGTCGGGCCGGGTCTCGGACAAGACCGGGAAACGCAGGAATTCATTCGGTCCATCGTGCAAAAAACGGAGCTGCCGGTGGTCCTCGATGCCGATGGCTTGAACGCATTTGCGGGAAGGGCCGACGATCTAGCGGATCGCGAGAGCGCGTTTGTCGCGATTACGCCGCATCCGGGGGAGATGGCGCGGCTTTTGAATTGCTCAGTCAAAGATGCGCAGGAAGATCGCGTGAAGACGGCGCAGGATGCGGCGAAACGTTGGGATGCACATGTCATCCTGAAAGGATCGCACACGGTGCTGGCTGCGCCTGATGGGCGGACATTCGTCAACACCACCGGCAACGCGGGGCTGGCCAAGGGCGGCTCGGGGGATGTGCTGACCGGCGTGCTCGCGGCGATGACTGGGCAATTCAAGACGGATGATTGGTTGCGGGTCTTGGCGCTGGGGGTTTATTTGCATGGGGCTGCTGCCGAGGTTGCGGCGATGGGCACCGATCTGTCCGGAATCGTGGCAGGAGAGGTGGCGCGCGCGGTGCCGGCGGCGCGGCTGAAACTTTTGCGGGAGCTGCAGCGGCGTGGGTGAAGAGGTGATTACGCGGTCGGCGGAAGAGACGATTGCTTGGGGCAGGGAATTCGCAAAACGGCTGCAAAATCCATCGCTAGTGCTGCTGACGGGCGAACTCGGAAGCGGAAAGACGACATTGACGAAGGGAATCGTCGCTGGGCTGGGAGCGGCGGCCGAAGACGAGGTCACTAGCCCGACGTTTACGCTGGTGCACGTTTATGGCGGGGATGCGAAGGTTTATCACGGCGACCTCTACCGGATTGCGAGCTTCCACGATTTCGAGACGCTGGGTTTGGAGGATGTTTTCGCCAAGCCCGCTGTGGTGATTCTGGAGTGGTCGGAGAAATTTCCCTTGGAGTCTCCTTGGCCGCAGGTTCGTCTACGGTTGGAGCATGTTGGTGGGGATTCGCGGCGGATTTTGGTGCTTTGAGGCAAGTTTAGTTCATGTTAGGGCATTTTGCCGAAAAGTGTAGCAAAACGGCCAAGAAGCCCTTCTCAGGGGCTGAAGCCCAATGAGAGCAGGAACTTTATGTCCGAGCTAAAAGCTCCGACCCCTTAAAGACCAAAGGCCCGACCCTTAAAGAGCTAGAGCCGTGACCCCTAAAGACCCCGAGTCGCGGCCCCTAGACTTAGCCCTGGAGACCTCGAGCCCCAATACCTAGAGCCGACTAGAGCCGACTGCGAAGCTGTGCCCCGACTTGTCACACGGTCTGAGGGTTCTCATGTGGCAGCCTGCCGTGCTTGCTGGCGTGCATAGACGCTCCGAGGCTCCGCGTAAACGAGAGTCGGGGTGCTTACTCCGGCGTCCGCTTACTCTCTGGCCAACGGCGGTACCACTGGCTATTGCCCGCGTCTCGCGCCGCTGCTAGCTTGGAAAAAGCCCTTCTGGCGAGATTACATGGCCTACGAGATCCTCACGCCCATCCTGACAGAAGAGCCCCGGATCGAGCTTAAGAGTTACAGCACCACGATTCCCATGGGATCGCTGGCCATTGG
>Ga0185299_10002494_pt1 | contig 28129 bp, 26 predicted proteins | sample PaiPotPPA55metaG_FD_128002 | JGI IMG/M metagenome (GOLD analysis project Ga0185299, IMG submission 128002) | Iron sulfur acid spring bacterial and archeal communities from Banff, Canada, to study Microbial Dark Matter (Phase II) - Paint Pots PPA... ...
ACAAACCAGCAAACTCAAAACCAAAATTAAATCCAAATACCGTGTGCCCGCGCACCATCCTTGGAAGAGAAACCCATGGAAGCGGACGTTTCTACTTGGCGGAAAACCGGACATTTCTATTTTGCGTTGACAGGCATAGATGTCATGCTTGACGCGCCCCCGTCACGCAGTTACGCTTTCATTGCACTCGCTAAGAACTCGTCCGCGTCCAGAAAAAGGCCAACGTGGCAGGCACTCCACTTCAAATCGAGCGCGACTCCACTCCAGAACCCAGGCTCTCCGTCGTCGACGTCTTGGTCGACTCCCTGAAGCGCTGGGTTTTCAGCGTTCAGGACTATTCGTTAATGGCTGCCCGCTCGGTAAAAAATCTCGCCACCGGTCCGCGCTATTTTCAAGACACCCTCGACCAAATGGACGACATCGGAGTAGGCTCCCTACCGATCGTCCTGATCTCTGGCTTCTTCATCGGCGCAGTCATGGTGTTACAAACCGGTTCACAATTCACGCGTTTTGGACAAGCCGCACTTACCGGCGACATCGTGGCCATCGCTCTGGTCCGCGAACTCGGACCAACTCTAACCGGCATCCTCGTCGCCGGCCGTTGCTCCTCCGGAATCGCTTCAGAATTGGGCTCCATGCGCGTCACCGAGCAAGTTGACGCCATGCGCGCCATGGGCACGGACCCCAGCCGCAAACTCATAACTCCACGAGTCCTCGCCACCGTCTTGATGCTGCCGCTGCTCACCGCCCTCAACGATTTCGTAGGCTTACTCGGCGGCTGCGTTGCATCCGTTTTTTCCCTGCGTTTAGGCGCCGTAGAATTTTGGACCCGCGCCATCAAGGCCCTCGACTTCGCCGACTTGATGCAAGGCTTCACGAAGCCCATGGTGTACGGTTTTATTCTCGCGACCGTTGGCTGCTACAAAGGACTCAACGTCCGCGGTGGCACCCAAGGGGTTGGCCGCGCCACCACTCAAGCCGTTGTTCTGGCTTCCGTCCTCATTATCGCCGCCGATCTCTTCCTCACTAAATTGGCCTTGTACCTAGGAGACAAACTTTTCTAGGTTCCTTTCATCTACACCCACGGCATTCTTGCGCGACGTTACGGCGGCAGCGACGAATTGCCCTATAATTCATGCCATATTCAATGACCCCAGCCGCTGCCACTGCAACGACCCCCGCCATAGTATTTGATAACGTCTACCTCGGCTTCGACGAAGGCGATATTCTCCGCGGCGTCTCTTTCTCCGTCCCTGCGCGCGAGACCATGGTGCTCCTCGGTGAAACAGGCACAGGTAAAACCTTAACTCTGAAACTTGCGGCCGGCTTGCTCAAACCTACCCGCGGCAGTGTCTCCGTGCTGGGCCAGCAAGTTTCGTCCATGTCTGAAAACGAGCTTCTACGTCTCCGGGAACGCATCGGTTTCGTTTTCCAGGAAGGCGCGCTCTTTGATTCCATGACCGTCGGCGAAAATGTAGCCTACCGCCTTCGTGAAGAGCACGTTAACGAAGAAGAAATTGAGCCACGCGTCCGGGAAACACTGCAATTCGTCGAGCTCGAACACACCGCCGACCAACTCCCCTCCGAATTATCCGGCGGCATGCGTCGCCGCGTGTCCATAGCGCGGGCGCTGATCAATCGCCCGGACATTGTTTTGTACGATTCACCTACCGCAGGTCTCGATCCAGTAACTTCGCAGACTATAATCTCGCTCATCCTGCGCCTGCGCGATGTCTATGGCGTTACCGCCCTGCTGGCCACGCAGCGTTTGCAAGACGGTTTCGCACTCGCCAACTTTTGTTTCGACAAAGATACCAAGCACGTTGTCCGTGCCAACTCCGCCAGAGGCGCCGACGACGGCCAAACCGCAGCGGCAACCCGTTTTATGGTTTACAAGGATGGTCGCATCTATTTCGAAGGTGACCCGCAGGAGCTGTCCAGCACCAAGGATCCATATCTACGCCGCTTTCTAGTTTGAATTTGCTGTAATCTTATCCCGGACTCCGGAGGGGAGTCTCAATGGCCCAGAGGAAGCAGCTTACCTGGACGGAATTGCGTGTAGGTCTCTTCGTGCTGGTCGGCCTTTTCGTGTTGGCGGCCGGCATTTTCTATGTCACTGGGTCAGGATTCCTAGGGCCGAAGTACCGCCTGAAAACTTATCAAGCCGAGGTTTCCGGTCTTGCCAATGGCGCGCCTGTGCAGGTCGACGGCGTGGAAGTAGGAAATGTCGAGTCCATCACCTTGGTGCCGCGCTCCCAATCCAAGGCCGCCAAAGCCAGAAACATCGAGGTTGTCATGCGACTGGAGAGGCGCTTCCAACCCGACATCCTCACCGACTCCACAGCTAGTGTCGTTACCCAAGGCTTGCTGGGAAACAGATATATAAATATTTCTCGCGGCTTCACCGGTGTCCCCTTGAAAGACGGCGAAGAAGTTCCCGCATCTGAAACAAGAGAAATGCTCGGCAGCCTTCAAGCGCTCTCCGATTCCATGCAGGTGATTTTGGATGATGTAAAAGAAGGCCGCGGATCCATTGGGAAATTGATCACCGACCCAGAAGCCTACAACCACCTGAACAGCGTTATGACCAAAGCCGATACTATGATGAGCAACGTGCAAGCCGGACGCGGCACGTTAGGTAAACTTGTAAATTCGAATGAGCTGTACGACAAGGTCGACAAGAGCGTCGACAATATCAACGGCCTGGTCACCGACGTTCGCTCCGGAAAAGGCACCATCGCCAAATTGCTCAACGATCCAACGCTATACGATGAAGCCAAGCAGGCTCTCAACAATGGCAATGCCGTGCTCAGCGACGTTCGCTCCGGAAAAGGCAGCATCGGCAAACTAATGAACGACGACGCGCTCTACAATAATATCCGTGACACCAGCGCCAATCTGGACAAGGCTTCGGCCAAGTTGAACGAAAACACCACCACCGTCGGCAAACTTTTTTCCGATCCCAAGTTGTACGACAATCTCGCGGGCTTGACCGGCGATTTGCGCTTGCTCATCGGCGAATTTCGCCAGAATCCCGCGAAGTTCCTGCGCGTAAAAGTCAGCGTCTTCTAAGCGCTCGCAACCTTTGCGTAACATGGCCCTATCCTGTAATGTTTTTGTAACAATAAAGCAATAATATCCGCGACGCTTGGCAAGTCGAGCCTATGGAAAATCAGGAAGTACTGCAAAAACCGCGCCCCGAACCAAGCAAATCAACGCTTCCTCAACCAGGACGCCCCGTTCCCAGCCGCGCTTACCCCGGTGCCTTAATCGTAGTGGAAGGCACCGATGGCTCCGGAAAGTCCACGCAACTTTATTTATTAAAACGCTGGCTCGAAATTGGTGGCTATCGCCTGCACTTCACGGAGTGGAATTCTTCGCCGCTTGTGAAATCCGCTACGCGCCGCGGAAAACAACGCCGCCTCCTCACCCCCACCACATTTTCTCTCTTGCATGCCGCCGATTTTGCGGACCGCTGCGAACGCCAGATCATGCCTTTGCTGCAAGGCGACTATCTGGTGCTCGCCGACCGTTACATCTACACCGCATTCGCCCGCGATGCCGCTCGCGGTTGTCCTCCGCGCTGGCTGCGCAATCTTTACCGTTTCGCCCCCGTCCCGGACATTACCTTCTACTTTCGAACTCCACTCGACATCGCCGTCCACCGCATCCTCAGCGGGCGTCCCAAATTAAAATATTACGAAGCCGGAATGGACTTAGGCATGTCCTACGATCGCGCGGAAAGTTTCCGTTTGTTTCAGGCCCGTATTCTCGAGGAGTACGACAAAATGGTCGACACCGACAATTTTGTTGTTCTGGACGGCACCATCCCAGTCAATAAATTGCAAAAGCAGATGCGCGACATCGTAGCCTCCAAAATTGATCTCAAACGTTTTGCCCCGCGCATCCAGGAAGCGGAGTAAGCATGCCCGATCAGGAAAAAGATAAAGAAAAAGATAAAGACCGAGATCGCGACAAAGACAAAGCTCCCTTAGCGGTTGCCACAGAATCGTCTATAGCTGCCGCTCCTCCCCCGGCGATCAAGTCCGCCTCTGAAGTCGAGGAAGAAGCCTCGCACTATTTTTTTGGCGAGCCGCTCGTCGGTTTCGATCCCGCTGAAATCACCGGCACCCTAGTCGTCATTGAAGGTATGGACGGCTCCGGTCGCTCTACTCAAATCACTTTGCTTCAGGAGTGGCTCGAATCCGAAGGTTTCGCGGTCCAAACCAGCGGCTTGCGCCGTTCGAATCTCGTCGGCAGCGACATCGACCAACTCCTTGCTAAAAACGCCGTCACCCGCCTGACGCTGGCCCTGATGTACGCCACCGATTTCTTCGACCAGGTTGAACACCGCATTCTCCCGGCCCTGCGTTCCGGCACTGTAGTCCTCGCTGATCGTTTTATTTTTACTTTAATCGCGCGCGGTGTGGTCCGCGGCATCAATCGCGATTACATGACCGGACTTTATGCCATGGCTCTTAGGCCACATCTAACTTTCTGGCTCAACGTCCGTCCCGAAACCGCCTTCGGCCGCGAATTCAAAAAATCCCAAGCCATCAGCTATTGGGAAGCTGGCCGCGACATGTCCCTGTCGCACGATTTGTATTGGTCCTTCATCCGCTATCAAACTATGATCAAGCGCGAATTTGAAGTCATGGCCAAGCGCCACAGCTTTATCGAACTCGATGGCGAAGCCAGCGTCGCCACTGTCAACAAGCAGCTCCGCCAACGCATCGGTGAGCAGCTCGGTATCCGCGCCACCAAATACACTCCTTCCTCCGCGCTGACCCATCTCTGGCGCTAAAAATCTAAATGTCCGAGCCGGTTCACATCGCTGCCATTGACGCCGGCTCCAACGCCGTGCGCCTCGCCGTGGCCCGCGCCTACTCAGCCCTCGATATTGAACCTCTCTACGACGAGCGCTACTCCTTGCGTCTCGGCGAAGGTGTTTTCATTAGCCACCGCTTCAGCGAAAAACTCCTCAAAAAATCTGTCAAGGCTTTTCGTGATTTCAAAGAAACCATGGACGAGTTCGGCGTTACCAAATACCGCGCCGTGGCCACCAGCGCCTCCAGGGAAGCCCGCAATCGCGACGCCTTCGTTCGCAGAATTAAACAACAATCCGGCATCCAACTGGAGGTAATCAACGCTGCCGAAGAGTCCCGCCTCGGCAGGGGAGCCGTCCTCGCCGCCTTGGGTCCCGAAGCGCCGCCACGATGCATCATCGACCTCGGAGGCGGTAGCCTGGAATTGAGCATTCTGCGCGACCGTCAGGTCGAGCAAAGTGCCCATCTCGGCGTGGGCACCGTGCGCCTCATGACCACCTTGAATCTCCCCGGCGTAATCCGCCCTTCACAAGCCGAGCAAGTCCGCAGATATGTGCGCGCGCTCCTTGAATCAAAATTACCTAACCGCCCAAATCTTGGCGAGCAAATCGCGGTCGCGCTTGGCGGCAACGCGGAAACGCTGGCTGGCATCGCCCCAGGCCCGCGTGAACATGGCCTTCCCATGCTGCAACTATCCCTCCTTCGCGACCGCCTCCCCGACATCCTGAGGCGCAATGTCCGCGAGCGCATGAAGGCTTACGGTGTACGTCGCGACCGTGCTGACGTCATGGGTGTTGCCGCGATCACCTTCCTGACTCTCGGCCGCTATCTGAATGTCCGCTGCATGGCCATCCCCGCCGTGGGCCTTCGCGAAGGTATTCTCCAGGAAATCGCCCACGACGCCTTCTCGCGAAAAGAACCGCACCGCTACAACGCTGCCGCGCGCCAGGTTATCGCCAGCACCAGAGCCTTCGCGCGACGCTTGGACCGCGACCAAGCCCACGCCGAGCATGTCCGTGAACTGAGCATTCTCCTTTTCGACGCTTTGCAACCTGTGCATCATCTTCCCGCCCAGTATCGCGTGCTGCTGGAATCCGGGGCTTTGTTACATGACGTTGGCCACACCATCAGCCATCACGGCCACCACAAGCATGGCGAATATCTCGCGCTGAATGGCGACATTCCTGGGCTCCTCGGCCGTGATCGTGCCATCGTCGCCTCGCTCGTGCGCTATCACAATCGCAAATCAGAGCCGGCCAGCCATCACCTGGCCTATACTTCGCTATCGAACCTCGACAAACGCATGACTCGCCGCCTGGCGTCTATTCTGCGCATCGCCGAAGGTCTCGACCATTCCCACCGCCAACGCGTAACCAATATTCAAGCCTCCTTCCAACGCGGCGCCGTGGGCCTGCAGGTGAAAGCTCGCGGAGATGCCGCTGAAGATTTGCGCGATGCCAACCGCAGCGCCGATCTCTTCGAAAAAGAATTTCACGTGCGCCTCTTCTTTCGCCAATCCACATCGTGAGTCGCAAGTATTGCGAGCCCGTATAATGACCTGCCCACGCTAGTAGTTGCCTGATTAGCCGCCCCAGGGAATTATCAGGGCAAAAATTTGGCGCGAATAGAGTTTTAATCAAATTCGAACGGAGCTACTCTATGGATCTGTACATCGTCCGCCACGGCATCGCGATCGACCGTGAAGACCCCAAGTGCCCTCCCGATCCCGAACGTTACTTAACCGAAGAGGGCATCGACAAAACCAGGCAGGTGGCCAAAGGCATGGCCGCGCTCGGCATCACGCCGGATCTCTTGATCTCCAGTCCGTATACCCGTGCAATGCAAACCGCGGAAATTTTCGCCAGCGCGCTCGACTACTCCAAACAGAAAATCCGCCGCACCGATTTACTCTTGCCCGGCGCTGAATCGTCCATGCTCTTTCGCGAGCTAGCCAAGGACAAACAGTCTTCTACCGTATTCCTCTTCGGTCACGCTCCCCATCTCGATGAACTCATCGCTGCCGCCTTCGCCAGCAAACATCCCATCACTTCACTCAAAAAAGCCGGCGTCGCCGCCCTAAGACTGAAGCGCATCTCCCCGCCCAGCGCCGAGTTTCTCTGGCTGGCTACACCCCGCCTCCTGCGCCGCGCTGCAAAATAAGTCGCTCCACCACGTATTTAAGATTCGTTGTTTCTGAACTCGATGAAGATTCCAACAAGGAGCTTGGAGTTTTTGATGCAATTGGACGATTGCGGGCGACGGGAAAGCTCTACTCATAGGAGGAAATACATCATGACTTGATTCGACAATGGTTCAACGAAAATCTAGAAAAGCCTACACGATTTACCGCCCCCAGAGGCCTTTCTATCGCAAACAGAATAAAGCGATATCTTAGTTTAAATACGCAGAAGAACATCTCAGTCGAGTCAGGGAACTTGTCGCTATTCTGCGAAATCACAGAGTAATTGTGCACATGTTGAAAACCGACCGCGCGGGTTACGTAGTTTACGAGGACGAGTACCAAATCGTGGCAGAGTCGTTTAGAGGAGACCGTTTGTAACTTTCAAGATAGCTCTGGAACTCATCGATTATCTCCTAACTCCTAATCCGTAGCTCCAGCCACCGCATACAAAACACCCGGCGCACTCTGAGGCAACGCCACCACTTTCGCCGCTTTCTCCGCGGCCCGAACCACTAGCGGCTTGCCCAATACCGTCTCCAACAAATGTTTTCCCGCCGCCAGCCTCGCAGCAATCTCTAGATTGTCCGCCAACTGCGGAACCAAAAGCGTGACGGCATCCGCGGAATTCTCAATCTTGAATCCCGTAGGTGAATCCACTCCCGACTTGTGCAGCACCCGTCCAAGTCGAATCACCCCCGCCAACACTCGAATATTTTCCTGTTGTGATGCGTTGAGCTTCGCAAATTTCCCGTCGTCCATCGTTGGCTCGGCCCCGCGATGAAAAAGCACGGCCCAGGCGACGAGTTCCCAATCCTCCCGCGTCCACCGCGGAGGCACCTTCATCCCCAGCAAAAACTTCCGCGCAGCCTTTCGCGGGTGCTTCTGATCCCGTCCCACGGCATGCAGCAGCGCCGCTGCACGCAAATTTCGCTGCAAATTGGGCTCGCCAAGCGCAGACATAACCTTCGCACGTCGCAACAAGTCAAAAATCCGTATCGATATCCGCGCCACACGCGCCGCATTCCGCGCCTTCGACTGCACCGCCCTGGCCGTCGCTCGCAACCGCGCTAACGATGCCTCCTCCAATCGCTCTCCGTGCGGCAAGGCGTGCCGCCACTTGTTCCAGATACTCGTTTTCCCCAGCGTCAGTTGCCGGTAAGTCATCACCCGTTTCCCGCGCTCGCGTTGCACAATCTGCTTCCACGATTTTCGCGCCGCTCCGTCCACTCCGCTTTCGGCCTTGCCTCTCTCTGCCAACACATCCAGATCGTGGATATCCCCTAGTAAATCCTGCAGCCTTTTTAAGTTCTCGCTCCAGGCCGCGTGATGTTCCGGCAAAAGGCTTTCGACGGTGTACCTCAACTTCTTCAAGCCAATCCTTAACGCGTGCCACGGCTTGGGTTTCTTCGTGCGCAGTGCCTGCGCATGCAGTTGTTTGATCTCCTCAAATCGCTCCCAAGCCAGGCACTCTGCCGCCAGCCCGCTTACCGGAAGCACTCGCACCCGTTGCCGCAACCGTCTCTGTAATCGCTTCCATTCCTTTTCATCGAACTTGCCCGCCGCGCGCAAGACCTCGCTCCGCAGCTCCGGTTCTTCAGTTTCAAAAGAACTATGCATCTGTACGCGAACGGGGTCGCTGGTAGGCGTCAACTTCTTGACCCAATCTTCCATCACGTGCGCGTCCCGCAACCCTCCCAGCGCCCGGAACAGTTTTTTTGCCGTTTTTCGCATCTCCGGCCACGCCTCATCCGGGTCCACCTCTTCGAAAACCATCGCCACCGACCGGCATCTCCGGATCGCCACCCTCAAGTCATGCACGTTGTCAGGATCGGGATTCGAACGCACCTTATCCAGCTCCGCCCGTACCTTGTCCATGGACTCATACAGCTCTCGGCGCTCGACCCGAACCGGCACCTTAACTTCAGTCTGACTTTGAGCCTTGCTTTGAGATTCAAGAGTGGTGACGCTGGCCATTCGGTCAAAATCCTCGACGTTTCGCGCTTGGCCGAGAGAAAGCCCCGCCAAACGAACCTACAGGGTAGCCCTTCGATGTAGCCTCGTCCAGTCGAGCGCCTCACCCCACAATTCGGGCCACATCCACACTAAAACCAGCCCCATTGCGACGCTCATTCCGCCCGCAATTAGAAACACCTTCGAAGGATCCGGGTGCCCCAGCCGTAACATCGCGAACTGCGCCACCGGCTGGAGCGCCACCCCAATGAACGACAGCATATTCGCCACAGCGATCGTCCGCCCCTTCTCAGCAGCCGCTGGCCGTCTCTGGATCAGCGCATTAATGGGCACCACAAAAAATCCCCCCGCGAATCCAAGCAGCACCAGCCACAACAGCACTCTGCCGAATCCTATCCCCGGCCCCGAAAGCAACGCAGCCATTACCAAAATCCCCGCAAGCCCAGGCAGCACCATCCCCGTTTGAATTTTCTTCCCCGAAACAAAACCCGCAGCCAAACTCCCAATCCCGATCCCCATGCTCAAACCCGCCAACAAATAACTGCTTCGCGTCTCATCCAGATGCAGGATATCCGCGCCATACAGCACGATATTGAGCAGCAACAGCGACCCCAGGAACCAGAAAAACGTGTTCGCCACCACCGCCGTCAGCAACGGCCTATCTCCACTCATGTGCCGCACTTCAGAGAAAAATTCTCTCGGCACATTCCAATCAAACTTACGTTCAGGGTCCGCCGCAGGGACGCGCGAAATTCTCAGGCTGATCAAAAGCCCCGCCACCGCCAGCACCAGGAAAATTACTCCCGACCACACTTGCCGTCCGTGAAAAACGTGCGCCAGGTATCCCCCGGCCAGCGCCGCCAGAATCGCCGCTAGCAAAGTCAAAAATTCAATAATCCCGTTCCCCCAGCTCAGTTTCGATTCCGGCAGCAATTCCGGCAGCAACCCGTATTTCGTAGGCCCAAAAATCGCGCCCAAAGTGCTCATCAAAAACAGCGCCACCCCCGCCCCACCTAACCGCCCTTGCGCCAACGCCCACGTCGCCAGCGCCATGACCACCAGCTGTCCAACCACCGTGCCAATCGTGACGCTACGTTTGCTGAACTTGTCCGCCAAAAACCCGCCGGGAATCGAAAACAACAAGAAGGGAACCGAGAACAGCAGGGGCACAATCAGCACGAACCACAAATCGCGCTCTTCCTTCGCCGCCGCCGTCTCCAGCACCAGAAAACTGACCAGCCACTTCAAAGTGTTGTCGCTGAACGCCCCCTGAAACTGCGTACCAATCAACGCCCAAAATCCACTCAACTTCGGCGCCGCCACCTCAGGCGCCGCCGGCTCGCGAGCATCTGCAGTCACACTTGCCATGCGCGGCGGAGTCTAGCCTCCCAACGCTTCCGCAGCAAGCACTACTCCGCCTATAGCCCGAATTTCTTCATTACACGTTATAATTATTGAGAGATGCTCTACGTAGACAACGTTTCCATGCGCTTCGGCCCCCGCGTCCTTTTCGAGGATGTCACCTGCTCATTCCTCGACGGCCGCCGCTACGCCATCAGCGGCCCCAACGGCGCCGGCAAATCCACATTAATGAAGATCCTGACCGGCGAACTTGAGCCCACCAAGGGCTCCATCACCCGCCCCAAAAAGCTCGGTATCCTCCGTCAGGACCAGTTCGCCTTCGATCAATTTCGCGTCATCGACACCGTCATCATGGGCAACGCCCCGCTCTGGCAAGCCCTCGAAGAACGCGACAAACTTTACGCCAAGCCTCATGACTCTCTCACCGACGCCGACGGCATGCGCCTCGGAGAACTCGAAGGCATCGTCGGCGAAGAAGGCGGCTACACCGCGGAAGCTGACGCCGCCATCCTTCTCGACGGCCTCGGTGTAGACAGCACTCTGCATGAGCGCCAGATGGGCGAACTCCAAGGCGGCCAAAAAGTACGCGTGCTCCTCGCGCAAGCCTTATTCGGCACTCCGCCGGCCCTGCTTCTCGACGAGCCCACCAACAACCTCGACCTCGATTCCGTGCACTGGCTTCAGGACTATCTCCTCGAATATGAAGGCGTGCTCATCGTTATCTCCCACGACCGCCACTTTCTCAATAGCGTCTGCACGCACACCGCCGACATCGACTACGAAACCGTGATCATGTACAACGGCGGCTACGACGACATGGTCCTGGCCAAAACGCAGATCCGTTCGCGCATCGAAACCGATAACGCCAATCGCGAGAAAAAAATCGCGCAGCTAAACGATTTCATCGCGCGCTTCTCAGCTGGCACGCGCTCGGCGCAAGCCACCTCCCGCAAAAAAGAAGTCGAACGCCTGCAAACCACCGTGCTCGCGCGTTCCAACATCGCTCGCCCGTACATCCGCTTCGACATGAAGCGCGCTTCCGGCCGTCATCCGCTCGAAATTAAAAGTGTCGTGAAATCCTACGGCGACTTGAAGGTCATCAAGCCTTTCACTGCCAATATTACTCGCGGCGAAAAAATCGCTTTGACCGGTCGCAATGGAACCGGCAAAACCACTTTACTGCGATCGTTGATCCGCAATGCTGCCGAATTTATCGACGACGCCGAAAAGGATTTCCCTATCGACGGCGGCATAGTGAAATGGGGCCACGAAGTAACCGTAGGTTATTTTGCTCAGGACCATCGCGATTCCGTCGTGACCAACTTAACCGCCATCGAGTGGCTCTGGCAATTCGATCCGCAAGCCTCTCAGGAAGAATTGCGCGGCCTACTGGGTCAGATGCTGTTCAGCGGCGAAGACGCACTCAAGCCCACCAAAGCGCTAAGCGGCGGCGAAATCGCGCGAATGATTTTCTGTCGCCTCATGCTGCAAAAACCGAATTTCCTGGTCCTCGACGAACCCACTAACCACTTGGACCTCGAATCCATCAACGCTCTGAATATCGCGCTGCAAAAATACGACGGCACCGTGCTCCTCGTCACTCACGACGAAGACGTCCTCGACGAAGTCGCCACCCGCATCTGGCATTTCAAAAACGGCAAAATCGAAGACTTCAAGGGCCCCTACGCCGATTACCTGATCTCCACCCGCGAAAAAGCTTCATAGGCCAAAAAAATCCTGCCCGCCGTCCGGTACTCACCGGCGAGCAGGAATTCCTTCGACCAAACCTAAAAGAACAGACTAGCGGTTATGTCCACCCTGTCCGCCACCCGGGTTGCGCTCCTGTGACCCGCCGCCCTGATTCGGATTCTTCTTACCGCCGTCTTTATTCTGATCCTGCTTCTTGTTGTCCTGTGCCATGGCTAAACTCCTTTATCAACTGCGGAAGTTTAATTACGTCCCCCACGCAAGCACCGCGCGGCGAACGAGGTGTCATCCTCAGCCCGATTATGAAACTACGGCCACTGCCTTCTATCAGGCGTATGCTGTATCTGGACCGCGGATCAAAACCGATATTTTCTTAGACACTTTCACCTCATTTTCGCTACTGACAACGCGAATTGGGAAGCTCGCCTTCCTGTGTTAGCATCCCTTGTACACCCGAACCGATGGATTTTTCGCTCCGCGACCACCAAAAACTGATTCGCGACACGGTCCACCAATTTATGGAAGCCGAAGTGCGCCCTTCCGTAACTCAGCGCGACCGCCAGGAAAAATTTCCCGCTGACGAAATCCGTAAACTCGCCGCACTGGGCTGCTGCGGCATGATGATGCCCGAAGCTTGGGGCGGACCCGGCCTCGACACGATATCCTACGTCCTCATGTTGGAAGAAGTCGCCCGCATTGACGCCGCCATGGCCACCGCCCTCAGCGTCACCAACTCCGCCGTGCAGATTCCGCTCCTCAATTTCGGTTCGGAACCGCAAAAGAAAAAATATCTGCAGCGCCTCGCCACAGGAGAAATTCTCGGCGCCTTCTGTCTCACCGAAGCCCAAGCCGGCTCCGACGCCGCCGCAATCCAAACCCGAGCAGTCCGCCACGACCCCACTTACAAACTCCAGGGCACAAAAACCTGGGTCACCAACGGCAGCGTCGCTGGCGTACTGATCGTGTTTGCAAAAACCGATCCAGCCGCCGGTGGGAAGGGAATCACCGCCTTCCTCGTCGAACCCAATTTCCCCGGTTTCCGCGCCGGACGTCACGAAGAAAAAATGGGCCAGCGCTCTTCGCCTTCTGTAGAAATCCTCCTCAACGATTGCGAAGTCCCCGTAGAAAATTGCCTTGGCGAAGAAGGCCAGGGCCTGAAGATCGCCCTCAGCGCGCTCGATGGCGGCCGCATCGGTATCGCTGCTCTAAGCGTCGGTCTCGCCCAAGGCGCCCTGGAAGAAGCCGTAAAATACGCCAAGCAACGTCGAGCCTTCGGAAAAAATATTGCCGACTTCCAGGCCATCCAGTGGATGCTCGCCGACATGCACATGGAAATCGAAGCCGCCCGCGCTCTGCTTTATCAAGCCGCGTGGCTGAAAGACGCGCAACCCACTCGTGTCGGCACCGCCGCCAGCAAAGCCAAACTTTACGCCAGCGAAATGGCCAATCGCGTGGCCGCCAAAGCGGTCCAAATCCACGGCAGCGTCGGCTACTCCCGCGAAACTCCGGTGGAGCGCATGTACCGCGACGCCCGCGTCCTCACAATTTACGAAGGCACCAGCGAAATCCAGCGCATGATCATCGCCCGCGACCTGCTGCAGCGTTCCAACGCCGCATAAGGCGCTCAGAACGTTTTGCTGTTCTGAATTTGTTTTGCTCTTGAGTTGACTCTTGTTTTTTGACTTTGGGTGCCCCACCCTAGGTTTTTTAGGGTGGGGGTTTAGATTACCGTGTAACCCGAACGTCAACCATCAGGGCCCTTGATTTTGATTTGTTTTTTGTTTTTGATCCTTTTTTTGACTCCGGGTGCCGCACCCTTTGTGATTTTCAAAGGGTGCGGGTTTTGATTATACGGAACCGGAATTTATCGATTACGCAAGGATCGATCTTGGCCTCCAGCACCACCTCAAAAAGAAAACGCGTCGTTAGCGGCATGCGCCCCACCGGCCGCCTGCACATCGGCCACTACTTCGGCGCGCTGGAAAACTGGGTCCGCCTCCAAGCCGACCCCGATTACGATTGCTTGTACTTCATCGCCGACTGGCACGCTCTAACCAGCGACTACGCCGACGCCAGCGCCGTAGCTCAAAACACCATCGAAATCACCACCGACTACCTTGCCGCCGGACTCGACCCCGGTAAATCCGTGATCTTCCAGCAATCACTCGTACGCGAACACGCCGAGCTCCACCTCCTCTTATCCATGGTCACGCCCCTCGGTTGGCTCGAACGCGTCCCCACCTACAAAGAAGCCCTCGAAAACGTAAAAGACAAAGACCTCCACACCTATGGCTTCCTAGGCTACCCCACTCTCCAAACCGCCGACATCGTCATCTACACCGCCGAAAATACCGACCTCTTCGTCCCCGTTGGCGAAGACCAGGTCTCCCACGTCGAACTAAGCCGCGAAATCGTCCGCCGCTTCAATCTTTACTATGGTTTTTACATTGATCGAGCTTTATTCGATCCCAAGAATCGCGGAGCGCTGAACATCGTCCTCAAGACGTCAAAGATTTCTCTATCTGTTAGACCACCATCAGAAGTTGAATCTGATGTTGACGCGATGCTTGAGCAGGCGCTGAGAGACAGTGCAGCAGAAGCCGGAGTGAGTAATTTTCTTGAGAAGGTTCCTCTCCCTTATCGCGATCAGTTCTTCGCGCAAAAGCACGTGCTTAACGAACCCCAAGTGATGCTCACCCAAACTCCGCGCATCCCCGGCCTCGACGGCCGCAAAATGTCCAAGAGTTACGGCAACGCCATTACCCTAAGCGAATCCGACGCCGAGATCCGCGCCAAAACCAAAGTCATGGTCACCGACCCGGCCCGCAAGCGTCGCACCGACCCCGGCAATCCCGACGTGTGTCCCGTCTACGACTGGCATAAACTGTTCTCGCCGCCGCCCACGCTCGAATGGGCCGCCAACGGCTGCCGCACCGCCGGAATCGGCTGCATCGAATGCAAAAGCGCCATGGCCGACAATTTAATTAAATGGATTGAGCCCATACGCGAGCGTCGTATCGAACATGAAAAAAATCCGGCGAGGGTCCTGGAAATCTTGAACGACGGTTCCAGTAAGGCGCGCGACCAAGCTCAGAAAACCATGGCACGCGTTCGCGAAGCCGTCTTCGGCTGGGACAGCAAAAGAAAGGAAATCTTCGGTACCGCAGGGGAATAAAGACAAATGGCCTCACCCTACAAAATAAACATCCCCATGTACGAAGGTCCCCTCGACCTGCTTCTCGATCTCATCAAGAAGCACGAGATGAACATCCACGACATCCAGATTTCCACCATCACCTCGCAATACCTCGACTACCTTCACAAACTCGAAGAACTCGACGTCAACGTCTCCGCCGAATTCGTCTACATGGCCGCCACGCTCATCTACATCAAATCCAAAATGCTTCTCCCGCCCGATCCCACAGCCGGTCAGGAAGCAGAATCCAGCGATCCCCGCGCCGAATTAGTCCAGCGCCTCGTCGAACACGAAAAATTCAAGAACGCCGCACAGCTCCTCTACCAGAAACAGCAAATCGAAGAAAACGTCTGGTCCAAGCCCGACAAATCCCTCTACAACGATGAAGGCACCGACGCCGACCTGGTCGTCTCCCTCGTCGATCTCGTTAAAGTTTTCCAGCAAGTCCTCGAGCGCCGCAAAGAAGTCTCCCGCATCGATCTGCGCCACGAAGAATTTACCGTTGCGCAAATGATCGCCCAGCTGCGCGCGCAAATCCTGGCCAGCGAAGATAACACCCTCAATCTCATCCAATTCTTCGAAGCCTGCCCCTCGCGCCACGCCATGATCGTCGCCTTCCTCGCCGTTCTCGAAATGGTTAAGCTCCAGGCCGTTGCCCTCGTGCAGGAAAAGCAGTTTGGCGCTATTCTTCTTCGCAAGCACAAGATGTTCGACTTGATCTTTGACGAGCAAGGAGGCATCCGCCAGATCGATGAGCAGTATCAGTAATAGGCGCGCCGCTGCGACAGCCTCGGGTGCCGCACCCTTCGATTCTGAGGGTGCGGGTTTTGAGTTTCAGGACATGGCGTGGAACGCAGTAAACGCGGTAAACACAACGCTACCAGGTGCTAAAAACTAGATGACCAATGAAGAACGAAAAGCCGCTCTGGAAGCCATCATTTACGCCGCCGACGAGCCTGCCACCCTCGACCAGCTCGCCTCTGCCATCGGCGACGAAAAGCTGGCCGTCCAATCCTCTCTCGATGAACTCGTCGCCAGCTACGCCAGCGAAGATCACGGCATCGAAATTCGCGAAGTAGCCGGCGGTTTCAAGCTCTACACCAAGCCTCAGCAGCACGATGTTGTTCGCCGCTTCATAAAAAGTTTGCGCCCGCCGCTGCGCCTCACCATGCCCGCGCTCGAGACCCTGGCGGTCATTTCCTACAAGCAGCCCGTCACCGGCCCGGAAATCGGCGAAATTCGCGGCGTGAACACCAGCGGCGTCCTGAAGACTCTTCTCGACAAGCGTCTGATCACCACCGCGGGCCGCAAGGAAGTCATCGGCCGCCCCATCCTCTATCGCACCTCCAAAGAATTTCTAATGCGCTTCGGTCTCAGCGACTTGGGCGAATTGCCCAGCCTCAAAGAATTTGAAGCCCTCGCACGCGAAGCCCTCGGCAGCGACGAAGGCGTGGTCCCCGACGAGGTACCAGCTGACGAGCTCGACGAAGTTCTCGACTCCCCGGAAAATACCGGCGCGGGCGTTGAACCCGCTTCTGACGGTGCCAATCACGACCGCAAGGAACCCCGAAACCCCTTCGGCGACACCTTCGCATCCAAGCTGCAGAGAGGAAACATGGCCACCAAGAACTTTCCCAGTAATCAGTCGGACGAAAACGAAGAAATAGCCGCCGAGGTCAATGCCACTGGCGAGGGCATGCCCGCAGGCGAAATCGACGAAGCCCCCCAAGATCCCGAACTCGTGCAGTCCCCCAACGCCTTCGACGAAGAAAATAACCGCAAGAATCTCGCAGGGAAGAGCGCCAACAAACCCAGCGGATCAAAGGGAGCTGCCGCCGGCGAATAACCCGCGACCAGGCAAGTCCGCGTAACCACCCTCGAAGAACTTCCGCGCGTGCAAAACCTGTCAATTCGACCGGAGTGGCCCCACGCTTTTATTCTCATTCGACTCGCAAAATAAACACCCCAAGGCGAAACGCCCCACCCGCAAACATTCAGCGCACAAACTGTCATTTCGACCGGAGCGGTCCGACGCCTTTTTCTTCTCATTCGCTCCTGCGAATGAGTCGGGCCGCGTAGTGGAGCGACTGTCTACTTTGTCAAGCGTTTTGCCCGACCAGCCCGGCACAGCTGAATGCTGCTCGCGCCTCGCGCGCCCGCGCGTTCAGTCGCACTAACAACTTATGCGCCAAGGCCACCCGAATCACTCGCTTAGGTTTTCCTTTGGCCGGCATCCGTTCCGCAAACGCTGCAAAGTCCGGGTTGTATCGGCGCACCACGCCGGCCCCCACATACAGGCGCTCGCACATTGCGGCGACCTCCGCGCACCGCTCGTTTGCCTTCGCGCTTGCCGCTGTCTTTCGCCAGCGGTGCCACTCCCGCTACCTTCGACGCCGCTTTGTTCGACAACGTTCCGATCTCCGGCAGAACCCGCCAGTACTCGCGCCACCGTTCGTCCCGCCACTCCCTTGATCGAGCGCAGCGCCTCTTCCAGCTTTCGCCACAGCGGGTCGCTCGCCAACAATCCCGCGATTTCTGCTTCCACTTCGCGCATCTGCTGCTTGGCAACTTTTAGCACCGCGTCGAAGGTCCTAAGCACCCGCGGCTCGTCCACCAAGTTTCGCTGATTTTTCTGATCGGCCGCCAACCTTGACAGCTGCTGCAGCCTCCCGGACAGCGCCTTTAGACATTGTTGTTCCGCGCTGGTCGGCACGCTCGCTTCACACTTTTTTACTTCCGCAAACCGGGCGATCACTTGGGCATCGATCCGATCGGTCTTCTCCAGCAGCCCCAGTGACTTCGCAAACTCCCGTACCCTCGCGGATTCCGCACCGCCACTCCCACTCCTTCCGCCCACAGCCTCGGCGCTGCTTTTTCTCGTATCCCCCGGTGGCTTCCATCGCCACCAGCTCCACCTGCTGCTGCTGGCAGAACTCCAGCAGCGCGGTGATCCCTTCCACCGTGTTGTGGAAGCAACCTGTCGCTCCCTTCGGAGCGACAAAGGCTTCCAACAAAGATGGAAGAAACATCCACTCCACAAATAATTCGAGCCACGGTAACCCTCCTTGTGCGTGCGATGGAATCGTCTGGCGACTGTTCGGTCGTGCGTGACTGCAGCGGGGGTCCCTAAGCTCACTTCGGTTGATCGCACCCCGCACAGCGACATTCTCACCTAGCCTGCCGCCTCCACCTAGATACAAGAAATCTCTCTTCGATCTCTCCGGAGCATCACCAAACCTCGTCCGTGACGCCACTTCTGAGCCTCTCTTTAACAGTGCGGTTTCCACGAAATCCGTTCACAATAGATAGCGCACACCACCGGACTAGAAAAAAAATGCTCGAACGCCTTCAAAAAATAATCGCCCGCGCCGGTATCGCCTCTCGCCGCCACGCCGAACAACTCATCCTCAGCGGACAAGTCCGCGTCAACGGCCAACTCATCACCGAACTCGGTTCGAAAGCCGATGCCAAAGAAGATCGCATCGAAGCCGCAGGCAAACTCGTCGAAGCCAACGAACGCCGCGTCTACATCATCTTGAACAAGCCCCCAGAAGTAGTTTCCACGATGGCCGACCCCGAAGGCCGAAAGACGCTAAGAAATTGCCTCAAAGGTTTGCCCGAGCGCGTATATCCCGTCGGCCGTCTCGACTACGACGCGAGCGGTTTGGTTTTTTTAACCAACGACGGCGATCTCGCCGCCGAAATGCTGAAAGATTGGGGCAACCTTCAGCAGCATTACCACATAAAAATCAAAGGCCGTCTCATGATGGGAGATCTAGAGCGCCTCGGCCGCAATGCCGCCGCTACAATTCGCACCGTTCGCCAACCCGACGCTACCCGCGGTCACGCCGAAAATTTCTGGTATGAAGTCGCTTTGCAGGATTCCAAAAAAGACATTCTCCGCCGCGTCCTCTTTGCCGAAAAACATCCCGTCGAAAAATTAAAACGCATCGCCCTGGGCCCACTCACGCTGGAAGGCTTGCCACAAGGCCGCTACCGTTTGCTTATCGATAAAGAAGTCGACGAACTCCGCCGCGCGCTAAAAATTATTCCAAAGCCGCGTGTGCCGTACACCCCGCCCCAGGAATCGGTCACGCAAAACGACACAACGGTCATCCACGCCGCACCGCAACCTCCCGCAAATAAATATTTTGAAAAGCGCCGCCCAGAAAATAATTATCGCCCCGCCGCTGCGAATCGTCCCGTCCACCGAAAGCACGGCCCAAGACCGAGCCGTCCACCCTCAACCCAGGATCGCCAGGGTTATCCGAACCAGGAATCGGCTTCAGATCACCCGCCAACGGATCGACGTCCAAGCTGGGGTCAAAATCATCGTCCAACCAGTCCCGAAAAACGAACTGAGCAGCGACCTGCCCATCGCACCGGGTCTGGGCGTCCGGCCACTCCCGGTCGCCCCACAAAATGGAATCAGAATCACCCATCGCAACACACTGGCCCCAGAACTCACGGCTCCGGCCCGCGCCGCCCCGCCAATCCAGGTCGACCCACAAATTCGCGCCAAGGGAAAAATCCTAACAAGCCCTTCCGCCCTAATCCTAAGAGATCTCCTCGATAATTTCGGCGTGCGTGAACAAAGAGCATCGCCATGAAAACATCCATCCCCGAAAATTGGCCGCACAGCAACGACCTAATCGCCGACATCCTCAAAAACTATAAGACCATCGCGGTAGTCGGCCTCTCATCAAATTCCAGGCGCCCCAGTTTCGGCGTCGCTAAATACATACAATCTGCCGGCTACCGCATCATTCCCGTAAATCCCAACGAAACCGAAGTTCTCGGTGAAAAATCCTACCCACGCCTCGAAGAGGTTCCAAAATCTCAACACATCGAAATCGTCGACATCTTCCGCCGCTCCGAAGACATTCCGCCCGCCGTCGACAGCGCCATTGCCATCGGCGCAAAAGTTATCTGGATGCAGCAGGGAATCGAAAACCAAAACGCCGCCGCCAAAGCCCGCGCCTCCGGCCTCTTCGTAATCGAAGACGCCTGCATCCTCATCGAACACCGCCTCCGCCGTTAAGTCAGTCGAGAAAGCAAAGTCAGTTTAAGAAATAAAAATGTAGGAATACGCGGAGGGCGCCCCAGGCTCGATTTTCAGCCTGGGTCTTGGGTTTGGGTTGTGTCAACTAACCACGAAGCTCAGTCCAATTCCCGTTTTTCTTTCTCTACTGCACCGACAAAGGAAACACCGACAAATTGTGTTTCCCCACTCCAATAACTCCAAGCAACTTCCCGTCCCCCGAAATCGCAAAATCCCGAAATCCAATCTCCCGCAAAATCGGCCGCGGAGCAGGCTGCGCCAACGCAATCTCTTTCCCGTCCGTTATCTCAGTAAGTTCCGGCAAGTCGACCCACACCAGCTCCCCAGTCTTTTTCTCCACCGCCCGCTTCAGCAACACCCGCTGCTCATCCGGCGCCCAGTGAAATACCCCCAGTCCCGCACGCACACGCGCCACCCGATGCGGAGAACTCACATCCCGAATCTCCAACACTTCTTTGTCAATGTAATACGCAACTTTTTTTCCGCTCGGTGAAACCGAAAGCCCGCCACCAAAGTCCTGTAGCGTAGCCAACTCCTTATCGTCCTGCGCCAGCAAATCAAGGCGCAGCAATCGCGGCGGCCCCGTTTGCGCCCGATCTTGCTCCACCACAATCGCTACATTAGTACCGCCGATCGCGTCCGCATCCAAAAACGTCCGGCCCTCAAAAGCCGCGCCCGCCGGCCCCGTCGCCACATTCGTATATTGAAACGAATACAGCGCCCGCGGCTTCACTGCCTCCGTCATAGACACAATAGTCCCGTTATCCTTCAGCCAGAAAGCATTCGCCGAATCCCGTATCACGTTATCGCCGCCGTTAATGCGCACTTCCTTGCCATTCTCGTCCAGCACTACCGTCATGAACGAATCCTGGGTCTTCCCACTTTCGTCAACCACGGAAGTCACGAAAAGCCGCGCCAGCATGAAGCGTCCATTCGGTGACCACCGAAACGAATCCACCGCGTAGCTGAACGGCGTGTTCCCATATTTGAATTTATCTCCCTGCAGCAACCGCCGCTTCTTCCCATTCATCTCCAGCAGCCAGATATCGTCGTGCTCCAGGTCATACAATTTTGTCTTCACGTTGCGCCGCACGGAATAAACAACGCGTCCATCCGTCCCGAATGCAAACGCGCTGATGTCTTCATCAATGGTCTGCAGCGGCTTCTCAAAATCCACCACCTGCGCCCTCGCAGGCGGAATCGTGCAGCAGCCAAAAAAAACGCACACCAGCGCACACAGGCGGCGTAGCCACCGATGTCGGCTGGGACAAAAGCAAATCACAAGTTGTCTCTGGTATTCACTACCGTTTGAATGTGATCACCACCAAATTCAATTCAGTCGCTCACCTTCTCGTAACTTGTCGCTAACTCCGGCACTTGAAAAAACGCCTGAAAAAGAACTCCCCCGTGGCCACGCGCTCCTCAAACCCCGCCGAATCTTTCAAGCCCGCCTCAATCTTTCAAACCCGGGGTCAAAACAGTTATTCCGAGCGGAGCAGACCTCCACCTAGTTACAAGGAATCTCTCTTCGATCTCTCGCGCAGCCACGCTATACCTGTCCCTCCCACTCCCTCATTCCTTCGCCGCCGCCCCTCGCGTCTTCAACTTCCGAATCTCCTCTAACCTCTGTCGCAATCGCGCTTCAAACCCTTGATCCGTCGGCTTGTAATAAGTCCGCCCCGCCAGTTTGTCCGGCAAGCACGTCATGTCCGCAACTTTTTCCTCGAAGTTATGCGCATACTTGTATCCTGCTCCATATCCAACATTTTTCATCAGTCCCGTCACCGCGTTTCGCAAGTGCAGCGGCACCGGATCAGCTTCCGTTTTCGCTACATCCTCCACCGCCTCGCCATGCGCCGTATACAGCGCATTTGACTTCGGCGCCAACGACAAATAAACCGCTGCCTGCGCCAGCGCCAAATGGCCTTCCGGTGCGCCCAGAAAATCAAACGCATCTTTAGCCGCCAACGTCACCGCCAGCGCCCCCGGCTCTGCCAATCCAATATCTTCACTGGCCATGCGCACCAGCCGCCGCGCCAGGTACAGCGCATCCTCGCCCGATTCCAGCATGCGCGTCAGCCAATATAACGCCGCATCCGGATCGGAATTGCGCACCGACTTATGCAGCGCCGAAATTAAATTAAAATGTTCTTCGCCGGCCTTGTCATATCGCAACAACTTCCGCTGCAAAATATCTTCAAGCAGCAGCGGCGTAATCGACAGAACTCCATTCCTGTCCCGTATCGCGCTTCGTGCCGCAAGCTCCAGCGTGTTGTACGCCGACCGCGCGTCGCCATTCGCGAACGAAGCGATACGCATCAACACATCATCGCTCGCCTCAAATTGTTCGTTGCCCAGTCCATGCTCTTTGTCCTGCAGCGCGCGCCGCAACAGTTCCGCAATCAATGGCGTTGGCAGCGCCGCCAGAATGTATACCTTGGTCCGCGACAACAGCGGTGAAATCACCTCAAATGAAGGATTCTCGGTCGTCGCGCCGATAAACGTAATATGTCCGGCTTCCACATACGGCAAAAACGCATCCTGCTGCGCTTTGTTAAAGCGGTGCACCTCATCCACAAAAACAATCGTCCGGTGCCCTGACCGCGATTTGCGCTCCGCCACCGCCATCACTTCTTTTATTTCTTTGATCCCCGCCAGCACTGCGCTGAACGACACAAATTCTGAGCGCGTCAGCCGCGCAATCAATCTCGCCAGCGTAGTCTTCCCGCATCCGGGAGGCCCCCACAGCAGCATCGACCCGATATCGTCATTTTCAATTTGCGTGCGAAGCGGCTTGCCGGGCCCCAGCAATTTCTCTTGCCCAATAAATTCGTCCAGCGTGCGCGGGCGCATGCGCTCCGCCAACGGTTGATGCGCCGCGGGCACCTCCGACTCCAGCGAGTTTCCGCCCGGCCCCAATGGTATTTTGTTGAATAAGCTCACGGCTGTTGGATGTTACGCGTACGCACGGAGTTGCGCTGCCGTGCCGCTTCATAAAACAACACTGCCGCCGCAGCCGCAGCGTTCAGCGACTCCACGCCGCTAGCCATCGGGATCCGTATGCGTGCATCCGCGCTGCGCTCCACTTCTACCGGGAGTCCGGATCCTTCATTACCCACCAGCAACGCCGAAGCCTCGCACCAATCCACGTCCCACGGCGCCAGCAGCGGTTGCTCACCGGTCGCCGGCTCGTGCACACTCGACGCTAGCATTCGAAATCCCGCCACCTTCAATTGCGTCATCAAAATTGGCAGCGGAGTTCCCGACAACACCGCCAGGTGTAGCGCCGCTCCCGCCGATGCGCGCAACGCTTTAGGTGAAAACGGACTCGCCGTCCCACTTTGTCCCGACGCGGAAATCGCCGCTCCGGTAGCGCCAAACGCCGTCGCAGTCCGCAAAATCGTCCCCACGTTCCCGGGATCTTGCACCCCGGCCAATACGACCAGCAGCGGGGAGCAAACCCCCTCCGGCACGCGCACCAAATCATCAAACGTCGTGACCCGCGGCTCTACGAGCGCCGCCACTCCCTGCGGATGCTCAGTATCCGCCAGCCCCTCAAAAAGCCGGTCCGTCGTCTGCAATACCGGAAATCCAATTTCCGGCCGCCCAATAAAAGGCGCCAACCGTTCGCGATATCGCGCGCCAGTTTCGCTGAAGATCACCGCATCGATTCGACATCCCGAACGCAACGCTTCTTCCACCAACCTCACGCCCTCCGCGCCAACGAATCCCGACTCCGTTGGAATTCCTCCGCGCAACGCCATGCGAAATTGTTTCAGCCATCGATTATCACGGCTAGTAAGTACCGCGCCAGCCGCCCGCACTGCAGGCACCAGCCCCGCTGCCGATCGTGGTGCCCGCGCCTTACGGGGCGCGTTCGGTGGCGCTCCCGGTGCTCCTGGAGGTGTGCTCATCGCCCGAAAGCGTAGCATCCTTCGCCAGCGAAACGCACTTCACCAATCACCTGAGACACCTGTCTACATGCTTTTTTTATTTATTTGAGAATCAGCGCCGGATCGGGATTCAGGGAAGTGTCGGCCAATGTACCAGCACGGAAACGTGAATACGCCGCCGCGGCAATCATCGCGGCGTTGTCTGTAGAGAGCGCCCGGCTCGGGAAAAATACTTCTACTCCAGATGAGCTTGCGCGCTTTTCAAACGCGACCCGCAGCTCGCTGTTTGCCGCCACCCCGCCGGATACCAGTATGGACTCCGCCGAAATTGTCTCCGCCGCGGCCATGGTTTGTTCCACCAGCGTCCGTACCACCGATCTCTGAAATTCGCGGATCAAGGCCAAGGTCTGCGCGTCACACAACGGCAACAATTTCTCGAAGCTATTGTCGCCGCGTTCCAGAGCGGCTTGGCGAACGCCGATGGCTGTGGAATATTCAGTATGTTCACGCAAATGATAGAGCACCGCAGTCTTCAAGCCGCTAAAACTGAAATCCAGCGCATTGCCCCTCATTTTTGTCGGCCCAAATCTTACCGGGGGCGCAGCTCCGTTACTTACACCATTTCCGGCATTAGCCAAGCGATCGAGAATCGGCCCGCCAGGGTACCCTAGCGCCAAAAGCTTCGCCACCTTATCATAAGCTTCGCCCGCGGCATCATCCCGAGTCTGCCCGATTTTGCGATAGCTCAGAACTTTGAAATCCTCTGGCTTCTGTCTCTGCGTCTCCGTCACTTCGTAAAGAACCGTGTGTCCTCCCGAGACAATCAAGCACACCACAGGAAATTTCACCGTGCGACCCGCGCGGTGCGCCTCCAAAAAAACGGCATGCACGTGCCCTTCCAGGTGATTCACCGGTATCAAAGGTTTCTGCAGCGCAGCCGCAAGTGTTTTTCCATACGTGATCCCCACCAGCAAAGCTCCCACCAACCCCGGTCCTTGTGTCACCGCGATGGCATCCAGTTCCGACAGCTGTATGTTCGCCCGCGCGAGCGCCTCGCGCACGACCGGCACGATCTGCCGCAAGTGTTCGCGAGACGCCAGCTCCGGCACCACCCCGCCATATTTTTTATGAATCTCGATCTGCGACGCGACCACGTTCGATAACACTTCGAGCCCGTCCGTAACCACCGCGGCCGCTGTTTCGTCACAGGACGATTCAATTCCCAGAATCCGCGTATTCATAACTTGTTCTCTGATGATGCTGATTCATTGTTCTACAGTGACGGTTGGATTGACAAATCCAGACCCCTGCAGCTACTTTCATGAAACCTTATGACCATCGATAAGAATTTCACGACTGCTAACTCTCCAGAGCATACCCGACAAAAACATCAGAATGTCCGAAAAGCAGTTTTACCCGCCGCCGGACTTGGCACACGCTTTCTACCTGCCACCAAAGCTCAACCCAAAGAAATGCTCACCGTAGTTGACAAGCCGCAAATTCAATACGTCGTAGAAGAATGCGTGGCCGCAGGCATCGAGCACATCATTATCGTTACCGGTAGAGGAAAGAGCTCCATTGAAGACCACTTCGATTCCTCGCCGCTGCTGGAAAAATTTCTTGAGGACAAAGGCAAGACCGACCAGGTAGAGATGGTGCGCAGTATCAGCGACATGGTGCAGATCAGCTACACGCGGCAGAAAGAGCCGCTGGGACTGGGCCACGCCGTTCTCGTCGCGCGTGACCTCGTCGGCGACGAACCTTTTGCGGTGCTCTTGGGAGATGTCCTCATCCCCGGCAAAAATCCAGCGACCAAGCAATTGATCGACGTGTACGAGGCCACCGGCGTCGGCGCAATTGCCGTCGAAGAAGTTCCGAAGAATCGAACTCATCTCTACGGCATTGTGGACGCCGAGCCCGCGCCGCAGCCGCCTTTTGGAGCTCGCTTGCTGCGCATAAAAGACCTCGTCGAAAAACCCAAGCCGGAAGATGCCCCGTCGAACCTCGCCATCACGGGTCGCTATGTTTTACCTCCGGACATTTTTGAATACTTGGCGCAAACCAAGCCGGGCTCCGGTGGAGAAATTCAATTGACTGACGGGCTGCGTATACTAGCGCAGCAGCAGGGCCTGTGGGCCTACATCTATGAAGGTATTTCTTACGATGCCGGTGATAAGCTGGGGTTTCTGATCGCTACCGTGGAGTTGGCGCTTCAAAACGAAGAACTGGGCGCCGGCTTTAAAGCCTATTTGAAGTCACTAAAATTAAACTAACAGTGGTAAAACTACTCTTTTTTGGCTGATGAAGATTTTTTCTCTTTGGAGTCCTTTGAAGAAGACGATTCCTTGGAGACGCTGTCCTTTCCTGAGGATTCTTTTGACGACGATTCCTTCGAACCGGAATCCTTGGAGCCAGAATCCTTCGCCGATTCTTTCGACTCGCTCGAGTTGCCCGCCGCCCCTTCGGATTTTTTCCCCTCATCTGAATTCGACTTAGCCGCGTAATCATTCACGTACCAGCCCGAGCCTTTGAATTTAATGGACGGCGCCGTGATTACCGATTCCACCTTGCCGCCGCAATGAGGGCATTTTTTAAGATGCGGACCGGCGACCGGCTCGATTTTGTCCGTGTGGCGGCCACACTTCAGGCAAGCGTATTCGTACAACGGCACAGAAGTCTCCTTACTGGAGTAGAAATTCGATTATAACATGCGTGACAGTCCGGTTCCGGAGCGCATGATAGACTCGAAGCCATGAGTAGCAAGAAATTTATTCGATCCTCTAAAAATGCGGTATCTCCCGAAGTGCCCGAAGACGGCGGAAGCCTTACCGCTCCTGCAAGCGCTGCCGGTTGTCTTTACCTCGTAGGCACGCCCATCGGTAATCTTGAGGACCTGACTTTCCGCGCTTTGCGAATTTTAAAAGAAGTGGATCAGATCGCCTGTGAAGATACCCGTCACACCTCAAAGCTTCTAAATCACTACCAAATCGATAAGCCCCTTGTGAGCTACCACGAACACAACGAGATGACCCGCGCTCCAGAACTGGTTGTTGCTCTCGAGCAAGGAGCCAGGATCGCTCTGGTATCTGATGCGGGGATGCCGCTTGTTTCCGATCCAGGCCACCGGCTGGTGGCCATGTGTTCGCGTCATCACATCCAGGTAGTTCCTATTCCCGGGCCATCAGCGTTGTTGGCGGCCCTTTCAGCGTCGGGCTTGCCCAACGAAGAATTCTTGTTTGTGGGGTTTTTGCCGTCTCGCAGCGGAGAACGTCGCCGCGCCCTCGAGCGCCTACGCATCGAAAATCGCACCATTATTTTTTACGAAGCTCCGCATCGCGTGGAGGAATGCGTCGCTGACGCCCGCGAAATTCTAGGTGATCGGCCAGCATGTCTCGCCCGCGAAGTTACAAAACTCCACGAAGAATTCAGGCGCGGAAAGCTTTCCGAGCTCATTGCTTCGTTGGAGGTCCGCCCAGCGCGAGGCGAGATTACCTTGTTAATCGGGCCGGAAGATCCCAACGAAGCACGCGCCAATCTCGATTCGACGCAAAGTCTATCGGAGCGTGTGGACGAATTGATTCGCCAGGCCAAGCTGGATCGCAAGGACGCCTTGAAACTCGCAGCTAAAGAACGGGGTTTGAGCCGCAGAGCAGCTTATGGGCAACTGCTCGAAGCCCTGGGCAAAACTGAAGTGGAATGAACGAAGTAAATCGTCCGACTTAGGCAGCTGATTCCGAGAGGAACATCCGCCGGAAGTGTGGCCCGATAAACTGCACCCCAATAATTTTCTCTCCCCGGACCTGCGCACTTTCCACATGTACTACGCGGCCGCGCGTGCTGAAATCAGATTCCGCTTCCTTGCGCCGAACAGAACTTTGCGCAATCGGAATGTGGATTTCTACATCGCAGCCGATCGCCAGATCAAAGCGC
>Ga0185299_10002495_pt1 | contig 28121 bp, 24 predicted proteins | sample PaiPotPPA55metaG_FD_128002 | JGI IMG/M metagenome (GOLD analysis project Ga0185299, IMG submission 128002) | Iron sulfur acid spring bacterial and archeal communities from Banff, Canada, to study Microbial Dark Matter (Phase II) - Paint Pots PPA... ...
GTTATGGCGACATAGTGCCCGTTACAGCTCGCGCGCGCCTTATCGTCACGTTCCTCGTCATGCCGATACGTATCACTATCTGGTTTGTCTTTCTGGGCACAGCGTATCAATTCGTCATTCAACGCGTGCTCGAGGAGCTTCGCATGAAACGCCTGCAAAAGCGGTTGCAAGGCCACGTCATTGTGTGCGGCCTTGGACTCAGCGGCTCGGTCGCCCTTCGCGAGCTACTCGAAAGCGGCGTGGATCCCAATTCGATCATCGTGATCGACCAGCAGCAATCGGCACTGGAATCGGCAACGGCGCTGGGCGTCGCCGGCTTGCTTGGCGACCCGTCGCGCGAAGACATCTTGCAACAGGCGGGGATTCGTTCTGCGAAGGCCGTCATTATCGCGGTGTCGGATGACCCGACCGCGATACTGCTCACCCTAAGCATCCGCAGCATCGCGCCGGAAACAAAAATCGTCGTGCGGATCAAGGAGCATGTGTTCCAGCGGCAATTGCGCCAGGCAGGTGCGGACGTAATCGTGTCGTCGACCAAGATCGGCGGACTGCTACTGGCCGATGCAGTGGAAAGCCGCTACATCGTTCCGTTCGTCAACGACCTGCTGTCGGCGCGTGGACGCGTCACGCTACTGGAGCGGCCCGCCGCACCGCAGGAAGTCGGTCAAGCGACGAATGCGGTGAAGGGCATGCTCATCGTCGGGCTGGTCCACGACGGCCGGATGTTCTCGTTCTATGAGGACGCGCCGCGCATAATTGAGGAAGGCGATGTGCTGATTGTGATGGAGTCCACCCGTACGTCGCGGAGCGGGCAAGCCTGATAGCCGCTTGCGAAAGCGGCAGTGAGAGGGGCAAGCCGCTCGTGGCCGGTCGACCGGGGAGTGCTCACCTTGATTCACCGGCAGGCTTCACCTCCTTCCGATAATGGGTCGGTGACACGCCTTCCCATCGTTTGAATGCACGAGTGAAATTACTCGTGTCGCTAAACCCGAGCAGGAAGGTGATCTCGGTAATCGACAACGCGGACTGCTGCACATAGCTGGAAGCCAGTTCCTTCCGTGTTGTGTCCAGCAAGTCATGGAAGTTGGTATTGCGTTGGGATAATTTGAATTGCAAGGTGGTCGGGCTGATGCACATGGCATCGGCGACCTTGTCTCTTGTGCAATCACCATTGGGAAGATATTCAATGATCTTCTGCCGAACCGTGGCCACGACGTCGTTCTTGTCAAGACGGGCAAGGTAGTTAGCGGCGAGGTTGTCATTCAGTTGCGCGAGCTCCGCGCAATCTCCCGCTAGCGGCTGTTGCAGATCCGACTTTGAAAACACGAGCAGCGGCGCTGGCTTGGCAAAGCTGACCGGGGCTCGAAAAAAAGCTTCGTAGGGTTCTGCACCTTCGCGCGGCTTCGGATGAGACAGCTCTATGCGCAGGGGATTGAATTCAGGTTTGTAAAGCTGACGCATGGCGAGTACGACAAAACCCATCAGCGCGTCCTGGGTCTCATCGCATACGGTCACCAGCAGCTTCACACGCAACGAAACCTCCGCCCCGCATTCACTTATTTCGATTTCGCAAGCCTGGGAAGCCAGCCTGAAAAAACGCTCCAGCCTTTGACAAAATGCCATGAGGCTGGAGCTGGCCGCCAATGCGTAACCGAGTGCGTGCAAATTCGAAACATGGATGAACTTGGCAACCGTCAGGCCAAAGTAGACGTTGTGGGTCACGTCTACACAGACCTTGTAGAGCTTGGCCATGGTGTCGACCGGCAGGCGGCACATCGGGTCATTTTTCAGCAGCGATGGAGCAATGCCGGCAGCTCGAAAGATGCGCGTGCTATCGACTCCATGGTGCTCCAGTGCGCGGGCAATCGCGAGCGCATAACCGCCAATCGTCGTTCGCACGGAATGGTTGTCAGGTCTGACGTGGGTGGCTTTATGCATGATCAGACGGCAGTTTATTGCTGAGCCAGTGTGCTGTGGGTCACCGGGATCAGACGATACCCTTTCAGTGTATGAGCCTGGCGAATTCTGATTTACCTCTTGCGTCGCCATTGAGCGCTCCCATCAGGACTGCAGTGATGCTGCTCCTGTCGACATGTATCGTGCCGAAACCCCGGCCAACACAAGATTTCGCGCATCGTATCACTGAAGAGTTCCTTTCTACTGCCGGTGTTTTCCAGTGGTCGTGGAGATCGAACTCGAAGAGATGGCGTAAATGGCGCAGCCAAACGCGCGAGACAACTGAATTGCCTTCAAAGACCAGTAGGGGCGGGACACGATTTATAGAATACGCCAGATTTGTCGACGACTCGCAGGCGCTCTACCGGGCGACTCGCGTCACAGTTCAGTCAATGACAGGAACCCCTCATGACCAACAAAATTAAATCCGCGGCCTCCGATTCGAGTCCAGCGTCAGATGCTTTGGAGAAAGCCGACCCGGTCGAATTACAAAGTCCTGCGACCGTCGACGAAGAGGTTTGCCGGACGTTGCCGTTTCCAAAAACGCCGACGGCCAGTATCGCCGCGCGTACGTTGGCTGAGTCGACCCATCGGTGGCGCACCAAAGCCACACATCTGCGCGCAGACGCCCCGAACGTACTCATCATCATGCTGGATGACGTCGGTTTCGCGCACGCAAATACCGTCGGCGGCGCAATTCATACACCAACGCTTAGCCGCATCGCGGACACCGGGGTGCGATACAACGCCTTCCACACCACCGCCATCAGCTCGGCAACCCGCGCGTCCCTGCTCACGGGGCGCAATCACCATCGGGTTGAATCAGGCACCATCACAGAACTGGCTAGTGATTTTGACGGCTACACCGGAGAAATCCCCAAGTCCTCGGCGACCATACCGGAAGTGCTCAAGCACTACGGGTACAGCACCGCTGCATTCGGAAAATGGCACAACACGCCGGCTCAGGACGTCTCCGCCGCCGGTCCGTTCGATCGCTGGCCAACCGGTTGTGGATTCGATCACTTTTACGGTTTATGGGGGCGGAGTCATCGCAATACGAACCCAGCCTGTATCGCAACACCACCCCGATCGAGCGTCCCAATGATCCTGATTATCATCTAAGTGAAGATCTGGCGACCCAGGCAACAACCTGGCTGCGCCAGCAACACGCTCTAGCCCCCGACAAACCATTCCTTATGTACTGGGCACCCGGCGCGGTCCACGGGCCTCACCAAGTGTTTAGCGAATGGTCAGACAAGTACAGCGGAAAGTTCGACGCGGGCTGGGACGCCTATCGTGAGAATGCCTTCAGGCGTCAAAAGGATTTAGGGTGGATTCCGCCGGACAGCAGGCTGACCCCGCGCCCGGACACCATGCCAGCCTGGGACGACCTCTCCGTCGACGAGAAAAAGTTTCAGGCACGATTGATGGAGGTCTATGCAGGCTTCCTCGAGCACGCCGACACTCAGGCCGGCAAGGTCGTGGATGAGCTTGAACGTCTCGGCCTGCGTGACAACACGCTCATCTTCTACGTGCTGTCGGATAACGGCGCGTCCTCTGAAGGGTGGAGCGGGACCATCAACGAAATGTTGACGCTCAACGGGGTGCCAATGCCCTTCGCGCAGCAAATGAAGATACTCGAAGAACAATATGGCGGCCTGCCGGCGTTGGGTGGTCCGAAGGTGGCCAACATGTACCACGCCGGCTGGGCCTGGGCCGGAGAAAGTCCGTTCCAGGGAACCAAGCTGGTCGCGGGTTATTTCGGAGGGACGCGAGTGCCCATGGCTATTTCCTGGCCAAAGGGTATCAAGGCCGACGCCGAAGTGCGTGGGCAGTTTCACCATGTTAATGACATTGCGCCAACCATCTACGACGTAATAGGCATTACCCCGCCTGAATCGGTCAATGGTTTCGGCCAGGACCCGTTGGATGGCATAAGCCTGGCCTATACCTTCTCTGATGGAAAGGTCGCGACACAGAAAACACATCAGTACTTCGAAGTGTTTGGCAGTCGCGGAATTTACTCGGAGGGCTGGATGGCGTCGGTATTCGGGCCACGCATCCCCTGGCTGCCGGGTGCCTATGCAGCGTATGCCAACTGGAATCCAGACCAGGATGTCTGGGCTTTGTACAAGCTCGATGGCGACTATTCCCAGTCGACGGATATTTCACGCGACTACCCTCAAAAGCTGGCCGAGCTGAAAGAAAAGTTCGACGGCGAGGCACGCGCCAACTATGTCTATCCAATTGGCGCCGGCCTGGGTCCTCTGCTTAACCCGAGCGCGCGCGTTGGGACGACCCAGACCGAATGGCACTTCAACACGGAAGTCACCCGTCTGCCTGAGTTTTGCGCGCCCAATCTGCGGGCGCGCAACAACCAGGTAACGGTCGACGTGAATGTGCCGGCGAACGCCAGTGGCGTGCTGTATTCGTTAGGCGCAGTGGCCGGGGGCTTGGTGCTGTATATGGACGACGGCTACCTCTGCTATGAGTACAACTTCCTGGGGGTAGCACGAACCAAGTTGAGGTCGCTCGAAAGGGTGGCGTCGGGCCCGCATCGCTTCGATCTCGAAACCATCATGAGCGGACCCGCACCCGGGGCACCAGCCACGTTAGTGATGTCGGTCGACGCCGTGGAAGTAGCCCGGGAGGGGACACCGTTCACCGTACCTCTTGCGTTCAGCGCCAGTGAAACCTTCAATGTAGGGGTCGATCTGGGTTGCCCTGTCAGCCTGGACTACCGTGATCGCGCACCATTCAGATTCAATGGCCAGATCAACGATGTGCACATCGTCTACATGTCATGATTGACTACATCGTGATTGGCGGTGGCTCCGCAGGCTGTGTTCTGGCCGCTCGGTTAAGCGAAGACCCAGGCGTCAAGGTCTGCCTTCTTGAAGCAGGCGCCGCTGACAACAGCGCTTTGATTCAATGCCCCGCTGGGTTGGCTGCATTGATTCCATATCGCATTTTTAACTGGGCATTCAAAACCATTCCGAATAAGGGGCTTAACGGTCGCGTCGGATACCAGCCACGCGGTAAAGCCCTGGGGGGAAGCAGCTCGATTAACGGCATGATGTACATACGCGGCGATCGCACCGATTACGACGGATGGGCCGCGGAGGGTAACGCCGGTTGGAGCTATTCAGATGTATTGCCCTATTTCAAGAAGTCGGAAAACAACGAACTGTGGGGCGGCAATGAGCATCACGGCACGGGCGGCCCACTCAATGTGGCGGACCTCATGGAACCGAGCGTCTACACAAGGGCATTTGTTGAGGCTGGGCTGCAAGCGGGCCATTCGCCGAACCCTGATTTCAACGGCGATCGCCTGTTAGGCGTTGGGTTGACCCAGGTGACGCAAAAAAATGGAGAGCGCTGCAGCGCTGCCAAAGCGTTTCTGACGCCTAATCTAGGACGTTCAAACTTGCAGGTCATCACGGGCGCACATACCACGCGAATCCTGATGGAAGGCAAACGAGCTGTGGGCGTGGAATACCGGCAGGGTGGTAAAACCAAAATCCTCAGGGCAGCACGTGAAGTATTGCTGTCGGCCGGCGCGTTGCAGTCCCCCCAAATATTGATGCTGTCCGGCATCGGACCTGCCGCGCATCTGCAACAGCACGGCATTACCGTTGCCCATGATTTGGCAGGAGTGGGCAACAACCTGCAGGACCATATCGAAATCTGTCACGTTTACGAGGCTGGTTCATCCGGGGGCTTGTTTGGCCTGTCCCTATCGGCAATGCTGACCGTCGCCAAAGGAATGATCAGGTGGACTAAGAGCAGAAGGGGGGTCTTGACGTCCAATTTTGCGGAAGGAAATGGCTTTATGAGCACCCGGCCAGAAGAAGAGATCCCGGATGCTCAACTGGTATTCGTTGTAGCCAAACTCGTAGACCACGGACGCAGGATATTGCGAGGCGTTGGATATTCGATCCACGTTGTCCTGTTGCGTCCAAAATCCCGTGGTCGCGTTTCGCTAGCGAGCTCCGATCCCTTGGCCGCACCGTTGATCGACACCAATTTCCTGGCCGAACAAGACGATCTGGATCGCTTGGTCCGCGGTTTCAAGCTGGCACGCGAAATCATGCGTCAGCCGGCGTTGACACGTTTTGGAGGCAAGGAATCCAAAAACTCCGCGGATGTCCGGACCGACGCGCAAATTGAGGAATTCATTCGCGATCACGCGGACTGCGCTTATCACGCGGTAGGTACCTGCCGCATGGGCGCTGGGCCGCACGATGTGGTGGATGATCGACTGCGCGTAAAAGGGATCCGGGGCTTGCGCGTGGTGGATGCTTCCATCATGCCAAGCCTTGTATCCGGAAATACAAACGCTCCGACCATCATGATTGCAGAAAAGGCCGCTGACATGATCAAGGCCGAGGCTGACAACCTATGTTGAGTGCGCCGGGAGACCGGCAAGGAGTAGATGGTGCAAGTCCATTACGATGAAGGAGTAGCGATCCACATCGGCCCCGAGCCGTGCGCAGGCGTTCGTGAGGACGTCGGCGAAGCGTCGGTAGGGGAGCGTGCAGGCCAGCCATTGAGCCACGATAGAGTTGCTATCCTGGGTGCCGACGCCGTTCAACTAGCGGAAGGCAATACCGAGGGATGCGTAAGCGCGAGCATCCTGACGACCCGGCGTGGTCTGAGACCCTGGCATGTACGGACGCTCCTTGTGCGGGAACCGGGAGATCCCTCGTCTGGCCAGTCGCAGCACCGGGCTGGTCCGCGTCGGGAAGGCGAGGAGCCATAGCCGATGATGAACGGACGAGAGAAGTCAGACTCCGCCATAGTAGCGATGAAGCCTGCGAACAAGGTCGGGAAACCGGCTGCGGAGTGGGCGGAGCCAAGGGCGGGGACCAAGGGGAACACGGGTCAATCTCACACGCGCCGGGCACAGAACCGGGTAAGCGTGCCACAGGGACTGGAACGTGTACGGCAAGCTGCAAGGCAGCGGAAGAAGGAACGGTTCACCGCGCTCCTACACCACGTCACGATCGACCGGCTTCGGGAGTCGTTCTTTGCGCTCAAACGCAAGGCGGCGCCCGGAGTGGATGGCCTGAGGTGGCGGGACTACGAGGCAGGGTCGGAAGAGCATCTTCGATCCTTGCATGCGAGAGTTCAAAGTGGAGCGTACCGGGCACTGCCCGTTCGGCGGCAGTACATACCAAAGCCGGACGGTAAGCAGCGTCCGCTGGGGATTGCAGCGCTGGAAGACAAGATCGTCCAGCGCGCGGTGGTCGAAGTGCTGAACGCGATCTATGAGGAAGACTTCCTCGGGTTCTCGTACGGGTTCCGGCCCGGACGCAGCCAGCACGATGCGCTGGATGCGTTAGCGACGGCGATCACCAGCACCCCGGTGAACTGGATTCTGGACGCAGATATCCGGGGCTTTTTCGACTCGGTTAGCCAGGAATGGCTAGTCCGTTTCATGGAGCATCGGATCGGCGACCAGCGCATCATTCGCCTTGTGCGCAAGTGGCTCAAGGCGGGCGTACTGGAAGACGGGGAACTGAGCGTCAGTGAGACCGGTACACCCCAGGGAGCAGTGGCTTCACCATTGTTCGCGAATGTGTACCTGCACTACGTCTTCGATCTCTGGGCCAACCGTTGGCGACGAAAGGAAGCCAAAGGCAACGTGATCATCGTGCGGTACGCGGATGATATCGTTGTCGGCTTCGAGCACGAAGCTGACGCGCGGCGCTTCTGGGAGGCGATGCGTTTGAGGTTGGAGGAGTTCTCGCTTGCGCTTCATCCGGACAAGACCCGGCTGCTGGAATTTGGCCGCTATGCAGCGGCCATTCGAAAGCGGTGCGGTCTTGGTAAGCCGGAGACCTTTACGTTCTTGGGCTTCATATTCATCTGCGGGAAGTCTCGTCGAGGTGCTTTCCAGCTTCAGCGGAAAACCCGCGGCGATCGCATGCGAACGAAGCTTAGGGACATCAAGGAGCAGTTGAGAAAGCGCATGCATGTGCCGATCCCGGAACAAGGGAAATGGCTCAGGCAGGTGGTCCGGGGGTACTTTGCGTATCACGCGGTACCCACGAATTCGCGGGCACTTGGCGCATTCCGTTACCACGTAACCGATCTCTGGCGGCGCACGCTTCGGCGGCGCAGCCAAAAGGACGGCATGACTTGGGAGCGAATGAACCGGCTCGCAGATGCCTGGCTCCCCAAACCACGAATCCTTCATCCGTGGCCCGATCAGCGTTTCGCCGTCAAACACCCGAGGTAGGAGCCCGGTGCCAAATGTGGCGCTTATCCATATGTGGCGCCGATCCTTCGTGCGCCGCTGAAATGGGCGGATTGTCAGATCGGCCACCACATATATTTCCGGCTATAGTCCACGCAGGAACTCCATCAATCCTGGCCGTTCTCGCCAAGGCTTGCTGGATTGGCCGCCATCAGCGGGAGCACAAGTGGCCAATGCCCTCGCTTTCGTTTCCAGATCAATTTCGGCGTAGATGTTCGTCGTGTTGATTGAGACGTGGCCCAGCCATCCGCGGATTGTGTTGATATCGACACCAGAGCGTAGGAGATCCGTCGCGGTGGAATGTCGAATTGTGTGTGGGCTGACGCGTTTGCTCTCCAATGAAGGGATTTGCGTGCAAGCTCTGGATGCGGACCGCTCAACCAGCGTATGGATACCGAAGCGGGTGATTGGCTGGCCACAGCGGTTCAGGAATACTTGATCGTGCACGGCGCGCCCTTCGATTAGCTGCATGAGTTGATCGACCGTGGTCGGCCACAACGGGCAAAGGCGCTGCTTACGTCCTTTCCCAATGATTCTGACGGACAGGCCCTGCACGTCGACATCCCGAACCAGAAGCTGTGCCGCTTCGCTCGCACGTGCTCCGGAGTTGTAGAGAAACAGCAGCAATGCGTAGTCACGCCGACCCTGCGGGGTTTCACGGTTGGGCGCGGCAAGGAGCGCATCCATTTCTGCCTTATCCAGACAGGTGATGCCCGGCTGGCTGGTCTTCTTGTAAGGAATCAGGCGGATCTGGGCACACCAGTCCACGTGTTCTGGACTGTGCTCGCCGATAAAACGTGCGAGGGCATGGAGGGCACCCAAGCGTTGATTGCGGGTGCTTACCTCGCAATGGCGCTGCTGTTCCAGATGTCCGAGAAACAATCGGGCGAGTTTCGGCGAGAGATCATCGACGCTAAGGCGGTCGATGGATTTCTTGTGCTTCTTCGCCAGGAAAGGCAAAAGTAACGTGAGCATATCGCGATAACTTCTTTGAGTATTGAGAGCGAGATTACGCTCTGCGACCAGATGCTCGAGCAGAAAGCGTCGGACCCACGGTCCAAGCAAGGAAGTATCACGCATGATGAGCCTCCATGACGTAGCGCTCAAAGCGCAGACTCGCTTCGCGAAGAAGTTCGGGAGTAAGGGTTAGATACCGTTGAGTGGCAGCGATATGAATATGACCAAGATAGGTTGCCAACTGAGGCAACAGGAACTGTACGTCAGCCCCGCTGCGATACCATGCGATGAGCCGGTGAACGACAGCGGAGTGCCTCAGATCGTGAAGACGGGGTTGATAACGGGCACCATCGTGCCGCAAAACACCGGCACGATTCCGCACGCGCCTGAATGCGTTCTCAGCAATGCGGACGGTGATCGGACTACCATCCCGGCAGGGAAATACGGGCGAATCTGGTTGGCAAGAATACGTCCTGCCGCGATCTGCGATGAACTGACCAAGAGCCTTGGCCAGGTCCGGTCCCATTGGGACCAGCCGCGTCTTATAAAACTTGCTCTCGCGAATGCACAACACCGATTGCTTGAGATCCAGATCAGCCATCGTCAGTGAAAGTGCCTCGCTGATCCGAAGAGCGGCGCCATACAGGAGCAGAAGCAGCGTACGCAGGACATGAGGATCAATACGAGTGCGCGGATGGTCAGTAGCCGAGGCAACATCGAGCAATCGCCGCAGTTCCGCGCGAGAATAGATATAAGGCACGAAGGCCAACGGTGGTTTAGGGACTCGCAGAGGCAACGGCGAGAGTGTCGCGTAGCCTCGTGCGATAGCAAAGCGGTAAAAACCACAGAGCGCCCCATGCTTGCGTTCCCAGAATGAAGTGATGGGTCCGGTGCCGGCTAGATATGCAAGTACCTGATCAGGCCGGACTTCTGCCATTGGGATATCACCCAGAGCTTGACAGAATGACTTTAGCGTACGGGCTTCCGTGTTGAATCGCATGCCCACTGAACGCTTGTAGGTCACGTACTTCGCCACAGCGTTGGAGAGTTTCATAGCAACCCCCGTAGATCAAATTCTGCGACCTGCCGCAGTCCACCTAGATCTGTCTTGGCGTAAATACGGGTGGCGTAAGCACTCCGATGTCCAAGATGGTCACCGATTTGCTTCAGCGAAAAGCCGGAGGCGACAAGATGACAGGCACAGGCGTGACGCAGGCAATGCGGGCCGCGACCCGGACCCTGCCAACACAACACGTCCAGGCGGCTCTTTACTACATGGTACATACCGCTGGGCGACAACGGCCGGAGGGGAGCCTTAAGAGTCAGAAACAACTCTCTTCGGGGGCACGAAGGCCTGACGTCCCGAAGGTAACGCAGAATCGCCTCGCCCACCGCGTATGTCAGGGGGTAAGTCTGGATTCGGCGCTGCTTGGGACGCGTTACGCGAATGATCTCGTGTTCCCAGTCAATGTCCTCCAGTAGCAGATGTGCCACTTCACCACTGCGCAAGCCGTATATGGCTAAGAACATCAAGATTGCGTGATCGCGAATGTCACGCGCCGCGTCGCTATCGCCGGTGGTGGCGATGAGGCGTTGGACCGCCTCCCACGCAGGTCCGCGAGGTAGCCCTTCCTGCCTGAATATGCGTGGAGCGCTGATTCCTTCGGCGAACCCGGCGGAGCACCACTGCTGGTGTTCGGCGTACAGGAAGAAGTTGCGTAATGCGTCGGCTGCTGAAGATACCGAAACCCGGCACCAGCCATGCTCGCCATGGCGGGCAAGATAGGTGTCGATCTCTTCCAGGGATATGCGGCTTAACGAGCGCTTATGACTGGGCAGCGAATCGAAAAACGTCGCGAGGTGCCAGCATCGATTACGAATGGTAGCCGCTGCCAGGCCACGCTCGTCTCGCATGAATGCAACGAATTGTTCGATCTCGTCCGCGAACGGTCCCGTCTTGTTCTTGGACAGTTTCATGCGGCCAATGAAGCGCAACCATGAAGTCGCAGTTGAGATAAACCACTGCCGCGACCATTTGCCTGTCCTCGCACGCTTGTGCCGCTTCTGGTGCCTGGCCCAATGATCGGCGGCAACGCCAATCTCCTGAGCACTGACTTGCCGCCTGCCCATATGCAAGCCCTGCGCAACGATCAGCAACTCACTGGCAAGGTGCGCCAACGTCGGGCGAGACAATCCCTGCTCTGCGCAACGCAACAGAAACCTCTCGCGTGCGTCAGCCTGCGGCCCGTTCCGATGGCGCGCCACGACCTTGGGGTAAGAAAACAGGGTCTCAAACATGATCGGACCTCCTTGCTGGATGCAGATCCGACCAGTATGCAAAGAAGCTTGAGAAAACTATATGTGGTCTTGATCTACCCGACTTCCGCTGCGGAAGAAGGGATCAGCATTGGCCGCCACATATGGATAAGCGCCACATTTGGCATAGTATGTGTTTGCCAACATACGGTGCCCGAATCGGGCACGCCGGGATCTGTGCGGGGGGTGTCCAGTAATGGACATTCCTACCGCGATGGCAAGGTGTGTTGTCCATACTCAAAGCGGCTTGCCTGGCGATCTATGGACTGGCACTCGCTGGCTTGGCGGGGCTCTTGCCACACTGGCTCTCCTGGGCGACGCAGCTCGTCGCCGCGGCTTTCCTGTGCATCCACGCGGTGGAGCTTGCGTTCGTGTTCGGGAAAGTGCGTTTGCATCGCGGCTCCCGGGCCGCAAGCGTTCTTCTAACCATTCTGTTTGGCTTGCTGCACTGGATGCCGCTAGCAAATGCACGAGCATGCAAAAAACAGGACGGTACGTGCCCGGAATAAGCCGCGCCACTCAAATTGACGCCATCTTGAACAGGCACTGATTTAATGAGCGCATGTTGGCAGCGTCAATGTTTTCATCGCAGGTTGCTATCTGGTTCACGGGTAATCAGCGGACTTGCAACGCTTCCGGCCGGACTATCCATCTCCCTGAAACCACGCGGAAAAAGGCGTGCTCAATGAAGCAGCGCCAGACCCGCCGCGGCAGGATTCTTTGCGATCTGCTTCTTCATGGGCCGAGTCACTTCGGCCACCACCCTCTCTGAATCAAGGAGCAGCGCCATGGGCGTTCTGGACGGAATCCGCATCGTTGAAATTGCCGGTATCGGGCTGGGGCCATTTTGCGGCATGTTGCTGGCCGACATGGGAGCCGAGGTCATCCTGGTCGAGCGGGCCGGCGCCAAAGGGGGTGATCTGCTCGATCTTGGCAAGAGCGCCATCGTTAATCGCGGCAAACGTTCTTTGGCACTGAACCTCAAGGATCAGGGCGCGATCGATGCTGTGCTCCGGCTGATCGATGGCGCTGACGCCTTGATTGAGGGCATGCGTCCCGGTGTCCTCGAGCGCCTTGGCCTGGGGCCGGAGACTTGTCTGGCCCGTAATGCGCGCCTGGTCTACGGCCGCATGACCGGCTGGGGGCAGGAGGGCCCGTTAGCGCAAGCTGCCGGGCACGACCTCAATTACATCGCGCTGTCAGGTGCGCTGTGGTTTTCAGGCGAACCCGGAAGGCCACCACTGGCACCGCCAACGCTGATAGGCGATCTGGGTGGCGGCGCTCTGTATCTGGCCATGGGAGTGCTTGCCGGTATCTTGAACGCTCGTCGCACTGGCACTGGGCAGGTCGTGGACGCCGCCATTGTCGACGGCAGCGCCAACTTGATGAATCTCCTGCTATCGGCGCACGCTGCCGGTCAACAACCTTTCGAACGTGGTCGCGGTCTTCTCGACGGTCCGCACTGGAGCGGCACTTATTGCTGCTCTGATGGCCATTTCGTCAGCGTGCAGGCGCTGGAGCCGCAGTTCAATGCCTTGCTTTTCAGAAAACTCGGGTTTGGCGACGATCAAGCGTTCAAGAATCCTTACGACCCGCGCCGCTGGGGTGCCCTGCGCGAGCGGATGGCGGCCCTGTTCATCACTCAGCCACGCCAGCACTGGGTCAGCCTGCTCGAAGGCAGCGATGCCTGCTTCGCACCGGTGCTGACACCGGTAGAGGCGATGACGCATCCGCATATGGCCGCACGCGGCATTTATGCCGAGCGCGACGGCGTGTTGCAGGCCGCGCCAGCCCCGCGTTTTTCGGTGACGCCGGCAGGACCCACCGGTGCCGTGCCGGAGCGTGGAGCACATGGAGCTGCCATTCTCCGCGAGGCGGGGCTAAGCGAAAGCGAGATCGAGAAATTGCTGCCCGGTAACTGAAAAACCTCCCTCAGGTATATACCGGCCGGACCTGCACCTTCACCGCAATGACCTGTTGTAAAGCACGGTCTCCCCTACGATCAGGGCACCTGCTAACGACTCGGGCCCACGAAAGTCTCGCTCGTGTACTGGTCAAAATAAATTTGGGGAACTGTCGTGGACGAAGACATTGTGCTGTACGAAGTTGTCGATTCGGTAGCGCGCTTGACGCTGAATCGCCCGAAGGCGATGAACTCGATGAACCTGGCCGTTCTCGCGGAACTAGATCTCCGTCTGACGGAAATCGCGATCGACAAAGACGTTCGGGTGCTGGTACTCACCGGTGCAGGTGCGGCCTTCTGTGCCGGCGCCGACCTGAAGGAAGTATTGGCGGGTCAAAAGCTTGGCCCCGGCGAAGCCGACTTTCTTGATCGGGCCAACCAGGTGTTCGGCCTGCTGCGAAACTTCCCCAAGCCGGTGATCGCTGCATTGAACGGCGTCACCATGGCCGGCGGCCTGGAACTGGCGATGTGCGCCGACCTGGTAGTGGCCGCTGAAAGCGCCACGATCGCCGACGCCCACGCGAACTTTGGCGTCTATCCGGGCGCAGGCGGGGCGGCCGTTCTGCCGCGCCTCATTCCGCTCAACATGGCCATGTATCTGCTACTGACGGGCAAGTCTTTGTCGTCTGCCGAGATGAAGGCCTGTGGCTTTGTATGCGAGGTTCATCCGGACGCAGGTTTTGCCGATGCGGTGCAGAAGCTGGCAAAGCATATCGCCAGGAAGAGTCCGACGGCGCTGCGCCGCATGAAAGAAGTGGCCCGGGCATCCGCCGATAAATCGCGTAATGACGCCCTGTTGCACGAGCAAGTGATGCTGCGTCAGCACATGCGCACTTTCGACTTCCAGGAAGGGCTGCAGGCATTCGCCGAAAAACGCGCGCCCCAGTTTCAGGATCGCTGAATCTATATCGTCAAGAGAAAATGGCATGAGTGATATCTATGTAGCAGGCGTCGGCATGACTGCCTTTGGGCGCCTTCTTGAAAAATCGGTGTATGACATGGTCGGGGAAGCCGTGGGCCTGGCGTTGAAAGACGCTGGCTGCAGCACCGCCGAGATTGGCTCCGCTTTCTACGGAACCTTGACCAATGGTCAGTTCCAGGGCCAGACGGCAATCCCGGGGCCAATCGCCATGCGCCGGCTGGGCATTGAAGGCGTCCCGGTTTTCACTGTCGAAAACGCCTGCGCCACGGGTTCGTCCGCCTTCAATCTGGCGACACTGGCGCTGCGCGCCGGCAGCTGCGACATTGCGTTGGCCGTAGGCGCGGAAAAAATGAATATCCCCGATAAGGCCAAGATGTTCAGCGCCTTTGACGGAGGCTGGGACGTGTCCACCGTCGAACAAAATAAGGAAACGCTGTTTGCCATGGGCACGGGCGTCGTGCCGCCGCCGGGAACGATGTCCGCACGGCCCTATAGCGTTTTCATGGACGTCTATGCCGCCATTTGCCGCCATCACATGCTGCGATACGGTACGACTCAGCACCAGATCGCAGCAGTGGCTGCCAAAAACCACCAACACTCGGTGCATAACCCGCTTGCCCAGTTCCAGCAGCCGTTCAGCATCGAAGAGGTATTGGCGTCGCCGCCCATCGCCTATCCGTTGACAACATTGATGTGCTCTCCCATCAGCGATGGCGCTGCTGCCGTAGTGCTTTGCAATGCGGCGGGACTAAAGCGTCTGAATGGTGGAGGAGGTCGCGCCGTGCGCGTGCTGGCGAGCGTCGTTCAAACCGGCACCACACGCAGCCTTGATGAGCCGCAAAAAATTGTCGCCCATCTTGCAGCCAGAAAAGCCTATGAACAGGCCGGCATAGCACCTGACGACGTCGATGTGGCGGAAGTTCATGACGCTTCTGCCATTGGCGAAATTCTTAACGCCGAGTCATTGATGCTGGTGCCCTTTGGCGAAGGCGGTCCTGCAGCCGAGCGTGGCGATTTTACCGTCGGCGGCCGCGTACCCATCAACCCTTCTGGCGGCCTGGAATCCAAGGGACACCCTATAGGCGCGACTGGACTTGGCCAGATCCACGAATTGGTTACGCAGTTGCGCGGCGAGGCGGGCAAACGCCAGGTGAGCAACGCACGCATTGCGGTCCAGGAAAACGGCGGAGGCCTCTACGGTATTGAAGAAGCCGTTGTGGCAATCACTATCCTGGCTAAACAGTAAGTAAAACTAAGGACGTGGGAATGGGATACGTATTCAGAACCGAAGAACAGCAAAGCGCAGTGGATGGACTGCGGCGCTATTTGTCGAACAAAGCGGACCCGCTTTTCAACAAGGAGTATCGCGACAAATTTGTGCCCAAGGAACAAATGGGAGAAGTCATTCGTGAGCTCACCAAGTTTGGATTGATCTCGGGTGTTGTCAGTGAGGACAACGGCGGTCTCGGTCTGGATTGGCTCACCATGATCATGCTGTTCGAGGAAGTTGCAGCCACCTCGGTCGACCTGTCAGCTCCTGTGCTCATCAATAGCTTCTGCGCCCAGATGGTCGCGAAACTGGCCCCAGAGCATCTGCGCGAGCGCTATCTTCCGGGGCTGCTCACGGGCGAGTTGTTTTGCAGTGCGGCCATCTCAGAGCCGGATGTCGGCTCCAACGTTCTGGAGATCAAGACTCGCGCCCGAAGAGATGGAGATCATTTCATCATCAACGGAGAGAAGACCTGGATCAGCAACGGCGCATATTCCGATTTTCTTATTTGTACATGTCGGACCGGTGATGATCCGCGCCGTGGCCTGAGCCACTTCCTGCTTGACCGCAAAGAGCACCCGTACGAGGTCCGGGACATTCACAAGATCGCCTGGAACAGTCAATCGACCACGCAGATCTTCCTCACGGACGTACGTGTGCCTGCCAGCAATATGCTTGGCAATGAAGGAGAAGCGCTAAAGAACACGCTGTCGATGTTCGAGCGCTCGCGGGTCTTTGTCGCCGCGCAGGGTCTGGGCATTGCCCGCCGGGCGCTGGAGGAGGCGATTCGCTACGCCACTGAACGCAAACAGCATGGCAAGGTGATAGCCGGCCATCAGTTGATCTCGGCCATGCTGGCCGAAATGGCGACCAAGGTCGACGCCGCCCGCTTATTGACCCAACGCGCAGCATCGATGATCGAAGATGGCGTGCCCGCTGAGATGGAAGCGGCAATGGCCAAGTATTTCGCCTGTGAAGCCGCGGTGAAGATTGCGCGTCAAGCTGTTCAGATCCACGGCGGTAACGGGGTAACGAAAGAATTTTTGGTGGAGAAGCTGGCTCGTGAAGCCATCGTCGTGCCGATTCCCGAGGGCACGACACAGATCCAGCAACTCATCATTGGACGGGCGTTGACTGGGGTCAACGCGTTCTGATCCAGACAATTTTCTCCAACACTATTTTTGGATAGTTCCAATGCGTATTCAAGACAAAGTCATCGTTATTACCGGCGGCGCCTCGGGTCTCGGCTTAGCCACCGCGCTCTACCTGGTCCAGGAAAAAGGCGCCCGCGTAGCTATTTTCGATTTGAACGTCGAAGCGGGCGAAAAGGCCGTGGTTGATATCGGGCCCGAGCGGGCGATGTTCGTACAAACCGACGTCAGTAACGAGGAATCCGTGCAGATGGCGGTTGACGCAGTGATGGCCCGTTTCGGCGCAATCCATGTCTGTCTCAACGGGGCCGCAGTCGCTAGCGCATTCAAGGTGCTTGGCAAGGAAGGGAAGGCCGCGCCGCTCGCCAGGTTTGCCCAGACCACCGCCGTCAATCTTAATGGCGTATTCAACGTCATGTCCAAGTGCGCTGAGCAGATGGCCAGGAACGAGCTCGAAGCCGGCGAAGAGCGTGGTGTGGTGATCAATGTGTCTTCCGGCGCCGCCTACGAAGGCCAGATCGGGCAGAGCGCCTACGCTGCGACCAAGGCAGGAATTATCGGCATGAACATGCCTGCCGCGCGCGAACTCGGTTCCATTGGCGTCCGCGTCAATGCGATCGCCCCAGGCCTGTTCCTGACCACCATGGTCGCCGGTCTCGACGAGAAGATTCTGAACACGCTGAAAGAGCAAATGGAATCGCCCAAGCGTCTAGGCGATATGCGCGAGTTTGCGCACTGCTGCGCCTTCATCATTGAAAACGCTTATATCAATGGTGAAACCGTGCGCCTGGACGCCGCTTCGCGTATGCGGGCGAAGTAGGATCGGCTGATCATTTGCGTGTTTATGTTGGCACCGGAGGAGATAAAAAATGAGATTGGCTGACTATTTCGACGCTGTGGCGGCGCTGCGTCCAGACAGCCTGGCCTTTGTCGATGGTGCTACCCGCATCACGTATGGCGAGGCACAGAAGTACGTTCATGCCGTGGCGAATGGCTTGACCCGCGCACGCCAGGCAGGCGTTGGCCCGCATGCAGCCATCTACGCACCCAACGACTACAGAGTGAGCTTGCTGCATCTGGGGATCAATCTCGCGGACTTCGCCTGGTTGTCGGTTCACATTCGCAATTCGATCGAGACCAACGCTGCCGTGCTGGAGTACTTCGATACCGATATCGTATTCTTCCATAGCTACTTCGACAGCGTAATGCCGGCGCTGAAGGCAAAGCTGTCGAAAGCCAAGCTGTATGTCTGCATCGACCGTACGTCCGAGCATGGGCAGTCCATGGACGAATGGTTGAAGGATTGCTGGACCCCGTTCCGTAACGGCCCGGAAGATCCCAACACACGTGCATTCCTGCAACCTACCGGGGGCACCACCGGTCCGTCCAAAGGTGCTGTGCACACGCATCGAAGCCTCGAATTCATGGGGTTTGGCCTGGCCGCTGGCTTTAACGTTACCTCCGAGTCTCGTCATTTGTGTGTCGCGCCGCTGACTCATGCGGCAGGTCTTCTTGTGCTTGGATTCACGATCAAGGGCGGCGTCAATATCATCATGCCCGGTTTCGATCCGGAAGCCCTGCTGGACCTGATCGAAGCAGAAAAGGTCACGCACCTTTACCTGCCGCCAACGGCCATATACGGTTTGCTGGCGCACCCCAAGACCAGGCAGACTGACTTTTCATCGCTGCAGGCCTTTATCGTCGGCGCAGCACCCATTGCACCGGAGAAATTCAAGGAAGCAGTGCGTGTGTTCGGCCCGATCATGTATGAGGGCTTCGGGCAGACGGAGACCTTGATTCCGATCCTGGTAAAGGGTCCTTCCGACTATCTCATGAGTGACGGTAGTTTTGATGAAGTGGTAGTGAAAACCGCAGGCAAGGCGGTGGACGTCGCACGTCTTGCCATTATGGATACCGAAGGAAATCTACTGCCCGCAGGCGAGCGCGGCGAGATCGTGGTTCGTTCGTCCATGGTAATGCGGGAATACTACAAAAGGCCCGAAGACACCGCGGAGGTTTCAACGTTTGGCTGGCACCACACGACTGACGTCGGGATACAGGATTCACGCGGATATGTCACGATCGTGGATCGCATCAAAGACATGATCGTCACCGGTGGCTTCAATGTATTCCCGGTTGAAATCGAAAAGGTAATCCAGGGGCACCCCGCTGTTCTTGACTGCATTGTGATTGGTGTGCCCGATGACAAATGGGGTGAAGCGGTTAAAGCGGTTGTTCAACGCAAGTCAGGTCAGAGCGTCACTGAAGAGGAAATCATGGCGCTGTGCAAAGAGCATTTGGGCAGCACCAAGACGCCCAAGAGCGTTGAATTCTGGGCCGAGCTGCCGCGCAGCGCAGTTGGCAAGCTACTCAAGAAAGACGTTCGCGCGAAGTACTGGGGCGATCAGTGGCGCTCGGTCTAAGCATCATTCTCGTCAATTCACCTTGCAAACCGCACTGGCTGAATCCGGGGCGCCTCCGGGAGGAGCGTTCAATCGACGCTGTGGCAAACAGAATCTTGAAAGGGGCCCGAATTGAACGACAGCATTGAGAACCTGAACGCCATATTGGCCCGGCAGCGTGATGCTTGCTTAGCCAGGCCATACCCCGAACTGGCGCAACGCAAACGCGATCTGAAAGCTGTGCGCGTTGCCTTGCAGCGATACCAGGATCAGCTTTCGACGGCAATGAGCGACGATTTCGGCCGCCGTTCGGAGTTCGAATGCAAGATGCTCGACGTCATGTTTCCTGCGTTGCAGGTTGACCACGCGCTATCCAATCTCAGGTCCTGGATGAAACCGCAGCGTCGCCTCACCGACTGGATGTTCATCACCAACCGGGCCAAGGTGGTCTACCAGCCCAAAGGCGTGGTGGGGGTGATCGCCGCCTGGAATTTTCCGATTGTTGAAGCCGTGGGACCGATGATCACGGCATTGGCGGCAGGCAACAGGGTGATGATCAAGATGTCGGAATTTTCGCCCCGAAGCACGGTTGTCCTGCGTGACATGTTGGCAGAGATTTTTCCGGAAGATCAGGTAGCGGTTTTTGGCGGTGGCATTGATATCGCACAAGCCTTCGCCAGCCTGCCTCTGGACCATATCGTCTTTACCGGGTCGCCAGCGGTAGGCAAAGAGATCATGCGTGCCGCGGCGGCCAATCTGACGCCGGTGACGTTGGAGTTGGGTGGAAAGTCACCCGCGATTGTGACTCGGTCAGCTTCAATAGCAGCGGCTGCACGATCGATCGCGCACGGCAAGGCGTTTAACGCAGGTCAGGCCTGCGTGGCGCCCGACTATGCGCTGGTACCGAGCGAGCACATCGGCGAATTTGTGGCGGCCGCCGTGAGCGCATTCCAGCGCATGTACCCCGACCCGGTCAATGACCCGAATTACACCAGTATTGCGTCTGATCGCCATGCAGACCGCGCGCGTGAATTGTTGGCCGATGCCGTTGCCAAGGGAGCAAAGGTAACTTCCTGTGGTCCGGGGGATGGCCGGCGCATCATTGCCATGCAAGTTGTGACCGGCGTGACTCAGGACATGCGCATCATGCAGGAAGAGATCTTCAATCCGATATTGCCCGTCATGGCTTGCGACTCGCTGGACGAGGGCATTCGATACATCACCGCCAGGCCTCGTCCGCTTGCCCTATATTACTTTGGTACGGACGCCGTGGAAGTGCAGCGACTGACACGCGATGTCCACTCCGGCGGCATGACGATCAACGATTGGGCATGGCATGTTTTCCAGGGTGACTTGCCATTCGGGGGAAGCGGTAACTCGGGCATGGGAAGCTGGCGTGGACCCGAAGGGTTTCGAGCATTGTCGCACGATAAGTCGGTGCTGACCATGAACCGCTGGTTCCCCATCCATCTATTTCGTCCACCATACGGCACGCGCATCCAGCGGCTGATATCGAAAATCTTCCTTGGACACCCGGACCCGTCTTTGCCCGCCTCCATTTGCACCAGGTTGACCGACACGGTCTAAGCGCACTGAGAAGAAGGAGACATTGACATGAAAACAGTGGGCGTACTCTCGACCGGCAGCATGAGCGGGGCCGGAGGGTATCAAGGGTCAAGAGCCTATGCCTGGACCGTGTTCGGATTGACGTTTGGGTTGATTTTGTCGGACTACCTGTCTCGCCAGGCCATGGGAGCCGTGTTTCCATTTTTGAAGCTGGCGTGGGGTGTATCGGACTCGCAACTGGGTGCCCTTGTCAGTATCGTTTCACTGGTTGTCGGTGTGATGACCATTCCGTTGTCGCTTGTTGCCGATCGTTGGGGGCGGGTGAAAAGCATTACGCTCATGGCCTTCGTCTGGTGTTTCGCGACGGTTGCCTGTGGATTGGCAAACAACTACACCCAAATGCTGGTGGCCCGCGCGATGGTCGGGTTTGGCGAGGCCGCCTACGCCGCCGCGGGCGCGGCTCTCCTGGCACACACTTTCCCTGTCGGCAAACGCTCTGCGGTCCTGGGCGCTTTTCAATCGGGAGGTATTTTCGGCTCGGTCCTGGGCGTCGTCATTGGTGGTGCTGTCGCAAGCCAGTTTGGATGGCGTTATGCCTTTTTTGCGGTAGGCGCGCCGGGTTTGTTGCTCGCTGCGCTTTATCCCTTCTTTGTACGGGACTACCAAGTCCCGAAGCTGCACGAGGGTGACAATCCCCGCGATTCCGCCAATGCCCCATTACGTTTTTCGCAAATCGTCAAAGAAGTGTTCGCCGCTCGCTCAGGCAACTTTACGTTTGTCGCTTTCGGCCTGCAAATGGGTATCCCGGCGATCCTCATTGCGTGGGTACCCACGTATTTCAATCGGTTTTACGGGTTCGATCCGAAAAAGGCGGCTTTGATGGCGGCAATGGTCGTGCTCTCGGTCGGTGTGGGCATGCTCTTCGGGGGAGGGGGTGCCGATCGGCTGAGCAGAGGAAGACCCCGGTACCGAGCGCTTGTACCTGCAGTCTATGCGCTGCTTTCTGGTTTGATGCTGGTTGCGGCCTTTGCACTGAAACCCGGTTTGCCGGGGCTGGCCTTGTTCATCGGTGGCGCGTTGTTTGCTGCCGCCCACGGCGGTTGCGCCGTGGCTATGCTGATCGATGTCACCAGTCCTGCTGTTCACACTACCGTCACCGCGACAGCGGTCCTGGGTGCAAGTTTGCTTGGTTTGGCGCCTGGTCCGTACCTGGTCGGTGTCATATCCGACATCGCAACGCTAAAGACCGCGCTGACCGTCGCACCGTTGATATCCATTGTTACTGCGGTCATGTTCGTTCTTGCGTCGCGCTACTATGAAAGCGACATTGCCAAGAGAAAGCTCGGCCCCGAACGGGCAGTGGATTGAGCATTGGACTGTCACGACCACACCGCCCAAGCGACGCACTGCAACGCATAAGCGTCAGCTTCGTGCGATTCCCGCGATTGCGCCAGGGACCACTCTTTTAACTGCAATGACAAGTGGCATAACTTCACGCCTCGTAACATAGCGTGTCAATCTGAAACAGTCTTTAGAGACTCAGTTTCGATGATGGGTCGACTTGCCGGGACGATTGCAAGTGGGGACCGTCTGTGTTTAACGTCGTCAACATCCCCGCGAAATCATGAACTCCAGTACTCCAGAATTGTTGACCGGCATTCATCTCATGGAGAAACCGATTGGGCCGCTGTGCAATCTGGATTGCGGATATTGCTTTTACCTTGAAAAACAAAGCGCGTTTCCGCCGCACCAACGCTTTCGGATGTCCGACCAGCTGCTTGAGGCCTACGTGCAACGCTACATCGCGGCTCAATCGGCGCCTGAAGTTGAATTCACGTGGCAAGGCGGCGAGCCCACCTTGATGGGGCTTGAGTTTTTCGAGCGAGCCGTCGCGCTGCAGCGAAAATTTTCTCAGGGCAAGCAGATTCGCAACACGTTGCAGACTAACGGCACATTGCTTGATGACGATTGGGGTGCTTTTCTCAAGCGCGAAGGTTTTCTCGTGGGCGTCAGTCTGGACGGTCCGCGCGCTCTCAATGATGTGGCGCGCCCCGACAAGCAGGGGAATTCAAGCTACGACAACACGCTGCGTGGTTTGGCGGCCTTGTCGCGTCATGGCGTTGACTTCAACGTACTGGTTACCGTGTCCAGCGCCAACGTTAGTCATCCTTTTGAAATTTACCGCCATCTCAAGGAGCTTGGCGTCAATTTCATCCAGTTCAATCCGGTCGTGGAACGGGTTGCCCAGCCCAAAGAAACCGTCATTGGTTTGCACTTTGCTGCGCCGCCGGCATTGAGCTTGCCTGAGATGGCAAAAGCGAGACCGTCCGCCGACTCGGAATCCACAGTGACTTCCCACTCGGTAAGTGCACTCGCATATGGCGAATTCCTGATCGCTGTGTTCGACGAATGGATCCGCAGTGACGTTGGGACCGTTCACGTCATGAACTTCGAGTGGGCCCTGGCGTCATGGTGCCAACTGGCTCCTGGCGCATGCATCTTCAGTGCGCGCTGTGGGAAGGCTGCCATTGTGGAGCATGACGGGAGTGTCTACTCCTGCGACCATTTCATGTATCCGCAGTATCGGCTGGGAAATCTGCTGGCTGACGACGTGACAACCATGATGAACTCACCGGCGCAACAAGCCTTCGGTGCGGCCAAGGAAACAACGCTTCCGTCAGATTGCCTGAGCTGCGAGTTTCGCTTCGCATGCCATGGCGAATGCCCGAAGAATCGCTTTATTAAAACCTCTGACGGCGAACCTGGACTCAACTACCTGTGTGCAGGCTACAAGAAATATTTTCGCCACATCACGCCTGCAATGAACATCATGGCCCGGCTCCTGAGTGAGGGGAGACCCGCGGACGAGGTGATGCGCCTGATCGAGCAATGAGACAGAAGCAGCGTCGCTTGCTACGTGCATCGGGGTACAGCATCCCAAGTGCGATGAGCGTCGGTTGTCGCTGATCGTAAAGGGAAAGTGCCGTCCGGGCCACGCTAACTCAGATCCAAACGTTCTTCACAAGAGAAGCATGCGAAATGGCGGGCCGGCCGCGCTGTTGTCTATCGACAAGATGCCGGCCGGTGCTCCAGGTTAGTCCGTGAAGAACAGCTTATCCGAGCAGTTCGACAGCAATCTGCCGACCAAAAGTCCCGCAGACCAATCGTTGCAGGAGAAGTGTTTAAGTAAAGAAAGTAAAGAAAATTTCTGGTTGCCACGGGGACGCCGGATCAGACAATTCAGGAGATGAAATGAAAATAAAATTCGCAGCTGCGCTCACGTTGACAGCCCTTACCGGTACTGCACATGCGCAATCATCGGTGACCCTGTATGGGGCGGTGGACACGGGCTTGCTGTTCCAGAACACGTCCGCTGCATCGTACAGCACGGCCGCGCGCAATACCGGACACCTCTTTCGCATGAAGGACGGTGGTGTCTATACCAGCTTCCTTGGCTTCCTGGGAAAGGAGGATCTGGGAGGAGGCTGGCAATCCAATTTCAAACTGCAAGGCGCTTTCGATAGCACCAGCGGTAAATTCGGTTTGAGCGGCACCGCTGGCGTGGCAGCTCAGTTCAACCAGGTCGCCGACGTTGGCCTGTCCGGCCCGTACGGCTCAGTTACGCTCGGCCGTCAGATTATCCCGCTGACCTACGCAATGGCCTACACCGATGTACGCCAAGGCGACTACTTCGGCAGCATTTTCACCAGTTTAGTGAGCATGAACTCCGCTGCCGGTTGGCCGGGGACCAGCACGAATGCGCAGTTGGGCGCGGTGTTCGACGACAATGCGATCGTCTATGTGTCGCCGAAATTCGGCGGGGTGACCGCCAGCCTCGAATATGCACCCGGCGGCGTAGCGGGTAGCTTCCAGGGTGGCACGCGTGAGTCCGCCGTCTTGCAATACGACAACTATGGACTGAAGCTCGCGGCTGTGTATTACAACGGACATGATACGAATCCCAGCCCGACGAGCGTGCCTACCGGCTTGAACAACAATCGGTTCGTCTATGCCGGCGGGCTGTATTCCACCAACGGTTTTTCGGTGAGCGCGTCCTTTGGCAATGGCCGGAATCCCGCGCATTCCAGCACCACCAATTTCGACATGGTGTCGGGTGGATTGGGCTACCGTTTCACTCCGGCGTTCGAGGTCACGAGCGGTATCTACTACTTGAAAGACCAGAACCATTCGGCGAACAAGTCGACCGAATATGTTCTTGCCGCGGACTACAGTCTTTCGAAGCAAACGCTGCTGTACGCGCAAGTCGGCTACGTCGACAACAAGGGCGTCATGAATCAGTCGATCGAATATGGTCAGCCCGTCGCGCCGGGCGTCCCTACGACAGCAGCAATGGTCGGCATTCGAGAGCGGTTCTGACGCTCCCGGGAAAGCGCCCCTGACAGCGGTTATCCGTCAGGGGCCACGGCCGTGGTGATGCGGCACGCGGCATGCGGAGTAAAATCTTTGTGTGTCGCGTGCGACGGCGCCAACGTCGTCCTTGCAGCGATGACCATTTGGGAAAGACCGCGTCATCCGGTAAACTCAATGCAGCGAGCGGGTCCTCAGGAAAAGGCGTTGATGCCTCTGCGAACCCTGGTTGGGCAAGTACAACTGATTCAAGACAGGCAGGCAAAGAGATGAAAGCCGTTATTACCTTCAGCGCATTCAGCGTTATCGCCATGAGCATTTGGCTGCTCGCAGACGCTCTCGGGCAGAGCGATAAGATTTCCCTCCCCACTACGCTCAGTGCTGTAAGGGATTTCGTTCAGCATTGAGAGCTTGCCAACCGGGCGTTCGCAGTGGCGGAACGCTTTCTTCAACGCAGGCCAAAACAGCTTGGCAGCCCGATCGCGTATCAGATGCAGCGAAGCCGTTTGTAGAGGCCTGGTCACTGCGACGCGTCCCGAGCACCCGCCAACATTAATGCAGGATCTTCGCGAGAAAATCCTTCGCGCGATCGGACTTCGGGTTCGCGAAAAAATCTTCCTTCTTGTCGTCTTCCACGATGACGCCGTGGTCCATAAAGATCACGCGGTGCGCGACCTTGCGTGCAAAGCCCATTTCGTGAGTGACGCACATCATGGTCATGCCTTCCTGCGCGAGTTCGACCATCACGTCGAGCACTTCGTTGATCATTTCAGGATCGAGTGCCGAGGTCGGTTCGTCGAACAGCATCGCGATCGGGTCCATCGACAGCGCGCGTGCAATCGCGACCCGCTGCTGCTGACCGCCCGACAGTTGACCCGGAAACTTGTCCGCATGCGCACGCAGCCCGACGCGATCCAGCAGCTTCAGCGCCTTCGCCGCGGCTTCGTCCTTTGAACGGCCAAGCACCTTGATCTGCGCAAGCGTCAGGTTTTCAGTGATCGACAGGTGCGGGAACAGTTCGAAGTGCTGGAACACCATGCCGACTTTCGAGCGCAACTTCGACAGATTGGTTTTCTTGTCGCCGACCGACTGGCCGTCGATCGTGATTGCGCCTTCCTGGAACGGTTCGAGGCCGTTCACCGCTTTGATCAGGGTCGACTTACCCGAACCCGACGGGCCGCACACCACGATCACTTCGCCCTTTTTGACTTCGGTCGTGCAGCCGGTCAGCACCTGGAAAGGTCCGTACCACTTCGAAACATTGTTGATTGAGATCATCGTGAAATCCATTTGAGTAACGAGGCGACGGCAAGCTTTTGTCACCGGCGCGCCTGGGCGAGTTGCGCCTGCTGCAACCGGCGTGCATACAGCGTCAGCGGGAAGCACATCGCGAAGTAGAGCAGGGCGACCATTCCGTAGATTGGAAACGGGCGAAACGCGGTATTGGTGATCATCGAACCGGTCTTCGTCAGCTCGATGAACCCGATGATCGACGTCAACGCAGTACTCTTGACCACCTGCACCAGAAAACCGACGGTCGGCGCAACCGAGATCTTCTTCGCCTGCGGCCAGACGATGTAGCGCAATTGCTGGCCGAACGTCATGCCGAGACTCGCACCTGCCGCCCACTGGCCGCGCGGCACCGCTTCGACGCAGCCACGCCAGATATCGACGAGGTACGCGCTGGTATAGAGCGTCAGCGTGACGGTTGCGGCGACCCATGGCGACACCTCCACGCCCAGCAACGGCAGGCCGAAGAACGCGACGAACAACTGCATCACCAAAGGCGTGCCCTGGAACAGCTCGACGTAGAGCACGACTACACGGCGCAGCCATGGCAACGGTGACACGCGCATCGCGAGCAAAAGCAGGCCGACCGCACCGCCGCAGACGAAAGCGATCAGCGAAAGCAGAACCGTCCAGCGCGCGGCCAGCAACAGATTGCGCGCGATATCCCACAGAGTGAATTCGGTCATTGTGAACGCTCCGTTGCGAGCGTCTGCGGACGACGCCAGGTGAACCCTATCAGTTTGTTGCGCCGCGTTGCGGGCGTACGTGGCGAGCGTCCGGCAAAAAGGCCCCGGCCCAGCCGGTTCAGCAGTAGCCGCAAAACGATCGAGAGAAACAGATAGGTCGCGGTGACGATCAGATAGCTTTCGAACGAGCGGAAGTTGCGCGACTGGATGAAATTGGCCGCATACGTCAGGTCAGGCACCGAGATCTGCGATACCACGGCAGACCCAAGCATCACGATCAACACCTGGCTCAGGAGCGCCGGAAACACATTAGCGAGCGCCTGCGGCAGCACCACATGGCGGAACACCTGGCGTCCCTGCAGGCCCAGCGCCTGCGCTGCCTGCACCTGGCCACGCGGAATCGAGTCGATGCCGGCGCGGACGATTTCCGTCGCGTAGGCACCGAGATTGACCGTCATCGCGAGGATCGCAGCCTGCATTTCGTCGATATGGATACCGATACCCGGCAGCCCGAAGAACACAAAGAACAATTGCACGATGAACGGCGTGTTGCGTATCAGCTCGACATAACTGGCGACCAGTGTGCGCGCCCAGCGCGGCCCGGCGACGCTGACGCTTGCGCCTGCGACACCGACGAGGCCGCCGAGCACGGTTGACACCGCGGTAAGCCAGAGGGTGACGGCGACACCTCGCGCCAGCATGCCAGCGTATATGCCGAAGCCGCTGAAATCGAATACATAGGTCATGGCGTATTGCTCATGGTCAAGTGAGGCCAGTTGAATTAATGAACGGGGCGCGCTGCGATCAGCTTGCAGGCGTGCGCGGGCAATTCGGCCAGCACCGGCATGCCCAGGGTGAGGCCGGGCGTTTCGCGCGGCGTCGTGGTGGCGGTCAGCGTGAAGCCGGCGCAATCGATCGTCGCTTCGAGCGTCGCGCCGACGTCGCGGATAAATCTGACCGTACCGGCGAGATGGTTAGGATTGCTAGTGGTAGATGCGGGCTTCAAGCAGAC
>Ga0185299_10002496_pt1 | contig 28117 bp, 24 predicted proteins | sample PaiPotPPA55metaG_FD_128002 | JGI IMG/M metagenome (GOLD analysis project Ga0185299, IMG submission 128002) | Iron sulfur acid spring bacterial and archeal communities from Banff, Canada, to study Microbial Dark Matter (Phase II) - Paint Pots PPA... ...
AAACTCCATCTTCTCGTCCATGGGACAGACCTCTCGCCACGGCATCGCATCCACCTCCTGCCGTGTCTGTTTAATCTGTTACCCATGTTGCCGGTCTATTCTGTTACCGATCCTGCCGGTCTGTACCCCTCTGCTCCCTCTCCTTGTCCAAGGAGAGGGTTAGGGAGAAATCCGATGGCCGCTTTACAAAATCCATTCGAAGTGGCAGCGGCACAGCGGAATTCAGACTAACCTATCCCGCCGCTCACGATGCTCGCGGCGACCTCTCCTCGAAATGAACGGCAATCGCTGACTACCAAGACTGCCGCGCTGTCGCAGACGTGACGAAAGATCATCAACCGTCTCGAATGTGAGAATCGTACGGTGAAGTTTCACCGTCCACAATTTAAGAAAGTCTGCGATACATTGAGGATAATGTGCGTGTTCATCAGCAAAGCGTTGGTGGAGTAGTTATTGCGTGAATAGCGGTCTCTAAAACTGATCTGACGGCATCTCCGGTATTTATTTATATTTACTTTTAGTCAGTTCCTATAATCTCTCAACTCCTCACAGTCGCCCACTGCGGCTGAGTGTGTATTTGGACTGATACACAGTTATCAGTTCACCACGCTTGGTTCTCCGTGTAACCTATAATACCGGCAAGAGGATGGCCGCGGAACTCGTCGCGGAATAGAGTGAACATTAGACTTGATACCCATCCCTATGAATGCGATGTCGAATAACCGGTGTGTAAATCGCACCAACGTAACAAGGCGCATCTGAAGTTGTAGCCCGGAACCCGGAGAAAGATCCAAATGATAAAACAGGAGCCGCTTAAGCTGTGGTTCATCGCGATAATCCTGATCGCGTTTATGTCAACATGGGCAATAGTCAGTAACTCACAAAACGAAGCACCGAGTTCTGTCGTCCCCATGGTTACCGCGACGAGCCCGGTTGATGGGGCGACTGGTGTGACTATCAATCAGCCGATTTCAGTCACCTTCAGCCAGCTGATGTCAGTTCCGTCGATGGCCACATCCCTCGTTTTGCAACGACCTGACGGAACGCTTGTGAATGGAACGGTCACCACGGTCGGCAGAACCTCTATCTTGAGGCCGCTGGCAAATCTCGCGCCCAACACCACGTATACAGGCAGAGTCAGATCTGGGGCCTCCGACCTGGCAGGCGTCCCGCTGGGCCATGCGTATGTATGGACCTTCAAAACGGGTGCCACGAGCGATGCCACCGCCCCGACGGTGATCTCCACCAATCCCGCCAACCTCGCTGTACTCGTACCTACCAACCAGAAAATCATCGCAATTTTCAGCAAAGAGATGTCTGCTGGTACGCTCAACACCGCGACGTTCACGGTGACGAAAACGGGCGGTATTGCGGTAACCGGAGCAGTCAATTACGCCTCCGGGTCTGTCACTTTCCGGCCCGTGTTCGGTCTCAGAAGTAACACTCACTATATAGCCACGATCACCACGGGAGCCAGAGACCTCGCGCGCAATCCGCTAGGCGCGAACTATGTATGGAGTTTCGACACTGGAACGGACCCGGATGTTGTGAAACCTACCGTAACTGCCACGAGGCCGGTTAACAACGGAATGCTTGTGCCGGTCGATCAACAAGTCAGTGCGACCTTCAGCAAAGCGATGAACTATGCGACCATTACTACCGGGGATTTCCTCCTGACGTGGTTGGGTGGTCAAGCAGTCGGAACGGTCACTTATTCCTATGACTCGATCAACCAGGTCACGACAGCGACCTTTGTGCCGAAGGCCAATCTTCTTTCGAGCACCCTATACACGGCCACGATTACCAACGAGGCGCAAGATCTGTTCGGCAACGCACTAAACGGGAATCGGCCGTCGGGTAGTTATGTATGGCAGTTTACGACCGGCGCGGATCTGAGCCCGGTACCTCTCGGCGCCGCCGCCAACTTCGCGGTGCTGGCTGCAACCACGGTCACCAACACGGCGACTGCGACTACGGTTAGCGGAGATCTCGGCATTTGGCCGGGCACGTCACTGACTAATTTCCCGCCAGGCACAGTAATTGGTGGTGGCATGAAACATGTGGACGATCCCACTTCGCAGGCTGGGATGGCGGCCCTGACCATCGCGTATAACAACGCGGTGGGACGAACGGGAGCCTTTACGCCTTGCGATGGCAACGTAGGTGGGAGGACCTTCACCCCCGGCCTCTACAGGTCCGGGTCGTCGACGGAGATATCATCAAACGGAAACCTCACGCTCGATGGCCGGGGCGATCCGAATGGGGTCTTTATCTTCCAGATTCCTTCCACCCTCACGACTTCATCGGGCCTCGGGGTTACGCTAATCGGCGGGGCCAAGCCCTCTCAGATATTCTGGGAAGTGGGCAGTTCAGCGACTATCGGCACGGGTTCTCAGTTTTATGGAACGATCCTGGCAAATACTTCGATAACGATGGTGAGCGGCGCGACGCTGAACGGCAGAGCGCTGGCAGGAGCCATTTCCGGCACGGGCGCGGTTACGCTGGACAACAATACAATCGTGAGAGCCACTCCGTAGAGAGGGATATTCGGCGCGAACGCGGAGCGGGGCCATCGCGGCTCCGCTCCGCATTTTTTTTTGGCCCCCCACCTCGTGCGGGCGGCGCGACCTGCCCGCCGCCAATCGAGGATCAGGCAAACTCGCTCTGCGCACGTGCCGTCGTTGCCCGACTATATAGGCCGCGGCGGACGTGCCGCTTCGGCCTCCGGCGATTCCGCCATCAGAGCTCGGTAGAGCGATCCGCCAAGGATTGCGCCGGCGATTGGCGCCACCCAGAACAGCCACAGTTGCTCGACCGCCCATCCACCAACGAAGAGCGCCGGCCCGGTGCTGCGCGCGGGATTAACCGAAGTGTTGGTCACCGGGATGCTGATCAGATGGATCAGCGTCAGCACCAATCCGATCGGAATCGGCGCGAAGCCGGCTGGCACGCGCGGGTCGGTTGCTCCCATGATCACGAACAGGAACATCAGGGTCATCACGACTTCGCATACGAGCGCGGAGGGGAGGCTGTAACCGCCCGGCGAGTGCGCGCCATAGCCGTTGGACGCGAAGCCGCCGGCCAGGCTGAAGCCGGGTGCGCCGCTGGCGATAACGTAGAGCACTGCGGCGGCGAAAATTCCACCGAGCACCTGCGCAATCACGTAGGGCGCGAGTTCGCTGCCCGGAAAACGTCCGCCGGCCCACAATCCGAAACTCACGGCGGGATTGATGTGGCATCCGGAGATGTGCCCGATAGCGTAGGCCATCGTCAGCAACGTGAGCCCGAAGGCGAGCGCCACTCCGGCGAAGCCGATTCCGAGATGGGGAAAGCCGGCGGCAAGGACGGCACTGCCGCATCCGCCCAGCACCAGCCAAAACGTTCCGATGAACTCGGCTCCAGCACGCCGTGGGAGGCTGATCGCCATAGCATTGGTCTCCTGCGATACCGATTTTGGTCACTGATGACACTACTGCTGATGCAGGCTTACGTCCGCCGCTAATTTTTACCGGGGTATGAATATTGTCGCTGATTTGAGCACCATTAAGCGCCATGGAGCTTGTAGCGGCGCTTTAAAGCTGCGGAGAGTGTAGTCGCGCCGAACCCAGGCCCCTGAGTTTGCGCTTACAGTCCGAGGTCGGCGCGCGAGCGGGTCAGCGTGTCGATCACGACGTACATGATCGCCCTCGCCGATTTGATGAAGTCATTGATGCTGGCGACACCCATCCCGCCCAGTCCTTCCTTGTACTCATCCGGGCAGCCGGGAGGCGGCCACGGATAACCGATTCGCGCGCATGGGATGCCGAGGCGGCGGATGAGCGCGCCGTCGGTCTGACCGCCCATCTTTGGCGCGTTGCCGTGCGGGCGTCCCTCGACACGTTCCCATCCGCGATAGCTCGATTGCACGATCCAGTTCTGCGGATCCGTGGCGCCGCCCGGAGAGGCGCCGAACATCTCCCAGTCGAACTCGATCTCCGGGTGGCGCTCGTGAATCGAGCGCATCGCCTCGGCAAATTGCGCCTTGACCTCGCCGGGCGAGGTGCGCGGATTGCATCGCACGTCGAGATAAATTTCGGTCGTGGCCGACGGAAAGGCCGGCCTCTCGGGCCATCCCGCGCGCAGCGCCGCGATATGGCCTTCCGGAAGCACGGTGCCCGACGTGTTACGCGCGGTGTATTGCGGGAGCCACGCCTCGATCTCCTCGATCACCGGAACCGCGGGAATGATGGAACTTCTGTAACCGGGAGTCCCGCGCGTGATCCCCGCATAGCCCATCGTGCCGCGCACAGAGACTTTGAACCAGCACATCCCGGGCTCTTCGGCGAAGACCGCCCACCACGGTTTCATGATCACCGCGAAATCAGGCGCCACTCCGCGCGTGAGCAGGTGATACACGCCGTCGCTCATTCCATAGTTGCGCCGATAGGGCAGGCTGACCGGCATTCCGCCGCCGGCGAAGCCTACCTGCAGGTCGCCCTTTATCGGCACGTTCGCTTCGCGGAGCGCGGTTGCGATTTCGGTCAGGCTCGCGACCATCCCCTTGGGATTCGCCGCGCCGAGGCCGTAGACCAGGTCGCCGCGCGCGAAGCCCTTGGGCAGCATGTCGGCGCGAAACGCCGGGCCGACCCACGGCAGATCCTTTTCCGGATCGGCTTCGATATGGGTGTCGATCGGAGCGTAGAGCAGGAGCGAAGCGCCGCCGCCGCTGCCGCGGACTTCGCCGATCGCGTTGCCGGTGTCCTCGCTTATCGGCTGATACCGCGAGTGCTCGCCCAGGTGCTCGCGCATGTAGCCGGCGATAAATTCGCTGGCCTGACGCTCGGCCCCGGTGGGGCTGTGGATGTCGATCAGGTTGAGCAGCAGCTTTTGCAGACGCTCCGGATTAAGCCGCTCACACGCCGCGACGTACCATTTCTCCTGCTCGGCTGAGAGCGGAACGATGCGGGTCTTTTCGGCCATCGGAGTCTCCCCTGCGGTCGCCTGTCGCTTAGCGCTCGCTCAACGATGACCGTTGCCGCCGCCGGCGCCGTTGGTCTGAGGCGAGGCCGGCCGCTCCTGGATACCGCGATTGTAACGCGACGCGACCTTGCGCCACGCGGTCAATGCGTTATCCAGTTGGCACAGGGTCTCCTTGTTCCAGCCGTCGCCGGTCTCGTAGAACGGCTGCATCGCCTCGCGCGCGAAGAGATCGTTGTCGTTGAAATCGCGCAGCGCCAGCGGCTCGAACACGTTGTTGTACCGATACTCGGCGTCCTTTAGGTCCGCCTCGTTGCGGCAATGGGCGACCAGGACTTCCCAGTACTCATGATGCGTCTCGTCGGTGGGCACATACCACTCGTATTGCGCCCAGCCGGGGATCGGCCAGTGCTCGACCAACAGCACCCCCGGCACATACATCGAGGTCCGCAGGTAGTACGGCTTGGTGCCGCGCGCCTTCAGGCCGAGGACCGGATTTTCGAGAACCATGTTCCACGCCTCGGGCCGGTTGTACATCATCATCACGCCCTTCGGTCCGTCCTCCTCCTCGATCACGCGAACCGCCTCGTCCGAGACCGGTTGCGCGCCGAGCGGGAACAACACGTCGGCGCTGGCGATGATCGTGTTGCCCATGTGTATCAGCCAGTGGCCCGGGTCGTACCCGTTTTCCACCGCCAGCCGCCAGTTGGAATTGCCGGTGCGATGGATGCCGCGGACGAACACGTGTTCATCGAGGACGTAGGCGACGGCTTGGGGGTCTTCATCGGCGCCGATGCGCAGTGGCAAGTCGGATGAAAGCGGCGGCACGGGTTTATAGTCCTCGTCGCCGACGAACACGAAGATCATGCCGTTGTGCTCCTCGACCGGGTAGGTACGGATACGCACCTTGCCGAGAATCGGGTCGTCGGGCGAGGCCACGATCGTCCTGAGCACGCCGTCTTCCAGGCCATAGCTGTAGCCGTGGTACCAGCAGCTCATCAGCTCGTCGCTCAGGCACAACGGCCGGCGCGACATCCGCACGCCCCGATGCAGGCAGCGATCCTGAAGCGCGTAGGTCTTGCCCTTGGCCCGCCGAAGCGCGATCTCGTGGCCCGCGATCAGCACGCCCTTGACGTCGTTGTCCTTGAGTTCGTGACTGAACAGCGCGGGGTACCAGTGGTTCTTGAAGCCGCTGGTGGCCTCCAGGTAGGGGGTCCATTGGCGCCTGGACGACGCCGCTGCTTTACCGGCGCCGCTCGCATTCCTGACAGATTCGTCCGCACCCATCGAGGTTGCCTCCTGATTAAGGACGGAATCGGTTATACCACCGCGCGATCGAAATCGTTATGACATAACCATCTCGATCATTTTGGGGCCGGGCTCCTTGAGCACGCGCTCCAGCTCCTGTGAGAGCGCTTCGGCGGTTTCGACGCGAACTCCCGGCACGCCCATTCCCTTGGCGAGCGCGACCCAGTCGAGGTTCGGATTGCCCAGGCTGGTCAGGGCACGCGCTTTGGGGCCGGGCTCGGTGATGCCGGCGCGCGCGAGTTCGACCTGCAAAATCCGATAGCGGCGGTTGTTGCACAAAAGCGTCGTGACGTTGAGACCCTCGCGCGCCTGCGTCCACAGCGCCTGCACGGTGTACAGCCCGCTGCCGTCGGCCTGGAACGAGATCACGCGACGGTCGGGGCAGGCGATTGCGGCGCCGGTCGCGCACGGCAGGCCCTGACCGATCGCGCCGCCGGTCAGCGCGAGGTAGGTGTGCGCCGGCGCGCTCAGCGAGGCGCCGAAGAACGGCAGTCCTGTTGTCGCAGCCTCGTCCATCACGATCGCATGCTCGGGCATCAGCGCCGCGATCGCCGCGCCGATCGTGGTCGCATCGAGAGCGCCCGTCGGCCGCGCCGCCGCAGGCTTCGCGCCGCGCGCCGGCACGGCTTTGGGCGCGCCGATCAGGTCGGCCAGCGCCTCCAGCGCGAGCGCGACGTCCTGCTCGATCGTCGCCAGGGTCGCGACGGTGCGGCCCTCGGGAATCAGGATGCTCGGCAGGTTGGGATAGCCGAAAAATGCAACCGGCGCCCGCGCGCCCGCAAGGATCACGGAACTGGATTTCGCCAACGCCTCCAGCGCCATCTCGGGAAAGTACGCCAGCTTCTCCACCGGCGGCATCGTGCCGCCGCGCTCGATCCGTGCCGGAAACGTCTCGCACATCAGGCGGCATCCGCTCGCCGCAGCGATTCGCGCCGCGGCCCGCAGGCCGCGCTCGCGGAGCGCCGCGCCGCCCATGAACAGCGCGGCGTTCGCGCCGTCGCGCCGCAGAATCTCGGCCGCCGCGCGCACGGCGCTATCCGGTGCCGCGGGTGGCGACACGATGGGACGCGGCCCGGCCGGCGCGCCGGCCTCGCTCCATTGGCAATCGGAGGGAACGATGAGCGTGGAGGTATGGCCCGGCGGACGCATCGCCTCCGCGATTGCCTCGGCAGTGTCGGCGGCGATCGCGCCCGCGCTCGCCGAGTGGCGCACCCATGCGGAGACCGGGCGGGCCAGCGATTCGATATCGGAGGTGAGCGGCGCGTCGAACTTCAGATGCCAGGTCGCGTGATCGCCGATCACGTTGACGATCGGCGGGTGCGCGCGCCGCGCATTGTGCAGGTTGGCGATCCCGTTGGCGAAGCCGGGTCCGAGATGGGTCAGCGTGAGCGCCGGCCGATCGGCCATCCGCGCGTAGCCGTCGGCCGCGCCGGTGACGACGCCTTCGAACAGCGCCAGCACCGCGCGCATCCGATTGGGGCCGTCGAGCGCGGCGACCAGCGGCATCTCGGTAGTGCCGGGGTTGGCGAAGCAGATTTCGACTCCGCAATTGAGCGCGGTCAGGATCAGGCTTTCGGCTCCGTTCATCTCAATCAACTCCGCTTCGCTGATGTGGTGGCCCAATGAATACGTGTTGGCCCAATGAATACCTTCAACTAGCCGGCTTGCGAAACAGTGCGCATCACTTTGCCGGGCAGGCCGCCCTGGTATTCGTCGTGCGCGAACAGGACCTCGCCGCCGACGATCGTGTACACGATTCCCTCGGAGCGCTCGATCAGCCGCGGCTCACCGCCCGGCAGATCGTTGACCCACTCGGGCTTGAGCGGCTTTATCGTGGCCGGATCGAAAATCACTAGGTCGGCATCCATCCCGGGCGCGAGCCGGCCCTTGGTGCGCAGTTCGAGGAAGTCGGCCAGCTCCGAGGTCAGCCGCCGCACGGCTTCCTCCAACGTCAGCACGCCGCGCCGATGCACCCATTCGTGCAGCAGGTAGGAGGTCAGGCCGGCGTCGCAGTGCTGCGCGACGTGCGCGCCCGCGTCGCTAAGCCCGATCAGCGTATTGGGCAGCTTGAGGATGCGGCTTACGACGTCGGGATTGACGTTAATCACCGAGAGCGTCACGCCGAGTTCCATCCGCTCGTCGAGCGCGAGGTCGAGCAGCGCGTCGACCGCGTCCTTGCCCGTCGTGGCGGCTAGCTCGGCGATGCTCAGGTTGAGCCAACGGCGGTTGTGCTCGTTTTCCACGCGCGCGACATGCACGCGGTCCCATCGGCCGCGGAAAATCGCCTTGCCGCCGCCGTCTTTGATTTCATTGCGGAAGGCGGCGCGGAAATCCACCGAGCGCACGAGCGCCATCTGCTCCTCGACGCCGCGGTTGAAGATTCCCTTCCATGAATCGAGCGCGGCAAAGATGAACGGCTCGCGCATCGTGTAGTACTGCTGGATCGGACGCGGCGTGACCTGCGGAAGAATCTTGAGTCCACTTTGGACCAGCGGCGCGAGCCGCTCGATTGTGCGCTGATGCGCCTCCGGTGGCGTGCCGGGGAGATCGAGCAGCGCGAGCCAGGTCACTGGCCGTGCGCTCTCGCGCGCGAGCATCGTCAGTAGGTCGAAAGCGCCTTCGTTGGCCACGCTGGTCGAGCCGCGGCTCGGTAGAATCTCGATCACGCCGCGGCCCAGCTCGCGCATCGTACGGCAGAGCGCGCGGAGTTCTTCATCGCTCGCCATCCGGCTCGCCAGCGGACGGCCCTGGAAACCGATATGCTGCGGCGCGAGGCTCATCGAAAAGCCGGCCGCGCCGGCGCGAAGCGCCTCGCGGTACAGACGCGCCATTTCCGCCGTCTCGGCTTCGGTCGCGGCGCGCTCGGCCGCTTCCTCACCGATCACGTAAAAACGCAACGCCGAGAGCGGCACCAGGAAGCCGACGTTGAGCGCGACCCCGCGGCGCTCGATCGCCGCCATGTACTGCGGAAAGCTTTCCCAGTCCCACGCCACTCCGCGCATCAGCACGTCGTGCGGCAGCGCCTCGACGTTGACCAGGTCCCACGCCATCGTGGATTGCTGGCCGGGGCGGCAGGGCGCGACGCCCACGCCGCAATTGCCCATCAGCAGCGTGGTGACGCCGTGCCAGCACGAGCAGGTGAGCAGCGGGTCCCACGAGATCTGCGCGTCGTAATGCGTGTGGATATCGATGAAGCCGGGCGCCAGCACCGCGCCACCGGCGTCGATCTCGCGCCGGGCGGAGCCGCTGGCCTCGCCGACCGCGGCTATTTTGCCGTCCTTCACCGCGAGCGCGCCGTGACGCGCAGGCGCGCCGGTGCCGTCGCAGATGGTGGCGTTGCGAACCAGCAGGTCGTAGACCATCGCGAGACTCCTCCGGCCCAGTCAATTAAAACGACTCGTCCGAGCATAGCGGGGACGCTCGCTGTTTGATAACGCACTGCGGGGGCGCGGAAAAGCTCCCAGCGTCCGGTTGGACGCAAAGGCTGCACGCTGCTTTGAGCAACCGAGGTTGAAGCTTGGCGATCGCGAAGCAGGAAGGGTATCGATCGCAATGTGGCGCGACAAAAACGTCTGCGCAGCTAGACCCGAACGAGTCGGGCTGTTGCTGCGCAGACGCTGTAGGCGGCGATTACTTTAGTAGCGCCGCTCGATTTAGTAGCGCGGCCCGAAAGTGAGTTGGGCAGCGAACGGTGGCAGTCCACTCAAGGTGCGACGCGGCGTCGGCGAAGTGGGACCGCTGACTGATAGCTGACCATTGCCAAACATCGAAATGGTAGTTGTTGTGCTGGTTGCAGTCCCATAATTGAATACCCACAGCCTACCCAGTGAGTCGAATGAGCATCCCCATGGAGTGACCAGGCTGCCTGAACCATCGTCACTGATAATCGCGTCCGCCGTAGGGGCTCCACTGGCGGCAAGTTGAGCGGGAGTAAATTTGACGACGGTGTTATTGCCGGCATTGGTTACCCACAGATTGCCTGCGGCATCGAATTGCGGTTGTCCCGGCTCATTAAGGCTGGCGCTGGAGATAACAACATGGCCCGTCGCCGCGCCACTGGTGCCGAGCTGACTGACTGAGAATTCCACAAGCTTCGAATTGCTCAGGCTCGAGACCCAAAGGTTGCCAGCATGATCGAAGGCGGCAAAAGAGGGCGAGGTCAAATCGGTGTTGTCCGTGATTGTTACTGCAGGAGTGATGTCTGAGGTCCCCCCTGCGGTGGTAGCCGCGATAAGCTGGGCGCGGGAAATCTTATGTACAGCATTGTTCGACGCGTCAACGACCCAGAGGCTACCGGAAGGACTGAGCACGCAACCAATATTGAATTTAAACGCGGAGCTCGTGATTGTCGCCTCCGGAGCCGGGTGAGGATTGACGCCCAGACTTTCCAATTGGCCAAACGTGAATTTCAAGACCGTGTTGTTAAGTGTGCATACCCACAAGCTTCCATTGGCTTGGAACGCAAGACCGGAAGTATTGGCTAAAGGCTCAGCAGTCTCTTCGATCTTCACCTGTGCGGGTGTGCCGCTCGCCGACAACCAGAAGGGCCGTATCTCCACGAGTCCGCCAACGGCGCCCGGAGACCCCGGCTGCTGTTGAGGACTTGCGAACCATAGTGCCGGGCCCGTCGCGCGGGCAGGCGACCAGCCGCCGCCTACCAAAAGCAATAGCAACGCTAACGATGCAGTTGCGAGTAGCCCGGGCGCCGTTGAACGGCGCTTACCGCCGATACCGGTTTTAGAAGCGGACATTGAATCCTCCCTCGTGCGAACCCCCGCAAATCGGTGCCGCACCTGACGATAGGTCGTGAAATCGTGTAATTCGTCTCGGGGGTTGGTACAGCAATATCCATTCCGCACGTGGTGAGTTGAATAATGCCTTGGTTCATCCGAAAGCATTATTCACTAAAAGAGCTTCTTTCAATTTTCTCGGGAATTATTACAGGCCGAGGTTTTCTTCGGCCGCGGAAAATCTCCGAACGCGAAACCGACGAGTTTCTGGCGTATTTTTCGGCTGCGTAAGGGAGGATGACTGCCGCCGCGCCCGCTGCCCTCTCATCCCGAGCGAGTCTTCGAGTCGAGGGACCCCGGATCCTAAATATCCAGAGGCTCTCGCGATGCTCGTCCGGAAAAGATCGGGGTCCTTCGACTCGCGCAACGCTCGCTCAGGATGACAGGAGAGGGAGCTTCTCAATAGATTCACAAACTCTCCAGGATGACCAGACAACACCTCGATTAGGAGAATCGGAATGTCCAAAGCACCATAACTGGCCCGCGCGCCGCCTACGCGAAGGCCGGCATCACTTCGCGCGCGAACAGCTCGACCGTCTGAGGCGGCGCCATGTCGGCAAACATGATCGTGAACATGGTGATGCCCCACGCGACGCGCTCGCGCAACTGCTTGACTACCTCGTCGGGCGTGCCCTTGACCGCGGTGAACGAAAACGGCTTGCGCCCCTTGGCCATCTCCCACTTCTGGTCGGCCTCGGCCTTGTCCGCGCCGATACAAACCATCAGTTGCTCCGAAACGGTGATTTCCTTGGGGTCGCGGGCGACCGCGCGGCAGTGCTCGTGCAGCACGCCGAGAGTTTTTTTGAAGTCGCGGTAGCCAGCCGGGCAATTCCAACGATCGGCGTACTTGGCGACCAGACGCAGCATCACTTTTTCACCCGCCCCGCCGATCATGATCGGCGGATGCGGTTTCTGCACGGGCTTGGGATTGTTGGGCGCGTCGGCGACCGTGTAGTAGCGGCCTTTGAACGTGGCGCGATTCTCGGTGAACATCGCCTTCAGGATCTGCAGGCCCTCCTCGAGCTGGCGCAACCGGGTGCCGACCGACGGGAACTCGTAGCCGTTGGCGCGATACTCCTGCTCCATCCATCCCGCGCCCAGGCCGACTTCGAGCCGGCCGTTGGAGATATGGTCGATAGTTGTGAGCGACTTGGCGAGCAGCGCTGGATTGCGAAAGGAGTTGCACAGCACCAGCGTGCCGATACGCACGCGCTCGGTGCGCGCAGCGATCGCACTCATCGTCGCCATCGCCTCGAGCAGGTCAACGTCGGGCAGGCCGAGCGTCCAGAAGTGGTCGACCAGCCAAAACGAATGATAGCCCAGGCGCTCGGCCATCTCGGCGCGATCGAGCAGGGTCTTGACGGTCGCGCCGGCTTGCGGCGACCAGAACGCGAATTCTACTTTTCCGCTCATCGTGGGCTCCTTGGTCAAGGCTCCTGGGTTAAGGCTTCCTGGTAACTTCTCCGGACACCGTTCGATGAGGTATCCGAGACAATCATTTTACAGCGTTACAGTTTTACTGTTTTACTGCGCGGATGCGCAACGAAATGCACCGGCGGATCGCAATCGCACTTTGTATCGCGCTGATGCTCGCGATCGTGCTGGCGCGTTGCGCTGAGCGTTGCGCGTTCGCGTTGCCGCCGCCGCAGGGATTTTCGCAAGTCGGAGCGGCTCGCGCGCTCAAGGGCGCCCCCGGAATTTATGAATGGCATTTCGTCGCGGATCGCGGACCGTCACCGTTCGATCGCATCGGGCTCCATCGGATCGCGAGCGGCCCGGCCGCGCCCGCGCATCCGGGAGTCGTGATGCTCTATCTTCCCGGGACCAACATGAACGGCGAGGTCGCGATCGACGATCCGCGCTACTCGATGCCGCTTTACCTGGCGGCGCATGGCGTCGACGTGTGGGCGATGGACTATCGCACTCACTTCGTTCCGCCCGACACGCCGGCGGAGAAGCTCGCCGTGATGACCGGATGGACGAACCGCGTGTTCGAGAGCGATATCGAAGCGGCGGCCGTCTTCATCAGCGCGAAGACGCACAATGAAAAACTCTTCATCGCCGGCTTCAGCCGCGGCGCGAGCTTCGCCTACCTGTTCGCGGCGACGCATCCGCATCAAGTGGCGGGACTCGTGATCCTCGACGGTTTCATTCCGCGCCGTCCGGCCGCGGCGATGCCCGCCGGGCGGGTCGCCGACGATATCGGCGGACGCCATCTGACCTACGACAAGCGCCTCGCGCTGATGGAAGCGGTGATTCGCGATCCCGGCGGTCCGGCGCCGCTGCCGAAATACAAAACCGCGGCGGAAAATCTCGAGCACGTGGTCCACGACGCGGACGGCCTGTTCGGAGGACATGGCGGGCTCGCGAATCCGCAGGGCGGGTTTTCAGACGCGTCGGTGCTGGCGCGAGTGCTGATTGGTTACGACCGATGGTGGCCGGCGGTGCAGGACTTCGATAATCCGTTCGACGCGAGCGTCCTTGCGCGGCTTAAGGCTTCAAAGATTCCGGTGTTCGCGTTCACTAGCACGAATATCTCCGCCGGGTGGCCGGCGATGGTGACCGAGTCGGCCGCCGCGACCGGCAGCGCCGAGGCAACCGTCAAGCGGCTGGACGGATGGGGCCATTTGGACGTGATTTGCGGCACGCACGCGGAGAGCGAGGTTTACGCGCCCATACTGGCGTGGCTCAGGCGGCATCAGAAGTAGGCGACGGCGCCCTGGAGACGCGCGACCGCAGCATCAGCGTCGCTGCCAGCGCCCACATCCCGAGCGCAAAGCCGAGCAGCGACCACACCAGCGCCGAGCGCCCGCGGCGCGACGCGATAGTCGCAGTGAGCGGCGCCAGCGCCGCGTCGATTATGAGCGAGGTCGCGATTATCTCGGCCGGGCCCCCGCGATAGCGCATCAGAGCGAAGCCGGAGGTCACGTTGAGGATGGTCGCGATCGTCCACATCAGATTACGTGCAAGCTATTACGAACACATTCGCCGAGCGGTTGCAGATTACCGGATCTCCTCCGGCGGCCGCATTCGGCTTGCGGCGCTCTCGCGCGGGACTATAGTGGTTGGTGATGGCACGCCGCGACGCTGAAAATATTATTTCAAAGCTGCGCCAGATGAGCGAGGAAGGGCTGGGGAGCGTGATGGGCGAGCTGATGGCCAACGAACGGATGCGCAAGGGGCTGGGGCGTGCGGGAGAACGATTGTTGGCCAACAAGCACGTCTTCGATCGCAACGTCGAAACCGTTCTCGACTTCGTCAATATCCCATCCAAACGCGACATCCGCGAGCTGAAGTCCCGCCTCGACACGCTGTCCAGCCAACTGGTCAACCTTAGCATGAAGATCGACCGGATGCTGGCGGCGGACGAGATGCCCGCGCCGCGCCACGCCCGCTCCGGCTCAAGCCAAATCGAATCTGACCAAATCGAATCTGATAAGGTCGAAGCAGTCCGGCGAGTTCGGCCTGTCCGGCCGGCGCCCGGACCGCGTCCCGTGCCGCGCCGGCGCAGGGGCCGCACCAACCCCGACTGACGAAAGAGGCTCCAGAACAGACGCGTCGAAATCGCGGCCGCGCAGGATTGCGACCGCGCGGGGGGCTCGTCGCATTCACCGCTCGCATTTATCTCGCGCATTCATCTCGCGCATTCACAGTGTCGCGAGACTCCGCCCCAGCCGCGCTAGATCGGCAAGCTCGGCCGGCTCGTGTCCGAGGTCGGCTATCGCGAGCAGCTTCAATCCCGCGGGCCCACCCGCGCGCAACGAGGCTATCGCGGCCGCTTCGCGCTGATGCAGTGCCGCGAACTCCTCGGCCGCGCGCGCGAGCTTGCGCCTAAGCGCCGGCGAAAGCGGCGCGCGCGCGATCTGTTCTGCCGGCGCAATGGCGGGCAGCGTGCGGTTCACGATTACCGCGCGCGGCTCGATCCCAGCCGCACGCAGCGCCGCTAGGAACTCATGCGCCTGCGCGATGCGCTCGGGCTCGGCGGTGGTGACCACGACCACCGCGGTATCGCCGGCGACCAGGAGTTGCTGCACACGTGCGGCGCGCTCGGCAAATCCGGCATACATCCCGTCGAAGCTGCGCACGAAGGCCTGCACGTCGCCGAGCAGATGGAGCCCAGTAAGACGATCGAAAGCGGACAGCACGGCGCGCGCGGCGAGGTCGACGACGCTGAAGCCGCGGCGCATCCCGCCGCCGAGCAGCGTAATGGCGCGCGAGTTGAGCAGGTCGAGCATACGGCGCGGCGCGTCGAGGAAGTCCAGCGCCTCGCGCGCGGGCGGCGTGTCGAGCACCACCAGGCTGGTCGACCGCTCCTCGCTCAGCTCGAGCAGCCGCTCCATCGCCATGTAGTCCCCCACGCCGGCCAGCGCCTGTGAGAGATTGCGGTAGATGCGGTTTTGCATGATCGCGTCGGCGGCGGCGGGCGAGGGTGCGTGGCGCACGACGATCGCGTCGAAGGTGCGCTTGGGGTCCAGGCGCAGCGCGCGGAGGCGACCGGTGCGTCGCGCCGGCCGCCTCCGCGCACCCGTCTCATCGGCAAGGTCGCCCGGGAGGTCGCCCGGATCGTCAAGATTTTTCAACGGTACCTCGCGCGGCTCGGCGGCGTCGGCGCCGCCGAGTCCCAGCGCGTCGAGCAATCGCGGCGCCGGGTCGACGGTCATCACGTCGACCCGCCGCCCGGCGATCGCGGTGCCAAGCGCGAGCGCCGCGCTGACCGTGGTCTTGCCAACGCCCCCAGGGCCTAAGCATACGAGCAGCCGGCCGGCGAACAGGCCGTGCGACGGCGGTACGGCGGTCATCGTGGTTTCGCTGCGCGCGCGGCGTCTGCCGTGCGCGCCGGCTTTCCCGCTGGAGGCGGGGCTGTTCCCGGCAAAGCCGGGAACAGCCCCGCCTCCAGCGCGCGGCTCAGCTCTTCGAGTTCAGCCCGGCCCATCGCCGGGCTGAACAGCATCGGCAGTTCGACGACCGCGAGCCCGGCACGGGACGCTTCGCGGCGCGCTCGCGCCACGAAGCGTCCCGCGCCGTCGCGCCATCGCGCCAGACGCGCGCATCCCGGATACGCGTCGAGCGCGTCCATCTCGCGCGCGCTGAACAGCGGATGCGGCACGCAATTGAGCGCCGCCGCGGCGACGCTCACGCTAAGCCGCCCGCGGAGCGCGTCGGACGTCTCCAGCGCCTCGCGCAGCGCTAGCTCCTGCGGCGTCAGCGTCAGCATCACGGCGAAGCGCGTCGCGTCGGAGAGAAAACTCTCGACGTTGGCGGCGAGCCGGTTGAGCGTTCCCAGCGGCGCGATTTGCTTGAGCGCGCCCGGCACCGAGAGCAGCTCCAGCGCGCTGCCGGTGGCGGGCGCGTCGACCACCACGTAGTGGTCCTCGAGCGCGGCGCTTCCGGCCACGATTCGCAGCCTCTCCAGCATCAGGAACGCTTCCAGCCCCGGCAGCGCTGCGCTGACGTAGCCGAAGGTGCGGCTCTGGAGCATCCGGCGCGCGACTGCTTTGATCGGCACGATACGTTCGATGAACGCTTCGAGCTCGGCGCTTGCGCTGAGCGACGTCGTTGCCAGATTGGCTATCGGGTCGAGGTCGTTACCCGACCCAACACCGAGCATCCGCGCCGCCCACATCCGCTGGTCGAGGTCGACCAACAAAGTGGGGTGCCGTCGCGCGAGACAGAGCGCGAGCGCCGCGGCGACCGTGCTTTTGCCGGTGCCGCCCTTGCCAGTGACCAGAATTAGCCGCGCGAGCGCCATCAGGTAGAATGTAGATTCGCGTGCAGCGGCGGTCTATCCGTCAAGGAGATTTGCAGCGTCAGGGTCGTTTACGAGCAGGTGCATGAAGGAGTCCGCTGACCAACCATCATTTCAAAGCGTGCTGCTGGCGATGCCGCCCGCCGGAATCGCGCGCTTCAAGGCGATCATCGAGTCCTACGACAACCTGGCGACGTTGCGCACCGAGGACCCGCGTCATCATTATTTGCGCTTGTACTTCGACCCCGCGTCGGCCGCCGGAGTCAACGCACTGCTTGATTCGCTAAGCGCGGCCTTTTCGATCCGCCGCATCGCGCCCTAGCTCTCGCGCAGTTCGACCGCGTAGTCGCGGCCTTCCCATTGTCCGCGCGTCTCCCAACGGAAGGTGAAGCGCACGGGCGCGTGGTCGGCGGCAGTCAGGTCGATATCTACGAAATCGAGTCCCATCGCGGTGTGGGTCGAACGGCTGTCGTTGTGGTGATGCCATTCGTCCTTGCTCCAGTGCAGCATGAAGGGCTCATCGGACTGGATGCGCAGCCTGCACGGGAGCGTGACCGACTGGATCTGCCGGTTGGGTTTCCAAATCTCTATTGGCCCTCGCGGCTTGCCGTTGCGATAGCGCTCGGCGACCTCGGGGACGAGATCGAAGACGACGCCGTCGGCGGTCGAGCGCAAAAGTTTCAGGTACTCCGCATGCGCCCACATCAGGGGCATCGCGGCCCCCGTTGGCCTGCCGAAAAACATCAGCGCTTCGGGCAGATCCGGCCGATCCCAGATTTGCTCGGCCAAAAGCCGCGTCGAGGTGGCGAAGGTTTCCATCGCGCGCAGGAACGGGATGACGTTGCGTCCGGTTGCGAGTTCGTAATGGCCGCGCTCACCGGTCAACAGCGGCCACGGCCGCCCGACTCCCCATCCGACGAATGGTCCGCCGTCGTCGCGCTGCCCATAACCGTCGTGCGTATAGCGTTTCCAGCAGGGCCCGGCCGGGAAGTCGGTCTTGAGCACCGCGTCGACGACCCGCAGCGAATCCTCGATCAGCGGGTCGCCGGGGCGGCGGATCCCGTAGCGCACCAGCTCGAGGAAACCCGCGTCGACGATCTCGGCGGCCGGGAACATGTAGGGCGCGCCGGGGGGGCGGTTGCGGATCGGCACCATCCCCTGGTCGGGATCATCATTGGGCAATGTCGCTGCAGGGTCTGCGGGATTGATCCGGACGTAGTGGCGCTTGATGCCGGGCACCAGGAAGCCCTGTTTGGTCACGGTCCAGCGCTCGATGTGGGATTCGAGGAAGTCGGCATAGTCGAGCAGGAACTGCGCGGTCGTCGTGTCGCCCCGCCCGTGCGCCAGGTTCGAGGCGCATACCAGCGCCGTGATATTGCTCGCCAGCGTCGAGGGCGAGTAGCCGCTATTCTCCTCCCATCGTTCCTGCGGCGTGACCGGACCTTTGTTGATCAGGTAGGCCGCGGCCGCGAGCACCATCGGATACGGATCCAAGCCCATCGTCGCGCCCGCGTGCACCAGGCGATACGCCAGCATGATCGGAAAGGCGACCTCGTCAAGTTGGATGCCCTGCCAGTATGGCTTGCCGTCGATCCAGAAATTTTGCGGGAAGCCGCCGTCGGGGCGCTGCGAGCAGGCGAGATAGATGAGCGCGCGCACCGGAGTCGCAAGATCGCCGGCCGCCAGCAGCCCGGTCGCGCTGCTGACCATGTCGCGCGTCCACACCAGATGATATCCGCCGAGGTCCTCGTCGCCCTTGACCTCGCCCCACGGGATGCTGAGCGAAGCGATGAGCGCGCCGGGAAAGCGCTTGTCCTCGTGCGCGAGCAGCAATTCGCGGCTTCTGCGGCAGAGCTGGCCGTTGTCGCCGGTCCATCGCCCGAGCGGGTACATGTGCCCGCAGGCCCGGCTCCATTGCTCGATGAAACGTGCCGAGTGTTGGGCGAAGGGCACCCCGAGCGACTGGTAGAGGCAGGTCACCGCGCGATGAAGGCCGTTGCCAAACGCGAGGCCGAGCGTGAAGTGGCGGTCCTCCGGCAGATCGATTTCAGCGGTCAGCGCGACATTGCCGTCAGGCGCCGAGGCGAACTCCCAATCCAGCTTGAAATTCTGATTCAGGTCCTGCCATCCGTCGGTCTTGCCGACATAGCCGCAGGAGCGCCGCACGAACGGCACGCTGGCTCCCAGAGCCAGCCAGGTGTTGTCCTTGTGCGCGGTCAGAAACTCGTACCCGGCCATCCGCGCGACGTTGGCATTGTTCCCCCATCCGCCGACATTCAGATGCGGCGCGAGCAGCACGAACACGCGCAGGCGACGTAACAGGTCGGCGTCGCCCTCAATGCGGGTGTCCAGCAGCACGCACGGTTGATGCGGGTCGGTGATGACCTCCATCACCACGCGGTAGCGCCCGTCGCGGTCGGCGTTGGTGATGCGCACGCCCAGGCCGCGATCGCCGAGATACTCGGTGTGACTCACCTGGTTGCGATGCACATCGTGAAAAAAGGTCTCGCCGTCGGTCACCAGGTACTGGAGATCGCGGATTTGGGGCCGATCGATCGTTGGATAGTAGATTTCGTTGAGCACGCCGCGCGAGGCGGTGAACCAGATGGGGCTTGCAGTGGAATAGGCGGTGCAGACGACATCTTTGGCGCTGTGGGTCCAGCGCGGCTCGATACCGGGGGCGCCCCAGGCGCGCGGAGTTTCCTCGATGATGGCCATCAGGTCGTTTTCCTTTCCACGGATGCGCCGGCGGGGCGCTCAGAGCGCGGCGGGAGGCTCGGCTGCCGGTTCGTGCAGCGGCGCTTGCGCACGGAACATGTAGGAGACGCCCACGCTCAGCACATAAAGCAACAGCAGCGGAATCGCGAGCAGGAAAATCGAAACCATGTCAGGCGGAGTCAGCGCCGCCGAGACCACGAAGATACCGAGTACCGCGTAGCGGAAATAACGCAGCATCATGCGATAGTCGATCAGTCCGAGCCGGGTCAGGAAGACCGCGAAAATCGGCATCTCGAAGGTCAGCCCAAAGGCCAGCATCAGCTTGGCCGAGAACGCCAGGTACTCGCTGATGCGAATCGTCGGGGTGACGCCGATCGAGGCGTACTGGGCGATGAAGAAGGCGTAGCCGACCTTGAACACGACCGCCCAGCAGAAGTAGCCACCCAGCGCGAAGAACAGGCTCGAGCTGACGACGAACGGCAAGGCCATCCGCCGCTCCGACTCCAGCAGGCCGGGCGCGATAAATTTCCATACCTCGTAAAATATCGCCGGGCTAGAGACGAACACGCCGGCCACCAGCGCAACCTTGATCTTGGTGAAGAAGGCCTCGCCCACGCCGGTCCCGATCAGCAGCAGCTTGCTCCCACCGACCTCGCGCAGCGGCATCGTCAGCAAGGCGAAAAGATGGTCCGCGAAAATGTACGACAACGCGCATCCCGCCGCCAACGCGATAACCGCCCGCACCAGCCGCCCGCGCAACTCGCGCAGATGCTCGAGCAGCGGCATGCGGACCTCCCCCGGTGCGGTGGAAGGATTGGCGCGGACCTCCTCCGGTGCGGTGGGAGGATTAGCGGGCGGCTCAAGGTTGGCCACGGGCAACAGGGCGGTCTATGGTTTGTCGGCCGGCGGCACGGAGCGCTCGCGAGGGCTCGGCTGCTTTGGTTTGCGAGTGCGGCGCGGCCGCGGCGGCGTCTGAGGTTCCGCCTGGGCCTGATGCTCCGCCGGGGTCAACTCTCCCGTGGCCCGAGGATTCGCGGCGTAAACGTGCGGCGGAGACGCAGGCTCAGCTGCTGGCTCATTCAATCCTTGATGCTCCGCCGAAGGTTCCGCGGTGCTCTCGGGACTGTCCGGACTTGCAGGACTTGCGAGACCTGCGCCTGATGCTTGCGGCGGAGGCGCGTCTGCGGTGGCGGTTGACGCACTTTCGGCCAGCGGTTGCGATTGCGGGTCGGGCGCCAGAAAAGCCGGCGGAGCCGGCGACGGCGATGAGGGCGGCACAGGGGGAGGATGCGGGTCGTCGAAACGCGGCGGCAGGATATTGAACGGCGCATCGTCGCCGATCGCGCCCGAAATCTCGCGCATCACGGTATTGCTCGCAAGCCGCAGCTCGCGCATCACCTTGCCGACCGCGCGCATCACCTGGGGCAAATCGTCAGGTGGGATGACGATCAGCGCGATTACCAGGAACAGGAGTATTTCGAAAATTCCCAAGAATCTTCCGTCCGCCGACCGCCCCGGCCCATAGCGCTCGGCCGCGCGGTCTGATTAATGATCGTTATCGAAGTTCGGAGTGTCAACGATGCTCAGGACCGCACTGATTAGCGACCGCAGATTTTTGAAGCATTTCGCCGGCCGAAGCCATCCCGAACGCCCCGAGCGCGCGGCGGTCATGATCGCGATGGCCGAGCAGCTTCATCGCGCCAGCATACTCGCGCTCAGCCCGCGCGAGGCCACGACCGCGGAGCTCGAACTGTGTCACGACCCGGCTTACGTGGCCGAAGTCAGACGCAGCGCCTCGATGCCGCGTTACGACTTCGATCCCGACACTCATGCTTCGCCCGACTCCTATCAGACCGCGCTGCTGGCGGCCGGCGGCGTGCTGACGGCAGTCGAGGCGGTGATGGACGGGGCGGCGGACAATGCCTTTGCGATCGTCCGCCCGCCCGGCCATCATGCGCTCGCCACGCGCGCGATGGGGTTTTGTCTGTTCAACAACGTGGCGATCGCGGCGCGCTATCTCAACCGCTGTCGCGGCCTCAAACGCGTGCTGGTGATCGACTGGGACGTCCATCACGGCAACGGCATCCAGGACATCTTTTACGACTCGTCCGAGGTGCTTTACTTCTCGACTCATCAGTTCCCGTTTTACCCGGGCACCGGCGCGCTCGACGAAATCGGCTTCGGAGCCGGCGCCGGATACACCGTCAACGCGCCGATGCCGGCGACGTTCGGCGACGACGAGTACCTGCGGATTTTTGACGACGTGCTGGCGCCGGTGGTCCGGCAATACCGGCCGGAGTTCATCCTCGTGTCGTCGGGCTTCGACGCGCACTTTCGCGACCCGCTCGGCGGGATGCGGGTGACCGAGGGTGGCTTCGCCGCGCTCGCGCGGCGGGTCAAGCGGATGGCGGCCGAGTGCTGCGGGGGCCGGATGGCGGTGGCGCTGGAGGGCGGCTACGATCTCCAGGCGCTCGCGGATTCGGGACGCAGCGTGATCGAGGAACTCGGCCGCGCGGCCGACGAGCCGATCGCGCCGGCCGATGACGGCGCTAGAGTGATGCCTATAATAGAGCGCTCGCACTATTTTCTCGCGCGCTACTGGAAGTTTTAGAGTCAGCCAGAGGTTGAATACGGATATGAAGCTGAAAATCGTCATTCACGACGCGGAAGAGGGCGGTTATTGGGCCGAGGTGCCGGCGATTCCCGGTTGTGCCACCCAGGGCGAGACTCTCGATGAGTTGTTGGCGAATGTCCGCGAGGCCATCGAAGGCTGCTACTTTCCAGTGGAGAGCGATAGCTTTGCGTGATCTGACCACTCGCGTTCGCAGATGGAGGCACCGCGATTCCTCGCTGCGCTCGGAATTCTTTCAGAGGGCCGCTCACGAGCGGCCCCTACAACAGAAAACCCGATCTGTAGAGGCCGTTAACGAACGGCTCGTTGTTCTTCGATTTGTAGTGGCCGTTCGTGAACGGCTCTCTGCCATTCGGAGCGGGGTCCGCGGAGTCGGGAAAACTCGCCAGCGTGGCCGAGCCTAATTCTTTCAGCCAATCCGATGCGCTGCGGCTGATCGCTCTGGGAGCGGCCGCGCCGCAGGTGTACGACCTGGGCAGCTCGCGCGTCACGATCGGCACCGGCGCCGGCAACGACCTGCTCCTGGACGAGCCGACCGCTTCGCGCCGCCATGCCGCGCTCGAGCGGCGCGCGGGCCGATGGTACGTGGTCGATCTCGGCTCGACCAACGGCACTTACATCAACGGACGGCGTGTCACAGCGCCGGCGCCGCTGGAGCGCGGCGACGAGTTGCGCTTCGGCAACGCGCGATTCGGGCTCGTCTCTCCCGGCGACGACCTGTCCAAGGTCGGCGCCGGGAGCCCGAAGGCGGCTGAGCGCTCGCGCCGGCGCGGCCCGCGCCTCGCCGGCATCGCCCTGGCGGCGCTGCTCTTCGCGGGCGGCGGCTTCGCCCTGACCGCATATCTGCTGCGCCTCCAGCGCGGCGGCGCGGCGGGCGGGATGGCGGCGCGTAGCGCCGCCATCCCGCCCGCCGCCCTTCCGAGCGCGGCCGCGGCGCCGAGCGCCGCCGCCGCTCGATCGCCCGCCGCTGCCGCCAGCGCCGCCGGCCTGGCCGGCGGCGCTGGCGGCAGCGGCGGCGCAGCGCCGCAAGCGACCGCCAACGCAGCGGCGGCGGGCGCGCCTACGGGCGCGCCCGCCTCTGCCGCGGACCCCGAGTGGCTCGCGCGGCTCAACTACTATCGCGCGATGGTCCGATTGCCGCCCGTGCTCGAAGACCCCCAACTTAGCCAGGCGGATGCGCTGCACGCCCGCTACCTGGTGAAGAGCTATGCCGAAGCCATCAGGACCAGCACCATCGGGGCCGAGGCGCACGAGGAGAATCCCGCCAGTCCCTGGTATACGGAGAAGGGGATGCTCGCGGCGAAGAAAAGCGACGTATCGTACTGGCAGGAGGCGAAACATCCAGTCGGCGAACCGGTCAGCGAGCCGGTCGGAGACCGCGCAGCACCGCCGGGCGAGATGCTCTGGGGGTCTCCCGGCTGGAGCATCGACGGATGGGTCGGAATTCCATTTCATCGCCTTAGCGTCATCAGCCCGTACCTGCGACGGAGCGGCTTCGGGCGCTACTGCGAGGGGGCGGGATGCGCGTCGGCATTGGATACCTTGAGTGACCTGAACCAGTTCCCCGAGCATCCGGTCCCGTTCGCTCAGCCCCTGGAGTTTCCTCCCTCGGGCGCAACCATCGCGATGCGCTCGCTCGACTCCGAATGGCCTGACCCGCTGACGGCATGTCCAGGCTATGCGCGTCCGGCGGGCTTTCCCGTCACGCTTGAGGTCGGCGCCAACGTGGACGCGAAGCTCGGTGTCTACCGGCTCACGCGCGACGTGAAGTCGTCGGCGGATTCACCGGCAAATGTTGAGGCCTGCGGCTTCGACGCTTCGAGCTACAGCAATCCCGAGGCCGCCGCGCAGCAGCGCGGGGGTGACATATTGCACGGCTTCGGTGCGGTGGTGATCATCCCGCGCGCCCCGTTGGATAGGGGCGCCGGCTACACAATTTCGATGACGGTCAACGGATGGGAATATAAATGGACGTTTTCAACCGCGCCGTAGGCGCTACTGTTCGACCGCGCGTAGGCGTTACCGTTCGACCGCGCCATAGGCGCTATTGGGCGGACGACGATGCGCTTCACGGCCTTTTGCGAGGTTGCGTCGCCGAGGTATAGCAACTAATAGTCAGGTAGGAATCTGCCCGTGATGTGCCGCCGGGCCGGCGCGGAATCGGCACTGCGGGAGCCTAAGGAGGCTGACGAGAGCACAATGAAAATCTCGATGTTCCATCTGATGCCGTACCGCGAGCTGCCCGCGGATTTCGAAAAGCGCTATCACTCGGTGTGGGTTGACCCGCCGTATCACGAACTCGCCGATACCGAGAAAGTTGCCAAGTTTTACAACTGGACGCTGGATGAGCTGACCTACGCCGCCAAGGCCGGGATGGACGGCATCTGCGTCAACGAGCACCATCAGAACGCCTACGGCTTCATGCCGTCGCCCAATCTGATGGGCTCGGCGCTGGCGCGCGCGACCAACGGGCTCAACGTCGCGCTGGTGCAGATGGGCGCGACGCTCCCGACCACGATTCCGCCAATCCGCGTGGCCGAGGAATACGGGATGCTCGATTGTATCAGCGGCGGCCGGTTGGTGGCCGGGATGCCGCTCGGCACGCCGATGGACGCGAACCTATGCTACGGAATCACGCCGATGGAGCATCGCGAGCGCTACTATGAGGCGCACGATCTGATCATGAAGGCGTGGCAGGCAAAAGAGATCTTTGCCTGGAACGGCAAGTACTTCAAATTGCCGATGGTCAATCTGTGGCCGCGCCCGTTGCAGAAGCCGCATCCTCCGGTTTGGATTCCGGGCAGCGGCAGCCTCAGCACCTGGGACTTCACCGCCAAGCATGACCACTGCTACTGCTTCCTGAGCTACTACGGGAACAACCTCGGCAAGCGCGTGATGGACGGCTTCTGGGAGTTCGTCGACAAGAGCAACCTCGACGCGAATCCGTATCGCGCCGGCTTCCTGCAGCTCGTGGTGGTCGCCGAAAGCGACGCCAAGGCCGAGGAGCTGTACTACCCGCACATCCGTTATTTCTACGACAAGTGCCTGCACATCCTGTGGGACTACCAGGCCGTGCCCGGCAACCAGGACCATCGGAGCCTCGTCAACAGCGTCAAGAATCTCTACCCGATGCAGCTCGACCTGATGTCGAAGGTGCCGAACTGGAAGTACAAGGACTTCGTCGATAATCAGTTCGTGATCGGCGGCAGCCCCAAGTCGGTCGTCGACCAGCTCAAGGCGGCGGTGAAGAAGCTGCGCGTGGGCAACCTGATGGTGCTGTTGCAGATCGGCTCGATGCCGCATGAGCTGACGCTCAAGAACATCGACATGTTCGCGCGCGAGGTCTCGCCGCATTTCCGCGACACATGGGACGACGAGTGGGAGAACCGATGGTGGCCCGAGGGGCTCAAGCAAAAGAAGCCCGCGGCCGCGCGTCCGGGCGCCGCGCATCCCGCGACGGAGCGCGTAGCGAAATAGTTCGCACGCGCCACGCACTCACAGCATCAGCCCGGCGCCGGCTCCCAGAGCCGGCGCCGGACTCTAATACCCCTCGGGGAATCCAAGAGAGGGCACAGGGCCATGGCCGGAGTTCAAGAGCGCACCGTCAACGTTTGGGATGACAAGATAAAGGCGCACGTAAAGGTTGCGGGTTCGGGACCGGCGCTGGTCTTTCTGCACGGCGGATGGGGCCCGCAGTGGACCGCTTTCCACGACACGCTGGCGCGCGACTTCACCGTCTATGCCCCGGATCATCCGGGCACCAGCGACGGCGATCCTGAATCGCATCGCTCGCTCGACGACATGTGGGACCTCGCGCTGTTCTACGACGAGCTGTTCGACAAGCTCGCGCTCGATAAACCGGCGCTGGTCGGACATTCGTTCGGCGGGATGGTGGCGGGCGATGTCGCGGCGAACTTTCCAAAGCGGGTCGGCAAGCTGGTGCTCATCGACTCGCTGGGGATCTGGCTCGACGATTCGCCGATTCGCAACTACATGGTGACGCCGATCGCCGACCTCATCCCGATGATCTTCGCCAACCCCAACGATCCGTCGATTGGAACTTTCGTTCCCAATCCGACTGACACCGGGGCGATGATTCGGACGCACTGGGCGCTCGGATGCACCGGCAAGTTCTGCTGGCCGCTGCCCGACAAGGGGCTGCGCAAGCGCATCCATCGCGTGAGCGCGCCGACCCTGGTGCTGTGGGGCAAGCAGGACCATCTTGTGCCGCCCGCCTATGCGCACGAGTTCGTCAAACTGATCAAAGGCGCGAAGGTAGAGCTTATCGACAAGGCCTCGCACATGCTGCCGATCGAGCAGCCCGCGGCGGCGGCCAAAGCGGTGACGGATTTCGTCAAGCGTTAGCCGAAAGCGCTAACAGTTGTGGGGAGAAGAAGGGAGACGGGAGAGATGACAGGAGTGATCGTCAGACGGCTAATCAGATCAACCTGCCTTGTGCTCGCGGCGGCGTTTTTGGCCGCGGCGACGTGCATGGCCGCAAATCTCGACGGAGTACCAGTGCGCAACACCGGCCATTACGCGATCCTCGACACCGATCGCGGCGTTATCGTAATCGAGTTCTACCCCGCCGTCGCACCCAAGACGGTCGAAAACTTCGAGACCCTGGCCAAGAAGGGTTTCTACAACGGCCTCACCTTCCATCGCGTGGTCCCGGGCTTTGTGGTCCAGGGCGGCGACCCCAAAGGTGACGGCAGCGGCGGCCCCGGTTACGACGTTCCCGCCGAGATCAGCCCGGCCGAAAAGCATCTGCGCGGCTCGGTCGCGACGGCGCGCCTGGGCGACGCGGTCAATCCAGATCGCAAGTCCAGCGGCAGCCAGTTCTATATCTGCCTCGAACCGCAGCCCGGCCTCGACGGACAATACACGGTCTTCGGCGGCGTGATTGAAGGGATGGCGGTGGTCGACAAGATTCAGGTCGGCGACAAAATGAAGAAAGTCACGCTGGCCTCCCAGCCGCCAAAATAAGTCCGCACGCGGATTCGGAAATCAGCGGATCGGATTCAGCGGATCGATAGTCAGCGGATCGAATCAGGGTTGACGGCTGCATGAGCATCGCGGCGAGCGGGCACCATCGGGGACCCTACTTCACCGTCGACGTCCATCTGCACACCAATCGCGGCAGCGCGGATTCCAATCTGTCGCCGCGCGACCTGGTCGAGCGCGCCCGCGCGATCGGTATCGGCGCGGTATGCATCACCGAGCACGACACGATGTGGCCGTTGGCCGAGGTCGGAGAAGCGGCGCGCGACGCCGGCGTGGTCGTGCTGCGCGGGATGGAAGTGACGACCGACATGGGCCATATCGGGGTCTTCGGTCTCGACACTTATTTGGGCGGAATCTACAAGCTCGCCGAGTTGCGCCGCGTGGCCGACAAGAGCGGCGCGATCCTGATCGCCAACCATCCATTTCGGTACCGGCTCGACGCGCGGATGTCGTTTATGAACTCCGATCACGAACCGATCGACCCGGCGCATCCCGATCGCGCGGGCAAGCTGGAGATTTTCCGCATGGTAGACGCGATCGAGGCGCTCAACGGCGCCTGCTCGGAAGAAGAAAACCTCTTCGCGCTCAAAGTCGCCGGGAATCTGGGGCTGGCGGTGGTGGCCGGCAGCGATTCTCATTCGGCGAGTTCGATCGGATGCGTGACGACGCTTTTTCCCGAGCCGGTCCGCAGCGAGCGCGAACTGATCGACGCGATTCGCGCGCGGCGCTCGCGCGCCGGCCGCGGCTTGCTCAAGGGCGCAGTCGAACCATTCGAGCTTCCGGCCGCGTAAGCGCGGGTTTGAGTCTTCCCCTTGTGACGGCCGGGCATTCTGACCTGAGCGACCGGAGACATGGGTAACACTTTAGACCGGCAACATAGGTAACACTTTTTCGGACTTCGACGGGGAGGAGAGCGCGGCGGGCTGCCCTCCACGCCCCGCCGTTGAACCCTGGCCGGGATGG
>Ga0185299_10002497_pt1 | contig 28112 bp, 33 predicted proteins | sample PaiPotPPA55metaG_FD_128002 | JGI IMG/M metagenome (GOLD analysis project Ga0185299, IMG submission 128002) | Iron sulfur acid spring bacterial and archeal communities from Banff, Canada, to study Microbial Dark Matter (Phase II) - Paint Pots PPA... ...
TGCGATCCCGACTCAGACCCAGTTCGATGATTTCCCGGTAGGGTTCACAGGTGCTCGCCGAACCCACGGCTTTCGAGTTTTCTGGCTCCTTGCCGCTCAACCCCACGCCAAAGTCGGTGATCACCGCTATGGCCGGTTTTGAAGTTGCTTTTGCTTTTCCCTTCGTGGAAAGGTTTTCGGGGTTGGGGTTGGGGTTGGGGTTGAGGGGATCGGCAAACCCCGGAATGGCCGGTTTTGCTGCATCCGAGCCGGTGATCACCTCTATGGCCGGTTTTGCCTTACTTTCGCGCTTCCATCTTCCCGGCGGCCATATTTCCACACCTGCGCCTCTCAGATAGGCGCTGATGGTCTCTCGACGCACTCGCGTGGCCTCTTGGATCTTTCGCAGAGACCATCCCAGTCGTCCCAAGGCTATGATTTGCTGTTTCTTTTCGTCCTTCAAGACATTCGCCATGTTGCGAGAGGCTACTTAACCTCCCGCTGCTGTCAATGTCCTGGACGTCTCTTCTCTGAAAGTATGGCCGCTTTTCAGGTGTTCTTGTATGGCCGCTTTTGGGCGTTCACTGAGGCTAAACAGACATCCACACAGGTCCTCTACCATATTGCGTATAAGAAAGGCGCTGTGTTTTTGCACGGAATGTGGGCGTCGTTAGCGCGGAGTCTAGAGATTGGCCAGGGCAACGATGCTGTTGATCAAGACGGCTACTGTGAAATGACTGTCGGCATTCGACTCAAAGACAAGAATCCACGTGTAGCTGCAAGTGCGCTGAATGCAGCGAATCTGGCAGCCTTCTCGCTTATTCTTTTCTTGGATAGGGTATTCCTAAACAGGACGCATCAAGGCTGGGTCGTGGATTTTAAAGACAAGTACGTCCTCGATTTGAAAAAAGCTCGAACCCATTCCTGAACGCTCCTCGCACCAGGAAATGCACCTTATGTAGATTTTGTTCGTACGCCGTCAGTAGTTTTTTCGGCGTTCGAGTGGGACGACGACTCTTTTTCGCTGCCTTTGCCTTTTTGATGGCCTGCTCGTGGTCAGAACACTCGAATAGGAAATCGCGTCCATTCCAACCCAGGTTGGCGGATTCCGAGGGAATACGATCCCGGCCGGACGGGCGCGAGGTCAACATCCGCTCGCAGAACGACGACATGGTCCTGCAGTCGCGCCGTACCAGTGGCGCGCAAAACCTCATCTCCCGTTGCGTTGAGCACGGCGATATCGTAGTTTCCCTCTTTACTGCCGACGGGCAGGTACAGACTCAGATGCCTAGTGGCCCGCGAAATGTCCAGCGGCGGCAGATTTGATGGGGTCGGCTCGCCGCGTTCAGATGAATAATTCCGAAGATCGAGCACCGCTATTTCGTTGGTGACTGTGGTGTGCGGCGGCCGTAGAAGAAGCCAAAGACTGAAAGCCGCAAGCAGAATTGCAAGACCGCCTCCAAATCGGAATCCGCGGCGCGCACGTAGTCTTCGCTTGATGGCCTTGAATTCCTGAAAGCACGGACTGCATGAGCCGAGGTGGTCCAGCCACTTCTCGGCCTCTGAGAGCGGAATTTTGTGGGAAGCAATACCTTCCAAGACTGCGGAGCCTGGGCAACCGACACGATCGGGATTGGGGAACTCAGTAGCCAGTCCCTCCGAGAGATCATCGAGTATGCGTTTTTCGTCTTTACCGGACTGTTTTCGGTCTGTCAGAGATCCTCTCGCTCGCTTTCTTCAACAAACGATAAGGCCGAGTCTGATACAGGAATCTCACACGGCTTGGAAGTGACCGGTCAGCCTCCAAGGCGCGCTCGAAGTTTCAGCAGCCTGTACCTGAATCTCATTTTAATGCGATCTTCTGTTATGCCCACGTAAGCGGCAACATCTTTCCATGAATAGCCGTATTGTCGGGCGGTCCATACTCTTTTCGTCCATTGGTCCATAAACCCAATAACCTGTCTCGCCAGAATATGACGTTCGAAATCGAACGACGCGTGCAGACCCCGCTTATTGGCGATGGCGTCGAGCTCGCTAAGAGAAGCAACCAACTGTATCGTTTGTTCCCGCCTTTGCTGTCGGCGCCGGATGCGATTGAAACGATGCCGGAATACGCCGACCAAGTACGAGTCCAGGTTGGCAATGTCTGCGAACGAAACTCTTAGTCGATGAAGACTCAGAGCAACGGATCGCAGAACGCCTTCCCATACTTCGGCTGCTAGCGTGGCATTCTCAGGGTCATCGTGCCGACTGCCAAGCTCTCGGCGGGCATGGGCCTGCACATAAGGCCAAACACGCCGGGCAGAGAGTAAGAATTCATCTTGATTATTGCTGTCGGGCAAGATTGCAGGGGAACAGTTGGAGATTATCCATTCCGGGCCTGGTTCGTCGCTAGGCATTGCGGGCGGTGCCTCACAAATTCCGCCCTTGGGCGGGCAGAGCTGGCTTTGAGACAGAGTGCCATCCGAGGAAATGGGTGTCAAGAGAAGAGCTGATCTTTTTACATTCTGGATTAAATGGCGTCACTTCTCTTCCCGTGTCCGGATGAGACGAACCCTCACCGAATATTTTTTTCTTACTTTTTTCGTTTCGAGGTTCCTTTAATAGATAAGGGGCAAAATACGTTCAATTTTTGCCCAACGAAGGAGTTCCAGCCCATGAAGCGCATCCCTCCACGCGTCTGCCCTTGGTGCAGATCCGAATTTCCCGAAAACGAGCCGCTACCCGCTGCTCCCATTTGCCACGGCTGCCATGCCGTGCTCCGTGGCCTCCCTGCAGAGATGCTTGCCGAGATGTTGGTCTACTTGGTCGGATACAGTCAGGTCGCCCTCCAGGTCTTGTTGGAGGCCAACGACAGCATTAAAGACCTCGCTGGCGGGGCTTTGTCTCGCCGAAATCCACCCCAGCCGCAGAACGGAAAGGCTCGGGTTCTCGAACCAGGTCCGTTGTCCAGTAAGCGATCTATCGCCTAGCGACGAATTGAGGGATGGCAAAGATGATGACACCTCCTATAGCGCTAGCCATACCCGTCTGGGTGGCGCTGGGAGAGTCCATAGCCAGTGCGATCAGGGCAGTCACTCCCAAGACGAAGGCGAGCGAACGGGAGACCAGGGCTAGGGATGTGAAGCGGCGTTCGGACTTGAGGTGTCGATCGGGATGATGGCGTCGTCTGAAGACGAGTGGAGCAATCACTCCCAACAGAAATGCTGGTACCAGTGCGACTGACAGAATCGTCAGAGGTTTGGCATGCACCCTGAAAAGCAAGACCGGAAGCGGAACGGCAGAGACAAGCAAATATCCCGCCCATCGCTGAAATCTGCGACGGCTTCGCTCGTAGTCGTAACTTGTTGTCGGGCGATCCATCATCGGCTGGGCCTCACACGTCCCCGGCTCTGTTGCCCAGCTTTCGCCATTAACCGAAACATCGCCAACATAGCAAGCGCCGTCTGGGTGATGCTGTGCCATGATATCACATCGGTATATATGCTTCTACCATGTTTGTCGTTGGCGGCCTTGCGTGGCGGGTCATCCTCAACCTGGAATCCGCCGGCTCGGGCGAGCTCTGCGTACTTGCGCCTAACGCATCCACTTTTTGCCGGATCGCTCACCTGGACCTCTTGTTCACGAGCTAGTGTCGGTCGTGAGGCCCCGGTCTCGTTGCTCGCGGTATCGACTGTCCTGCACGTCGGGATTCTCCTGGCCTGGCTCAACCGCGTGCTCCCCTTCGATTCCTACCGGTATGCGTTCAACGCCGAGACGCTCAAGGCACTGCCGCGCCGCGGACGCACGCTCGCTCTTATGTTTTCTAGCCCTTCGGGTGTAGGACTCCTTCCCCAAAGCAAGTGTGGGTCCCCTTCCAACAAAAACATTCGAGCGCCTTGCGAGGCAGTCGCGCTCGGCACCCTCGCGGGCAAGTGTGAACCGCACACGCGGAGAATCTCAGAAAAGGAGCACTAAAATGTATTTGAACCAGGTAAGTCTCATCGGATTTCTCGGCAAGGACGCAGAACTCAAACCCACGAACAACAACCGCAACTTCGTTATCCTCTCGGTCGCCACGGGACGCTCATGGAAAGATAAGGAGTCCCACGAATACAAGCACGAGACCGACTGGCATCGCGTCGTCGCGTGGGGCAATCTGACCAAGTTCGCGCAAAAGCTGAAGAAGGGCGAGCACATCTTCGTCCAGGGCGAACTCCGGCCCCGGCAGTACGGCAAGCCGGTCGGCAAAGGCAGCAACATGGAAGAAGTGACCATGCACGTCGCAGATATTCAAGCCGACACGATCACCCGGCTACGGTCGGGTGCAGCCGGCGAAAACGGCGAGGAAACCGTGAGCAACCGGAACTCGGACAATCAACCCGATGTCGCAGCCTAGTTAACCGCATAAACAGAGCGGGGCCTTTCGCGGCCCGCTCTGTTAGTGCGTGGCCACCCGTTTCTGCCCAGTTCTGCTTACCATCCTATCGAGCTCTGCTCAGGCTGCGCTCGTGCGAGCCGAGCCACTTTTCAAAATCTTTTCCGAAAACTTTCTGAGCCCACTTTGGAACGGAGCGGGCGAGCTTCCTGAGTTCGCCCGCCTGAAAATGCGCCACGAGCCGATGCCCGCGGCCGTGAGCTGTGTTGTCAAACAGCATCAAGTCGTCAGCGACTTTCTTAACATCGGACAACTGCTTCATGCTTTGTGCGTAGTCATCGGGGATGCGAGCTAACGAAGCGAAGGCGCCGCCGTTGTTCACACGAACCAGAACGCGTCCCATGTTCAAGTTTGGATCCTCCGTCGCAATGTAGAACACCTTGACGTCAAAGCCTGAATCATGCGCTTCGCGAATGATTTGAGAATCAATGGTGGCGTCTTGGTACACAAATGGCTGGCCTGCTCTCAGGAGGCGGGCGCGCTCTCGATTGTTTTCAGTCTGTTCGAGGGGGGAAGCGCTCGCTTTCAGAAGAGTTGGAAAGACGGTCTTCAACTTGCTTTCGTAAAAAGTTGTCTTCCCTGCTCCGGCAGCGCCCGCCAGGATAATTAACACCGGCTTCTGTTCTGTTTGATTCTCGCTAGTTGAAAAGTCTTTGTCTGATTTCGCAACCACTGTGCGACTCTCCTGAGCGTAGTGTTCGGACGAGCTTTTCGCCTTGGATTACTGTGTTGATCCTGACGCCTTCCGCTGTCGACGCGCGATCACGCGTGACGCCGAGGTCCCTCCGTCGGGCGCTCTATGAACGCGCTTCCTTTCAGCTCACGAGACCGTACCATTTCTCCCGGCCCTACCCGTTCCATCAGGTAGCGTTTTCCGTCCGCCGCAACCTCGACGGTCGCTTCAAGCCTTGGGTCCCATTCGTAGTAGTTTCCTTCGGTCGAACGCGGCTCGGGACCCGGTTCCAGGCCGGTCAGGGATAGCACACGAGCGAAGAATTCTTGGCGCTCCTTGGATGTCATCGTGTTCAACATTGCCGTGTGACCTCGCCGCGGCCGCTCCCCGCTTTTCTCCGACCGGGGCTTCAGAAGCGAAGAAACTAGTGCGCTGTTCAGCAGTTCATTCATTGAACAGGCACGCGTTTCCGACCACCGATCGAGCTCATCCCGCACATCCGTGGGCAGAACGATTTTGGTTGGCCGCGCGGTCACTTGCCGGCGTTGCCCCTGGATCGTGATGAGTTGGACGGAACCTAAATCAACTTCTCTAAGCGCTTCGTAAATCAAAGAAGACATGTCGCCGCGTCCCCGTTGTTTCCTGCGGAGATAGTTGTCCACCACGTGCAAAAGGCGAGCGCCAACGACGACGCGAGATGATTTTTTCTTGGCCACGATGTGTACCTGTCCTGCTCCCTAGGGTGGGACATTTATACACCCGTGCCTCCTTACGTTCAAGCTGGAGGTTCCCACAATGTCACATCTGCAAAGGCTGGTAAGGCGCGTCGAAGAGCATGTCTCGATTCACCCTGACGTTGAACCGATACCCTATCGGAATCTTGATCGTTGGTTGAACATTCAGGTTGCGTCTGGTCACCTCCACGCCCAATTCGCCGAGTTGCTGGCCAAGGGCTGCAGCAGCCGTTTCTTGAGCTGTGGGCGTAGTCAGTGCGGACGTTCCGCCCGTTGTTCCCCGCTGAGAGATTTCAAGTCCGGCGGAGAACAAGCTGGTCAGCACGGCGAACCCGATGAGCCGCTTGTAGTGGTTGTCCACGTCGTACCGGAAGCCAGCATTGCCTTTGATGTCCGTTCCGACCATTCCTTCCAGGTTGATCGACGTTCCGTCTGGATAAATAATCCTTGTCCAGATCACCTGAAGGCCCTTCTGTCCGTACGTGACTCGGGAACTGTACATGCCAACGATCCGCGCCCCCTGCGGAATGAGCAGGTACTTGCCAGTAGCCGTGTCATATACGTTAGACCGGACGAGCGCTTTCACCTCGCCGGGCAGGTCGGAATTCACTGCCTGTTCCAAAATCGCCGGAATGTCCCACCCCTCCTTCACCTCATACTTTCCAAGAGGGGCCGCCCGCGTAGACTTCAGATAATTTTCTGGCGCGCGAGCGCCAGCTTTTTGGAGAAACGCCTCCTTTTCGTCCTGTTGGTTTTGCTGCTCAGAATCTTCATCATGGGTTGTGGTGCGCGCAGACATTAGCGCATTAGCGACATCCTGCAAACCCGGTGTGCCTTGGCCACCTCCCGACCTAGCCAGCGAGTTGAGTTGAGAAACCAGATCGTTTTGGCCCAGAGAGCTCTCTCCGGCTGGGATATTGGCCGTATGAAAGTCCGCAGTCTTTATGAGCGTGGGAGACGCGATGGCGTCCTGCTCGCGTTGCCAGGCGCGCTCGCGAAGCTTCTCTTCTGGGCTGAGCTCGCGTACTCCATTCGCCTGACCAGACGTGCCCCCCGGCCTATATTCCAGTGGAGCTTTGAGCTCTGGAACCTTGAGCCCTCCAGATCGACCTTCAGCTGTATCTCCGCTCACCGTTTGGGTGTTCGCAGGAGTTGTTCCGGAAGGCTCCCCCGCAACCGCAGGTGCAATCTCGCTCACCAACTGTTTTTCCGCGGGCATCGCCGCGGTTGGTTTCTGTTCTTCAACGGCCCTTCTGCTCATCTCCAATTGCCGGCGTTGCCTCGAATACATGCCGAGCAGTATCAGGCCGACGACGCTCGCCAGTGCAAGCAAGGCCACGAGCCCTGCCCTCTTGCTGATGCGAACGGTAGCAGGCGGATCGGGGTGTAGATCGATTCCCGATGGTGACAGAATTTCCGTCATAGGCCGCCACCCTTCGCTTCTGCTTTCTTCTCCGGAACACCTATTTCCGTTTTGCGCGTGATCTCAACCTTACGCGCATGTTTACCAACACCGACAATCAGAGCGGCGCGGTTGAAAAGACGATCCACGATATACATGTCGCCTTTGACCCGGTAATTCACCATCTCGGCACCATCCGGGCCATTCACAACGAGAACTGGCGCCTCGGTACGCTGAGTGGCCAAGGGCATCTGGATATAGGTTTTCACCCCATCATCAAGAACTCTCGTGGGGCGCATAGTCGGATCGCCACCCTTGACCTGATAGTCCCAGTACATTGTGTCCACAACGTCTGGCAGGATTTTCGCCTCTTTTGCTTTTTGCTGGTCCTCCTCTTTGTGTTGGCGAGCCGCGTTTTCCTGTTGCTGTGCATACTGTCTCCATTGCTGTCCTTGATCTTCCGGGTAAGCAAAAGCGACTCGTGCTAGATAGTCATCTGGCTTGGATTGCAGGCGAAGATAGTAGGCACGGCGATCCGTTGGAATCACCATCGTGGTGTCCAGCCCGGCTTGAAGCGGCTTCAGCACGATCAGTGGCATCGCTTCCTCGCCACTTCCGGCCGCTGCAGGCGAGACCTCCCAGCGCACGCTATCCCCGATCTGTGGCTCGCCCAAAATCTTCTCGCCAGGCTGAAGTTCGATCACGCAAATGTGGAGAGGAGAACAGACCATGATCGGCATCCCAGCGCCGTACGCGTACACGACACGGCCATCCTTTCCGGGTGCCGGAATGTTTTGTCCGTTCTGCCACTGACGGCTCACATCGACGGCCTCTTCTGCAGTCGCTGTCAATGCAACATCGCGTTTCACCACGAAGTCTCTGGGGACTTCTTTTGATCGGGGTCCGACAGATGGTGTAGGTCCTAACATCAGGGGTGGCACACTTGTTTGCTGATGCTGCCCTGAGCTGTCTGCGGCCTGCAACTTTTTCAGCGCTTCAGTGAATCGGTACTTCTCCGGCGAAGGTAACGCCGACGAATCTTTGCGAGCCGCAGCTTGATCAGATGGAGGACTCGAACTCGCCTGACTTTTCGGCGCTGGCTTCTGTTCTGGCGACTGATCTTGCTGTGCAGGAAGTGCGACTGCTGCCAGGACGACAACTGCAAAAACGGTAACAATTCTCTTAATCATTACTCGGCTCCTTCACATGACCTTTGACCAACTCGTATCTACGACATAAATGCCGAGCGGGTTTACGTGCGCAAGCTTCTCGTCTGTCGGAGGATTCACAGCGATTGTGAATACTCCTTTCCAGTTCTGCGAGCCCACAACGGTGCCGGCATGATCCCTTGTGGTCTCGGTCCATTCGATTTCATAAGTACGACTGGTTGTGGGGAGGACCGTTCGTACATCAACGGCAACGGTTTCGGTGCGCGCGCGGTCGAAGGGCGTATTGTTGCGGTACCAATCCGTAATAAACACCTGGGCTGGCGTGCCCTGACCGATCATGGAATAAACGCGGTCTATTGACCTCCGCTGAACCAGAGGATCTGTTATTACCATCCGCAAATCTTGAATCCACTGGTACAGCGCAGCGCGTTTCATCCGATCATCAATGACAGGAGCTTGTTCACCAGACCCAGAAGCAACCACGCGACCGATCGAGTCAACCGCGACGATGAAGGGCACTGTTTTCGCGCGCAAAGAGAGCGCAATCAGCCCCACTGCCTCTATGAGCGCCAGGAGCAGAGCGAGCAGCGCAGCAATACGCCAATTCCGTGCTCTCGATATTAGATCCCCGTAGCGCTCGTTCCATTCGTGTTTCGCCGCGATCCACGAACTTAAGGATGATTGCTTCGATTCAGAATTGCGCTCGATTTTCAGTGTTGCTGCGCTTCCCATCACTCACCTCCACCGGCCTTTCCTAACACTTGAAACACAGACCGACCTATCCTTCTCCCTCCCCATGTCCGCCACCAAAGCCAGGCGGTGGTGCATGGTGATGTCCACCATCCGAGAGATTTATCCGTCGAAAATCTTGGGAAACTCGTCGAAGAGCCGCGCTCCCTCTCTGTGCGAGGGTCTGGGATGATCCATGCGAAAAGGGCGGCGAAACTTGCCCAGAACTTGAACCGCCTGTTCCCGACGAGCCTGAGCCGCCCGAACTTCGCGGCGGCGAAGGCTGCAACGGGGCGCTGAGGAGAGCGGTGCTCCCTCTGGAAATCGTACTGCCCAGAGGAGCAACCTGGGCAGGAGACGCGACTGGTTTTGCACCAGTCCCGGTCAATGATCCTGCCCACTTCGAGACCATGCCAGCGGCTCCTCCCCCAGCGACTCGCCATCCAATGCCAGCGGCTCCAAGCGCAATCGCCGCTCCCGTCGCTCCGACACTCGCAACGGCCATTTGCGGACTCAACAAGTCGCCGCCAGAAAATGCCGGTGACCCGCCGATCACTCCCGAAATCAGCTTTGGAGACATCCAGCACAACGCCATAAAAATGATGCAGGCGCCAGCAATGTCTCCCGCACTCATTGCGGGAGCTTGCGCATTCGCAACCTGCGTTGCTGCGCTTAGCCAGCCATTAGAAAGGTTCATTCCGACGCCGATCAGCAGGTACAGCATCATTAGCTTCACACCGATCGAGACGGCCAAACCGATGTAGCGCTCAACGTACGGCATCGTCCACCGGGAGCCCCCAAACCCCAGGAAGATGAAACCGGCAGCAATCACGATGTAGCTCTCTACCATTGCTGCTACAAACTGAATCGTTATCACCACGTAGGCGAGAAGAGTCACGAATGCTGCGAGAACCAGCGAGACAGCGGTTCCGAAATTCGTCAGAAAACCTGCATTGCTCGCGCCAGATAGAAGGGCACCAAAAATGTTCAGCCCCATGGACAGGACGTTACTCGGAGCGATCGTTCCATTTACGCCAGCAGCGCGCTGTCCAAGAATTCCAAAACTTTGGATGATCCACGGAATCCAGTTCTGACCATTTATGAGGAGGGCATAGAAAATGCCGATCCACATGATCTTCCGAATCAGCGTCGCGGCAAGAGATTGAAAATCAGCACGTTCCAGAGCCACCAATGTAAGAGTCCATGCCACTTCGATCCCAGCAAGCAGCGTGAACAATTTCGTCGCAGAAGCCTGTACCGCTCCAAACCAAGCAATCTGCTGACTCTGGTACTGCTGAAGTATTTGGCTCGGAGAATTGAGCGGTGCTTGCGCGGTTGCGAATGTGGAGAGCAGGACGGCAGCGCCGAGCGCGATTGTTAGCCGGAGGATCAATGCATTTAATCGTCCAACGAAACTTCGCAATCGCCCGAGCACGTTTGACCTACCTCAAAAGGTCTTGTTGTCACCCTTGTATGGCTGATAGAAGGACGTGTTTGCGGCCGCGGTACAAACCCGCCCTTCAGTTGTGTCCGCCCAGGCTGCCTGGGTATTGCCAGATTTGCGAATCTGATCGCAGTCCTTCTTCGTCTGCAGCGCCAAATTCTCGTGTTGCTGAAGCCACTGTTGAATCGAGTTCACCGATGCTGCGGAAACGTCCCCTGCCCCAGCAGCTTCGAGCCTCTGAACAATCGGACTCGGTTGCTCTTTTTTGTGGCATCCCACAAGTACTCCGGCGCAAATCACGACGCAACACAAGCCTCGGTTCATTTTTATTCCCCTCCTTCAAGGGAGTGGAAAAGTAATACCATCTCCTTGAACCGGAACATAGTTGAAAAACTGCTGCTGTGCTGCCACGTCTGCCTGTTGCTTCTGGATTTGCTCCGCCTGGTAAGCCTGCTTGCTCTGGAGGTCGAGAATCATCAACTGCCGCAATTTCATCAGTTGCTCAACTTGCTGTTCAGAGAGATCCGACCCAATCTGGATCGCCTGCATTCGGCCAATCGGCGTTTGCATCATCTGGTGAAGTGCTGTCAGAACAGTCTGCTCGTTTTGCAGCTGAGTCCCCTGCAGTCCCATGGCTTTGAGCGTGCTGTGAGTTGTGTCAAGTGAAGTCTGCGACCACTGTTGATAGTTCTGATAGTACGCAGTGGGGCTGAAAGCCTGGTTGTAACCCTTGAACGTATTCCTGAACTGCACATCAAGATTGGCCATGGAATACGCAAGAGCCTGTCCGCCCAGAACCACTTGTGCCAATTGCTGCAGATCTTGAGTCACGGGACCGTAAACCTGATTAGTGAGTGGGGTACCGTGCTTCAGCATGTCTGCATATCGGAGCAAGTCGTTTCGAACCATTTGAACCTGTTGAAGGTATTGCTGAATCAGTTCCACGTGATTTAAGAGTTGAGTGAACTCCGTGGCGTACACGCCGCCCGCCTCGACGCGGGTGGGCATGCCTCCAACTAAAAAGCACAACACCAAAACGAACACCACTACCTGACGCTTCATGCTAGCCTCCTAGTTTCTCCATTCATTCCGTCGAGCCAGTCGGCCCATTCATCTAGCTTTCTGGCCCTCAACCACTCGCTCTGCCAGTCAGCAGGGCATCTCTGCATCACCGTTTCCACTCTGTCGCGTTCCTCCTGTCCATTAACACCAACGAACGACAAAGCCACGCCGCCTAGGCCAAGAGAAATGAGGCGGCGGCCCTCGATGGAAACGACGTAATACTGTCGCTTCGGCAGCGCTGTCTGCACGATCTCTACTTCGCGCTTGTTCAGTCCGATTGAGTGATAAAACTCACGGGATGCTGGATTGCCGGCCTCAGCGTTTGGCAGCAGTACCTTAGTTGGGCAGCTTTCCAACACCACATCACGAATCTTTGAGTTGAAAATGTCGGAGAGGTTCTGGGTCGCCAGCAGGACCGCGGCGTTTTTCTTTCGCAGTGTTTTCAGCCAGTCTCGCAAGTAGTCTCGAAACAGCTCATTGCGTAGGTAAACCCAGGCCTCATCCAGGGGAATCAACGTCGGACTGCCATCGAGGCGCTTCTCAATGCGACGGAACAAATACAGCAGCACCGCGATCACCGCTTTATCGTTCGATTCGCCGGAAGTCATGAGCTTCTCCATTTCGAAGACCATGAACCTGCTCGAACCGAGGGAGTCTTCTCTGGCGTCCAGCAACTGACCCCACGCACCGGCCAGCGTGTAAGACTCCAAAGCTTCACGCACTTCCATGTTCTGCACCATCGAGCAGAAATCGGTCAGCGTCCGACCATCTGATTCCCGAAGGAGTTTCACCGCGTCCGTAATCGCGTTCCGATGCTGCGGCGTAATTGGAGTCAGTCCGTTTAACGCACAGAGCTTCTCCAACCACTCAACGGCCCATGCAACGTCTGAGGAATCGCCAAGATCTTGCAGCGGGCAGAATGCCAAATGCGTCTCGTGCCCTCCGAGCTCATAGAACTCGCCCTTTGCTGCTCTACAGAGCACGTAGAGCGAATAGCCCTTATCGAAGGCAAAGACCTGCGATTGTGGATAGCGAAACCACTGAGCCGCGATGAGTCCCAAGAACGTTGACTTTCCACTTCCGGGTGGACCGACCATCAGCGTGTGTCCGAGATCGCCAACATGGACATTGAATCGGAAGGGGGTCGCTCCCGTCGTCGCCGCGTACAGTAGTGGCGGACTCTTCCTCGGCATCAGCGGCGAGGGATTGTCACGCCGACCCGCCCATACGGACGTGATGGGCAGGAGGTCTGCCAAATTCAAAGTATGTAGAACAACCTGCCGGACGTTGCTGTAACCATCGCCCGGCAAACTTCCGCGCCACGCCTCCACGGCATTCACGCTCTCTACTCGCGCCGCATAACCCAGATTGCGGATAGTTTTCGCCACCAGTGCCACACTTTCTTCGAGCCTATCCTCGTCGGTGTCGGAACAGATGACGTTGGTCGTGTAGAACGCAAAGTGAACATCGCCGGCGGACGCGACGCTCATGGCCTCTTCCGCGTCCACTGCCATTTCCTGGGCATGAAGGTTGACAGGACCAGTTTCAGTTTTGAAAAGAGTATCTTTGAAGCCGCGGATGCGCGCTTTCCACTTGCGTCGCGATTTATCCAAGAAAGAGCCAGCTTCCTCCGGATCCATCAGAATCGCCCTCGTGCTCCACCGAAACTCTATTGGGAGAGAATCCAATGCACCGAGCACTCCCGGATAGCTTGCCTTCGGAAACCCATCCACTGCGACGACGCGCAAGTACCGTTGTCCGATTTGTGGTTCGATTCCACCGATGAAGTCTTGACTGGCAATGACTTGATTCAGATAAATCGGGATCTCAGGGAGCACGAAGAGGTGATCCAGGCCCGTGACACAGCGATGCAAATACCGAAGCAGTGAGTCATGGATCACCCGTGCGTTTGATTCCTCTTCGTGCGGTATTGCTCCAAGACGGCGGCACACTGTGAACAAAGAGCTGAAGACATCCTCAAAAGTCGCCACGCGAGCACAAAAGTAATCAAGTGCCTTCTGCGCACTTGCCTTCCGAACCTTCATTCCATCAAACATCCAACCCTTGATCTTCTCTTCCTTGGAAGCCGGAGGCAGGAATGTCAGCGTCAAAAAGTATTCACTTTCGAAATGGGCGCCCTCAGACAAGAATTGCTCGCGGCGCTCATCGTCAATGATCTTGGTCACAGGATCAGGGAACTCCCCACAATCCGGATACTCTGGGGCCAAAGAGCGGATGGTGTCGCAATGGATCATCCATCCACCGCCAAGCCTGAGAATCGAACTCAGCCGCGAACTGAGGACAGCCATCTCCTCGTGTGTAGCCGACGCCATGTCTGGCCCGCGAAACGTCCAGCCAGCGAGAAGCGCGCCATCCTGGAGCAGCAACACGCCGTTATCAATGACCGCGTCGTATAACAGCAGGTCCGCAAGCCCTATTGCGTGCCGACGATGTTCCGTAATCTGCAAACACTCACCTCTCTACTGCAAGTCCCTGCGGACTGAATTTCTTACTTCCACCTGATCCGCGTTGTAGTTGGCGGGGCAGCAAGCCTGCTTTTGGCTGGATAGAACGCCCGATATCGAATGTGACGCACATAAACATGCCGCAGCAGCGGATCAACCTTGCCCATTCGGGCCAAAACCGCTACTGCGGCCAGCCACAGCACCAATCCGGCAACAATGCTCCACCACGTCATGACAGCAAAAATCAGCATCGCTGCCATAACACCAAAAACGAGCACCAGTTCGCGATCACCGCCCAACAGCAGATGCGGGCGATTCGCGGACTGATGAAACGGTATTTCTCTCGGAGCATCCATCTGATGACCCCTAAACGCACGCCGAACTGACGTTAAAAAGCGTGGTCATAATGACGGCGCCACCGACAAGGAGTGCGATTGCGCACACTGCGAAAACGCCTCTACGAGCAAATTCGTTCCATTCGCCGCCGAAAATTAGAGTGACCCCGATCGCCGCCAACGCAATGATTGCGATGAGTACCGCGACTGGCCCGCTGATCGAGTTTTGTAGTGTTTGGAGAGGCGCTTCCCACGGCAAACCCGTCGTGCCGGTCGTGGCAAACACCGGACTGGCTAAGAACAACATGACTATCCCTACCAGCGGGACTTGTTTGGCCAACTTTCTCATTGAATTCCTCCGTTCAGATTTATTGCCCTGCGTTGCGGAACAAGTGCCGCGCAGCCTTACGACTAATCAGTAGCCCAATCTCAGCACCAGGCTCATGGAGACCGCGACAACTATGACAATGCCCACGACCAAGAGCACAAGCTCGTCTATTCCAAGACGAGCAGCCGACGCGACCACTATCGATTCAAGTTTTGACACAACGTCCTCACAGGTACTCAAGCTGATAGCGGCCGTTCTCGTAACCGAGGACGACCGCCACCTCGCGCACCTTCCGACCCGCGGAAATCTCCGTTTCTTCGTCCACAAAGATCACCAAGTTCACCGCCTCGGCAATCAACTTCTGCTGCGGCGCGCTCGTTGCCTCAGCGACGAGGCTTTCAAGCCGGAGCAGGCCACTCATTGCGTCGTTCGCATGAACCGTTGCCGCTCCCCCCGGATGTCCTGTATTCCATGCCTTCAACATGGTGAGGGCTTCGCCGCCACGAACTTCGCCAACCACGATGCGGGTCGGCTTCAGACGCATACACGCGCGCAGGCAATCCAACATCGTCACGTTTCCGACCGCCAGGAGCGTCACCGAGTTCTGTACCGCGCACTGAAGCTCAGGCGTGTCCTCAATGACCAAGACCCGGTCCCTTGGTGAAACTTGTGTAAGCCAATACAAAATTGCGTTTACCAGGGTTGTCTTCCCCGACCCGGTTGACCCGACTACCAGAATGTTTTTCCGCTGTGCCACAGCCTCACGTATCACAGCGCCATGCCGACGACCTCGAACGCTTTGCACAAACTCATCCTTGTGGCGGCGGCGGTTTAGTTCATCTGCGCTGTCTGTCAGAATGCCGGCTGATTCGTAGTCTTCCAGCGTGTAAATGGAACGTGGGCGTTGACGGATTGCGAACACGGGGCGCCGTACAACAGGGGGCAAAATCGCTTCGAACCGGCTCCCGTCGAGTGGCAACTCCGTCTCCAAGATCGGCTGGTCATGATTGATAATCGTGCCTCGCATCGCCGCAACAGTGCCGAAAGCACTCTGAGCTTGTGTCGCCGTCATCGTGCCAATCTTCGTGAAGTCACCGCGAGTACGCTTAACCCATAGCGTGCTGTCGGGATTCAGCACTAGGTCTTCGGTAGTTCCGTCTTCCAGACACGTAATCACAATCCGGCCCAGCTGCCGAGTAAGCTGTTCTCTTTGCCGGGCGATCTGTTCCGGGTCCTGCTGCATCGGCCACCGTCACCAAAAAGACTTGCCAAACATATCCGGTCTGGTATATATGACATTTCTATGGTCGGGATATGGTCGGTATATATGTCATCACTTAATACGCTCAACCCAAGTTGTGTGTCAAGAGAAAAAAGAAATATTCAGGCTCGAACTCAAGAAGCCGTCAGAAGACAGGTTGAAGCGATGGGCTGCGAACGCTTTGAGGTCGGGGTATTCGATGCGAGCAATGAACGAATGATTCCACGCGTCTGGTGTAGAGATACCGTTTTGAAATCGATCGCCTGGCTCCGCCACGAAAACCTAAATGGGCGGAACATTTACATTCGGCCTGCTGGAGAACACCACCTGTCGCTCGTAGACGACCTTAAAGGCGCGACAATTCTGAAAATGAAGAGGGAGGGCTTCGTGCCGGCCGTCCTCGTGGAAACATCACCCGGCAACTTCCAGGCATGGCTCAATCATGGGAAACCACTAGAGCGACGCCTCTCCACGGCGGTTGCGAAGAATCTGGCTGCAAAATTTCACGGAGATCTGGGATCAGCAGACTGGCGACATTTCGGGCGGCTCGCCGGATTCACAAATCGCAAGGAGAAGCACCGTCAAGCCGACGGTTATTTTCCCTACGTCCGGCTCATCGAAGCAGAAGGAAGGCAGTATATCGTAGCCACCGACTTCGTCCGGCAGGTCGAGGAAGAACTCCGCGAAGCAGCAAAGGCTTCGATGGAACGACGAGGATTTCTTCGCAAGATGCCACCGCGCGAGGGTGTAGACATAAAGAGCATCGAATACTTCCGGAATCACCCCAAGTACGGCGGAGCACAGTCACGCAGCGATCTTGCGTACGCCGTGTATGCTCTGGATCACCGAATTCCCGAGAGCCGCGTCAGGGATGCGATTACGTCCCAGGATTTGTCATTCAAGGGAACAAGCACCCGGCAGACCGACTACATCGACAGAATTATGGAAAAGGCGAGTGCGTTTGTCGGTAGCATTTCCAGAGAGAGGTGACTGTAGCTGGTCCTGCATAGACACACGTCCACATTCCGAAAGCTGGCCAAGAGTACAGTCCTAGCGTCAGCACTTGCGGTCAGTTTTCGTCCAATACCTCCTTCCAACCTTTCACCGGACCACTTTTCTTAATATGAGCGAGTTGCTCCAGGGCTCTGCTCGGCTTGATCTGCAGGCGGGATACTGGTCGGCCACTCTTCGAGCTAACCGGTTGCCCTGTGTCGCCGTCTTGAAATAATTCCGTCTCAGTACTTCTCCGAGCCTCTTCGCTAATTCTGTTCAGCCTTGCCTCCTCGCGATGGATGGCCGCGAGCGCATCTGACTGGCTTATTCCTGGAGGAAACGATCCCGCGCGAATCTGTCTGCCCACTTCCCGATTGATCTCCGCTTGCATAACGCCGACCGCGTGATTCATGGCGGCCTCGATGGCAAGAAGAGCAACACCTTCCTGGCTCTTAAGCCTTACAGGGTTCTCCGAGGCAAATTCAATCCACGAAGCAAACTCTTCGCTTGCATTCGCAGAGCGTTCCACACTGTCGAGATATTCAGCGACATCACTCGGGTAGCATGCTGGATGCCCATCGCGATCCGGCTCGCATGACGAGATCAGGGCCGGTATCGGGCTCCATGGTGGAGGTGGGGGCGGCCCCGGCGGTGGCCCTCCACCGCTCGCCGCGTTCCAGCAAGCTGTGACGACAATTAACGCACCGACACCTACTGCAACAATCGGCCAGATTGGTTCGCTGAGCGGGAGCGGCGGCTTGTCTTTCTCTTTGCTCTCTTGTTGGCTCACATTTATGACTCGGGCAAAAGAATTAAGCGTTCGCAGACTTTCTCGATTGCCGGAAGCAGCGACAAGAGCAAGAAAGCAGATTCCAAGGCTGCGCAGCACCATGTAGCGCATGCAGAAAGTCTATACCGTAACTGTCGCTATCAGGCGATTGCGCTCAGAACCATTGCAGAAAACGGGACGACCACCGTCCACGTCTCAATTGAAGAGAACCATATCCACGCCCTCGGGTGTGAGGCGCAAGATGAGCATGTCGTAATACCAAAGTAAAACAGAACACACCACGGAAGCGCTGAGCATCCCACAGCTAGTCCAGAGGAATTTTGCGGGCCAATTCTGGTACCAGGCGGCGGCAAACGAGATGACGCAGGCCAGGAGCGTAAAACCAGCAATCAACCCCAAGAGGACTCGCACCAGCGGGCGAAACGTGCGGAGAACGAAAAACAGGAGGACCCGGATGAACTTTGCCGGTACCGAGAACCCACGAACGGCATAGCGAGCCGGCCGCTGAACTTCTCCTGTTACAACTTGACCCTCGATCACTGAACTACTCTGTGCTTCTCTCCAGCTCGCCATAACTGCACCGCCGCATCAAAATATTCTTCCAATCATAATCCCAAAAACAAACAGTGCAACCGCACAAACGACTCCCACCGCAATCCAACGCCGCACCACATTCTGGGAATGAGATGCACGAACTCTCTGCACGGTTTCGCTCGCCTCCAGCTTCGCCGCCTGAATGTCTCGATGGATCTCGTCATGGATCGCGGCGGCCGCGTCCTGTACTTCGTTCTTCAGACGTGACGAGGCTCGCTGGTGCATATCCTTGAAAGATGCGTCGAACTCGGCAACAAGCTGTCGAGACCGCCGTTCGAGATTTTCAAAACAGGTTTCGAGCACTACCTGGCTGATGGTGACCAGCACCAGAGCAGGATCGTCCTCTTTGAGCAAGACGCCGTGCCGGGCTGCAACTTCGGCCGTAATGCGCTTAACGTCCAACTTCTCCATCGCCAATTCTCTACGAGGCCAGCGCCGTACTTCCCACGACCTGTGTCGCAGCCGCGGCGGAGGTTTTCCGTGTTCCGATCAGATTCAAAGCGTCAAGTTGCTCGAAGAGGTCGTCTTTAATGATCTTCAAGCGTTGTTTCGCCATAATAGAGAACTCACCGCTGCGTAGTGCTTGGTCAAATGTGATCTTGGCGGCAATCATCTCCTCGATATCCCGACCAAACGTTTCCTGGTTTCGTTTAATGATCGCAACACACCCCAGCACCTTGTCCTGGTTCTTCTTGTACACGGTCATATCGGCGAATCCCGCTCCGTCCTGCCGCACCGGTCCGAAATACTCGTTCACCCATACAACCAAGTTCTGATCACGAGAGCTCTGGGCCACCTGATTGAAGCCACTAAGCGTATCAGCAAGCCCCTGGCCGCCGGTGACCACCGAATGGACTACGAGCCTGCGTCCTGATTTCTGCAGAAGGTCAAGCACCCTGTTTTCCAGCATGTAGAACCAGAGGGGCACGAAGGTCGCCGCGCCACTGTCCACAACGAAAGTTCCAGATTCCGTGAGAAGCCGTTCCATGAGGCCATCGAACTTTCTTTGATCGATGCCCCCATCCCTGAGCAGTTCTAACGGCTCCACGTTAAGGTCCTTGTACTGTGCCAACGTGTGGTTCACAGGGTCGGTGTCCACCGCTTGAACGTCGCCACCCCTAGCTCGTAAATACTGGACCAGAATGGAGGCGAAAAGACTCTTCCCAACGCCGCCCTTACCCTGTAACGAGAGATGGATAGAGCTTTCAAGTACTTCTGTATTCTTGTTTGCCATGATTATTTTTTCTCCCATGTACCAACTCTTGGAGGTCCTCAGTGCCTCGATAATAAAATCCCGGACGATTTGCCTCCGCCTTTTTCAAGTTTTCCAAGGGGTCGAATGGTAACGCTGAGGATTTGCTCGCTCGTGCGTCTTCCTGCACCGCCGTCTTTTTCCCAGTGATCGGCGCGGTTTGGTTGGCGGGTTTTCGGCGGATTCGTCGGACGTATACGGAGAATTCCTTGTATCCAAGAGCGGAGTTGTATTTTTGCACCTGCTCCCATATGGCCTTCATTGTGTGACCGGCGCTTAGGGCGTCTTCAATTGCCGGGAGCATGGCGCGGACAAAACCAGATTTGGTAGCGGGGGGCAGCTCTTTTGCCATGAACTCCACAGCGGATTTCGCGCTTTCGGTCATAGTGGGCGGAAACAAAAATCAACAATAATCAACAATCTTCAACAACTAAGATATATGCTTCTACCATAGAAATCGAGTTGCTGGCAACAATTATCAACAGAAAACAACATGGCGCAGGTACCGAGAAGCTGGGGGGAGTGATGGGTATAACAGTCTATTTGACCGATTAAATGCGTATTGGAACATAAAAGAGTGTGTCACAGGTGGGCCGAGAACGAGTTACAAATTCCTCTTGCAAACTGACTTATAGTGTGGCATATATCTCTACCATGGTGACACACTCTTGCCACAGTGGCGAGGAGGTTCGGCGATGCCTCTACGTGGTCTTAGGCTCTCGGATGATCTAAAAACACGCTTGGAACAGGTTCAGAAGCGGCGCGGCTATCGGTCAGTTAATGCCTTCATCGTGGAAGCGATCGAGGAAAAGTTTCAGCGAATCGACGCGGTCGAGTCCGTGTCGGAGTCGGAAGCGCGAATCGCCGCCGATTTCAGCCGGATCGTGCGAGAAGTTCGTTCGGTCCACAATACCCAGCAGGCTCAGTACGCGCTGCTGGATGCTTTGACCAAGTACGTATCAACGTGCGTGGTAGAGCCTCCGCAAGATCTGCTGGTACAGGCCAGGGCGCGGGGCAAACTGCGCTACGAGAAGCTGCTGCGCGAGGCTGCAAAGACCATAACCGGAGAATGCGAGAATCTCCTCTTAGAAAGCGTAGCCAGTGCAGACTAGCGACAGAGAACGACCATTTCGGCTGCGGCCGCGTCGCCCGGCGCCTGGCTCATCGGGCCAAAGCAAGCGTCCGTGGGCGAGCGGCCTAGCGACCCTTTTGCGAATCGTCCGGATGCGCGGCTACCGCAAGAAGATGAGTGGAGGCTACGCGCGAAACGGCCGGGCGCCATTAAGCCAGCGGTGTGCCGTGCGGGTGACCTATACCCGGAACAAGAACGCTGGCCAATGGAGAGCACACGGCCACTACCTGGCACGGGAGCGGGCGACCGAGAAGCGTGAGAAGAAGGCGGCTGGTTTCAGCCGCTCCGAGAGGAATGTTGATATTGCGCAACGACTCGACGAGTGGCAGAAAGCCGGCGATGAGCGGCTCTTCAAAATCATCGTCTCGCCCGAGTTCGGGGACAGGATCGACCTTGAGAATCACACGCGGGACCTGATGGCTCGGATGGAGCGAGATCTTCAGACCGAGTTGGAATGGGTAGCCGTCATCCACTACAACACCGAACACCCCCATGCCCACATCGCGTTGAGGGGAGTGGACCAAAGAGGCAGACCGCTGCGTCTTCCGAGAGAGTATGTGAAGTCCGGTATCCGATCTCGTGCGCAGGATCTGCTTACGAAAGAACTTGGCCATCGCACGATCGAGGATGCAATTGAGGCGCAGCGGCGCGAGGTTGACCAGTTGCGCTTCACCAGCTTGGACCGCGTGATTCAACGCCAGAATCCTGACCAGGCTGACTACTTCATCGTCCGGTGTAATCCCGCACAGTCTAAAGCGGGAAGCTTCTCCGGAATCCAACAGCAGCATTTGGCTGCGCGGCTCTCAAAGCTGGAGCGCATTGAACTTGCCGAAAATCTTGGCGAATCCCTCTGGCGGGTGCGCGGCGATTTTGCTGAGGTGCTTCGGATGATCGAACGGACCAAGGACCGGCAGAGGGTGCTCGCAGCGCACGGGGCCTTGCTATCTGATGAGCGGCTGCCATTTGCGGTAACCAGCTTCCGTGACATCACCCGTCTTCAAGGGCGTGTGCTCGCGCATGGCCAGGAAGAATACAGCGACCGCATGTACCTCATGATCGAAGGCGTCGACGGAAAGGTGCATTTCCTTTATCAGACCGACGAGATCCAGAAAGCACGGGGAGAGGGCCGGTTGCGCGTTAATTCGTTTACTCGGATCGAGAAGGACTTCTCCGAGGAAGGCAGACCTTCGCTCCGTGTAGAGGATCTGGGAGACGCGTCCGAGTTGCTACACAACAATGCGTACCTACGTAACGCTGCGCTCACGCTCATTCAACAGGGCATTTCTCAGGTGGAGCGAACATGGACCGGATGGCTGGGGCAATACCAAGACGCAATTGAGGCGCATCTTTCCAAAGCGAGACACCGAGGACACGACGGTCGAGCCCGCGGGCTCGCACGTTGAGAAACAGAGACATCAGCTTGCGGTGAAATTGAAGGTCAGTTTTTGATTTGCCGACCACTCGGGGACCCGGGAACCCGTCGATTGCCGCAAGACCTTGAAGAACTGACGGCCAAAGGAGTGGAGTTCGTCTCCGAACCTAAAGATCAGTTCTACGGCGCAGAAACAGTCTATAAAGATCCGTTCGGGAATTGGTTCTGCTTGGCCCAGCCTAAGAACTACTGATCACGGTTTTGAGTTGTGACTTAGGAACGTTGAGTAACTAACGTGACTCTCCAGGATGTCGGCCGCTCGCTAAACCGCTACTGTCCCAAGGACGCGGGCTTGTGTTTTCCCGCCGGCTAGCCACGGCCCTGAAGCGTCATCAGGCAGCTTGAGACCATCCGAAACGAAGAAAACTTCGGTGCCGGTGTACGCTCGTGCTGCGTTGTATTGCACCGTACAAAAAATACACCGTCTTTTCGAATAGCACTTCCGCACCTCAGGAACGTTGTCGTATGACACGAGCCAAGGTCGTTTTAGATGCTGCTGAATAGTTTTTGCGAGTCCGACGTGATCGGCCGGTTTGTAGTAATTCAGATAAAGCCGATTCGACTGGTGATAATAGGGCGGATCGCAGTACACCAAAGTCCGTCTCGGCAGCTTACGGACGTAGGACCGAATAAACAACTCAGCGTCGAGATTGGTGACTGTCATTCGTTCACGATTAGCCGCTATCGCTTCCACGCGCCGAATTAACTCATTACGGGGAAACCGTGCGTCCATCTTCCAAGGGCCCTGCTGGTTGAGGCCGCCAATTACGCCGCCATTCGGTATTCCAGACCGGTTACAACGATTCAAATAAAAAAGGCTAAAGCCAACGTTGATTTGTGAGAAGTCTTTCGGATGCGTGAGTATGTATCGTTGGCGGCGCCACTCCTCTACAGTCAACGAAGCACCAGCGATCCTTCGACAAAACTCATCGGCCTTCCTTTGAATGGAACGCCAAAACGCATAGATGGCTGGAGAGGAATCGTTCAGATAAACGTGCTCCACTTGCTTGCTCAATAGCAAATGGATTGCGACACCGGCCCCACCGGCATAAGGTTCAGCATATTGCCCGCCGAGAAGTTTGTTTGTCCGCAATAGTTCAATAACGAATGGCGCTAATCGCTGTTTTCCACCAGGATAGCGGAGCGGTGTGTTATGTCGGTTCATCGCTGAGGTGTTAGCTGTTCATCGCTTCAAGCAACGGAAAAATATTTGCAAACACTGTACTTACGCTCCTACCATCAACTACGAACTTCGGGTGGTGTATCAACTGATTCATCGACGTCACAGAAAGAATACCAGTAGGATTTCCCAAATCCGTCATGGCTCCGTGGAGTGCCTTAACCATCACCTTGTCTTTGTTGTTATTGGTCAGGTGTTTGGTAATATCCCGCAGTACATCCGCGAGTTTTCGCTCTTCTCCGTTTGCCTTAAACATGGACGGTCCTCCGGACTTCCCGTGATCCTGGCAGAATGCCTTAGCGGAGAGTTCAAACATGCTTCTAAGCAGGAAACAGAAAGCGAGGGGATATTTGCCAACGCTGAGCGTTTTCGCTTCGTTCAGCAGTTTGACGACCTTTTCTCTATTGTTACCGACCGGCGCAAATTTCTTCAGCGCTCTGGATACGGCGCGAGGGTCGTCAATGGAGACAGCTTTCCGCTTCGCCGTACCTCCCGAAGATGACGAACCCTGTTGAGTACCGCTCGAAGTCCCTTGTCCTTGCCCGCTCCCCGAAGATGCAGCATTAGCCGAGCTCTGGCTGGTGGAAGCCGGAATCCCATCCGCGACGGCAAAGTCAGCTCCCCGCACCTCTTCGAAGCCCACCATTTCGCTTCCGATATCGTGGAGCACCTTCTCGAGTGCAACTCGGTATTTAACCTTCGGATAGCCATCTGCAAGATCACGAGAGGAAGTTAGGCCGATACGAGGTGCGAGGCGTTTTGTGGCTTCATCAAGGACGCTGAGGCTGTACTCACCAGCCCATCTCTGCTTTTGGTACGGCGTGATGTTCTGCCCATGTTTGAGGTATTTCTCCAACAAATCCAACCCCGGCTCGCTGCCTCCATTACGATCACGATTGTGACGGGCCCTCGGAACAGCGCCCCACGGGTCACGGCTGGCCTTCTCTCCCTTTCCATGTGTCAACCGCACAATCCGGTCAACCGCCGCGGCTTCATTCTGCTGGTAAACTGCGCATGGCACGAGCCGATTGGCGTTTTTCCATTCGTCTGTCAGATCCGCGATCGTCGTTTCAATATGTGCCGGCACCGTAACTAGTGACCGACGAGCATGGCCATAGATTAACTTCAGAGCAGCGATACGACGATTTCCCTCTTTCACTTCCATATCAGTCCCGCTCTTGCCGCCAGCCAGGACCAATATATTTTCCGTGAGGTGATAGCCGTCATCGAGCAGACTTTCGGTAAGCGCCCAGAACCAATCTGGATTAATAGAGACCAAGGCGCTGATTGCGCTTGCTTCGTTGGGCTGCGGCACCGTGCGGAAATTCCTTAGGTCCAACTTGAGTTCCTGCACACTTAGCGAAGTTGTTGTTGGCATGTCCGAATCACTACCTGCATTGAGTTCCGTGCACTCGTGCGCATCATGCTATTGGATGGCGGGAAGCTTGACAACCACTCCTTTGCGCAATCCTCGCTAAACGGCTTCAGCGACTCAGTACCGTCGGGTCGGGTCGCCCAGCCTCCTGAGGTTAACCGTTGATAGCTGGAGCAGAACTGGGGAAGGTCTGAATCATACTTCAGAAAGGCGATGTCGAGCAACGGAGAGTGCTCGACACGGTTACGAGCTAAGGAAGAAGCCGACATTCTTGCCCCAGCTCGGATAACGGGCAAACGGAAGTAAGCCACCTCGACGAGGAACCATCTTGTCGTGGAATTGCGCCTCTCCTGACCCACACGTGATCCACAGCCACCGCAAAGTTTCGTGTTGACAGGATATGCCCTATAGGGATATATGTCTCTACCATGGAAGTGGCTCATGTAGCACCCTTCCATGAAACCCTTAGTGGAGCGTCTTCATGCCCACCGACGATGCCAGCCTTCGTCAAGACCTGATTGAGAACGGCGTCCAGCGCGAACTGATCTCCGTCGAAGAAGCTGTGGCAATTGACCACGAAGCAACCTTCGACGGCGGGCTTAAAAACAATCTAACGACGTGGCCCCGTGAATACCTGGAAACTTTTCTCGATAGCGACGATCAAGGTCGCATCCCGCTGAACGAAGAGGGCCTGCAAGATGTGCTTGAAGCCTCCGTCGATCGCAATGAGCAGATCGTTCGCTCATTCCAGCAACAGCTCAAAGAAACAGTCGCACGCAGAACGAATGAACGGGATAATCCACGCACCCCAACTTCGAGTAACGACAAATCAAACGAACACTCTGGATCATTCGAGGCTGCCCAAGCCCAAGCGAACTCCGTGTTGGGGCCCTGGACTGAGACTCGCTTCCCGCTTACCGAAAATGGGATATACGTCGGGAGCATTATCTCGGAGACGGTGGAGTACCTGATTCAAAGGATCTCTGGCACGACCGCGATTGCTCATCCAAAATCATTATTCAGCGATCTCCCGCGCATCGGGCAAATTGTGAGGATCGCATATGACAAGGAAAAAGTCGCTGTTCGAGAAATCGCGACACGCCAGCCATCGAGGGAGTTGGAGCGATGAAGGCGAATCTCTATCGCATGCCGCGGGACCCTGGTTATCTTGGCGGATACCACTTAACGCCAACCGTCATCGGCTTCCTCGGTTTGCTGCTCACAAATGCGGCAGCCACTCAGTACATCGCGTACCATTTCCAATACCAACCAGCTCTGGGACAACCTCTCTTTCGGTTTCGTTGGGCGGCTCTGTACGAGCCTTTTGCGTGGGCGTCATGGGTATGGCATTACGGGCAATCGTCCGAGCACGCAATCAGAGCACCTTTACTGCTTGGCGCTTTCCTCGTGGTCATCGGAGCACTTGTCAGCGGCGGGGTCTTCTTTGCCCTCAATCTCCGTCACACTAAGGCTCTCTCCAAGAACACCGAAGACCTGCACGGTTCCGCACATTGGGCCACTGAGGAGGACATCAGAAAGGCAGGTCTTCTGGACGCAACGCAAGGGGTGTACATCGGCGGTTGGTATGACCAAAAGAACCGACACCTTCACTACTTGCGCCAGAACGGTGGAGAACACGTGTTGGCTTTTGCACCCACACGGCAGGGTAAGGGCGTGGCCCTCGTCATTCCCACACTCTTGGCATGGAATGAGAGCGCGATCATCTACGACATCAAGGGCGAAAACTGGTCAAAGACAGCGGGCTTTCGCAGTCAGAGCGGACATACCTGTTTGCGCTTCTCCCCAGCTGAGGAGAAGGAGTGGTCGCACTTCAATCCACTGGCGGAAGTTCGTATTCATACGGCCTTCGAGGTGTCGGATGCTCAGAACGTCGCGGAAATGATCGTCAACTCCGAAGGCGAAGAGCCTCTCGATCCACACTGGCAGAAATCCGGCGCTTCACTCATGACCGGGATGATCCTGCACGTCTGCTATGCCGCCGCACCGAAGGAGCGGACCGCCACCCTGCCCGAGCTTTCGGCCATTTACACCCGGCCCGCTACGGACTTTCGAGAAACTCTGAGCGAACTGCTGTTCTATCCCCATGACCCGGACCGCGAATACAAGTGGCGTATGCCGACTGGGGAAGCAACCGAGACTCACCCTGTTGTACGAGAAAAAGCCCAGGAAATGCTGAACAAGGAGGACAAAGAACTCTCCGGCGTCCTTTCAACCGCGAAGACTGCGCTAGCCCTTTATAGCGATCCTCTTGTGGCGAAGCACATAGCAAGCAGCGACTTCCGAATCATGGATCTGGTCAATCATGAGAGGCCGATCTCTCTGTACCTCGTCGTGCCACCCGCTCACAAGAAGCGACTTCGCCCATTGATCCGGCTGATCTTCACCATGATTGTGAACAGACTGACGGAGAAGTTGGAGTTTCACGGTTCAAAGCAGAAATACCACAAGCACCGGCTTCTGTTCCTGATCGATGAATTCCCGACGCTCAAGAAGATGCACGTATTCGCCGACGCGCTTTCATACATGGCCGGATATGGGCTGAAGGCGTACCTCATCACGCAGGACATTCGGCAAATCGTCGAGGAGTATGGCCCCAACGAGAGCGTCGTCAGCAATTGCCAGGTTCGCGTCGCTTTTGCACCCAACCAGTACGACACCGCGGAACTTCTGAGCAAGATGACCGGGACAAAGACTGTCCAGAAGGCTGCCTTCACGTATAGCGGCTCGCGGGGGACACCGATGCTGAACCACGTGAATGAAAGTGTCGAGCAGATTCAGCGCCCGCTCCTCACGGCGGACGAAGTTTTGAGATTGCTGCCGCCTGAGAAGGAGGGAGAAGGAGAAGACGAAAAGATCGTCGCTCCAGGTGACATGTTGATTTTCATCTCTGGGCGTCCACCGATCTACGGCAAGCAAATGCTGTACTTTTTCGATCATGTTCTTCGCACGCGCTCTGAAATGCCGCCCCCCAATCGGTTGCTGAGCGTGAATAGCCCAACTGCGCCGATCTCACACGGAAGCACCAGCGGCGACGAGCACTACGATGCCCTATCCGGAGGCCGCCAAGAGCAGGAACACCTGCACGTCCTCAAGAACGCGCGACCAACTCAACTATCTCTAAGACTTGCCCCCACAGAGAGGAGTGTTGAGCGGTGACTGAAAACCAGTTCATTGTTGCGGGGTATCTCGGGTCAAAACCGGAGCTGCGACAGCTGCCCAGCGGCACCGATGTTGCCAACGTACGTCTAGCCCAAAGCTACATGCTTTTGGGCAAGAACGAGGAGCGGACGAATTGGTTCAATCTCACTTTCTACGGGAAACTAGTGTAGTGTCCAACAAATAACT
>Ga0185299_10002498_pt1 | contig 28075 bp, 21 predicted proteins | sample PaiPotPPA55metaG_FD_128002 | JGI IMG/M metagenome (GOLD analysis project Ga0185299, IMG submission 128002) | Iron sulfur acid spring bacterial and archeal communities from Banff, Canada, to study Microbial Dark Matter (Phase II) - Paint Pots PPA... ...
CGAGATTTTCTACGCCAAGGCCAGCGGAATCGGTAACAAGATCGTCTATCTCGGCTCGAAGACCGGCCGCGACGGAATCCATGGCGCGACCATGGCATCGGCCGCTTTCGAGGCCGATGCGGAGGAAAAGCGACCAACGGTGCAGGTCGGCGATCCTTTCACCGAAAAGCTCTTGCTCGAAGCCTGCCTTGAAGTGATGCAAACCGGCGCGGTCATCGCGATCCAAGACATGGGCGCGGCGGGTCTCACCTCCTCGACGGTCGAAATGGGCGCCAAGGGCAATCTCGGGATCGAACTCAATCTCGATCGCGTGCCCTGCCGCGAGACCGGCATGTCCGCTTATGAAATGCTGCTGTCGGAAAGCCAGGAGCGGATGCTGATGGTGCTCGATCCGGCCAAGGAAGAAGAGGCGGAGGCGGTCTTTTGCAAATGGGGCCTCGATTTCGCGGTCATCGGCGAGACCACGGACACGCTGCGATTCGCGGTCAGGCATCGAGGCGTGCTCAAAGCCGATCTGCCAATCAAGGAGCTTGGCGATTCGGCTCCCCTCTACGATCGTCCGCACATAGCCGCGCCGCGCCGGGCGCCGATCGATCCGGACACGCTCGCCGCGCCGATCTCCAATGCCGAGGCGTTGCTGCGCCTCGTAGCGTCCCCGGATCTTTGCGCCAAACGTTGGATTTTTGAGCAATACGACCACTTGATCCTTGGCAATACGGTGCAGCCTCCGGGCGGCGACGCGGCGGTGATTAGGATTGGCGATGGCCCCAAGGGCCTGGCGCTCACCACCGATGTGACGCAACGCTACTGTGAGGCCGACCCTTACGAGGGGGCAAAACAAGCCGTCGCTGAAGCCTGGCGCAACCTGACCGCCGCCGGCGCCCTGCCCCGCGCGATTACCGACAATCTCAATTTCGGCAATCCGGAAAAGCCGGAGATCATGGGCCAGCTTGTGGGCTGCATCGAAGGGATCGGCGAGGCATGCCGCGCGCTCGATTTCCCAGTCGTTTCCGGCAATGTGTCGCTCTACAACGAGAGCAGCGGCCGCGCGATCCTCCCCACCCCGGCGATCGGCGGCGTCGGCCTCGTCGAAGATGTGCGCCGCACCGCGACGTTATCTTTGAAACGCTCGGGCGAAAAAATTCTTTTGATCGGAAAGACGGCAGGCTGGCTCGGCCAGTCTCTCTATCTGCGCGAGATTTGCGGCCGCGAGGACGGCGCGCCGCCGCCAGTCGATCTCGGGGCGGAACGACACAATGGCGATTTTGTGCGGCGTCTCATCGAAAGCCGCGCGGTGACCGCCGTGCACGATGTTTCGGATGGCGGTTTGGCGGTGGCGCTCGCCGAGATGGCGATGGCGGGAGGCATTGGCGCTTCGATCGAGGTCTCGCCGCCGCTCCCGGAACAAGCTTATCTCTTCGGCGAGGATCAGGCCCGGTATATCGTAACGGCCACGCTGGAAACCGCGGATGCGATCCGAGATGCGGCGGAGACCGCTGGCGTGGCCTGTGAAATCATCGGCGTCACCGGCGAGGGTACGTTGACCCTTGGCTTTGGGACCGCCATATTGCTGGATGACCTGGTGCGGGTCCATGAAGGGTGGCTTCCGGGCTACATGGAAGGCGCCAATCCTTGACGCGAAAAAGACGCGACGAATAATGAGGAAGGGGAAGGTGACGCGATGCCCATGCCGTCATCGGAAATCGAGCGCCTGATCAAGCAGGGCATTCCGGACGCAAAGATCGAAATCACCGACCTTGCCGGCGACGATAACCATTATGCGGCGATCGTCGTTTCCTCGGAATTCGCCGGCAAATCCAAGCTCCAGCAACATCAGCTTGTCTACCGAGCGCTCGGCGGCGCCATGGGCGGCGAACTGCATGCGCTGCAACTTCAGACCTGCGCGCCGAAGTAAGTTTCAATTGTTTTCTCGCGATAAGAGCTCTCCGAAAGGACTCGGCAATGGCTACCAAGGATGAAATTCAGTCGACGATCGACAACAACGACGTTGTCTTGTTCATGAAAGGAACGCCGGACTTTCCGCAATGCGGTTTTTCGGGCCAGGTCATCCAGATCCTGAATTATCTGGACGTCTCCTATAAGCCGGTGAATTGTCTTGCGAGCGACGAGATTCGCCAAGGAATCAAGGAATTTTCCGACTGGCCGACGATCCCTCAGCTTTACGTCAAGGGCGAGTTCATCGGCGGCTGCGACATTGTCCGGGAAATGTTCCAATCGGGCGAACTCGCGGCGCATTTGGCGGACAAGGGGATCGCCTGCAAGCAGCCAACCAAGGCCTAAGAGCGTTTTTCAATAGCTAGCAGCCCTCACCCGGAGCAAGGTTCGCCAGCAATGGGCTCTTCGCAAGCGCGATTGCTCGCGCCGGCCGGAGAGAAGAAGAACGTTCATGATTAAATCATTTGCGGAGCTGGATATTGGCCGCTGCCATGCGTCTAATCAGGCTTTTAGAGGATCCGCAATGCTCTGCGCAAAAGCACTTTCGGCGCGCGGGGCATGATACAAAGCCGGGATTTGGAGCGAGCGAAGCAATGCAGTAGGGTTTATCGGAAACTTTGTCACATACCGGTGTCGGCTTGGGTCGCTGGCGTGTGCTGTTACTGGAACCGTGATCTGCAGAGTGCCGATAGAGAGTTACTCGGCATACGCAGCAAAACGCCAACCAATGACAACCTAGAAGAATCCTCGTAAGCACTACCCTCAGTTGCATGATACTATTTTGCCGCTTATCGCATTAACACCTCGCAAAACTCCTGCGTGAACCTGAAGTCTGGTGCGTTTCCCACGGCCGCTGCTGCACCAGCCGATTCCCGCGCACATTTGTCTATTTGTGACTGCAAATGCCACTCCTTAAGGCAATCGCACCTTTTGGCAAGTCACGGAGGCCAAGGGGGAAGCTCGAACGGTATATCCAATACTGCATGGTCTTCGACGGTGAAGTGGAACACACCCCAAGGAGTAGAAGGAAAAATGATTTGCCCATCCTTCGTCTGAATCAAGTTGTTATTAGGATCCCATTGATGGGCCTCCCAAGCCGTCAACCAGCTAGTGGCGTCAGGTGGCATTGAGAAGGAGCCGGCGATATCGCGTCTGGATCGAAGTAGCTGAAAGAGCTGGGTTTTTTTTTCGCGGATGACGGCAACATCCCCGCTCACTTTTGCCTGATACCCCGGATCCGGGGCCACGCCATTCCAACCGACATTAGGTGCGTCGTTGTGCAGGGTATTTTCGGCGGACCAAATGTCCTTGCGCAAAGACGCAATCTTGTCCGAATTATCTCGGACGTTAGGGGTCCCCTTACGAAAGGCCGAGAGAACATCATAAGCACGCATCCATCCATAGGCCATGTTTATACGGATGAGGCCCGGGTCGATCGTTCTACTCCCTTCCACTTCGACAGTCGCCCTTATGACATGGACCGGGACTCCCCAACCCCCATATGGATCTAAGTTATCCCCGGTGATCGCATCAATTGTGACGTCGGTCGCTGCGCGCAATGCGATGTCGACCAATCCCTTTAAACTGGTTTCATGGATCGGTATCGGCGAGACGACGGCATAAACTTGAGTCGCCCCCATCTCAATAGCGGCTTGAATTGGAACTTCCTGTCTTATGCCCCCATCGACGTACCATTCCCCCCCCATCTTCTGCACTTCAAACCAAGCGGGTATGGATGCCGAAGCGATCATGCCTTGGATGGGGTCTACATGCAAAGTGCCACCGTCTGATTTGGGGTCATCGACAAGCCATCCCCTTTCCGTGATATATTTCAGCGCGCCGCTTTGGAGGCCGACCGTTGTCATCCGGAGTCGTATGCCGCCGCTGCTCCCCAACAGCCTTAGATCAATTTTTTTTCTCGCCAAATCTTGAATCGGCCGCAGATTGTAGATGCCGGTGGCGGACTTTGCAGTAGATAGGAAATCATTCAACTGGTCCGCTCTAATTGCCGCGTCAACCACTATAAACGGAACCAATTGACTCAATAATGTGGGAATTAGCTCCGGAATACTAAACAGTCCAAGGCTGTCGTTAAGCGCGTCCTGAATCCATTGCGGCGAATTCCTAACCCAAGAATCCGACACATACATGTCTGTGTCGCTATTCATTCCGAGCCAAATCCGCTCTAGACCTTGAAGGCCCCTATTTGGATCGCTGCCGTCGCCTTCTCCCTCGGCTAGTTTGAGCCCGTTCACTGCCCCCACCGAGGTTGAACAAATGATCGCCGGATGTACTCTGTTATTGTAAAGGTATCTTACGACACCCACCTGGAAAGAGCCTGTCGCACCGCCGCCGCTCAGGACGAGCGCTGGCGTGGCTGCCACCTTGAATATGTCGCGCACGTGAAGCGGCGGTGGCGGCGGCCATGGCAACCCGACGCTTACGGCCATGTCGCTCACGGTACTCTGTCCAAGTTTTTGGCTTAATCTCCGTAGACTGCCGCCCGCCATCGAGAGCCTCCTTATTGACCGGTATACGGAAAGCAATCGCAGAGCTTAATCACTGAACCGTGTTTCGAGTGCTCACTGCAAGGCGATTAGAATTGGCAGCAGGCCTTGACCTTGGTTCAGCGGGCGCAAGGCTTTCCCGATCACGCATCCAAACGCCTTGGCGGGATCGTCTGCCTTCATTGCGTGACCAAGCGTGGACGACGTCGTCAGCAGATCGCCCACGTCGACCGGCGAATGCCGCGCGTCGACTTTACAATAGACCTTGCCCAGCAAAGCGATGAGCAGCTCAGAGTCCTCTGACCGCCGCTTGCCCAAGACAAGGCCGGGTCTAAAATTTCCTGCGCCCGAGACGACCCCTGCGACAGTCTTGTCATAGGGCCGCGCACACGGTCGCAGTTTACCGTCTTGATCGATGATCATGACGGTTCCCGGCTCCGTCTTCTCATCGGCCACCTCGAAAGGTTCGGAGCAGTCGGCCAGGATCACATCCCCGCCACTACCAATCGTGAGGTTACCGTTAATCATAACGTCGGCTCCGAACCGAACCGGGGCCACACTTCCACTGGTGATATTCCCTACTACCCCGACGTCGCCACTGAAATACCCTGCCCACCCCCCACTTGCTATACCCCACACTCCGATCGCAGATCCGGCGCCCACTACGCCCATGACTCCAGTACCATCTACTCCATGCTGGCCGGTACCAACTACTCCGGTCCCACCGGAATTATTAGCCCCGAGCACACCCGCTCCATCAGGAACGTTGCTAAAGCCGAACACCCCGTTGCCTGCGGGATCTTTGTTGTTGCGGTTGGTATGCGACAAGTTTAGTCCGTAGACACCATTTCTGAACTCTGAATTAGTGATGCCTTGAACTCCGTCGCCGCCTTTCGCGCCAGCTGGCGCACTTACCCCGACCACACCAAAGCCATTGACGCTGCCACCGGAAACGCCGATGAGACCCAACCCTGCCACTCCGATGCCGGTTGTGGCGTGGGCACCAAACACCCCAGCGCCATCGGGGACCTTCGTGAAACCGAAGACACCATTTCCCTCGGGGGTTGCTGCGTTCCGCGGACTCGTGTCGTTGTTAAGGCCGATCACCCCATTCTTGCCGTGCGACGTCGTTGATCCCTGAATTCCGTCGTCCGTCACGCCATTGTTAGTCAAAGTTGTCATTGTTATGACCTTTCGGGCCGTTTTAGGTCAGCGGCCACTGCCGTCGTCGCGCTCGCGATGTGCCGAGGGGGAGGATCCGGCGATCCTGGGATCAGCGGCCACTCAATCACAGGCAAAGTTGCATGCGCGCCGAGAGCGCACGCATTAAGGAGCTTCTTCAGTTCGGTCTCGGCGATCAGATTTGGTGAACCGGCCGGGTGAGCCATAGCTACTCCTTCGCATTGAAACCCCAGTTTGAAACCATATAGCAAACTTGGCGACCTGTATAGGTAGAGGTGACTTTGCGCATACACCAACCTCATTAGCCCGGAAAATGCACCGCTTGGGGCGAATATCGCACAAGGTATTGATATTTTATGGGATTAGGTTGGGTTTGGGGCAGGCGTTTGAGACAGACTCTAAAGCACCTTGCCGGGGTTTAAAATATTTTTTGGGTCGAGGGTTTGCTTGATCGCGCGCATGACCTCCATCGCCACCTTGTCTTTCACCTTCGGCAATAGATCGCGCTCCAGTTGGCCGATCCCATGTTCGGCCGAAATCGAACCCTTGCGCGCCACCACGAGCCCATGCACGATCGCGTTGATCTCGTCCCAGCGGGCCAAAAACGCTTGCGTGTCCGCGCCGATGGGCTGCGAGACATTGCAGTGAATGTTGCCGTCTCCGGCATGGCCGAAGGCGACGAGCCGCGCGCCCGGCATCGCTGCCGTCACAGCCCGCGCCGCTTCTTCCAGGAAAACCGGGATGTCCGCGATGGGAACGCTGACGTCATGTTTGATCGAGCCGCCTTCCTGGCGTTGCGCGTCCGGCAAAAGTTCGCGCAACCTCCAGAAATTTTTACGCTGATCGATCGACGCGGCGACCGCCGCATCCTCGATGATATGTTTTTCGCTCGCCGCTTCGAGAAGCGCGAGCAATCGCGCGGCAAGCCCTTGCCGGGTTTGCGAACTCAGTTCGAGCAGCACGTACCAGGGGTGCTTGCTAGACAGAACTTCACGCGCGCGAAAATGCGCGAGGACAAAATCCAAGCCGATGCGCGGGATGAGTTCGAAGGCCGTGATTTCGCCGCCCGCCATGTCGCGGGCGAGATCGAGAAGGGCGAGCGCCGCCCGGGGCGAGGCAAGGCCGATAAATGCGGTTTCGATCGCGCGGGGTCTTGGATATAGCTTTAGGACCGCCGCGGTGATGATCCCAAGCGTGCCTTCCGAGCCGATGAATAGATTTTTAAGATCGTAGCCCGTGTTGTTCTTTCTCAGCTTCGATAAATCGGAAAGAATTCGCCCGTCGGCGAGCACGGCTTCGAGCCCAAGCACGAGATCCCGCGCGTTGCCATAGGCAAGCACATTCGTGCCGCCGGCATTGGTCGCGAGATTGCCGCCGATGGTGCAGGAGCCTTCCGCCGCAAGCGACAGCGGAAATAACCGTCCCGCCCCCGCGGCTTCTTCCTGCACGCGGGAAAGGATCATGCCGGCCTCCACGGTCATCGTGTTCGAGCTAAGATCGATCTCGCGCAGCGCCGTCATGCGGCCAAGCGAGAGCACGATTTGATTGCCGGGGCCGAGAGGAACCTGACCGCCCACGAGCCCGGTATTGCCGCCTTGCGGCACAACCGGGGTAGCGGTTTCATGGCAAAGTTCGAGCACTTCCGCGATTTCTCGCGTCGAGCCAGGTTGCACCACGCAAAGCGCCTTGCCATGAAAGCGATCGCGCGGCTCGCGCAAAAATCCTTCCATGCCGGGCGCATCGGCGATGACGTGCCTGGCGCCGGAAATCGCTTCGAGGCGACCGAGGATTTCCCGCGAGGCCGCGCTTAAGCTCGCCGCGTTTCCCACGTCGAAACTCATGCCTCGTCTTCCAAAAGTCACGTAAGAATAGAGCTGGTTGGAGTTCCGTAAAGCGGAACTTTCATCGGGCTGGCGACGGCTTTTCCGCTCGCGAACTTGAATTATTGGCCGATCGGCGATTGAGACGACATTAACCCTCAATACTGGATATAATCCGCTCCTCCGCCGGGCAATTTCACTTTGCGGGGATGGCTGGACCGTTTTTACGCCGGCCAAAGTTTGCAAGGAGGTCCTATGGCCGCGCTCGACACGGTTTTGGCGAAGATCGATCAAAACCTCGACTCTGCTCTGGGACGGCTCTTCAAGTTGGTTGAAATCCCCTCCGTTTCGACCGATCCCGCCTATGCGCGCGATTGCGCCGAGGCGGCCGAATGGCTCGCCGCCGACATGAAGAGCCTTGGCTTCGAGGCGTCGGTGCGCAAAACGCCAGGCCATCCGATCATTGTCGGAAAGGCCAAGGCCGCGCGTCCCGATGTGCCGCATGTGCTCTTTTACGGCCATTACGATGTGCAGCCGCCAGACCCCCTCGATTTGTGGGAGACCCCGCCGTTCGAGCCGCGTATTGTCGAGGCCGCAACCGGCAAGCGGATCGCCGGACGCGGCGTCTGCGACGACAAGGGGCAGCTCATGACCTTTGTCGAAGCCTGCCGCGCCTTCCAGGAAACCGGCGGCTTGCCTTGCCATATTACATTCCTCCTTGAGGGCGAGGAGGAGACCGGCTCGCCGTCGCTTCCGGCTTTTCTCGCTGAAGCCAAGGCCGAACTCAAGGCCGACATGGCGCTTGTTTGCGACACCGGCATGTGGGACCGGGAGACGCCGGCGATCACCACCATGCTGCGCGGCCTCGTGCTTGAGGAAGTCATTATCCGTGCCGCCAATCGCGATCTGCATTCGGGCGTGTTCGGTGGCGCCGCGATCAATCCGATCCATGTGCTCGCCCGAGTCATCGCTGATTTGCACGACGGGAAAGGGCGTGTCACGCTGCCGGGTTTCTATAATGGCGTCGCCGAGCTGCCGGAAGATGTCGCCGAGCAGTGGCGCGAATTACCCTTCCGCGAAAGCGATTTTCTGGGCGAAGTTGGCCTGTCGGTTCCGGCGGGCGAACAAGGCCGGAGTGTTCTCGAACTGGTTTGGTCGCGGCCAACCTGCGACCTAAACGGCATCGTCGGCGGCTATACTGGCAACGGCTCGAAAACCGTGCTCCCGGCGCAAGCGAGCGCCAAATTCTCGTTCCGGCTGGTCGGATCGCAAGATCCGGTCAAAATCGCCGAAACCTTCCGGGCTTTCGTCAAGGAGCGGCTGCCCGCCGATTGTCGCGCGGACTTTGTCTCGCATGGTGCGTCGGGCGCGGTACGGCTGCCGTTCAGTTCGGAGGCGTTGTCGCGGGCGGGAAGGGCATTACAGGCCGAATGGGGCAAGGAGCCGGTTCTTGCCGGTTGCGGCGGCTCGATCCCGATCGTCGGCGCCTTCAAGCGGGATCTTGGAATGGACACCTTGATGATCGGATTCGGTCTGGAGGACGATCGCATTCACTCGCCGAACGAGAAATACGAACTTTCCTCGTTTCACAGGGGAACCCGAAGCTGGGCCCGGGTTTTGAATGCCTTGGCCCTTTGACCCGCCCGTCGCCGCGCCGTTAGCCGCGCGATCGTCCGAGCGTCAGGCCGGCCATTCGCAATCCCGCGATAAGAACGAGGGCATAGACGAGCGCGCCGGCAAGGCCAAGAAACAGAAGGTCAAACACATTGGCGAAACGGCCGAAGCCCGCCGTCATGCGCTGAACGGGCGCGGCGGCGAAGAGAGCGAAAACCGCCAGAATGAAGGAAGCCGTGGTGACTGCCGTGGCCGTCTTCCACAAAAAGAGATCGACCTTCATGGCGCCGCGCCGGATCGCCAAATAACACAAGACGAGAAGATTGATCCATGCTCCGGCCGCCGTCGCGGCGGCAAGCCCCGGCGCCCCAAAAGGCTTGAACAGCACGATTTTCAATCCAACATTGATCGCGACCGCGATGAGCGCGATCAGCATCGGCGTTCGCGTGTCGCCCCGCGCTTGAAAGCTCGCCACGGCCGAACGCAAGAGAACAATCGCGACAAGCCCGAAGCCATAGGCCGCGAGCACCGCGGCAGAAGCGCTTGCCGCTTGCGGGCTGAAGGCGCCACGCAGAAAAACCCCACGCATGATGTCATCGGGAATCATAATGAAGGCAATGAAGAAAGGCGCCGTGAGCGCGAGTGAGAGCGCCATGGTTCGATTCTGCGCGTGCAATGCGGCGCCCGGATTGCCGGCCGCGAAAAGCTTGCTCATTTCCGGCAACAGCACGGTGCCCGCCGCTATACCGATGACGCCGAGCGGCAATTGATAGATGCGGTCGGCGTAGTAGATTGAGGATACGCCGCCGGTCGGGAGCATCGAACCGATAATGGTGTCCGCGAAAAGCGCGATCTGGAGGCCGGCGGAGCCGATTACCGCCGGAGCCAAGATCATAAGGAAGCGCTTGATGGGCTTTGTCATCGCCGGGCGGGCGAATCGCTCGAAAATTCCGGCGCGGCAGGCGGCCGCCGAGGTGAGCGCGAGTTGCAGCACCCCCGACACGGTAAGGCCCCAGCTCGCCGCCAAGCCGGGATTGGGAAATAGAAACGCGAGGCCGAGGAAGACGATCATCGATAGATTCATCAAGACCGGCGCAAAGGCCGCCGCGGCGAAGTGGCCATGCGCGTTCAAGGTGCCGGATTGCAGCGTGACGAGGGTGACGAACAAAAGATAGGGAAAGGTGATCCGCGTCAGCGTCACGGTGAGCGCGAATTTTTGCGGATCCGCGCGGAAGCCTGGCGCGAGAATGTCGATGAAATAGGGGGTGAAGACAACGGCAAGGGTAACCAACAAAACCTGGGAGGCGAGCAGGCCTAGAAAAATCTGGCCGGAAAAAAGCCGCGCGCTGGCCGGACCTTCGGATTGAAGCACCCGCGCGTAGCTTGGGACATAGGCGGAATTGAAGGCGCCTTCGCCGAAAATAGTTCGAAAATGGTTGGGCAGGCGCTGGGCCACGACGAATGCGTCGGCGAGCAGACCTGCGCCGAGGACCGCGCCAAGCAGGACATCTCGCACAAAACCGGCGCCGCGCGAGAGCAAGGTAAAGCCGCCGACAGAAATCAGGCTTTTGTACATGGATGGTTTCGATTTACTCCGAACGCGGCTGGGCCAAGGAATCGTCCGCGACGGGCGAGCCGATCCCCACGCGCTCTTCGATCAGATAGAGCGGCCGCCGTTTCACTTCGGCAAAGATGCGGCCAATATATTCACCTATGATGCCGAGCGACAGCAACTGAATTCCAGCAAAAAAAGTAATCGAAACAATCAACGAGGCATAGCCTGGAACATCGACGCCAAGAATGATGGTGCGAGTCAAATAGAAGGTCGCCAACGTCAGCGCGAGCACCGATGTTGTCAGTCCGATATAGCTCCACACCTTGAGAGGTATAGTCGAAAAGGACATGAGTCCGTCGAGCGCCAAATGGGTCAATTTGCGATAGCTGAATTTGGTCACGCCGTGGAGGCGCGCCTGGGCACCGAACGGCACACCGATCGATTTGAACCCGATCCAGGCATAAAGGCCTTGGGAAAAGCGCGCGTGTTCGCGCATCGTGCGAAGCGCCGCGACGGCCCGCGCATCGAGGAGACGGAAATCGCCGGCGCCCTCCGGAAGACGGGTATCTCCGACCGAGCCGAACAGCGTGTAAAAGCGCTGCGTCAAAATCCGTCGCAAAGGTGTGTAGATGGTTCGATCGATTCGCTGCGCGAAGACATTTTTGTAGCCCTCGCGCCAACGCGCGATGAAGATCTCGATCAGCTCTGGCGGATGTTGCAAATCGGCATCCATGATGATAGTCGCGGCCCCCCTTGCATGATCAAGGCCCGCCGCGATGGCGATCTCCTTGCCGAAATTCCGGCTCAGCGAAAGCGCGCGAATGCGAGGGTCCGTGCGATGGGCGGCGCGCAGACATTCGAGCGTATCGTCGGTCGAGCCGTCGTCGATAAAAATGATTTCGAACGAGGCCGCGCAACGCTCAAGTACCGGCACGAGCCGCGCCAGCAGAGGCTCTATGTTGTCGGATTCATTATAGACCGGCGTGATCACGGAAAGCTCCGCGCCGTTCGTGCTCGCCGCCCCCGTGCCGGATGTCGTCATTTTGGAGGGCCTCATGAATCGCAACCGCAGCCATGCCTGGATTAATGGGGTTCCCGCTTAGGCTTTTGCATGGCATCGGGCAAGATTGGTTGCATATTTGCCCGAAGCCGAACTATCCCTCACCGGAGCGTTCGGACATCCGGCTGCAACGGGAGGGGTTGATTATCGTGGGCACGGCCGAAGCTTATTTTTCGTTCTGCCTCTGCGCCGATGATTATGCTCTGTCGCCTGGCATCAGCCGCGGTATTCTGGAAGCGCTTGGCGCCGGCCGGCTGAGCGCGACAAGCGTGATGACAACGCGGCCGTTTTGGCCGATCGGCGCACGGGAGTTGCGCCAATTCAAGGCCAAGGCCGACATCGGGCTGCATCTTAACCTCACGCTTGGCAGCCCACTTGGAGAGATGCCGGCTTTCGCCGCCTCGGGAGGCTTGCCGGCGATAAGCCGCGTGCTTAAGGCCGCGCGAAAACGGGAGTTGCCGGAAGCCGAGATCGGCCTGGAAATCTCGCGCCAGCTCGACATGTTTTGCGAGCATTTTGGCGCCGCTCCCGCTTTTGTGGATGGGCATCAGCATGTCCAGGTCCTGCCGCAAATACGCGCCAAATTGTTCGCGTGCCTCGACGAAAAAGGATTTTCGGGGAAGGTCTGGCTGCGCGATAGCTCCGATCGTGCGTGGCGCATCCTGCGGCGCGGCGTGGAGGTGACAAAGGCTCTAGGGATTGCCTGGCTCGGGAGAGGCTTTGCAAGGGAGGCCGCGTGGCGGGGGTACGCCACCAACGAGGGATTTTCGGGCTGTTCGGCCTTCGACCCATGCCATGATTACGCCGCCGATTTCGTCCGCTATCTGCGCGCGCCGGGAAGGCGCCATCTCATCATGTGTCATCCGGGCTATTGCGACGAGGCGCTCGTGGCGGCCGATCCGGTCACGCGCAGCCGCGAACGCGAACTTAGTTTTCTTCTATCCCCCGCTTTCACCGCGATGCTCGCTCGCACACGCGCGCGGCTGGCGCCGCTTTCCGATGCCTTATGAAATGGGACCGTCCCCGCATGACGCTGTCTTGGTCCGGGGTCGGTTCTTGACAATCTGGCCGTCCATGGTAACTTGAGCTTATGGACGACAACGTGATCCGACGGTGGATATAAGTTTAAAATAGTATAGTGCTTGTCCAGCAATATTCATTATCCTATGGAGCGAGGTAAATTCCATGCGTTATTCAGGCGCTTATGTCGCTGTCCTCGTGGCGGCAGTGACGTTCTCTCTGACTACCCTTGAACGGACAGCGCGAGCGTCTGAAGCTAAGCCAGCCGCGGGGTCGATGATGGGCGCGAACACTATCCTGCGTCCTCCCGCGAATTTTTCCGGTACACTTACTTTTAACATAAATAGGTACGGAAAACGAACGTTGCTGCAAGCGTGGACTGAATACCTTCTTCCCCCCGCATGTACACAGGTATCGATGGGTGAATGGAAACCCCCAGCCGCTAACATTGTAACGAAATACTGTGATAAAAATACAACAAGTCCAACAATGAAATGCGGGAAAGTAACATTCGGCACGATAACCGGTAAATTAGGAAATGGGGATTGCCCTGACACAACATTTACTTTTGCGGCCATCTATTATAAGTGGGAGGCTCACAACAATCAGAGCGTAAACGCTAGCGCTCCGCCCAATACCGTGACTGATACTTTTAATGCGAGGTGGACAACCCCTGACAAACTATTTAGAGAGGCATTTACCTTTAACATTAATGTCCCTGTGGTCCGTCCCGATCATGAAACTACCGCCTTCGCGTCGTGGCCTCCCGCCGTCGCACCAAGAGGCACATGGACACAGACACTCGTCCCGCCTAGCTCCGATCCAACCTTTGATTTTTCCGGGGAATGCGTGCAGGAATTCAATCCTGGCGGTCCGACCATCTGTACGCTTCGGGCGACGTGTCCGGACAAGTGTTGGTTTCCCGCAACAACTCATCCAGCATTCCTTAAGATCAGCGGCGGAACGTGGGCTGTTGGGAATTTCGACAATTACACCTGTGTTTTCGACAACACGAAGTCGGCAGGAACAAACATTTGGGGATATGACTACGTTGGCCGTGCCGGTGGCAATGTAACCTACTATCGTGCACAGAGCCCTACTCTTAAAAACACAGGTTCTTGTGGAACTACATTTGGACAAAGGATGGAAATACACGCGCCTTCAGATCCAGCTGGCTCATTTACTCCCTACGGGAACACTAATACGGGAAACATAAATACTCTGGGTGCCTCGGAGACCCTGACCACGGTGACCTCGATACGAGCGGGTGTGCCGATGACAGAAACGTGGCCGTGATGATTAAAGGCATAGACCAATGTTAAGTACGATGATGCGCGCGCGCCACGTGATGCTGACAATGGGCCTCATGGTGAGTTTCTTGGGTAACGCGGGCGCCTCGCCCATTACCGTAACCGTTCAAGATTCGAGGCCCGTCGCCAGAGCGATAGAAGAGCTCGAAACGAGATATGGATGGCGAACTACCTATGAAGATCCGCCATACAGTCATTATAGCGATATTACCGATGTGACAAACACCGATTGGCCCGGGACAACGGTTCAGAGCCCGTCTCAATTGCAGTCGCTGCAAGGAAATAAGAGAACGTTAGTACCAAAGGGAGGAAGCCTATCGTTTACCCTGCCATCGGCCGATCCGGATGAACTGGGAGCGGTCCAGGCTCTCGTCAAAAGCTACAATGCAAGCCGTGGCGGCAACATATTTGCCGTAGTGCAGGGAGTCGGCCTGCTTCACGTCGTGCCCCGGCAAATGATGGGGCCATCGGGAACCCTTGAGCCGGTGGAGCCGATATTAGATACCGTGATCACGATCAAGCCAAGGGAGCGAACTGCGTATGCGCTGATCGAAGAGATCTGTAAGAAAATTTCCATTGCTACAAACACTAAGGTAGATATGGGAACTGTCCCGACGAATATGTTAATCCAGACGAAAACTTCCATAGGCGGATCGGGAAAGTCGGCGCGATCGATTCTAGAACAATTGATCGTGGAGACGGGCACCCGGTTGTCCTTGTCATGGGAGCTATTTTACGGCGTCTATGATAAAGAGTATGCTTTAAACATTAGTTGGGTAGCCCCAGTTAATTAAACAATAGCCCGGCGCGCGGCTAAGAGCCAGTTTCAAGGGCCTCGCGCCGCCCATCGTTCGAGACGGCCATCCGCTTCGCACGCGATGGGGCTCAACCAACCCGGCCGCACTCGCCGCGTGCAGTCGCCCTTTCCCTGTGAACATGACGCAAGCCACGCTCGCTATCCGCGAAACCTCCGGCTACCATTCCGTATGAACGAATCGCTTTCCGCCGCCCGCGCGTTTCTCGGGGTTGAGCGGTCCGTGCTGGGCCGGCCTTGGCGCGGCCGGCTCGACGCGGCGGGCGAGGCGCGGGCGCTCGCCATCGCGCAAGTTCACGGAACTGGCGATCTCTTGTCCCGCGTTCTTGCCGGGCGGGGCGTTACGCCGGACAATGTGCAAGATTATCTCGATCCAACGCTGCAAAATCTTCTCCCCGACCCCTATTCCTTAATGGACATGGAGGCGGCGGCAAATCGAATCGCCGGAGCGATCGAGCGCGGCGAAACGGTCGCGGTTTTTGGCGACTATGATGTTGATGGCGCCGCCGCCTCGGCGCTGCTTCATGATTATTTCCAGGCTTTCGGCACGCCGTGCCTGATCCATATTCCCGACCGTATTTTCGAAGGCTACGGCCCCAATGGCGATGCGATCCGGAAACTTGCGCGCGACGGCGCGAAGCTTTTGGTCACGGTGGATTGCGGAACGATGAGCCATGCGCCGCTCGCTGAGGCGGGAAGGCTCGACCTCAACCCAATCGTGCTCGATCATCATCAGGCGCCGGAAGTTTTGCCCGACGCGATTGTCGTCAATCCAAATCGGCAGGACGATCTTTCCGGTCTTGGATATCTTTGTGCCGCGGGCGTCGTTTTCATGACGCTCGTCGCGGTGCAACGCAGTCTGCGCGAACGCGGCTTTTTTTCGGCCTCCCGGCCGATGCCCGACCTTCTCGCCGGGCTCGATCTCGTGGCGCTTGCGACCGTCGCCGACGTCGCGCCATTGACCGGGCTAAACCGCGCCTTCGTCGCCAAAGGGCTCGCCTTGATGCACGCGCGGGGGCGCCCCGGTCTCAGGATATTATCTGACATCGCCGGGCTCGCGGGGCCGCCAACGCCCTATCATCTTGGTTTTCTGATCGGTCCGCGCATCAATGCGGGGGGACGGATCGGCGATGCCGCACTTGGCGCCAGGCTTTTGAGCCTGACCGATCCGATGGAAGCCCGCCGCACCGCGGAAGCACTCGACCGGCTCAATCGCGAGCGCCAGGAGCTCGAGCGCGCCGCGCTCGACGAAGCCGAGGCGCAGGCGCTGGCCGGCCTCGCCACGGAGAATTCCGCCGTGATCGTCACGGCGGGCGACGGCTGGCATCCGGGCATAGCCGGGCTTGTCGCCTCGCGCCTCAAGGAGAAGTTCCGGCGTCCCGCCTTTGCGATCGCTTTCGATGCGAGCGGGGCGGGCACCGGGTCCGGCCGCTCGATTCCCGCTGTCGATCTTGGCCGCGTGGTGCGCGCGGCGGCCGAAGCCGGGATTCTCGTCAAGGGCGGCGGCCATGCGATGGCGGCCGGGATCACCGTCGCGCGGGAGCGGTTGTGCGACTTTAAGTGTTTCCTCGAAGAAAACCTCGCCGCGCCGGTCGCCGCCGCCCGCGCGGGGGAAACTCTGTGGATCGACGCGGCCCTGACTGCGGCCGGCGCCAATCCCGGCCTGATGGCTGGCCTGGCGCGAGGAGGCCCCTATGGCGCGGGCAATCCCGAACCGGTTTTCGTTTTGCCCGCGCACCGCCTTATCGATGTCGCCGAGGTTGGCAACGGCCATGTGCGGCTGCGGGCGGCGGGTGGCGATGTCGCCAAGATTGACGGCATCGCATTCCGCGCGGCCTCCGAGCCAATAGGGCGCGCGCTTCACGCCGCGCGCGGCGTCCTTGTCCATCTTGCCGGAACTCTGACCAACGATGGCTTCGGCGGCAAGAACCGGGTGCAACTGAGGCTGCTCGATATGGCCCTCGCGGCCGGGCCCGGCCAAACTTCCCGGCTGGCGTAAACTTGCCAGCGCGGGCGGCCGCCCTTATATGTCCGCGCGGCCGAGGGAAGAGCCGCCACCCAGAAATTTCCGCGCCCATCGTCTAGCGGTCTAGGACGTCGCCCTTTCACGGCGAAAACAGGGGTTCGATTCCCCTTGGGCGCGCCAATGATTTCAACATCATAATAATGTCGATGCGTTTGGTGTCCTGTTTGTGTCCCGGCCTATGGGTCGGCCGAGCAGTCACGACATCTAGCGCGGCCATCCGCTGCATTATCTACAAACTGACCCCCTAACTGGCCGAACAAGATCAATCTCGCCGGCGTTTCCACGGAGAGCTTTCTAATCCGGCTCTCCGCTGGATGAAGCCGCATCTGCAGCACATCGAATGCCAGCCTTCCCTCAGATTGCGTTTTTCTTTACGGCTGAACAGCCTGGGCCCTGGCCATACCGCTGCCTACTTCAGTTTCTCTGGGGCTGCGCCGAGCTTTGGCGCGCTCATCGAGATGCGATCAATCAGCTCCCGCGGCTGCTCCGCCGAGCTCGCGCGCCTGATAACTCACCTCGTAGCCGCGACCGGCTTCGATCGCCAGTACCGGACTCGGTGTGTCATCATTCATCTTGTGGTCCTGCTCCAAATTGAAGTGCGCGTGCTTGGGAAAAGGGGACTCGACGCTCACGCCCCCAGCTTCGACCTGCCGAGTCGTTTGATGGCCTGCTCGAGCGGCCGCTCGGAATCGCAGTAGGCTACCCAGGCCTTGCTCCTGCCGAGAAGGGCTGGCGCGGTCCGGATCGTGAAGCGTTTGGGATCGAGGTCGGCTTTGACCTGCGCCCAGGTCAGTGGCATGGACACTATCGCGCCAGGACGGGCGCGTGGCGACAATGGCGCAACCGCTGTCGCCATCCGGTCATTGCGGAGATAATCGAGGAAGATGCGCCCTCCGCGCAGTTTCTTGGCCATGTTCACGATATAGAGCTGCGGATTCTCTTTCGCCATTCGAATGCAAACTTCGTGGGCGAACGCCTTTGCCTCAGGCCAGGTCAGCTTGCTTTTCTTGGAAGCGGCAAGCGGCGTGACGACATGCAATCCTTTGCCGCCCGTTGTCTTGCAGAAGCAGACGAGGCCGAGTTCGTCGAGCCGCTCTCGCATTTTCTTGGCCGCTTCGACGACGGTGAAAAACGCGACGTTGGGGCCAGGGTCCAGATCGAAGATGAGACGCCCCGGAATTTCAGGATGCTTCGGCTGGCAGTTCCAGGGATGCAATTCGAGCGCGGCCACCTGCGCGACAGCGGCGAGACCTTCCACTCGATCAATCTCAAGATAGGGTTTGCGATCGCCGAAGACGGTGACGAGCTCCAACAGATTGGAGGTGCCTGGCATTGCATGACGCTGGAAGAATTGCTCGCCGGCGAAGCCGTCGGGTGCCCGGATGATCGAACAAGGGCGGCCCTGAATGTGGTCGAGGATCCAAGGTCCCACGGCCTCGAGGTAGCGAGCGAGATCGAGCTTCGTCACCGGCTCGCCGTCGCCAGCATCCGGCCATAGCGCCTTGCCAGGGTTTGAGATCAGCACACCCATGATGACGGGTTTGCCCCCTTTATCGAGCGGGTTCGGCGTTCGTAAGGCCGCCTTGAGCCTGCTGGCGGGCTGTGGAACCGCCGTAGCCTCCGGAGGCGCCGGCTTTTCCGCTGCAACCTCGGCCGCCGGCTTATCCTCGCGCAGCCCTTTGAAGGCCGCCTGCCGAACCAAGCCGGCGCCGGTCCATCCGGCGAACTCGATCTCGGCGACGAGTTCCGGCTTGGTCCAATTCACGGTCGCCTCCTTGCGCGGTGCTCCGATGCCGGTGAACGGTGATTTGGCGGTCGTAACGGCCTTCAGGCGTGGCAGGAGTTGCCTCACCTTGGCCTCGCTATATCCCGTACCGACGCGGCCGACATAGGCGAAATGCTCGCCGCGATGGACGCCAACCAGGAGAGAGCGGAATTTGCCGTTGGTGGTCGTCCAACCGCCGACGACGACCTCGTGGCCTGCCCTGCACTTGGCTTTGGTCCAGCCGTCGGTTCGGCCGGAGCGATAGGGCGCATCGAGCCTTTTCGAAACAATGCCCTCAAGCGCCAACCGGCAAGCGGACTTCAAAACCGCATCGCCGCCCGTTTCCAAATGCTCGACAAAGCGAATCCGGGCCGCGTCACCGGGGCCATGGTCCTCCAGCAAGGTCTGAAGCCTTGCCTTGCGATCGGACAGCGGTCGTGGTCGCAGGTCGGCTTCGTCATCGAACAAAAGGTCGAAAGCATAGAAGATCAGGTCGCCGGTATCTTGCTCAGACAGTGCCGCCTGCAGAGCAGCGAAATCGGGAGCGCCGTTCTCGTCGACGGCAACGATCTCGCCGTCGATGATCGCATCGGGCAGCGACCTGGCCTCTCTTGCGATCGCACCGAACTTTCCGGTCCAATCGAGCCCCTTACGCGTCTTCAGGGTCACCTCCTCATTCTGCACGCGCAGCTGAACGCGATAGCCATCGAACTTGATCTCGTGTCCCCAGCCCTCGCCGGACGGTGGCCGCTCGACCAGTTCGCAGAGCTGGGGCGCTATGAAGTCCGGAAGCGCGGCAGAGGATCGTGCCCGTGCCTTCGACGTCCGTGACTTTGTCTTGGCCGAGCCAGCCTTGCGGTTTTTGTGATTCTCGGCAGCATGGTCCGTCCTGCTGTTCCATACAGCGTCCGGCTCCGCGGCCGCTTTACCCGCCAGCACAAACGGTTTCGGACCGCGCCCCTTCCCGGCGGCGATCGCCGCCATCGGGCGGCCTGACGCGATGGACCGATCCTCGGCGAGGATCGCGTCGGCATCACCTTCTCGAGCGTGCACATCCCTATGCTTGATCAAAAGCCAATTGGTCCGTTTGCCGCCGGTCCTATCCTGCTTCATGCGGACGAGAACCCAGCTGCCATGCAGACGCTGTCCTTGCAGCATGAACTTGAAATCACCGCTAGCGAGCGCTTCCTCTGGCGTCTTGTTCCCTTCGGGCTCCCAATATCCGCGGTCCCAGAGCTGAACCGTCCCGCCGCCATATTCGCCCTTGGGGATCGTTCCCTCGAAGTCCCCATAATCGAGCGGGTGATCCTCGACCTCGACCGCGAGCCGCTTGTCATGGGGATCGAGCGATGGGCCGCGGGTCACAGCCCACGACTTAAGGACACCGTCTAGCTCAAGCCGAAGATCGTAATGCAGCCGCGTTGCCGCATGCTTCTGGATGATGAACCGCCGCCGATTGGAGGCGGTGATCTTCGTCTCACCGCTTGGCTCCGCAGTTTTGCTGAAATCCCGCTTCGCGCGGTACTTTGAGAGTTTGTTTTTGTTCGGCACGAAGGTCACCACACAGTTTCGAACGTTGCTCCACATAAGGGTGGCCAGTAGCAACGCAAAGTTACTGGCAGGCCAGCAGTCAGAATCATTATCATGACCGTGTCGCGATTGTCTTCATCATTCGCGGTCGCAGTTCTCCCCCGGTTGACCGATGCACGCCATGCCGGATTTGTTTTTCGGTCAGCAGAACGAAGAAGCGCTCGACCGGATTGATCCCTGACGATGATGTCGGCGTGAAGTGCATGCGCCAGTACGGCCGTTTGACGTACCAGTCACGGATCAGCTTCGTCTCTGCGTCGATGAATTGTCTCTGACGAGATGAACATCCAAACCCTTTGGCATGGGCACTCGGCTATCGCTGCATCGGCGAAGAAGCTCGCCCCGTGGTGCCCGATTTCGACGCGCCGATTCCTGGTTTAAGAGGGACCACGCGGGGGGGTCCCACATTAATTTTTGCACGACGTTAGCACGATACGGCGCGCCATCATTCCGAGATCTTGATTCCTCGCGGAGCCGGTAATAAGTTCAGAGTGCACATCAGCTAGGCAAAAACCGGCACGAGTCAAAAGTTGATGCAGCTCTTCGGAAGTGTAGAGGCGCTCGGCGTAGAATCTGTCCACCAGCACGCCGCGCTCAACATCAGTTATAATCTCACGTGAGACAAGACGGTCCCCGCCGGTGGAAAGTTCGCGTTCTCGGCAGACGAACATCGTCGCGTCGATCCACTCCCACGAGCGCGGCGCGAAATGGATTTTCAGATATTCTCCGTCCGTCACATCCAGCAAGAGGCGCCCTGTTGGCCGAAGCACCCGATGGGCTTCCCGCAGCATGGCGCAATCGTCTTCAGCGCTAACAAAGTACCCAAAGCTGTTTCCGAGGATCAAAACCGCGTCGAATGTTTCCGTGACATATGGAAGGGCGCGTGCGTCGCCTTCGCAAAACCGCGCCGGCAGTCGTTCAAACCTTGCCCGCTTTCTTGCCTCCGAAAGAAGAAAGCTGGACCGGTCGAATCCCTCGACTTCGCCGAAGCCCCGGCGAAAGAATTCAAGAATGTGGCGGCCCTGTCCGCAACATAGGTCAAGCACCTTGGCCTCGGGGGTGAGCGGCAATAGGCGCAGGAAAAGATCGATTTCGTCCCGAGTGATATAGTCGTCCTCGACGACGTCTCCGTCAGTCTTAAGATACAGGGCGTCGAACTGGTGGTCCCACCACGAAGCGGGAACGTGCTCCTCGAGCTTCGTTAAGGGACCGAGAGTGGCGCGCCTTCGTAGCCCTGCCCGGTTGCTTTTCTCCGAAGCATTTATTGCGTTCCACTGGCCTCCGTCTCGGTTGGCCTCGTTGGCCTCCGGCCGCGTCGCCCCATCCGCCTCAGATGGTTCGTCGAGCAAGTTAAGATGTTCAATCCGCGCAAATCCCCCGGCGATCAACCGGCTCCCGATATCGCGCCGGAAACGCACATTCGGGATATTGACACGGTCCGCCAATCGATAAGCCGCATCCTGGGCGGACGCTATCGTCCCTCCGACGCCCGTCACCACCATGGTCCATCCATGCAGGCCGCTGGTGACAAGCTCGCCGCGCTCAAGACCCACCTCGCCGTAGTGCAACTGACATTTATCCGAGGCGCTGAGATCGCCGTCAAAGAGCACGGGCAGACCCACGGGCTCGGAAACGATCTGACGTCGCGTGAACGGGAATGGACGCGTTGTCAGAACGACTCCGACCGAGAAGCCGGGCCGGACCCGAAATACTTTCGCCGATCGCCCGGTCATTATTCGGAAGAGTTCGGCCCAGGACGTTATTTGCAGCGGGTCAAGCACGGCGAAGCCGGGGTAACCAAAGCGGCACGTAAATTCTAGCGGCCAGATGCCCTGCTCGTTTACAATCGTATTGAGGTTGATGTATCCGCAATAAAGATTTGCGCGTAGCTGCGGTTCCATACGAGCCAAAGTGGCCGCAAAAAAGCGCTCGGTCCGATCGAAGGTTGCGACGGTCCCCATCTCGCCCGTGAGTTCCCCAAGGTCCCCCGGAAAGAAACGCTTGTGCTCCCAGTCGAGGCAGGCTGGCCGCACGAATTCATGACCGTTGAAATAGGCGCCGACGCCCATCTCGACGCCGTCCACATATTCCATGAGAATGAAACTCGCCGGCTTCCGCTCGAACTGACGAAACCTCGCCGCAATGACGGCCCGGACATCCCTCCCGTCGCTTAACCGGCCGACGTAATTATCCGCCGAAGCAAATCCCGAACCGTTGAATTTCAGGACGTATCGTCCTGGGCGGCTCGCCAGAAACGCATCCCCGGAGAGCGAGTCCGCGAATTCCCAAACGCGGCAAACCGGCAAGCCGAGTTCGGCAAGAATTCCTTGGGCGTAGGCGCGATCATTTTCGAGCCGATCTCCGTAGGCGCTGCCGCCAATGACATTGAAGCCGTCGCGGCGCAGGGCATCCTGCATCGTTCCGCGATCTTTCGCCACGTTTTCGAAGAGGATGATTCCTTTCTTACCCGCCTCTCGAATCCACGGCAGCTCACCGCGCCAGTCGTTTGTCCGTTCAGCCATGCCGGCGAGGATTCCGTGACACTCCCTTTCAGAGATGAAAATCCGAACTTCATGGCCATCCGCGATCAGCCGCAGATATAGCGCGCCGAGGTCGCAAGTGTCGCCGATTCCCAGGAAGCGCATCAAATCGGCCTTGGCTGAAATACGTCTGAAAGGCTCGCAAAATAATCGTAGCTTAACACTAGACCTTAGTAATGGTTCCCCGCCAACTGCTACCGCGGGCACCGCCCATCTCCACTGCCGACAGGACGCTGCCGCATAAATTTAGCTCTCGGATTTGCGCCGTTTGGTGCATGCCCTACTCCGGGACGCGGAGCGTGTGCCACGACGTGGAACTTTTTGACGCTTGGCGCGTCGTGCAATGCGTTACCGAGTCATCGTCTGGTGCGGCGCTCTTGGCTGGCGAGGTTGCGGCGCAGTCCTAAATCGGGGTCGTGACGTTGCAGGGAGGCTTAGCCGGAGCACTGAGCGATAGCGCGCTCTTTCAGCTCGTGGGGGTGCTGCGCGAAAGCGGATACCGATTTGTGACCGTGAGTCCGGTGACCCATCAACGTGTCAACACCCGGCCGGGAAACGAATCCGCCTTCAGCCTTGCGGGTGTGTTCGGCTGGAGCCGGCCGTTTTCGCGGCAAATCTTGCCCGTGGGCATGTTCGAGTTAATGCGGCGCGCCGACGCGCTTGTCGAAATCGGGGATGAGTGGAAATCCAAGATTCGTATATCCACCCTCGACGATGAGTTCTTCGTGCATTCCGCTTATCCAACAATTTCCGGCGACTCAGTATTTTTTGGTCCGGATACGTATCGTTTCGCAATCGCCGTAACGGCTCACCTGGAAGCGCGCAAGACTCCCATTCGTAGAGCCGTGGATATTTGTTGCGGCGCGGGACCAGGAGCTGTCTTGATAGCCAAGGCGGTACCGGATGCCGAGGTTCTCATGGCCGATATTAATGCCGCCGCCCTCCGGCTGGCACGTGTCAACGCCGCGCTCGCGGATGTTCATAATGCCACGCCGTATCTGAGCAATATTCTATCGGCCGTCGAAGGCACTTTCGACCTAATGGTCGCCAATCCTCCTTACCTCGTCGACCCGTCACTAAGGGCCTATAGGCACGGCGGCGGACCGCTCGGCGCAAAGCTTTCCTTGGCCATCGTGGAAGCCGCTGTAGAACGGCTCGCCCCTGCCGGTACGCTGGTCCTTTACACCGGCGCTGCGGTCATCAAGGGGTCCGACCCGTTCAAGGAGGCGGCGGGATTCAGGCTTAGCGCGGCGGACCTGGCATGGTCCTACAAAGAAGTTGACCCCGACGTCTTCGGCGAGGAGCTCGAAACGGAACCATACCGCAGTGCCGACCGCATCGCCGCGGTGGTGCTGACGGCAACAAGAAGGTGAGTGTTTTGCTTGCGATGAAAAGTAAAGAAACCGGTGCCGATCGAGATAGGGCGAACGACGAGCTCCACCGTCGCCTCTCATCGTTCAACCGCAAGCGGCTAAGCCCTGCCCTGCCGACGCCAAGTTGGCGCCGCGATATTGACGAGATGGCCGAGTTTCTTTGGCTCGAAGGAGAGTTCTTGGAGGCTCAACGTGAGGCGGTGAGGGAGCGCGCCTCTGGCGCACCGGCCGATCCGGCCGGTTTCACGGCATGGTTTGAGAGCCTCAAGAAAACTGGTCCTGGACAGGGCGATCCACTGTTCCCCTGGCTCGCTGCGCAGTGCTCAATCGAAGAGATGAAGTGGTTCCTGACCCAGGAGGTGGCAGGCGAAGCCGGTTTTGAGGATTTAACGGCGTTGACCCAGGTGAAGTTACCCGCCCGGCCAAAATTGGAGTTGGCGAGAAATTATTGGGATGAAATGGGGAGAGGCAATTCGAAGGGCATGCACGGACCGCTGCTTACCAGGCTCGCCGATCGCCTGGGCCTGGAGCCGACGGTTGAGACCACGGTCTGGGAGTCGCTTGCTCTTGCGAACACGATGGCGGGTCTCGCGGCCAACCGGCGCTACGCCTATCACGCGATAGGCGCGCTCGGTGCAATTGAAATGACAGCGCCGGAAAGGGCCGGCGCGACGGCCGCGGGATTGAAGCGCCTCGGCGTGCCTTTCGACGATCGACATTATTTCACTCTTCATTCGGTCCTAGATGTCAAGCACTCGTTAGCGTGGAATGCCGAAGCGATCTTTCCCCTCGTTGCGGCGAATCCAAACGTCGCCTACGCAATTGCGGAAGGGGCACTCATGCGATTGCAGTGCGGCGCGCGCTGCTTCGTTCGCTACCGGCGCGAGCTGGGATGTTGATCGCGCGGCCGCGAAGGGTTGCGCACAAGGCATTTCATCGCGCACGCAGATCAGAGCAATTTAGCAAACGGCAGGCCCGGGTTGAATGGGGCTGCCCTTTTCGGGACTTTGATTCGGAACGGCGGCCGGGGAAAAATGCGTTAAGCGCCAGCCGACATAATCCCCGAACCGACCAGCGCGCCGGTTAAGTTATGAGTCGTAAGATTGGATAACCTAAGAACGTTGCCGAAATAATTGTGGTGCCCGGTCCTGTCGCTACGCCAGTAAAGAGGGTGCGGGGCTAGTGGGACTCGTTCAACGCGTAGAGCCGACAGTGCTCCAGATATGCCTTCTCGTGAATCGCAAGCAGGTCGACGACGCTGCTCCAGAGCCAGGAAGGAGCCTTAAGGTCACCGCTTCGCGCCTGGCTTAATTCCTTGGCCCATTTCGATCGCGTGTCTTCGTCCATTTGACGTGCATGAGCTTTCCCGACCACGTTGGCCAGAAAGCGAGCGATATTCATCGCCTGCTCACGCGTAAGCGTCTCGAGCTCTATCTTCAGATCCTGCGGGAGAAGCTCACGGATAAAAATCGCGCGGCCGAACAATTGAATGGCGCGCATCCGTTCTCCCAAATGCGGTGACAAATGACGCGCGCCCTCCACAACCCGTTGCGCCTGGTCTTCAGGCATGGCCACGGAATCATCCGCCGGCGCGGCTGCTTGCACGGCTTCCTTCAGATCCATCAGACACAGCTCCAACTGCTTGTCTCCGACGCCTAGCAGCACACAATAGCGAAGTTTCCCTAGCGAACTGCATCCTTTTTTCCAGTAGGCGGCATCAAGCATGTCCACGGTCGCATTGTCTTTGCGAGAGCGCAGCATGGTAGCGAGCTGGCGGACATGGTCCTTTTCGAACAGACGCGTAATTTCGGATCGCTCGTCGGTAGCCAAGGGCCAGAACGTCTTACCCAAAGGTATGGTCGGTTTGATATTCTCGATGCGCTCCTTCGCGAGGTGGTGCCACGACCGTCGCCTGGCTGTCTTGACTGTTACGCGCATTGCCTCGGGAATGTCGTCTCCTTCCTCCGCCGTTTGGTCGGGTTCCATGGCTCCGGCATAACCCTCGATTATCTGCTCCAAGATACGCGCCGTGGTGACCCCAGGGAGATCGGAACCGCGGGCGGCGGAAGCCAATGAAAGCCCAAGTCGGACGAGGTCATGAATGGGATTTCCGATTACCGTCTGATCCAGGTCCCTGATCTGTATCTCGACGCGACCGTCCGAGTGGGCCAGCGGGCCCAGATTTCCGACGTGGCAATCCCCACAAATCCAGACAGGCGGGCCTTCGGGTAGGTCGCCCCGCCTCAGGTGACGCAGCCAATCGTAAAACTGCGCCGTGTTGCCTCTGACATATGCATGTGCGGAGCGCGCCATCTTGAACCGTTGCGCAGCTGCCAAGGCGTCCTGTCGAGCATCGGGATCGATCAAGTCACACGCCAAGGAAAGGCCCCCAAAGCGGCAAAAGGCGCGGCCAGCCTAACTTGCCCGGCGGGAACCGCCCGTCGTGATACAAGACAGGCATCAGATTGCCTTCTGTACGATGAGCGGCTTCGGCGCGGTTCATTTCGGTTTCGTCTTCGCCTCTGCCGAGTTGAGCCGGCACCGCCATATTCGGCGATTTCGCTCATACTTAGGCTGCAAACAATACCCTAAAGCGCCTTGGTTGTCCGCTCCGTCTCTTCTACCCCAAGCGCGGGTCTAGGCTTTCGCCCAGCAGATCGTAGTCCACCCCCATGAGATAAAGCCCTTCCGGGGGGGCGACCATGCCGCAGCGGCGGCGGTCGCGCGCGTCGAGCGCGGCCCGCAGGTCGGCGGCATTCCATTTGCCGGAGCCGACATGTTCGAGCGAGCCGGCGATCGAGCGCACCTGGGTGTGCAGAAACGATCGCGCGCTCACGCTGATCTGAATTTCCTCGCCGGCCCGCATGACATCGAGCCGTTCCAGCGTGCGCACCGGGCTGTCCGCCTGGCACAGGGAAGCGCGAAAAGTCGAGAAGTCATGGCGCCCAACGAGATGCCGCGCCGCCGCGTGCATGGCGCCGGCATCGAGCTTTCGCTGGACGAGCCAGGCATGGCCTCGCCCCACCGTCAAGGGCGCGCGGCGATTGACGATCCTATAGAGATAATGGCGCCGAACCGCCGAGACCCGCGCGTCGAACCCCTCGGAAACGCGTTCGGCGGCCAAAATGGCGATCGGGTGCGGCCGCATGTGCGCGTTCAGGCCATCGCGCAGGACATCGCTCCGCCAATCCTTGCCGAGGTCGGCATGCGCGACCTGGCCCATGGCATGGACCCCGGTATCCGTGCGTCCGGCGCCGCGTATCACGACTCTTTCGCCGCAAAGGGCGTTGAGCGCGGTCTCGATCACTTCCTGCACGGAAAGCCCATTGCTCTGCCGCTGCCAGCCGACGAAGGGCGCGCCGTCATATTCCAAGGTAAGTTTAAAGCGCGGCATCGGTTTTCGGGGCGAGCAACATTCCCCTGCTTAGTCGCGCGCCACGCAAAAACTCCCCGACCGGCATTGCCACTTTTCCTGCGCGTTGCACCACTAGGAGGCGGATCGCCCCTTCGCCACAGGCGATGGTCAAGCCATCGTCGAGAACGCGGCCGGGCGTCCCGGCTCCTTCTGCGATTTGCGTGCGAAAAACCTTCACGCGCTCCAATCCCTTGCCGAGATCGGCCTCGAAAAACGCCCCGGGAAACGGCGCCAGGCCGCGGATTAGATTGTGTACGTCCGATGCCGGTTTTCTCCAATCGATCCGCGCTTCCGCCTTGTCGATTTTATGCGCGTAGGTGACCCCGGCCTCCGCCTGCGGGGCAAAGGCTAGCCCGCCGTGCTCCAGCGCGGCCAGCGCGCGGGTCATCAGACCGGCGCCGATCAAAGCCAGCCTGTCACGGATTTCGCCGGCATTCGCATCGGGGCCAATCGCGATGCGCTCGGCGAGCGCGACCGGGCCGGTATCGAGACCTTCCTCCATGCGCATCACGACGACGCCGGTTTCGG